>Ga0182742_1001420_pt1 | contig 30872 bp, 21 predicted proteins | sample eDN5th37CBELigMG_FD_128880 | JGI IMG/M metagenome (GOLD analysis project Ga0182742, IMG submission 128880) | Enriched Miracle-Growth compost microbial communities from Emeryville, California, USA - eDNA 5th pass 37_C BE-Lig MG (version 2)... ... | reverse complement strand
TAGGTTTCGATGGAGTCGGCAAGCGTCCACTTGCGAGGCGTAACGGTCAACGGAGGAGACTCCCTGGGCTGGAGGCCGGGCCATCCGGTCAACAGCGCGCGCAGATACGATCAAACGACCATGAGATCAATCTGCAGGACGAAACCCCTGCCGCAAGCGGCGAGTTCCCGGAAATTCCGCCCGTCCGGCTACCGCTCGGCGGTGGCGCGGACCGGCCAAGCCCCGGCGGCCAGGAGGCTCTCGCAGGTGGCGCCCGCCTCCACCGGGACGTAGGCGAAGGCCCCCTGGACCGCGTCCCGCTCGTCCTTCGCCATGGTCCGCAGGCACATCCCGTCGGCGCCGATGGTCTTCTGGTCGGAGACCGCCCGGGCCTCGCCTGCCAGGCCGCCGTCCCGCTCCCTGCCCCGGAGCCAGGTCCGGCTCTTCGAGGTGACGAAGATCCTGCCGGAGCAGAGCGGCGCCTTCACCTGCAGGGTGACGCCGGGGTTGCCGTCGCCGTCCGCGTCCTCCTCGCCCCACCCCGACTCGAAGGCGGTGAACCAGGCGCCGCCCTTCCTCCGCCACAGGAGGGTGGCGGGCGGGAGCTTCGGCGCCGCGCCGGGGAGGAAGGAGACCTGGACGCCGGCGGCCTCGGCGATCTCCACGCGGCAGGTGCGCTGCTCGAGGAGGATGGTCCCGTCGCCGGTCCGCTGCACGGTGGCGAGGAAGTAGGAGTCGGTACGAGTCTCCACGCTGCCGAGGAGGGGGACGGACCGGGCGCCCTTCATCACCTGGTGGCCTGCCCAGACCTCGGCTGCCTCCTCCGCGTTCGCGCCCGTGGGCGCCACCATCATCACCAGTGCTGCAACGGCCCAGCGCATCGCCATCCCTTCGCTCGGAGGAACCCGCAGCGTACCACGCAGGTTGAGGACGATGGGAACGGCCGGGCAGGCGGGCGGTCGGCCCCCCGGGAGCGCGCGCCCGCTGCAACCTCGTCGCGGGACGACCGGGCGAGGGCGCGCTCGCGGTCCGTTCAGGGAACGATCTCCAGACCGACCCCGAAGTTGAACTCGTCGACGCGGCGAGGCATCCCTCCGCCGGCGAAACGCCGACCTTCGAAGATGGGCGGATAGACGATCTTGGGGCTGGTGAAGACCTCGACGTAGTAGATGCCGGCGCCGGGGGCGACGAAGTCGATCACCGAGGTGACGTCCGTCGCCGATCGATCGTCGTTCTCCGCGAGAACGTTTCCCTGCCCATCGCGCACCCGCAGCAGCGTGTCGGGTACCGGCTCGAACCAGAAGTCCTTCACCCGTTCTGTCCAGACGCGGTACGTCACCCCCGGATCCGCCCGGAACGCGAACTCTCGCGGTGTGAACCAGTTCATGCTCCAGGTCAGGCCGGTGACCAGCACCACACCGGGGTCGAGCTGCCAGATGTTCGGCGGCAGCGGCAGGCGCGGCTCCGCGACGCTCTCCATGAGGCAGCCCCAGCAGCCGTCCCCCTGGATGTCGTTCCCGTCGTCGCAGTACTCGGCGGGATCGACCACGCCGTCGCCGCACCGGTAGTTGCCCTCCGCGTAGAGCCAGAAGGTGGTCCCGTACCGCGGAGGCGCGCCGCCCTCGACGACCAGATGGATCTCCTCTCCCGCCTCCATCTGGTACTGGTAGCCGCGGATCACCACCTCCCCGGGACCGGGGATCGGCCACCACGAGGGGTTCGAACTCTGCAAGCACAATGGCATGAAGGTGAGCCGGCTCCAGGGGACCGCGGTGCCGCAGGTGGCGTCGAGCGCATAGAGCTCCGAATCGAACTCGCTGAACAGGAAGAAGTAGTACCGCCCGGCAGCCGGCGCGACGAAGCGCGCCACACGGTCGGGCGCCACCGCGGCGCGGCAGCCGCCTGCGAAGTGGTCCGAGGAGAGGCCGAGATCGCCCACCCACAGCCAACGGTCGTTGCCCTGCGTGAACCAGTCGGGCCAGTCGGGTCGGGGCGTTCCGTTGGCGTTCAAGTCCCAGGCATCCGCGCAGCCGTCTCCCTCCCACCTGCAGAGGGAGCTGCAGCCGTCGCCGTCGACGGTGTTGCCGTCCTCGCACTGCTCGAGTCCCTCGAGGCGGCCGTTGCCACACGCGACCGTGCCCACCTCCACCTCGAAGTCCCCTGCCCCGGACCAGCCCGCCAGGTTCGATACGCCGACGAGGAGATGGAGCGAGTCGCCCGCCTCCAGCTCCACCTCGAAGATCTCGGCCAGCTCCTCCGCTCGCTCGTCCGCGCAGGCGACCGGCTGGGAGGCGGCGCCACAACCGTTCACCCAGCCCGAGAGCACGGCGTCGAAGCCTGCGCTGACCCTGGCGTAGTAGCGACCTGCGCTCGGCGCCACGAACGAGGCCACTGCGTCGGGCATCGAGGAGGCCATCGTCGGGCACGCGCCGTCGTAGTCGGGGTGGAAACGCGCCGTCGTTCCCGACCACCGCCACACGCCGCTCGCCACGTCCAGGACCAGCGGTTGGGGCGCGGCGCAGGTGTCGCCGACCACCACGCAGAGGCCCGTGCAGCCCTCTCCCTCCACGGGGTGCGCCGGATCGCAGCGCTCCTCGCCGTCGACGAAGCCGTCGCCGCAGACCACGTTGCGGCATCCGCTCGCGTCGAGCGCGCAGGACTCGCAGCGGGTCTCTCCCGCCTCGAAGCCCTGCTCCACGCACGACGGAAGCGCTCCCGCCTCACAGGTCTCGCCCCGCTGCAGGATCCCGTCGCCGCAGACCGGGCATTCGTAGATGCCGGCGCACGCTGGGTCGGCACAGTCGGCCAGGCCATTGCCATCCTCGTCGCCCGGGGCGAGGCAGTCCTCCGGGTGGTGGCAGGCGCTCAGGTCGAGCGTACAGTCAGGCCGGCACCCGACGGTCCCGAGGGGAAAGCCGAAATCGGCGCAGGTCGCCTCCAGGGACGCGCCGTCGCACGCTTCTTCGGGCGCATCGATCCGCCCGTCGCCACAGTGGGGGCAGGGCGCGACGCCCGAGCAGGCCTCGTCGTCGCAATCGACGGCGCCATCGCCATCGTCGTCGATCCCGTTGGCACAATCCTCGCTCCGGATGCACCCCGAGTCGTCGAGCCGGCAGTTCGCGCTGCAGGAGAGCGTGCCCCCTGCGAAGCCGAGGCTCTCGCAACTCGCCCCGCCCAGCTCCGCGCCGTCGCACGCCTCGCCCCGATCGAGGACGCCGTCGCCACAGGTTCCGCAGGCAGCCGAGCCCTCGCAGTCCGGGTCGGCGCAGTCGACCAGCCCGTCGCCGTCGTCGTCGATCGTGTTGCCGCAGAAGCGCTCGCGACGCAGGCAGCCGCTGGTGTCGAGGCGGCAATCGCCATCGCAACGCAAGGTGCCCTCGTCGAAACCGAGGCTCTCGCAGGTGGCGCCGCCCAGGTCGTCGCCGTCGCAGCCCTCGGTCTCCGCGCGCTCTCCGTCGCCGCAGCGCGCGCCGCCGCCTCCGGATCCTCCGCCCCCGCCATCCCATCCAGCAACCAGCTTCGGGTCGCGTCCGCAGCCGGATCCGATCGAGAGGCTCGCCAGCCCCAGAAGAATCGAGAGGAGAAGGGTCCGTGGCACAGCGTACTCGCTCCGTCGTGGCTACCGCGCCGGCTCGACCGGCGCGGCAGCGCGACCAGGTTACGGGTCGGGATACGAGGCAAGGGCCCCGATGCCGTACGAGAAGCTCGTCGACCCAAGCGCTCTCACCCGCACATATTACAACGTATTAAGGTCGCACACTGCAGCCACTCTCAGTAAATCATGTAGTTGCCAGCTCACACATGCCGTCGAGCGCTCAACCACCGGTGCTGCGACGCTCGTACACCGCCGCCACGGCGCAGTGCAGGGTCGCCCGTGGCGATCGCTACGCCAGCCGGAGGCCGGCGGGGAGCGTGTCGCCGAAGACGCGCATCTCGTCCGCCATGGAGAGCTCCACCTGCTCGCGGACCATGCGCACCCACCCCTCGGGCGCGTTGGCCCGCTGCAGCCGCTCCGCCACCCGCTCGCGCAGCTCCTCGGGCAGATCGCGCTCCCGGTCGCCGGTGTAGCGGGCGATCTGCGCCGCGGCGAAGGAGGCGCCGTCGGTCTTCTTCCAGTCGAGCGCGAAGAGGATCTCGACCCACGCCTCGGCCACGTCGCGGGGCACCACGTCGTGGGCGGAGCCGGCGAAGGGCTGCCGCGCGCCGAGGCGGCCCAGCGGCCACCACGACTTGTTGGTCCCCTCGAGCCGGTGGAGCACCCAGCGGCCCACCTCGATCTTCTCCTTCGCCGGGATGCGCTCCAGCGAGGCGGCGAGGCGGAGCATCTCGTCGAAGCCCTCCGCCTTCGGCCCCTTAGGCCTGGGCGGGAAGCGCCCCTCGGGCGGCTTGAGCCACGGCCGCACGAAGTCGAGGATCTGCTTCTGCTGGCCGGCGTTCAACCCGCCCACCACGCGCCGCCACATGATCCACCACTCGGACCAGTTGGCCTTCTCGGTGGTGTACTGCACGTGCTGCTGCCACACCTTCCACAGCTCGCCGACGCGCCACTCGTCGAGGGGCGCGCCGAAGCCGGGGCGCAGGCAGAAGCCGGCGAGCTGGAACCAGACCCGCTCGTGGTCGGCGGTGCGCCGCCGCTTCTGCGCGCCGCCCCAGACGATCCCCCACAGCTCGCGGTTGACCGCGGACGACCAGGTGTCGCGCTCGCCGATGATCTTCTCCAGGTTGCGCCAGAGGTTCTTGATCTCCCGCGCCTCGACCGGCTGCGCCTTCTTGCCGTAGCAGAGCTCGACCAGCGCCTTCGCCTCGTCGAAGCGCTTCGGGAGCTGATCGATCGGCGCCACCGCCGCGCCGCCGCCCGCCTCCTCGCCGCGCAGGGAGAACTCGAGGCGCCAGCGGCGATCCCCCTCGCCACGGAGCGAGAGCTCGAGCGTGCCGATCTCGGTGAGGCCCGAGGCGAGGCGCACCGGGAGGGTCTGCACCTGTCCCGGCCTGGGCGCGGGCGCGTCGGCGTCGGCGCGGATCACCGTGTGGAGCGGCGGGAGCGCGTCGAGCTCGTCGTCCACCTCCACCACCTCGCCCACCGTGTCGTGGCGATCGCCGATGTAGGAGAAGAGCGGGAAGGTGACCGGCCTGCCGATGACGAGCTGGAAGGTGCGCCCCGGCACCTCCACCTCGGTCCCCTCCTCCATCCCCCGCTGCACCACGCAGAGCGCCTGGCGCACGCCGCCCGGCCCCTCCACGCCCACGTACCAGGCGCGGGGCGAGCCGCCGCCGATCTTGACGCCGAAGCCGCGGCGCACCAGCCCGTAGTAGGCGGCACCGCGGGCCACGGCGAGATCGAGGGAGGCGTGGGTGAGGAGCGGCACCGGATCACCGAACCACCCCTCGAGCACCTGGCCGAGGCGGGCGACCACCGCCGGCGCGTTGAAGACGCCGCCGTTGAGGAGGAGCGCGTCGGGGCGCGGCAGGCCGTCGTGGATGGTGACGCCGGTCTCCGCCGCCGCCTGGACGTGGCGGCGGAGGAACGCGTTGATGTGGCGGGAGATCGCCGGATCGCTGGCGTAGGGCAGCCCCAGCTCGGTGAGGCCGGCGCGACCCCTGCGCTGCGGCACCTCGTCGCGCCGGGTGAGCGGCAGGAAGCCGTCGAGGAGGATCTTCTCCGCCTCCTCGCGCCGGAGCTTCCAGGTGAGGGCGCCGCCGATCAGCTTCGTCCCCCGCCCCACCGCCGCCACGCCGTACTCGGGCGGCGCCGACGGCGCCAGCAGCGCCTCCTTGGCGAGGCGCGACGCCAGCACCAGCGAAGACCACTGCGCCGCGTCGAGGCGGGCGCCGAGCTGCGCCTCCACGTGGCGGGCGAGGGTCACGTCCATGTTGTCGCCGCCGAGCATCAGGTGCTCGCCCACGGCGATGCGCTCGATCTTCGGCGGCCCCGACGGCTGCCGGGTCAGCTTGACCAGGGTGAGGTCGGTGGTGCCGCCGCCCACGTCGACCACCAGCGCCAGCCGCGCTTCGCCCACCGCGGCGGCCAGCGCCGCCTCGTGCTGCTGCAGGAAATCGTAGAAGGCGGCCTGCGGCTCCTCGAGGAGGCGGAAGCGCTCCAGCCCCGCCTCCCGCGCCGCCTGCACGGTCAGCTCCCGCGCCACCTCGTCGAAGGAGGCGGGAACGGTGAGGACCACCTCCTGCCTGGCGAGGGGCGCGTCGGGATGGGCGGCGTCCCAGGCGGCGCGGACGTGGGCGAGGATCCGCGCGGAGGCGGTGACCGGCGCGATCTTCTCCACGCCCTCCGGCGCTCCCCACGGCAGGATCGGCGCGGTGCGGTCCACGCCCGCGTGGGAGAGCCAGCTCTTGGCGGAGGCCACCAGCCGGCCCGGCACCTTCGCCCCCTGCCTGCGGGCCAGCTCGCCCACCACGTACGGCGGCTCCTCGCCCCAGGGCAGGCGGGTGCCCCCGGCGGGCAGCTCCCCTTCCGCCGGCAGGTAGATCGCCGAGGGCAGCAGGTCGAAGGGAGCGGTCTCGCCCGGCGCCACGAGCTGCGGGACGCGGAAGATCTCGATCTGCACCCTGCCCACGGGGCTGTACGCCACCGCCGAGTTGGTGGTGCCCAGATCGATCCCGACCACGTACCGGGGCTTGCCCGCAGCCATCGCCGCCTCCTCCGTGAAGAACCCGCCAAGGGATGCCCCGCCGGCGCCACCCGATGCAACGGTTTCGTGCACGGCAGGACGGGATCCCACCCGCGGCGGGCGTGCCGCGCCGGTCGCCGATGCCTACCTCCTGCCCGTGGCGTGGCGCGGTGCGATTGCTGTCTTCCTCCTCGCGGCGGGGCTTTCCGCCTGCGACGCCTTCCGCGTCCATCCCTACGCCGTGCCGCAGGACGAGTGGCTGCAGGACCTCACCCAGAAGAATCTGGCGAAGATCGCCCGGATCGATCCACCGGAGACCTTCAGCTCCGCCGCCTTCGGCGACTCGCAGCGCTGGCAGGACGAGACCAGCGCGGTGGTGCCGAGCATCAACGGCGATCGCGACGTCCTCTTCGCGGTCCACGTGGGCGACATCACCGAGTTCGGGCTCAACCAGGAGTACGTCTGGCTCAACGAGTACTTCCAGGGGCTGCGGGTGCCGCTGGTCACCGTGATCGGCAACCACGATCTCCTCGGCAACGGCGGGGCGATCTACGACTCGGTCTACGGCCCGCGCAACTACACCTTCCACTTCGGGCGCACCAAGTTCGTGATGCTCGACTCCAACAGCCGCGAGTACGAGCGCCGGCTGGTGCCCGACCTCGCCTGGCTGGAGCGGGAGCTGCTGCCCGAACCCACCTGGGATCGGGCGATCGTCGTGGCCCACGTCCCCTTCGACGACGACGACTTCCGCCGGGAGCTGCGCGAGCCCTACGAGGCGATCGTGCAGCGGCACGGCAACGTGATCCTCTCGCTCCACGGCCACAACCACGCCTTCCGCGACGAGTTGATCGATGGGATCCGCCTGGTGCAGGCGGACAAGATGGAGAACCGGAACTGGACGAAGATCACCGTGGGGCCGGAGGGGATCCTCGACGTGCAGCGGGTCTTCTTCTGATGCGGCGGCTCGCCGCGAGCGCCTGCGCCCTCCTCCTCGCCACCGGCGCCGGGGCGGCGCCCGCGGGACAGGAGGAGGAAGCGGAGCGGCCGTTCTGGATCCCCGACGCGGCGCAGATCCAGCACGCGGGGAACCTCGGCTGGATCGCCCTGGGGCCCGCGTGGGCGTGGTGGGAGCGGCGGATCCACCTGGCGCTCCTCTTCAGCTGGGTGCCGCCGTTCGCCGGCGGCACGCTCACCGGCGTCGCGGGGAAGGTCTCCATCTGGCCGATGGAGCTGGAGCTGGACGACCAATTCTTCGTCCGGCCGCTCGAGCTGGGGGCGGTGGTCCACTACACATTCGGTGAAAGCTATTTCATCCGGCAGCCCGACCGCTATCCCGCGAGCTACTACGACTACAGCACCGCGGTGCGCGTCGGACTGCTGGCGGGCGCGAGCGTCGGCACCGCAAGGGACCTCTGGATCGTCGATCGCAGCGAGCTCTACCTCGAGGTGGGCACGACCGATCTCGAGCTCTACCTCCACCTGCGCAACCCCGAGACGCGGCCGCTCACCGACGCCCTCCACCTGGCGGCGGGCGTGCTCCTCTGGTTCTGAGGCGGCCCCTCCACGCGGGGGAAGCGATCCTCAACGATCGCCCCCTTCACCACGGAGGCAGCCATGGAGCGGTGGATCCTGCTGGCGGCGGCGGCTCTCGCCCTCCTCGCCGGCTGCGCGGAGGACCGGAGGAGCGCGGGCGGCGGAGGCGGAGACAGCGGCGGCGGCGCGGGCGCCGGCGGCGGCAGCGGGGGCGCGGAGGCGCCCGGCTGCTTCGGCGCGCCGCAGGGCGAGCGGGCGGAATGGGGCCTCGACGCGCGCCCCGCCAACCCCACCTGCGTGGCGCCGCCACGGCCGCGCCCCACCGCCGCCATCGCCCTGGAGCGCGCCTTCCCCGCCCTCTCCTTCCAGCAGCCGGTGGGCCTCCTCCAGCCGCCGGGCGAGAGCGGCTTCTGGTACGTGGTGGAGCAGCCCGGCACCATCCGCCGCTTCCCCGCGGAGGACGGCGCCGGCGAGGCTTCGCTGGTGATCGATCTCCGCGCGCGGGTGGAGGACGGGCCCACCGAGGCGGGCCTTCTCGGCATGGCCTTCCACCCCCGCTTCGCGGAGAACGGCGCGGTCTTCCTCTCCTTCACCGATCGGGGCCCGAACGGCCTGCGATCGGTGATCGCCCGCTACGAGAGCCGGGACGGCGGCGCGACGATCGATCCCGCCTCCGAGGCGATCCTCCTCACCGTCGACCAGCCGGCGGACAACCACAACGGCGGCCCTATCGCCTTCGGTCCGGACGGCATGCTCTACATCGGCTTCGGCGACGGAGGCTCCGGCGGCGATCCCTGGGGCAACGCCCAGAACCTCGCCGTGCGCCTCGGCAAGATCCTCCGCGTCGACGTGGACGGCGCGGCGCCCTTCGCCGTCCCCGCGGACAACCCGTGGGCGGACGGCAGGGGCGGCGCCGAGCCCACCATCTGGGCGTACGGTCTGCGCAACCCCTGGCGCTTCAGCTTCGACCGCGCGACAGGCGAGCTGTGGGCGGGGGACGTGGGGCAGAGCGCGTGGGAGGAGGTGGACAGGATCGTCCGCGGCGGCAACTACGGCTGGAACGTTCGCGAGGGGGCCCACTGCTACCGCGCGGAGAGCTGCGAGCACGCGGAGATGCTCGACCCCGTCGCCGAGTACGGGCGCACGGAGGGGCGGTCGATCACCGGCGGCTTCGTCTACCGCGGCGCGCTCCAGCCGGCGCTGCAGGGAGCCTACCTCTACGGCGACTTCGTCTCCGGCAGGATCTGGGGGCTCTTCCCCTCGGACGGCGGCTGGGAGCCGCGCGTGCTCCTCGACAGCGGCCTCGCCCTCTCCTCCTTCGCCGAGGCGAACGACGGCGAGCTCTACGTGCTCGACTGGGGCGGCGGTGGGATCCACCGGATCGTTCCCGCCCGGGACGCGCCGGCGGACGACGGCTTTCCCCGCCGCCTCTCCGAGACGGGCTGCTTCACCGGATCGCCGCCGCGCCCGGTGGAGGGGATGATCCCGTACGACGTGGTGTCGCCGCTCTGGTCCGATGGCGCGGAGAAGCGGCGCTGGTTCGCCATCCCCGACGGCGCCATCATCGGCGTGGGGCCCGACGGCGACCTGGACTTTCCGCCGGGCTCGGTGCTGGTGAAGGAGTTCCTCCTCGACTGCAAGCCGGTGGAGACGCGCCTCCTGGTGCGCCACGAGGACGGCGGCTGGGCGGGCTACAGCTACGCCTGGAACGAGGCGCGCACCGACGCGGAGCTGCTGCCCGCGGGCGCGGTGCGGCGCTGGGACGGGACCGAGTGGATCTACCCGAGCCGGCCCGACTGCATGACCTGCCACACCGCTGCCGCGGGCTACAGCCTCGGCCTCGAGATGGCGCAGCTCGCCACGGCGATCGAGTGGCCCGGCGGAAGGGTGGCGGAGGTCGCCGCCACCCTGCGCCACGTCGGCCTCCTCGCCGGCGAGGCGGAAGGCGTCCCGCCCCTGTTCGATCCCCGCGGCGACGGGGCGGTGGCAGATCGGGCGCGGAGCTACCTCCACGCCAACTGCGCCGGCTGCCACCGGCCGGGCGGCCCCGGGCAGGGGGCGCTCGACCTCCGCGCCTCCACGCCGCTCGCCGCCGCGGGGCTCTGCGACGAGGCCCCCCGCGAGGGCGATCTCGGCGTGGAGGACGCGCGCCTCCTCGCCCCCGGGGATCCCGCCCGCTCCCTCCTGCCGCTGCGCATGGCCCGCCTCGGCGCGGGCAGGATGCCGCCGCTGGGCAGCGCCGTCGTCGACGCCCACGGGGTGGAGCTGGTGGAGCGCTGGATCGCGGGGATGGAACGCTGCCCCGAGTGATCGGGCGCGCGCTGGACGACTTCGGACGCTTCGCCCATGCGAGCGGTTTTCTTTCCGGGCCCTCCCGCTCTACGATGCACCGGCGATCTGGAGGGCGACGATGCACGCTGCCGGAGACGAAGCCGACCCGACGATGTCGGGCGAATCCAGCCGGCTTCGCGCCACCGCGAGGCGGCCGGGCGGTGGCGCGTGGCGAGCCTTTGCGCTGCTGCTGGCGCTGCTGGTGGCGCCCCCGGCGATCGGGGCGGGCTGCACCCCCTCGTCCGATCATGGCACGGGCGACGACCCGCTCCCGGGCGGGAGCGGGGGCAGCGGCGGCACCGGCGGCAGGGGTGGCAGCGGCGGCGGAACCGCGGGCACCGACTGCGCCGAGGAGCCGCTGGGCACCCCCGCCCCGTTCGGCCTCGACACGCGCCCGCCCAACCCCACCTGCGTCGCGCCGCCCCGCCCCGCGAGCGCGGCGGCGGTGGAGCTGCGCCGTGTCTTTCCCGCGCTCTCCTTCGATCAGCCGCTGCTCCTCCTCCAGGCGCCGGGAGACGACGCGCGCTGGTACGTGGTGGAGAAGACCGGCCGCGTCCACACCTTCGCCGCGGCGGAGGACGTGGCGAGCGCGGAGGTCTTCGTCGACATCCGCGACCGGGTGGAAGCGGACTACAAGGAGTCGGGCCTGCTGGGGATGGCCTTCCACCCCGACTGGCCCGCGGTGCGCGAGGTCTTCCTCTCCTACACCACGGGTCGCGGCGGCTTCCACAGCGTCATCTCGCGCTTCCAGGCGACGAGCGACGTCCGGCTCGATCCGGACAGCGAGGAGATGGTCCTCGAGATCCCGCAGCCGAAGACGCACCACAACGGCGGCAACATCGTCTTTGGTCCGGACCGGATGCTCTACGTGGGCATGGGTGACGGTGGCCAGGGCATCAACGTCAAGCGCGACGAGCTCCTCCTCGGCAAGATGCTCCGCATCGACCCGATCGGCGCCAGGCCCTACGCCATCCCGCCGGACAACCCGTGGGTCGACGGGCCGCTGCGCGGCGAGGTGTGGGCCACCGGCTTCCGCAACCCGTGGCGCTTCTCCTTCGACAGGGAGACGGGCGAGCTCTGGCTGGGCGACGTGGGCGCCGCTTCCTGGGAGGAGATCGACAAGGTGGAGCGCGGCCTCCACTACGGCTGGCCCACCCGCGAGGGCGCCCACTGCCTCGACGGCTCCACCACCTGCGACACCGCCGGGCTCACCGAGCCGATCCTCGAGTACGGCCACGACCAGGGGCTCTCGATCACCGGCGGCTACGTCTACCGGGGCAACGCCCTCCCCGCCCTCCTCGGGGCCTACCTCTTCGGCGACTTCGTCACCGGCCGCGTCTGGGCGCTCTTCCCCGACGAGCGCCAGCCGGAGCTGCTCATCGAGAGCGGCATCGGCCTCGCCTCCTTCGGCCAGGCGAACGACGGCGAGATCTACGCGGTCGATCACTTCGCGGGCGGCATCTACCAGCTCGTCGGCGTGGAGAGCGGCGGGCCCGCCTTCCCCGGCAGGCTCTCCGAGACCGGCTGCTTCGATCCCGCCGATCCCCGCAATCCCGTCGAGGCGCTGCTGCCCTACGACGTCAACGTGCCGCTCTGGTCGGACGGCGCGCACAAGGCGCGGTGGATCGCGATCCCCGACGGGACGAAGATCGAGGTGGCGCCGGACGGCGACTGGATCTTCCCCGTCGGCACGGTGCTGGCGAAGAACTTCTCGATCGGGTGCCGGCTGGTGGAGACGCGCCTCTTCGTGCGCCACGAGGACGGCGGCTGGGCGGGCTACACCTACGAGTGGAACGAGGAGCAGACCGACGCCTTCCTCCTCTCCAACGGCAGGACGGTGCAGGTGGGCGATCAGGAGTGGGCGATCCCCAGCCGCGCCGCCTGCATGCAGTGCCACACCGCCGCCGCAGGGCGCGCCCTCGGTCCGGAGACCGCGCAGCTCGATCGGGAGATCGTCTGGCCCACCGGCAGGCGCTCCAACATCATCGACACCCTCGTCCACATCGGCGTGCTCGCGGCGGAGCCGGATCGGAGCGCGGGCCCGCTCCCCCCGCCGGACGGCGACGCCCACGTGGAGGCGCGGGCGAAGAGCTACCTCCACTCCAACTGCAGCAGCTGCCACCGCCCCGGCGGCACGGGACAGGGGACGGCGGACTTCCGCTACGCCACGCAGCTCGGGGAGATGGGGATCTGCGACGTGGAGCCCCAGAACGGCGACCTCGGGGTGGAGGGGGCGCGGCTCCTCGTCCCGGGATCGCCCGAGTCGTCGATCCTCGCCCTGCGCATGCGCTCCCTCGCCTCGACCCGCATGCCGCCGGTGGGCACGCACGTGGTGGACGAGATGGGAACGAGCGTGGTGGAGGAGTGGGTGCGGTGGCTCGACGCCTGCCCGTGACGGCCGATCAGAGGACCTGCTCGAGCCAGGGGGCGTGGACGCGGATCTGCGGGAGGAGGAAGATCTCGTCGACCCAGCAGAACGCCCACTCGTCGTGGGGCTCGAGCGACTGCATCACCGGGTGGCCGGTCTCCAGGTAGTGGCGCATCGAGTGGCGCCCCGAGGAGGCGTTGCAGCAGCCGACCTCGCCGCAGGTGAGGCAGATGCGCAGATGGACCCAGTCGCCGCCCGCGTCGAGGCACGAGCCGCAACCGCGGGTGCGCGGCTGGACCTGCCGGATCTCCAGCATGTGCGTGCAGATCGTCTCCATCGGATTCTCGGTTGGAAAAATTGGAGACGGGGCGGCGCACCCGCAACCGCCGGAGATCAGTCGAGCGCGCGCACGTCGTACTCGAGCTTCCACCGCTTGCCGCCCACGGGATCCACCGCCGACAGCTCGAGGGTGCCGACCTCCGTGTAGCGGGCGTGGAGCTGCACCGAGGCGACCTGCCCTTCCGGTCCCTCCAGGGTGGTCTCGATGGGCGACAGCTCCTCGAGCTCGCCGGGATCGACCCGATCGCCCACCTGGTCCTCGCGCCGCGACGAGGAGGCGAAGAAGCGGAAGATCGCCTGTTCGCCGACGACCAGCCCCAGCGGCTCGGGCAGGGTGACCTCGGTCCCCTCTTCCATACCGAAGGGCGCGACGCAGACCGCGTCGACGCGGGGCGGAATGCCCGGCACCGCCAGCTCCGCCCGCTCGATCCCCACGTAGTAGGAGCGCGCGGTGCCGCCGCGGATCCGCAGACCGCGGCCGGTGCGCACCCGGCCGTAGTAGGCGGCGCCCAGCGCCACCGCGAGATCGGGGTCGCCGCCGGTGAGCACCTTGACCGGCGGGGAACCCTCCGCCGCGAGCCAGCGGTCGAGCACCTCCACCACGCGATCGCGGAGGACCTCCGCCTTGGTCACGCCGCCGTTGAAGAGGACCGCGGTGGGGTGGAGGAAGGACCGTCCCTCGCCCTGCCCGGCGGCGGCGCCGATCTGCCTGCCGAGGAAGGCGGCGAGGTGGCGCGTCACCGCCGCGTCGCTCGCGTACGGCAGGCCCAGGGTGGTGAGGCCGAGGCGGCGCGGCGCCTGCGGGCGGGCGTCCGCGGGCACCTCCGGGAAGAAGCCGTCCACCAGGGTCCGGGTGAGCTCGTCGCGGGTGAGCTCGGTGCGGATCGCCCCGCCGATCAGCTTCGAGCCGCGGCCGGGGATGACCACCGTCACCGCGCTCCGCTCCGGATCGGCGAAGAGCTCCTCCTTGGCGCGCCGGCACCCGTAGGTGAGCGCCCGCATCTGCCAGTCGTCGATCTTCTTCCCCTCCGCCTCGAGGCGGGTGCGCACCGTCCAGGCGAGGGCCAGGTCCATGTTGTCGCCGCCGAGGAGGATGTGATCGCCCACCGCCACGCGCTGGAGCTGCAGGGTCCCGTCCTCCTCGCCCACGGCGATCAGGGAGAAGTCGGTGGTGCCGCCGCCGATGTCGACGACGAGGATGCGATCGCCCACCTCCACCTGCTTGCGCCACGCCTCGCCCTGCGCCGCGACCCAGGCGTAGAGGGCGGCCTGCGGCTCCTCGAGCAGGGTGACCTTCTCGCCGATCCCCGCGGCGCGCGCCGCCTCGACCGTGAGCTCGCGGGCCACCGCGTCGAAGGAGGCGGGGACGGTGATCACCAGGTCCTGCTCCTCCAGCGGCGCGTCGGGATGGCGCGAGTTCCACGCCTCGCGCAGGTGGCGGAGGTAGCGCGCCGAGGCCTCCACCGGCGAGACCTTCGGCACCTCCTCGGGCGCCGCCCAGGGGAGGATCGGCGCGCGCCTGTCGACGCCCGCGTAGGAGAGCCAGCTCTTGGCGGAGGAGACGAGCCGGCTGGGGACGTTCTCCCCCTGCTCGCGGGCGAACGCGCCGACGACCCAGGTGCGATCCTTCGCCCAGGGGAGCTCGAGCGCGCCCGCGGGGAGCTCCACCTCGCCGGGCAGGTAGAGGAAGGAGGGGAGCAGGTCGCGCTCGCCCACCTCGCCCGCGTGGACCACCTGCGGCACCGGCTGGATCGCGGGGCGCGCCGCCTCGTCCGCGAGATCGACGGCGGCGAGGGCGGAGTTGGTGGTTCCGAGATCGATTCCGAGCGCGTAGCGGGCCATCAGATCTCCACCTCGGCGGGGGCGATCACGTGGACGTCCTGGCCCTCCGGCGGCGGCGGGAGCTTCACCTCGACGGCGCGCCAGCCGGGGTGGGCGAGCGTGCCGCGGAAGGGCGGCTTGCCGGCGACGTTGCCGGTGAGGCGGATCTCCGCGGGATCGAACCCTTCCGGCACGGTGATCGGCGCGCCTTCCGGCTCGCTGCGCACCGGGGCGAGGGTGAAGTACTGCGCGAGCGCCTTGCGGCAGCCCTCGTGGACGATCCGCGCCGCGGCGCCCACCTGATCGTCGGTGGCGGCGGCGACGTCCTCCTGGAGGAAGTCGACGAAGCGCCCGTCGCGCTGGAGGATGGCGAGGAGGTGGAGCGCCTGGGCGACGTCCGGGGCCTTCTTCTCCGGCGCCGGGGCGGGCTTCGCCTCGGGCGCGGGCGCCGCCTCCGGCGCGGGCAGCGCGGGGCCGCCGCCGGTGAGCGCCTGCTCCACCCGGGCGGCGGCGGCGCCGTCGAAGAGCACCTTGAACGGCAGCCAGAAGAACATCCAAAGGCGGGTCATGAATCCGAGGCGACGTTCGTCCATGGCGCGCTCCCGCATCTTTCACGAGGCCGGCGGGCCTCGGTTCGTCTGACGAGGCGCGGCTTTCGGAAGGAAGCGGATGACGCCTCGGAAGGAAAGCGCTTCCTACCGTTCCATACGTTCGAACGCCAGCGAAAGGGCGCCGGGCTGCGTCGTCCAGCCGACCGGCGGCGCGGATCCCGAATGCCCCGCCCCCCTGGCGTGGCCGCCCTTGCCGTCGGGGCAGCCGCGCTCGAGCATCAGCGCGGTGCGCTGGGCCACCCGGCGCGCCGCGTCCCGGGCGGCTTCGTCGCCCGCCGGGGCCTCGATCCGGATCAGGGCGCCGCGCTCCGTCTCCTCCACCACCGCGGTCACGCCCGCATCGCGCGCCTCCTTCATCGGGCAGGCAGGGCAGCCTCCCTGCCCGTGCATCGGGCAATCGGCGGGGCAGGCGCCCTCCGCCCCGTGCATCGGTCCGCCCGCCTCTGCGCGCGCCTGCCCCGCCCCGTCCTGCGAGATGGCGGGCGTGGCGAGGGCCAGGCCGCAGAGCAGGCACCCCATCGCTCCCCAACGGATCCGCATCGCTCCTCCTCCGGTGATCCCGGCGATATGCGGGAAGATGGGACCGGATCGCGCGCGCCCGCAGCGAGCGCCCGGCGGCTCCGCGCCGCACCGTGCCCGGCGTGGGCGCGGTGCGAGCGCTCCCGCGCCGGAGAGGTGCCGGGGAGCGACACCGGGAAAGCCTCCTCCGCACGACGCCCGCCCTCGGCGGCGTGCGCCGCGCCCGGCACGTGCCGATCCTTTTCGTGCGCGCCCGGCGCGCGGGGAGAGCGGATGGAGCGTCGCCAGATCGTGGTGGTCACCGGCGCCTCGGCGGGCGTGGGGCGCGCCACGGTACGCGCGTTCGCGAAGGCCGGCGCCTGGCTGGGCCTGATCGCCCGCGGCACCGACGGCCTCTTCGCCGCGCGGGACGAGGTGGAGGCGCTCGGCGGTCGCGCGCTCGTCCTCCCCTGCGACGTGGCGGACGCCGCCGCGGTGGAGGCGGCGGCGGAGCGGGTGGAGCGCGAGCTGGGTCCCATCGACGTCTGGGTCAACGACGCGATGACCTCGGTCTTCTCGCCCTTCCTCGAGACGACGCCGGAGGAGTTCGAGAGGGTGATCCAGGTGAGCCTGCTCGGCTACGTGCACGGCACCCGGGCGGCGCTGCGCCACATGGTGCCGCGCAACCGCGGCCACGTGGTCCAGGTGAGCTCCGCCCTCGCCTTCCGCAGCATTCCCCTCCAGTCCGCCTACTGCACCGCCAAGCACGGCATCGTCGGCTTCACCGAGGCGGTGCGCACCGAGCTCCTCCACGAGGGGATCGACGTGCACCTCACCATGGTCCACCTCCCCGCGGTCGACACGCCGCAGTTCGGGTGGGTCAAGTCCCGCCTGCCCCGCAGGCCGCAGCCGGTGCCGCCGATCTTCGCGCCGGAGGTGGCGGCCCGGGCGATCCACCGCGCGGCGGGGATGCGCCGGCGGGACGTCACCGTGGGCTTCTCCGCCTGGCGGGCGATCCTCGCCGACAAGTTCGCGCCCCGCCTCACCGACCACCTGGCGGCGCGGTTCGGGTGGGAGGGGCAGATGACCGACGAGCCCGACCACCACGATCGGCCCTTCAACCTGTGGAAGCCGGTTCCCGGCGACCACGGCGCCAGCGGATCGTTCACCGATCGGGCAGCGAGGAGCAGCCCCTTCACCTGGCTCAACCTGCGCCGCGGCTGGTTCGCCGGCGCCGCGGCGCTCCTCGGCCTCGGCGGCCTCGCCCGCCGGCGGACCTGACGCGCGCCTCGCACCGCGGCGGATGCGCGCCATACGACCTTGCGTCTGCTCCGCCGCCGGCGGAGCGAGCCGCCGCGTCGCGGCGTCTCATTCCACCAAGAGCACGCCGCCGATCATCTGCCCCATGCCGCAGCCGTACTGGATCTCGCCGGTCTGCGTCGGCGTGAAGGTGATGGTCACCGGCTCGTCGAGCGGAAGCTCCTCCTCGATGTCGTAGGCGGGGATGAGGATCTCCGTGGCGCAGGTGCGGTCGGTCCTGCGGGTGACGACGAGCGTGACCGGCTCGCCGGCGCGCACCTTCACCGGGCTGGGAACGAACCCCTCCTCGGTGACGGTGAGCTCCACGAGCTGCCCCTCCACGTCCGGCCGCGCGGTGGCGGTCCGGGGCGCGGGCGCCCCGTTCTCCTTCGTCGAGGCGCAGGCGGCGCCGAGGGCAAGGACGGCGAGGCCGATGGTGACGGAACGGATCATGTGCGCTTCTCCTCTCGCGGCTCTCACGCCGCCTCGGGGACGGCCGCGGCGCGCTGCTCGCGCTTCAGCTCCCACAGCCGCCAGTAGGTGTAGACCACCGGGATGATCTCCAGGGTGAGAAAGACGGAGGTGATCAGCCCGCCCACCATCGGCGCGGCGATCCGCTTCATCACGTCGGCGCCCGCCCCGTCGCTCCAGAGGAGCGGCACCAGGCCGATCGCCGTGGTCGCCACCGTCATCAGCTTGGGCCGGACGCGGAGGACCGTCCCCTCCATGTGGGCGTGGATGATGTCGTTCAGATCCCGGATCCTCCCCGCCGCCTTGCGCCGCTCGAAGGCCCGGTCGAGGTAGACGATCATCACGATCCCCGTCTCCGCCGCGAGCCCCACCAGGGCGATCATCCCCACGTAGACCGCGGTGGAGAGGCGGTAGTCCAGGAGCCAGAGCAGCCAGATGCTCCCCACCATGGCGAAGGGGACCGAGAGGAGGACGATCGCCGTCTCGATGGCGTTGCGGAAGTGGAGGTAGAGCAGCACCACCACGAGGAGGAGGGTCAGCGGCAGGATCCACTGCATCCGCTCCGCCATCCGCTCCATCTGCTCGTACTGGCCGGTCCACTCGAGGAAGGTCCCCTTCGGCATCTCCAGCGCGCCCTGCTGCTGCGCGTGGCGCACCGCCTCCTTCGCCCGCGCCACGTAGGTGCCCACGTCGGTCTGCGCCGGATCGATGTCCACGAAGACCACGCCGGCGAGCATGCCGTTCTCGTTGCGGATCATCGGCGGCCCGCTGGTCACCTTCACCTCCGCGAGCTGGCCGAGGGGCACGTGGACCAGGCCCGGGTCGCTCACCCCCTGCAGCTCGGTGGCTTCCGGGGCAGGCAGCGACCCGAACGATCCGACGTCGAGCATCCGGGGCACGCCGAGCGTAGGGCCGTGGAGCCTGCCGGGGGCGCCGAGGCCCAGCGGCGCCGCGGCGGCGCCGGGGCGCGCGCTCCCGCCCGAAGCGGGCGCGCCGCCGCCCATCCCGCCCATCGCCAGCGCCCGCCGGTTGGTGAGGAGGGGGAAGAGGCTCCCCTGCATCCCCATGCCGCCTCCGCCGGCGCGCACCGGGACCAGCACCTCGCGGAGCCGCTCCGGATCGTCGCGCAGGTCGCGGGGATAGCGGACGTTGATGGTGAAGCGGGCGCGCCCCTCCACCGTGGTGCTGATCGGCTCGCCGCCGATGGCCATCTCCACCACGTCGTGGATGTCGTCGATGGTGAGTCCGTAGCGGGCGAGCGCGTCGCGGTCGGGGACGATGTCCACATAGTACGCGCTCAGGCTCCGCTCGTAGAAGGCGCTGCGGGTGCCGGGCACCCGGGCGAGCACCTGCTCGAGGCCGGTGCCCACCCGCTCGATCTCCTCCAGCGAGTGGCCCAGCACCTTCACGCCGATCGGCGTGCGCACGCCGGTGGTGAGCATGTCGATGCGGGTCATGATCGGCATGGTGAGCGAGTTGGTCCAGCCGGGGAGCTGGAGCTCCTCGTTCATCGCGGCGATCAGCTCGTCGGTGGTGCGCGGGCGCTTGTCGGGCCAGAGCGCGGCGAGGGCGGGCCGGAGGAAGCCCGGCGCCCCGCTCCACCACCGCTCCTCCTCCACCACCGCCGGCCACGCCGCCTCCGGCAGGAGCCGGATGGTGGTCTCCACCATCGAGAGCGGCGCGGGATCGGTGGCGGTCTCCGCCCTGCCCGCCTTGCCGAAGACGCTCGCCACCTCCGGGAAGGAGCGGAGGATCCGGTCCTGCTGCTGCAGCGCGCGCTTCGCCTCCTCGATCGAGACGCCGTTGAAGGTGGTGGGCATGTAGAGGACGTCCCCCTCGTCGAGGCGGGGCATGAACTCCGATCCCAGGCGCGGGAGGAGCGGCAGCGTGGCCACGATCGCCGCCACGCCGATGGCGATGGTGGTCTTCGGGTTGCGCAGCGCCACGAAGACGAACGGCTTGTAGATCGCGATGAGGAAGCGGCTGACCGGGTGGTTCTCCTCCTCGTGGATGCGGCCGCGGATGAGCAGCACCATCAGCGCCGGCGCCAGCGTCACGCCGAGGATCGCCGCGAAGAACATGGCGAAGGTCTTGGTGAAAGCGAGCGGCTTGAAGAGGCGGCCCGCCTGCCCCTCCAGGGCGAAGACCGGGAGGAAGGAGACGGTGACGATCAGCAGGGAGAAGAAGATCGCCGGCCCCACCTCCTTTGCCGCGGCGATGATCACGTCGGTCCGCTCCGCCGCCGTGCGCGGCCGCGCCCGCTCCAGCTTCTTGTGGGCGTTCTCCACCAGGACGATGGTGGCGTCCACCATCGCGCCGATGGCGATGGCGATGCCGCCGAGGCTCATGATGTTGGAGGTGATCCCCAGCAGCTTCATCGGGATGAAGGCGACCGCCACCGCGATGGGCAGGACGACGATCGGCACCAGGGTGCTGCGGAAGTGGAGGAGGAAGACGAAGAGGACGAGGGCCACCACGATCCCCTCCTCGACCAGCGTGTGGGAGAGCGTCTCCACCGCGCGGTCGATGAGGTCGGAGCGGTCGTAGGTGACCACGTAGTCGACGCCCTCGGGGAAGGAGGGCTTCAGCTCCTCGAGCCGCGCCCGGACCCGCTCGATCACCTGCCTCGCGTTCTCGCCGTGGCGCATCACCACGATGCCGCCCACCACCTCGCCGTCGCCGTCCAGCTCGGCGACGCCGCGGCGGATGTCGCCGCCGAAGGAGACGGTGGCCACGTCGCGCACCAGCACGGGCGTCCCCTCCGGCGAGGCCTTGACCGTCACCTTCTCGATGTCGGCGAGGCTCTCCACGTAGCCGCGGCCGCGGACCATGTACTCGCGTCCGCTCATCTCCAGCACGCGCCCGCCCACGTCGCGGTTGGAGCGGCGGATCGCGGAGGCCACGTCGCTCAGGGTGATCCCGTAGGCGCGGAGGCGGTTGGGATCGACCGTCACCTGGTACTGCTTCTCGTGGCCGCCCACGCTCGCCACCTCGGCGACGCCGGGGACGGCGGTGAGCGCGTACTTGAGGGTGTAGTCCTGGAAGGTGCGGAGCTCGGCGAGATCGCTCCTGCCGCTCCTGTCGACCAGTGCGTACTGGAAGACCCAGCCCACGCCGGTGGCGTCCGGGCCGAGCTGCGGCTCCACGCCCTCCGGCAGCTGGCTGCGCAGGCCGGAGAGGTACTCGAGCACGCGGCTTCGCGCCCAGTAGATGTCCGTCCCCTCGTCGAAGAGGACGTAAACGAAGCTCATCCCGAACATCGAGAAGCCGCGCACGTCGGTGACGTGGGGCGCGGAGAGGAGGGTCGAGGTGATCGGGTAGGTGATCTGATCCTCGACCAGCGAGGGGCTGCGCCCCATCCACTCCGTGTAGACGATCACCTGGGGATCGGAGAGATCGGGGATCGCGTCGAGAGGCGCGGTCCGGATGGCGAACCAGCTCCCCGCCACGGCGAAGAGGGTGGCGAGGGCGACGAGGAATCGGTTCCGCGCGCAGAACTCGATCAGCCGTTCGATCATGGCGTCAGTGCCCCCCGTGGCCGGCGGTGGCGGCAGGCGGCGTGGCGCCGCCGGCCATCCCGGAGAGCGCCGCGCGGAGGCGGCTCTCGGAGTCGATGAAGAAGCCCGCGCCGGTCACCACCTCCTCGCCCGGCTCGACGCCGTGGACGAGGAGGTGATCGCCGGAGCGGCCGACGATGTGGACCTCGCGGGGATCGAAGCGCCCGCCGCCCCGCGCGATCAGCGTGTAGACGTGGTCGCCCGTCTCGATCACCGCGTCGCGCGGCACGATCAGCCCCTCGCGGCCGGGGACGTCGAGGCGGACGTCGCCGAACATGCCGGGGCGCAGCGTGATCTCCGGGTTGTCGATCTCGAGCCGCACCTTCATCGTGCGCGTCGCCGGATCGACGGTGGGATAGACGAAGGTCACCGTGCCGGTGAAGCGATCGCCGGGGACCGACGAGGCGGCGAAGGTGGCGAGGGTGCCGGGCTTCACCCGCGGGATGTCCTGCTCGTAGACGTCGGCGAGCACCCAGATCCGCGAGAGGTCCGCCACCTCGAAGAGGATGGAGCCGGGCGAGACGTAGGAGCCCGCCACCGCGCCCTTATGGAGGACGTGACCGCCCGCCGGCGCGCGGAGGGTGAGGGAGCGCTGCGGCGCGCCCGCCTGGCGGATCGCCGCCAGATCGGCGGCGTCGATGCCGAGGAGCTCGAGGCGCTGCCGCGCGGCGGCGGCGAGATCCCCGCCCCAGCGGATCGCGTTCAGGTACTCCACCTGCGCCTGGTAGAGCTCCGGGCTGTAGATCCGGGCGAGCGGCTGCCCCTTCTTCACCCGGGCGCCGGTCTCCTCCACCAGCAGCTCCTCGATCCAGCCGGCGAAGCGCGTCTGCACCACGGTGCGCTTCCGCTCGTCGGCGGCGACCACGCCCACCGTGCGGACGAGGCCGTCGAGCCTGCCCCGCTCCACGCGCGCGGTCCGCACGCCGATGCGGGCGAGCCGCTCCGCGGGGATGGTGACGGGGACGAGGCCGGGGACCCCCTTCTTCTCCGCGGGCGCCGGGGCGTCGGCAGCGGCGCCCTGCCCCTTCCGCTCCAGGTACATGCCGCACTTCGGGCACTTGCCCGGCCCCTCCTTCTCCACCTCCGGGTGCATCGGGCAGGCGTAGAGCGCCGGACCGTGATCGGCGTGGACCTCGCCGCCGGGGACCTGCACCAGCTCCATCCCGCACACCGGGCACGCGCCCGGGTGATCGGCGACGGTGCCGCATTGGACCATCGGGCAGACCCACTGCCCGGGCTTCGCGCCCAGCGCCGCGGCGACCTTGCGGACCTGCTCGTCCTCGTCGACCGCGTGGTGCTCGTGAACCGCGCCTCCCTCGCCGATCGGCACCAGATCCATGCCGCAGATCGGGCAGTCCGACGGGCGATCGGAGACGACGGTGGGGTGCATCGGGCAGTGGTACCGCGCCGCCGCGTGGGCCTCGCTCTCCACGAGGCCGGTGGCCATCGCCAGGGTGTAGCCCGCCGCGAGCACGGCGATCGCCAGCAGGAGCCAGCGCACGATCCCCGCCGCGCGGACGCCGGGAGGCGCCTCCTCCTCGCCCTCCAGCAGCGGCTCTTCGTCGTGCAGGCCGTTCTTCTCCATCTCAGCCATTCTCCACCTCGGAAGCTGCACCCGTGCTGGTCGCGAAGAGGGAGACGCCGGTGGTCCGCGAGAGGCGTGCGACCGCCCGGAGGTAGCTGGCGCGCGCCCGCAGCGCCTCGAGCCGCTGGCTCTGGAGCTGGACGCGGGCGTCGAGCAGGGTGAGGAAGTCGACCGTGCCCGCCTGGTAGGCGCCGATCGCCGCGGTGAGGTTGCGCTCGGCACGGGGAACGATCTCCTCCTCGAAGAGGCGGATCAGCCGCTCCTGGCGCCGGGCGGCGGAGAACGCGGCGCGCGCCTCGCCCTCCATGCGGCGGACCACCGCTTCCCTGCGGTTCCGGAGCGCCTTCGCCTCGGTGCGCGCCGCGGCGGCGAGCCGGTCCTCCTTCGAGCCGGCGAAGACCGGGATGTCGAACATCACCTGCGCGCCCACCATGTCCGGCGCGTCGTTCCGCTGGCCGTACACGAGCTGGACGGTGGGATCGGGCCAACGGTTGCGCGCCTCGAGGCGCGCCTCGATCTCGCTCCGCTTCGCCTGCTCCTCCAGCGCCGCCACCTCCGGGTGGCTGGCGATGCGCGCGAGGAGCGCCCCGGGATCGTCGGGGAGCGGCGGGAGGGGCGGCATCTCCGGCGCGCCCTGCACCGCGTCGAAGGAGGCGTTCGCCAGCGAGGCCAGGGTCGCCCGCGCGGCGATCTCCATCTCCTCCAGCTCGAGGAGCGGATCCTCCATCCGCGCCAGCTCCACGTCGGCCCGGAGGAGATCCGACTGGCTGCCGCCCCCCGCCGCGTAGCGGGCGCGGGCGATCTGCGCGAAACGGGCGAGCGCCTCCTTCTGCTCCTCCACCACCGCCACCGAGGCGGTGGCGAGCCAGAGGTTGGCGTAGGCGCCGATGGCCGCCTCCTCGAGGGCGAGCTGCTGGCTCCGGCGCGCCGCCTCCGCCAGCGCGGCGTTCTGCTCCACGAGATCGCGCCGCAGCTCCCGCTTGCCGAACCACGGGAACCGCTGGCCGATCATCACCTCCTTCATCGTCATCATGTCCTGGTCGAAGGAGAGGGAGTCGACCGGCAGGTTGCTCACCCCGAAGCCGAGGCTGGGATGGGGGAAGGAACCGGCGGCGATGGCGCGATCGATCGCTGCGGCGCGCTCCTCGTCGAGGGCGATCAGATCGGGGTTGCGGGCGCGCACCGCGTCGAGGAGCACCTCGAGGCGCAGCGCCGCCACGGGCTTCGCATCGGTGGCCCGGACCAGCTCGAGGCGGTCGGGCACGAGCGCCGGCTGCTGCAGCGTCGCCGCAGCGATCACCGGCGCGATCAGGGCTGGGATCACGTTCGTCTCTCTCCGGAGCGGCTCTACGACGAGAGCCGCCGTCGGCGTTGCAGAAGGGCCGTCGCGCACGTGCAGACGCGGCGGACGGCGGCCAACGGCCTGCCTGCGCGGGCGCACCACGCGAAGCGGGCGCCGCCGGGCGGCGGATCAACGGAGGAGGACGATGGTCTGCAGGCCGAGCAGGGGTGGTGAGAGGCCGGAGGGGATCCCCTCCGAGCGCGCGGGGATCGCGGCGGGCTCGGGGAGGACCGCCTGCGCCCAGGCGGCGGCGAGCGCCGGCCCGGGCAGGGGCGCGGGCTGCTGCTGGAGATCGACCGTCGGCGCGCCGAGGGCGTCGCGGCAGCAGTCGCCGCCCGCCTGCTCGAGGACCGGCCCGTCGGGGCGCTCGTCCTTCTCGCAGCAGCAGGCGGTCATCACCATGCCGGTCATCGCGCAGAAGACCTGCGCCGCGGCCGTCCCCACGTGCAGGAGCACGCCGAGGGCGGCGACGACGGCGAGGAGATGGTGCTTGCGCAGGGGCATGGCTCGTTCCGGTGTAGGCCCCTCGCGGGCCGTTGTCAAACCGGAGGACGCGGGAGGGGAATCCGGCCCTGCGCTGTTCCCCCCGCGCGATCTTGCCCCGCCGCCTCGCTGCGGTTAGATGGCCGGACCGACCCGCTTGCCGCATCCCGGAGGATCCGCCGTGAAGCTTCGCCTGCTCCCCGCCCTGCTCGCCCTGCCCCTCGCCGTCGCCTGCTCGAAGGGCGAGGCCAACGCCGCCCCCGCCGGCGCGCCGAAGGCGGCCGCCACCGCCCGTCCCGACGCGAGCGGCAAGGTCGAGGTCGTCGCCACGAAGGACAGCTTCGTCCCCTCGCGAATCGAGGTGGAGGGCGGCAAGGAGGTGACGCTGGTCTTCCGGCGCGAGGTGGAGAAGACCTGCATGCACACCGTGGTCTTCCCCGGCCTCGGCATCGAGAAGGAGATCCCCGTGGGGCAGCCGGTGGAGGTCACCGTCAAGCCGGAGGCGGGTGGCACCATCACCTTCCAGTGCCCGATGGGCATGGGCAAGAGCACCATCGTCGGCCTGCCGCAGAAGAGCTGATCGACACGGGCACCGCCGCTGCGCGCGGACGTTCCCCGCCGCTGTCACCGATCCCGCGGCGCGAACTCCCAGGTGGCGGAGCCGGTGACGATCCCCGCGCAGGAGGGCGGAAAGCGCCAGCTCCGCATCGCCCCCACGATGCAGCGGCCCACCTCGCGATCGGAGAGCTCCTCCGGCAGCCCCACCCAGACGATCCTGCCGCCGCGGTTGATCACGAACTGCGCCGCCACCCGCCCCCGCAGCGCGGGCTGGAGCGCGGCGCGCCCCTCGTAGCAGAGGCGCACGTCCTCCTCGCGATCGGCGATCACCTTCGCGATCGCCGCGTCGTCGAGGAGCTCGTCCTCGTCGCAGGTGCCGTCGCCCCGGAGCACCTCCGGATCGCCGCCCGGGCGGAAGCGGAAGGCGAGGAGCGCGGGCCGCTCGCAGCTCGGTCGGGGAAAGCGCAGGGTGCGGAGGACGCCCGCCACGCAATGCGCCGCCTCGCCCGCGAGGCGGGTTCCGCCGGGGCCGAGCACCGACTGGACCACGCCCTCGCTGGAGACGTTGGCCACCACCACCGCCGGCTGCTCCGCCCCCTCGAGGCAATCGGTGAGCTCGGCCATCCGCCCCTCGATCGCCTCGAGCTGCGCCCGCTCGGAGAGCGCCCCGCCCTGCTGGAGCGCGCAGAGGGGCGCGGCGGCCCGCCCCCGCTCGTCCGGTTCGCTGCTCTCCCAGCCGATCGTGCGTGCGCTGCACCCCGCCAGCAGCCCCACCGCCACCATCCACGCCAGGCGCCGTGCCATTCCGCCCTCCCCCTCCCGCCTACGTTGGCTACCGCGGGCGCATGGAGCGGCGCTGCACCACCTCGCCGGATGGCTCGATCTGTGGGTCAGGCGCCGGCGAGCGCCTCGAGCCGCTCCCGCACCGCGGCGGGGGCGGCGGCGGGATCGGCGAGCAGCGCGTCGAGGGCGTCGTCGCGCCCCCGCAGCCGCTCCAGCTTGCGGCGGAAGGCGAGCTGCCCCAGCACCATCGGGCGGGCGGCGAGCTCGCGGGCGAGCCGCCCTGCGAGGAGCGTGTCGTGGGCGGCCAGCTCCGCGCGGCGGTTGACGTCGAGCACCACCTCCGCGAAGGCGGCGACGTCGTGCCAGATCCCCGCCGCCTCGCTCGAGCCGTCCGCCGCGGCGGCGATGCGGGCGAGCAGGCTCTCCACGTGGATCCGGTCCGCCACCCGCAGCCGCGCCAGCCCCCGCGCGTCGCGCAGGCGCTGCAGCGCCCGGGCCACCCGCTGCAGGTGCCCGCGGGCGGCGCCGCGCTCCGGCGGCCCCAGGGCGCGGATCTCCTCCCGGAAGGAGACGAAGGCCGCCCGCACCGCCAGCGCCCTGCGCAGCTCGAGGGTGGCGATTCCCTCCAGCGCCGGCGCGAGGCCGCGCTCGGCCAGGGCGCGATCGAGGCCGAGCAGCGCCCCCAGGGCGCTCTGCCGCACCGCCCCCAGGCGGACCAGCGCCGCCGCCAGGTCCGGCGACATGCCCGCGTCGTTGGCTGCGCTCCACGCGCTGGCCAGGGCCCGGAGCTCCCGCACCTGCCGGGCGAGCTCCCAGCGCGCCACCGCCCCCACGTCGCCCAGAATCTCCCCGTCCAGCGCGCGCCGGACCGCGTCGAGGGGCGCGCAGAGCCGAAGCGCCGCCGCGCCGAGCGCCGTGGGCGCGAGCGCCTCCGGCTGCAGGCTCGAGGCGGCGATACCCGCGCGGAGCACCAGGAGCTGGAGCTCCTCCGCGGCAAGCCCCCCCGGGCTCTGAACGGCGTGCATGGGGTCCCTCGACTGCGCGACACATGCCAGAGCGCTCGGTGTAGGTGCAATCTTTCCGAGCGCGCGCCCTGCGGGAGCGCCTGCTAGACGAGCGCTGCCCGGCGCAGGCGGAGCGAGTTGAGCACCACCGAGACGCTGGAGAAGGCCATCGCTGCCGCGGCGAGCATCGGCCCGCCGAAGGCGGCCAGCAGGCCGGCGGCGGCGATGGGGATGCCGGCGGCGTTGTAGGCGAAGGCCCAGAAGAGGTTCTGGCGGATGGTGCGCATCGTCCTGCGCGCGAGGCGGACGGCGTCCGCCACGCCGCCGAGGTCGCCGCGCATCAGGGCGATGGAAGCGGTCTCGAGGGCCACGTCGGTGCCGGTGCCGATGGCGATCCCCACGTCCGCTGCGGCGAGCGCGGGCGCGTCGTTGATCCCGTCGCCCACCATCGCCACCACCCGGCCCGCCGAGCGGAAGCGCTCCACCTCGGCGCTCTTCCCCGCGGGATCCACGCCGGCGCGGACGCGCGCCGCGGGCAGGCCCACCTCCGCGGCGATCGCCCGCGCGGTCCGCTCGTTGTCGCCGGTGAGGAGCCACACCTCGAGCCCCAGCTCCTGCAGCGCGGCGATCGCCTCGCGGCTCCCCGGCTTGACCGGATCGGCGATCCCCAGCGCCCCGGCGAAGGCGCCGTCGATCCCGGCGAAGACCACCGTCCTCCCCCGCCCCTCCAGCTCGGCGGCGGCGACCTCCGCCGCCGCGGGGATCGCCACGCCCCGCGCAGCGAGGAGCTTCCTCGTGCCCACCACCACCTTGCGCCCCTCGACCACCGCGGCGACGCCGTCCCCGGTGATCGACTCGAAGGCGGCGGGCTCCGGCACTGGGAGATCCCGCGCCGCCGCTGCCGCGACGATCGCGTCGGCGATGGGGTGCTCGCTCCGCCGCTCCGCAGCGGCGACGACGCGGAGGAGCTCGTCGTCCCGCTCCGCTGCGAAGATCACGTCGGTGAGCGCCGGCTGGCCGCGGGTGACGGTGCCGGTCTTGTCGAGGACCACGGTGTCGATCCGCTCCGCCCGCTCCAGCGCCGCCGCGTCGCGGATCAGGATGCCACGCTCCGCGGCGCGCCCCGTCCCCACCACGATCGCCGTGGGGGTCGCGAGGCCCAGCGCGCACGGGCAGGCGATCACCACCACCGCCACCGCGGGGAGGAGGGCCGCGCCGGGATCGCCCCCCACCGCCCACCAGATGGCGAAGGTGAGCGCGGCGATCCCCAGCACCACCGGCACGAAGATCCCCGAGACCCGATCCGCCAGGCGCTGGATCGGCGGCTTCGATCCCTGCGCCTCCGCCACCAGCCGCACGATCCGGGCGAGCACGGTCCCTTCGCCCACCACCGTGGTCTCCACCACCAGCGCGCCGGCGCGGTTGATCGTCCCGGCCACCACCCGATCCCCCGGGCCGCGGGAGACCGGCAGGCTCTCGCCGGTGATCATCGACTCGTCGATCCGCGAGCTCCCCTCGATCACCTCGCCGTCCACCGGCACCCGCTCGCCGGGGCGCACGAGGACGCGATCGCCGATGCGCACCTCGTCCGCAGGCAACTCCAGCTCCGCGCCCCCGCGCAGCACGCGGGCGGTGGCGGGGCGGAGCGAGGCGAGGGCGTGCAGCGCCGCGCCCGCGCGCCCTTTGGCCCGGGCCTCGAGCCAACGGCCGAAGAGGATGAGGGTGACGATCATCGCCGCCACCTCGAAGTAGAGGTGCGGCGCGTGGCCGCCGGGCCGGAGGAGCATGCCCACGGACCACGCCCAGGCGGCGAACGATCCCACCGCGATGAGCGTATCCATGCTGGCGGCGAGGTGGCGCGCCTGCCGGGCCGCCACCACGAAGAAGCCCCGCCCCGGACCGAAGAGGATGGCGGTGGCGAGCGCCGCCTGGATCCAGCCACCGCCCGGCAGGCCGGGGAGCGCCATGGCCAGGAGGGAGACGGGCAGGCCGAGGACCGCCGCGGCGACGAAGCGGCGGCGCGCGGCGCGGGTCTCCTCGTCCCGCGGGCGGGCGAGGCCGCCGGCGGCGGGCCGGGCGTCGTAGCCCGCGGCGCGCACCGCGCGCACCACCGCATCGGGGGTTGCGCCCCCCGTGACCGTCGCCTTGCTTGTGGCCAGATTGACAGCGACGCCGGTCACGCCGGGGACGGCGGCGATCGCCTTCTCGATCGACACCGCGCAGGAGGCGCAGGTCATGCCCTCCACGTCGAAGAGGGCGGCGGCGCCCCCCGCGGGCGGAGGCACGGCGGGCTCCACCTCGACCGGCGCGCCGAGGAAGCGGGCAGGGTCTGCGAGGAAGCGATCGTGGCAGGCAGTCGAACAGAAGAAATGGCTCTTCCGCCCCACCTTCGCCCGGGCGGCGGCGTGGGCCTTCGCCACCGTCCTGCCGCACACCGGATCGACCGCGGTCCAGAAGGCCTCCGGATCCGCGTCGAAGCGCTCCTTGCAACGCGGGTTGCAGAAGGGAACGACCACGCCCCGGTGGTGGGAGAGGCCGCCCTTCGGGTTCTCGAGCGGCGGGGTCATGTCGCAGACCGGATCGAGGCCTGCGCCCGGGGGAACGGGGGCGGAGACCGCCACGGGGATTTCGGCTGGCTGCGTCATCGGCGGAAGACTCCCTCGGCGTCCCCTAACCCCGCGGGCGTCCGCCGGCAAGCGGCCGGGGACTATCCACCCCGGGCGGCGGGTTGCCCACCGAGTCTTGCTCCGCCTCCGGAGGAGCGAGCCGCCGGTCCGCAGCGGCTCATCCGAGCCCCGTGCCCGCCCGTGACACGAGCGTGACCTGCACGGACGATTCTGGTGAGCGAACGAAGCCCGAGCGGCGGGACAGGAGCGAGGAAACGTGACAGAGGCCTACATCAACGCGCCGGACGAGCGCATCGACTGGATCAAGTCGATCCCCTTCATCATCGTCCACGTGCTCGGCATCGCCGCGTTCTTCGTGGTCGAGTGGGGGATCACCGAGGTGGTCCTCTGCATCGCCATGTACTACGTGCGGATGTTCTTCATCACCGCGGGCTACCACCGGTACTTCTCCCACCGGTCGTACAAGATGGGCCGGGTGATGCAGTTCCTGATGGCGCTCGGCGGCACCACCGCCACGCAGAAGGGCGTGCTCTGGTGGGCCGGCCACCACCGCCACCACCACAAGTACTCCGACCAGCCCAACGACGTGCACTCGCCGAAGAAGGGCCTGCTCTGGAGCCACGTCGGGTGGATCCTCTGCAACAAGTACGACGAGACGCCCTGGGACAACATCAAGGACTTCGCCAGGTTCCCCGAGCTGCGGTGGCTCAACCGCTGGCACCTGGTGCCGCCGACCGTCCTGGCGGTGGGCCTCTTCCTCGTCGGCGGGGCGAGCTGGCTCTTCTGGGGCTTCTTCCTCAGCACCACCATCCTGTGGCACGGCACCTTCACCATCAATTCGTTGATGCACCTGTGGGGCCGACGCCGCTACGTCACCACCGATACCAGCCGCAACTCGATGATCCTCGCGCTGATCACCTGCGGCGAGGGCTGGCACAACAACCACCACTACTACCAGTCGACCGCCAACCAGGGCTTCTTCTGGTGGGAGCTCGACTTCAGCTACTACGTCCTGAAGGCGTTGAGCTGGGTGGGGCTGGTGAAGGACCTCCGCACGCCG
>Ga0182742_1001419_pt1 | contig 30890 bp, 27 predicted proteins | sample eDN5th37CBELigMG_FD_128880 | JGI IMG/M metagenome (GOLD analysis project Ga0182742, IMG submission 128880) | Enriched Miracle-Growth compost microbial communities from Emeryville, California, USA - eDNA 5th pass 37_C BE-Lig MG (version 2)... ... | reverse complement strand
GGTGCAACCGGATGGGGGCTGCGGGGCGGGACACAGGATGAGGGCTGCGAAGCTGCAAGGGGATGAGGGCTCGGACGTAGGGCTCGCTGTCTGGTCAGACTTTGAAAGCGCCTTTTTCAGCCGATGGTGCCCAAAACAATGGCAGGAGGAAATGTCTATACATTTGACATTGCCGCTCCGGCATGGTGCCATTCGCGCGCTCGGAGAAGAACGTGCGACGCCGTGGCCTTGGGACCAACCAGGGACGGCGATCGGCGGAACGAGCCAGGGAACTCACATCAACGGAGGCTGCCATGAAGGCGGTATTGAGTAGTTTGGCCGTGTTGGCGCTGGCGGTCGGTTCCGCCTCGGCGCAGGAGACGAAGGTGGCCGTCGGCATTTCGGGCTGGACGGGATTCGCGCCCCTGACGCTCGCGAAGGAAGCCGGCATCTTCAAGAAGAACGGCCTCGACGTCACGATCAAGAAGGTTCCCCAGGCCAGCCGCCACCTCGCCATCCAGTCCGGCGACGTCCAATGCGCCGCCACCACGGTCGAGACCTGGGTCGTGTGGAACGCCAACGGCGTTCCCACCAAGCAGATCTTCCAGCTCGACAAGAGCTATGGGGCGGACGGCATGGTCGTGCGGAACGACATCGCCTCGATCAAGGACATCAAGGGCAAGACGGTCGCCGCCTCCGCGCCCGGCACCTCGCCCTATTTCGCCCTCTCCTGGATGCTCAAGAAGAACGGGCTCTCCGTGAAGGACGTGACCGTGGTCAACATGGAGCCGGGTCCCGCGGCCCAGGCCTTCATCGCCGGGCAGAACGATGCGGCCATGACCTACGAGCCCTATCTCTCCTCCGTGCGCGCGGCGCCCCAGTCCGGCAAGATCATCGCCACCACCCTCGATTATCCGATGGTGATGGACACCTTCGGCTGCACGCCGAAGTTCCTGAGCGACAATCCCAAGGCCGCGAAGGCTCTGGCCGACAGCTATTTCGAAGCCCTCGACATGATCGCCAAGGATCAGGCCAAGGCCTACGAGATCATGGGCGCGGACGTGAAGCAGACCGGCGAGGCCTTCGGCAAGTCGGCCCAATTCCTGCGCTGGCAGGACCGCGAGGCGAACAAGAAGTTCTTCGAGAGCGAGTTCAAGACCTTCTCGGCGGAGGCGGCCGACCTTCTCCTCGAGACCGGCATCATCAAGCAGAAGCCCGACATGGAAGCGCTCGCGGATACCAGCTTCATCCAGTAGCGCCTTCACCCGAACCGCCACCGCCCTCCCCCGCAGGCGGGCCGTGGCGAGACCCTTCGTCCCTTAGGGCCATCCGGCCTCCCGCGCCGGATGGCAGAGCAGATCCTTCATGCCTCGACCTCTCGATCCCGTCAGCCAGAGCACGCGCGTCACGCTCGGCATCTCGTTCTTCGTCCTCTTTCTGGCCGCCTGGGCCTTCGCGACCCTCGGCGGATTCGTTTCGCCCACCTTCCTGGCCGATCCGATCACCATGGTGCAGGACGGCTGGCTGCTGCTGACGAAGTTCGGGTTCATGGGCGATATCGGCGTCACGATCTGGCGCGTGGTCGGCGGCTTCGTTCTTGCCGCGGCGATCGCCGTGCCCGTCGGCATCCTGATGGGCGCCTACAAATCCTGCGAGGCGTTTCTCGAGCCCTTCGTGTCCTTCGCACGCTATCTGCCCGCCTCCGCCTTCGTGCCGCTTCTCATTCTCTGGGCCGGCATCGGCGAGATGCAGAAGCTCCTCGTGATCTTCATCGGCTCGGTCTTTCAGATCATCCTGATGGTGGCGGTCGCCGTGGGCAATACGCGGCGCGACCTCGTCGAGGCCGCCTATACCCTGGGATCGAGCGACCAGGGCGTGGTGAAACGCGTTCTCATTCCGGCGAATGCCCCCGAGATCGCGGAAATCCTGCGCCTCGTGCTGGGATGGGCCTGGACCTACGTGATCGTGGCGGAGCTCATCGGCTCGTCATCCGGAATCGGACATATGATCATCGACAGCCAGGCGCTCCTGGCGACAGGCCAGATGATCTTCGGCATCATCGTCATCGGGATCATCGGCCTCATCTCCGATTTCCTGTTCAAGGCCCTCAACCGCACGCTCTTCCCGTGGAGGCTCGCATGAGCGGCACGATCCTCCAAATCGACAATGTCTCGCGGGTGTTTCCCGGCGTGCGCGGCGCCGCTCCGGTGCGCGCGCTGGAGCCGACCAACCTCCAGGTGGCGGAGAACGACTTCATCACGATCCTCGGCCCCTCCGGCTGCGGGAAATCCACGTTGCTGCGCATCGTGGCGGGCCTCGACCGGCCCAGCAGCGGGCGCGTGCTGCTCAATGGGCGGGAGATCAAGGGCCCCGGCGCCGACCGGGGCATGGTCTTCCAGTCCTACACCCTGTTTCCGTGGCTGACGGTTGCCGAGAACATTGGATATGGCCTGCGCGAGAAGGGCATCCCCACATCGCAGCGCCAGGACATCGTGGCTTCCTACACCGAGAAGGTGGGCCTGCGCGGCTTCGAGAACCATTATCCGAAGCAGCTGTCGGGCGGCATGCAGCAGCGCACCGCGATCGCACGCGCGCTCGCCAACGATCCTGCCATCCTGCTCCTCGACGAACCTTTCGGGGCCCTCGACAACCAGACACGCGGCCTCATGCAGGAATTGCTGCTCGGGATCTGGGAGCGGGAACGCAAGACCGTTCTGTTCGTCACCCACGACATCGAGGAGGCGATCTTCCTCGCGTCCCGCGTGGTCGTGATGTCCGCGCGCCCCGGCCGGATCAAAGCCGACATCCCGGTCGAGCTCCCGCATCCCCGGCACTACACCATGAAGACCACGCCGGAATTCTCGAGCCTGAAGGCGCAGCTGACGGAAGAGATCAGGCAGGAGGCCATCCAGGCGGACGTCGTCCATTAGGGCATCGTGCGGACCCGGCCTCTCGCGCCGGGCGATGCTTCACCGGACATTGTCCGTCCTTGAACCTGGCGCGGGGCATCGCCCGCGCCGCCGTTGTAGGTGTGAGGCAGCAGCCGCTCGAAGCTGCGGCGGACCGCGCCGTAGCACTCGCAGGAGGCCCCCTCCAGGCCGGCCCGGTCCGTGATCGTGATCTCCCCCCGCCCCTGCCGGATGAAGCCTGCCTTCTGCAGGTCTCTCGTGATGGTGCTGACGGTAGAGCGCTGCACCCCGAGCATCTCGGCCAGGAACTCATGCGTGAGCGGCATCGTATTCCCATCGAGGCGGTCATGGGTGCTGAGGATCCACCGGCAAGCCCGGGCCACAACGCTGTGGACCGCATTGCAGGCCACGTTCTGCATGACCCGGGCCATCATGGCGTCGGAAAAGTGCAGCACCAGCTGGCGAATCTTCGGCCGCGCATCGACCACCTCGTGCCAACGCTCCAGTTCGATCCGGGACGCAGTTCCGGAGGCCTGCACGATGCAGCGTCCGAAGGATTGCCGGGTGAACGCGGTCCCGATGAGGCCCAGCGCACCCTCCCGGCCATAGATGGCCATCTCCGCGGAGCGGCCATCACTCAATACGGCAACGAGCGACACCACGGTGTCGTGGGGGAAATAGGCATGGCGGAGAGGATCCCCCGTCTCGTAGAGCACCTGATCCTGCCGGAGGGCCACGACTTCCAGGTGCGGCTCCAGGGCCTCGAAATCGTCGGACCCGAGCGACGCCAGGAGCCGGTTGGCCCGGTGCTGCGCTTTCTGACCATTGTCCACGGTACCGACGTCCGGTTTCATGCCCTAAGCTAAACCGGAATATTGCCCTAAGAAAACCTGGAATGACAATCCAAGGCCGCATCGCCAAAGAAACGTAACATCCTCTCATTATTGATGAAATGAGATTTCCGCAGGCGTTCGTTAACCATGTCGGGCCGATCATGCTCTGATTGATTCAGCGCAGGACAGGACGTCGAGGAGGCGTGGCTATGATTGATAGCGAAATGAAATATGTTGCAGCGGGACTGGCTGCCGCCGTTGCGTTCCTCGTGTCGTATTGTCTCTTGGCTTTCCTCGAAGGACCGATACTCGATCTCTTGGGCTGGAAAGCGCTTGATCTGCCCTGGAGCCCGAAATGGTGGCGGACCGGCCTGGGACTGACTTTGGCCGTCTGTGCCTTTCGGCTTGTCGTCGAGTGGCGTAACAACGCCGCCTTGAAATGGCGCAAGGCACTGGCTGCCAGGGCAAGGGCATAGCGGCGTCACAGCATCGTCGCTCGTGCGCCCGCTGGAACGGCCGTGAGCGAATCCTCGGGACTGCAGATCGAGGACGCACCCGGCGGCATTGTCGGCTTCTGCCCGCGGGTGCCTACGGCAGGTGGATTTCCTGGCCTGGTTTCCCAGCCGCTGGACTTGCATGACCTTTGCGGGAATTCCGAGGGACTCTCGCTTTCTCGGATCGGCAGAAATCGATCGCCGCTTCGAGGAAGGCTTGGCGGGCTTGCGAATGATCGGTGACCGCCTTGATCCAGGGCTTGTCCGCGATGAGGGTCACAAGCCGGTCCGGCATGAGCCTGAGCTTCTCTTCCTCCGCGGCGACCATCTGTTCATAAGCATTCATCAATTTTGATGGACCGGCCATGAATACCCCGCACCGACGATGGCGGGTCCGGAGACATCTCCGGACCCGCAGATTGGCTTTTACCGCAGATCGCTTCCGCAATTGTTAAGCCCGGACAGCTTTCGCGGCTTCAGGATCAGGTTCGGTCGACAGCCGCTCATGAAGGGCGCACGGGGCTCCTCGTTGCAGTGCCGGCGCCGGCTGCGCTCCATCGCATGGCCACTCCGCAAGAAACCGGCAGGCCGCCCGTCGGCCGGGCGGACCTGCATGCGTTACCGGGGCGGCGGAACCGCCAGGATATCGACTTCGAGGGATCGCAGGACTTTCTCGGTCACGCTTCCCAGGAGCGCCTTGGCGATCCCGGTGCGGCCATGCGTGCCGATGATCAGGACATCAGGCTTCGATTGCTCCACGGCCTTGGAGATCACCTCGGACGGCGTCCCCTCGTCGATATGCAGCGACTGTCCATGATCCTCGACCCTGTTCTCCTCGAGGAATGCGGTCAACTCCTTGATGGCCCGCAGACGCTCGTCGGCCACGTAGTCGTCGATGGTGTCCTGGCTGAGGCCCGCATAAAACATCTGCCCCTTCGCCAGCGGCAGGAAGGCGTGAACCAGCGTAAGCCGCTCGCCGTCAGGCAATCCCAGGGCTTTCCCGATTCTGATGGCATTCACGGACGGCTCGGCCAGATCGACCGCGGCCATGGCCGTCCCGTAGGGTTGCTTCACCTCATTGTTCACCATCAGCACCGGCGACGTCCCCGTGCGGATCACGCGCTCGATGGTCGTCCCCACGAAGATGTCGCGCAGAAGCTGCTTGCGGTGGGTTCCCATCACCACGAGATCCGCGCCCATGGACTCCGCTGCGCGCAGGATTCCGTCGAACGGATCGCCCGCGATGACGAGAGCGCGCGGCTGAAGTCCGCGCAGCTCGGCCATCGCGCCGATCTGCTCGCCGAGGATCCGTTCGGCCTCGCGCCTTTCAAGCGCGACCAGATCCGGCGGCAGGTCATCATCCACGACGTGCACGAGCGTGAGCTCGGCGCCGCGGCTCTGCGCCAGCAGGCCCGCGCGCCGCACAGCCCGTTGCGAGCGGGGCGAGAAGTCCGTCGCTGCGAGGATGTGCATGGTTTCGCCTCCTGTAAGGTGGGATGGTCCGGAGACCCGCCCTACCCGAGCTGCTCCATCACCATCCTGCGGATCTCTTCGCGGCTCAGCGGATTGGGCTGCGGCGCCCACGCCGAAACCGCGACTGCCTTTGCGTCGGTCCGCGGATGGTTGCGCGGCTTCGTGGCGACATTGATCCTACCGGTAATATGAATCTTGTTTTCAGTTTTCATCGTTCTTCTCCTTGGCCGCCATGGGGAAAGCCCCGGCGGCGTGTTTTCGTTTGTAAGCGTTGGTGACGAGCCGGGCTTCACATCATGACCGTCCGCAGAGGACGACCGAGACCGGATCGCTGGCCGGGAAAGTCTCCACCAGGGCTTCGTCGAGCCGACGGTCGAGACTTTCCTTCGAATTGTCATGCCCGTTGCCTGACGGGTCGGAGTCGTTCCGAGCTGGCTTCGCTTCATCCGGCAGAAGCCTGAACTGGACATCCTCTACCGTGACCTCGTGCCATGGCCCGTCCCACTCCGCCCGGAACGGCATCCGGTCGCCCACGCGCAGGCCGAGCAGGGCAATGCCCAAGGGCGTCAGCACGGACAGCTCGGCGCCCGGCCAGAGCAGGTCCCCCGGATGGACCAGGACATGCGCCCTCGGCCTTCCGCCGCCGTTCAGGCGATACGTGACCTTCGCGTCGGTCGAGACCACGTCGTCAGGCAACGCGGCGGGATGGCAGAGCCTAGCCCGCCGCAGCTCCGACATCAGGAACTGGTGACGCATGCTGCGCGGGCGGCGATCCATGGCGGCGACGGATATCAGGCGATTGTAGTCGTGCGTCGCGATGGTGACCTGCGGCAATTCAGCGGTTCCGTTCATGAGATGGTCCTCCTGTCCATACCGATCCGGACTCGCGGCCGTTGTGCCAAAGCAAACGACCTCGCGAGCCCGGGATCGGGCTTGCCGAATTCGAATGTGCAAGATGTGTCACGACCCCGAACAACGGCGGTGCGAAGCACCCCCCGGGTTCGGGGACTCAGCGGCCCGTGAGGAGGCTGCCCCCACGGAGGACAAGAATGTGAGGCGTCGTAACCATGACAATAACATAGGAAGTCAAACGTGGTATTCAACCCCACCCCCATTCGGGAGGCCTATGCCCTCCCCGGCCCACCTAGTTCCGCTGAGGAAGCGGGTTGTCGATGATGCGATATCTGGTCACTCTCGCGTTCGAGCTCGGCCTTGGCCGGCGCCCTCTCGAGCAGCCTTCGGGCCTTGATCCCGTACACCCATGAAGGACTCCTGACCGATGTTCGATACCTTCGCCGCCCTGCTCGACTGGTTCGGGATCGTCGTCTTCGCGACCACCGGAGCGCTGGTCGCGTCGCGCAAGCAGATGGATATCGTCGGCTTCGTGCTGCTCGGCACCGCGACCGGGATCGGCGGCGGAACGATCCGCGACCTGCTCATCGATGCGCTCCCGGTGTTCTGGGTGCGGGAGCCGGCCTACCTGGTCACCTGCGTGGCGGTCTCCTGCGCGGCGTTCTTCCTCGCCCACATTCCCCAATCCCGGCTCAAGCTCCTCCTGTGGTGCGATGCCATCGGCATGGCGCTGTTCGCCGTCACCGGGGCCGAGAAGGCGCTGCTGGTGGAAGCAAGTCCCATCGTGGCCGTTGCCATGGGCGTGATCACGGCGACCTTCGGGGGCATTGTCAGAGACGTCCTGGGCGGCGAAAGCCCGGTCATCCTCAGTCGCGAAATCTATGTGTCGGCGGCCTTGGGCGGCGCGATGGCCTTCGTCGCCCTCGCGCTGTCGGGAATGACGCGCGAATACGCGCTGGCCGGCGGCTTCCTGGCCGCGTTCGCCATCCGGGCCTCCGCGTTGCGGTGGGACTGGTCCCTGCCGCGCTATCGGCCACGGCCCGGACGCACGCGGGAGGAGATCGATCTCTGATCGCGGCGCGACCTCGCCGCAAGCGTTCGACATGCGCCTTTTTCGCAACAGGCGAGCGCCAGCTGGCCCCAATCCGCGTAAAGCGGCGCAGAAACGTCCAAGCTTCACAATTCCGCCTCAAACCTGCTTAGGTTCGAACCGATGCAAGCGGGAGAGAGCCAGCGTGCTGGCCGCCGAAGGAGCAACCGCCCCGGAAACTCTCAGGCACCGAGGACCGCTTGCCCGTGCAACACTCTGAAAAGCGGAGCGTCCCGCTCCCGCCCATGGTGTAAGTCGCTGTCGATCGAGCCGGCTGCGATGAAACTCTCAGGCCAATGACAGAGGGGGCTCGCGCGAAATCCGCGTGCGAAGCCTTTTCGGAACCTGATCATGCCTCTTCCACCTCATCTCCTCCGACTGGCCGATGCCAGGCCATTCCAGTCAACGCGCGTCTCTCGGCTTGGCCGACGGCACGATCCGTAGGTCGGCGCATACGCTCACCGACTGCCCGGCCCATCCGCGGGTCATCGCGAAGCCATGCGGATCACAGGCGGACGCGAGCGCCGGATGTCGTCCGCTTCAACTCCCGTCGAAAAGCCAGCCCATTCCATGCATCCCTTCCGCTTCCCTTCTCGACAAAATCCATCCTTGCACCTCGCCGTGATCGGCATCACTCTCCTTGCCCTGTCACTGGCGGGCTACATCTCGTCGCGCACCTCTCGGCAGGCTGATCTCGAGGGGCCGCATCCAACCTACCTGGCCATGGATGGGGCACTGCCCGACGAGAAATATCCGCGTCCGGCCACGGACGTCCCGACAGTCGATCCACGTTGGTGTGGAAGGGACGCATCGCCGCAATGGCACCTTCATTCCGGCAACCGCCCCTTCTCCCTTTGCCCATGGGTCCGCGACCTTGCTTTCGCGAACGACACAGCTATCATGTTGATGTCATGATCACGCTCATGAAAATCAATCGCCTGCTGGCGCACGCGGGTTGCCTCAAAGCAGGCAGGTAAGCCCCAGGAGCTGGTTGGCCCGCTGTGGTCATCGGCGCTCCGGGGCATCGAATTTCTCCGTCACGATCGCTGAGCCGTCAGATGCTTCGTTCAGGTGCATGCCGGCTCGTCATGTCCGCCCTGCGGGAATGCGCGCCTGCGCGTCCGGCAGCCGCCCGGGCAGAGGAGGTATTCATGAATGCGCAGCCCCATCTTCCGCCGATCACCCTTGCGAGCAGCGACTACAACCGCCTGCTGTTCACCGCGATGATCCGACAGAAGCACAGCCGACGCTCTCCCAATTTCCTGCTCAGGGAGCTTCGACGCGCGAAAGTTTGCCATCCGGCGGAACTGCCGGAAGATGTCGTCTCGACAAATTGCCGCGTGATCTATCGTGTCGACAACGAACCCAAGCCGCGCGCGCACCTGCTTGTGCATCCCGAGGACCTGATCTGGCCAGGCGCGGAGATCTCCGTGACGACACCTCTGGGGACAGCGCTCCTGGGTCTGCGCGTCGGCGACAGCATGTCGTTCGTCGAGAGCGACGGAGGAGCCCATGAGGTCTTCGTGGAGGGAATCGGCCTTCGTTTCCTGGACGACGGTTCAACGGTGACGCGCACCCCGGGAGGCATGATCTGGGCTTGAGGGCAGGCAGGACATTCCTCCACCCGTCGCGATCCCGGCGAGCGCCCATGAACGGCTCGCCGTTCTTGCATCGCTCGGCTTGAGCAAGCTGCAGGCTCTCAGGCCGAGACGGATGCGGCGATCGCCTCCATCTCGTCGAAGATCTCCGACGCCTGCTGCTGATCGGGACAGGGCAGTCGCGCGAGGCTGGACAGGATCATCCCGAGGGATGCCAGCAGGAGCAGGGTCGCCCTCTTGGCTTCCTTCCTGCCGCTGCGCTGCGCAACACAACTTATCAGCGCCTGAAGCTCCCTGCATGGATCCTGCTGTTCGCGGGCCAGCAGCAGCGGCGCGAAGCGGCGCCCGCCCGCTTCGTAATCCTGGCGCAGCTCACGGATGAAGGCCTTCAGGGCGGGCTCTCCCTGGCGCTCCGCGTCCTGCAGCGTCTGCTCGAGCCGCGACGCCATGCGATGCTGCAACCCCGAGATCAGGCTGTCCTTGGAACTGAAATGGTACAGGAGGCCGCCCTTGCTGAGCCCCGCCGCGTGAGCGACCGCGTCGAGCGTGAAGCCCGCGATGCCGCCCGTGCAGATCAGGCCCTCGGCGGCATCCAGGATGCGGTCGCGGGCCGGGGAAGAGGAAGAAGCGCGTTGTGCTGCCATGATGTGATTGCAATGGATCCGTGTGGCCCGGGCGCTCCATGATCGCATGCGCGCCCGGACCATTCGTGTCGGCTATGGGGCCTCGGGCGCCGTCGCGGCCGGCAGGTCGTCCTCGTTCTTCCTGATCTTCGGCTCTTTCCATGCGATCAGGCGGTAGAACATCGGGATCAGGAAGGTCGCGATGAAGGTGGCGGCCAGCATGCCGCCGATCACGCCCGTGCCGATGGAATGCCGGCTCGCGGAGCCCGCGCCCGTCGAGACGGCGAGCGGAACGACGCCGAGGATGAAGGCGAGCGAGGTCATCACGATCGGCCGGAAGCGCAGGCGCGCCGCGTCGATCGCCGCCTCGACGGCGCCGGCTCCCTCCTGGCGTCTCAGGACCGCGAACTCCACGATCAGGATCGCGTTTTTCGCGGCGAGGCCAATGAGCGTGACGAGGCCGATCTGGAAGTACACGTCGTTGGTCAGGCCGCGCAGCCAGATGGCCACGAGAGCGCCGAACAGGGCGAAGGGCACGGCCGTGATGACCGCGAGAGGCAGGCTCCACTTCTCATACTGCGCCGCCAGGATCAGGAACACCATGATGAGGCCGAAGATCATGGCCTGCGATCCGGTGCCGCCGGTCTCCAGTTCCTGGTAGGCCGAACCGGTCCAGGCGACCTGGAAGCCTTCGGGCAGCGCCTCCCGGGCCACCTCCTGCATCACGGCGATCGCCTGCCCCGAGGTATAGCCGGGGGCCGGATTGCCGGTCACCTTGGCGGCATTGAAGGCGTTGAAGCGCTCCAGCTGATCGGGGCCGATGACGCGCTCGACCGTCACGAGCGTGCTGAGCGGGATCATGCTGCCCGAGGCGGCCTTCACGAAGACGTGCCGGAGATCGTCCGGAGTCTGGCGGAAGTTCGACTCCGACTGCAGCATCACGCGGTAATTGCGCCCGAACAGCGTGAAGTCGTTCACGTAAAGGCTGCCGAAGGTGCTCTGCATCGCCTCGAAGACCGAGTTGATCGGCACGTTCAGGGCCTTGGCCTTCTCGCGATCGAGGTTGATGTTGTATTGCGGCACGCTCGTGTCGAAGGTCGTTCGCACGCTGGCGAGTTCCGGGCGCTTGGACGCGGCTTCGACCAGTTTCGCCGTGGCGGCGCTGAGGCTGGCGACCCCACCGCCCGTGCGATCCTGAAGATAGAGCTCGAATCCGCCCGTGGTGCTGAGGCCCATGATGGGAGGCGGGTTGAAGGCGAGCACCATGCCGTCCTTGATCCCCGCATTCATTCCGATGAACGGTCCGGCGAGCTTGCGGGCATCGAGTTCGGGGGCCTTCCGCTGATCCCAATCCGTTAGGGAGACGAAGGATGTCCCCGCGCTGGTCTTCAGGCTGCCCGAAAGCAGATCGAAGCCCGACACGGCGAAGACGTTCTCCACCGCCGGATGGTTCTGGAAGTTCTCGCTGGCCGCGCCCACGACCGCCTGGGTGCGGCTGAGCGAAGCCGCCGGCGGCAGCACGGCGATGCTGAAGAGAACGCCCTGATCCTCTTCGGGCACGAGGGAGCCCGGGATCGTCATGAACATGTACGCGGTCGCGCCGAGCACGCCCGCCGAGATCAGCAGGCCGACGGCGACGCGGCGCACCAGGAAGCGCACGCCGGCCGTATAGCCGGAGGTCAGCCGGTCGAAGGCGCTGTTGAACAGGCGGAACGGCAAGGCGGGCCGTTGATGCCCGGGCTTCAGGATCAGCGCGCACAGGGCAGGCGTCAGCGTCAGCGCCACGATGCCCGAGATCGTCACGGAAATCGCGATGGTGACGGCGAACTGCTTGTACATCTCGCCCGCGAGCCCGCCCATGAAGGTCACGGGCACGAACACCGCGCAGAGCACCAGCACGATGGCGATCACCGGCCCCGTCACCTCCCCCATGGCCTTGATGGCGGCCTGGCGCGGCGGCAGGTGCTCCGTCGACATGATGCGCTCGACGTTCTCCAGCACCACGATGGCGTCGTCGACCACGATGCCGATGGCGAGCACGAGGCCGAACAGGGTCAGCAGGTTGATCGAGAAGCCGAACAGGTACATGCCCGCGAAGGTGCCGATGATCGAGATCGGCACCGCGATCACCGGAATCAGCGTGGCGCGCCAGTTCTGCAGGAACAGGAACACGACGGCGACGACCAGCGCGATGGCCTCGATGAAGGTATGGATGACCTCCTCGACGGACACCTTGATGAACTTGGTCGTGTCGAACGGGATCTGGTAATCGATGCCTTCCGGGAAGGCCTTCTTCAGCTCCTCCATCCGCGCGGACAGGGCTTCCATCGTCGCGAGGGCGTTGGCGCCCGGCTGGAGGTAGACCGCGATGGGCACCGCCGGTGTGCCGTTGAGCTCGGCCGTGACCGTGTAGCTCTGAGCGCCGAGTTCGACGCGGGCGACGTCCTTGAGACGCAGCGCCGCTGCGTTTTCGTTCGAGCGCAGGATGATGTTCTCGAACGCCTCCTTGTCAGGCAGGCGCCCCATGGTCGTGGCCGAATAGGTGAAGGCCACCGACTTGTCGGTCGGCTCGTCGCCGAAACGGCCGGCGGCGAACTGGGCGTTCTGCTCGCGGATGGCGGCGGCGACGTCGGTCGGCGTCAGCTTGTACTGAGCGAGCTTGTCCGGGCGCAGCCAGATGCGCATGGAATAGTCGAGCGAGCCGAGGGCGGAGGCATCGCCCACGCCCGGGATGCGCTTGAGCTCGTCGATGACGTTGAGGAGCGCGTAATTGCCCACATAGGTCCGGTCGTAGCGCGGATCCTTCGAGAACATGGCGACCACGCCGAGGATCGACGTCGAGCGCTTGGCGACGGTCACGCCCTGACGCGTCACCTCGGACGGCAGGAGCGGCGTCGCGCGCTGCACCCGGTTGTTCACGTCGATGGTGGCCTGGTCCGGGTCGGTGCCGAGCGCGAAGGTCACGGTCAGCTGCATCGTGCCGGCGCTGGAATTCGAGGACTGCATGTAGAGCATGCCCTCGACGCCGTTGATCTGCTGCTCCAGGGGCGCGGCCACGGTCTGGGCGACCGTCTCGGCGCTCGCACCCGGATAGGTGGCGCTCACCACCACCTGAGGCGGGGTCAGCTCGGGATACTGGGCGATCGGCAGCGACCGGAGGGCCAGGACACCGGCAAGCACGATGACGATGGAGATGACCGCGGCGAAGACCGGCCGGTCGATGAAAAAGCGGGAGTTCATTGCTTCACCGCGACGTTGGTTTCGGTGTTGGCGGACGCCATCGACGCGGCCACGGGCGCGCCCGGGCGGACCTTGATGACGCCTTCGGTAACGATCTTGTCGCCCGCCTTCAGGCCGGACGCGGCAATCCAGCCGCCCTGGATCTGCCGTCCGAGCTGGACCGGCCGCACCTCGGCCTGTCCGCCGTCGGTCACCGCGAAGACGAACTGCCCCTGCGGCCCCTGCATCACGGCCGCCTCGGGCACCACGATCGCGTCGCTCAGGGTCAGGCCCATGACGGTCGCCCGCACGAACTGCCCCGGGACGAGCCGGCGGTCGGGGTTGTTGACGACGGCGCGGGCCTGGAGGGTTCCGGTCTCGGTGTCGATGCTGCTGGACGTGAAGTCGATCGTGCCTTCCTGATCGTAGACCGAGCCGTCGCCGAAGGTGATCCTCACCGTGAGGGTCTTGTCGGACGCCCCTTTCGTGGCCTGTGCGTCGAGAAGCCGGCGGATCTCTGCGCCTTCGCGGTCGGCGAACGAGAAGTTCACGTAGACCGGGTCGAGCTGGGTGATCGAGGTCAGGAGGCCGCTGTCGCCGCTCGTGCCGATCAGGCTGCCTTCAGGCACCTGCTCCAGGCTGGTGATGCCGCTGATCGGAGCCTTGACCTTGGTGTAATCGAGATTCAGCTGGGCCGTGCGCAGCTGCGCCTCGGCCGCCGCGACGGCGGCGGCGCCGAGTTCCTTGGCCGAGATCGCATCGTCGCGCGCCTTCTCGCTGCCCGCGCCCTTGGCGAAGAGCTGCAGGGCCCGCTCGGCATCGCGGACAGCCTGGTTGTACTGCGCCTGAGCCTGCTGGAGCTGCGCCTTCGCGCGGGCGAGCTCCGCCTCGAAGGGCGCGGGATCGATCTCGAACAGCACCTGCCCGGCCTTGACGGTGGACCCTTCGGTGAAATTGCGCTTGAGGAGAATTCCGCCGACGCGGGCCCTGACCTGAACCTCCCGGTAGGCCGAGACGCGGGCAGCATATTCATAGGTGACGGGCACTTCCCTGGCTTCGATCCGGGTGACGGTCACCTGCGGAGGGGGCATCTGCGCACCTCCGGGCTGCTGCGCGCCGGCATGGGAAAGCGGGGCAGCGAGCAGGGCGGCGGACAAAAGGAAAAGGGCAGCCGGCTTTGGGAGGCGGATCATCAGGCGACTCGGTTGATTGATGGTGCACCGCATATATTCATTGACTAACGGGTTGGTCAACCTTAATTGACTCTCAAGTCAATAAGTTCGAGCCCTGATTTTCTGCGTGAAAGAAGCCGAGCGCTCCTCGCGTCAGCGGGCAGCGGGCCCGGGTAGCCACGCTTGTCCGTCCATGGCACCCTGTGACCTGCGGAGGGGATGTTGAGAGGTACCGTATGGTTGAAGGTGTAAGAGCCCGCCGCAAGGCCGAGCGTCCAGGCGAGATCCTGGAAGCCGCTTTCGAGGAATTCGTCCAGAAGGGCTACTCCGCCACGCGCCTGGAGGACGTCGCGGCCCGCGCCGGCATCACCAAGGGCACGATCTATTTCTATTTCGAGAACAAGGAGCAGGTCTTCGTGGCGATGGTCAGGGAGTTCTCGCGGCCGCTCCATGAGCAGGCCGAGGAATTCGCCACGAGCAGCTCGTCCACGGCACCTGAATTCCTGCGCGCCTATCTCTGCTATCTCTACCGGATCCTCGCCACCGACCCGAGGAGCCGGGAGATTTTCCGCCTGCTGATTGCCGAGGCAACCCGGTTTCCGGAGCTGATCGACGAACACCACCAGAACTTCATTGGGCCGGTCGTCAAGCGCCTGCGCCAGAGCCTCGAGGACGGAACGGCGAAGGGAGAGATCCGCGCTTCATCGATCCTGGAGTTCCCTGAACTCCTCCTCGCCCCGGCCCTGTCCCTCAACATCTCGATGCTTCTGTTCTCGGACCGTCGCCCGATCGACATGGAGCGGCATTTCGAGATCGCCGTGGACCTGCTTCTCAATGGCCTTCTGCCAAGGCCCGGCGAGGAAGCCGGCCCCTAGCCGCGCCTGTTTGGATCTGTTGCGACCCTGTGCCCCCTTCGCCAACGGATCCAGCCTCGCACCGGGAGCTATCTGCTTCGCGGAGGCGGCGATCGTTGACGGCCGCCGATCCTGCAAGAGAGCGGAACAGGCAGCCCCCCGGTGCGGGGCTTTTCCCGATCTTTCCCGGCGCGACCGGGACCGGGCCGTACCGGAACTCCGACGTCGAACAACGTGACAGCACGCCCTTGTCCTCAGACTCGGGCGTGCCTGTCCGTGTCCCGGGCAGCGCGTCATGAGCGACGAACGAAATGCCTGGGCTCACACGCCGTTCGCATCCGCCGTCGCCATGACCCTCCGCTCAGGCGATCGCGTGAAGCCAGCCGCGGGTATCGGCCTGCGCCCCCTTCTGAATGCCCACGAGCGTCTCGCGCAGCCTCTGGGTCACAGGCCCGGCCTCCCCGCCCGCAATGGAGAACTCGCCGTTGGCATGGCGAACGGAACCGATGGGCGCCACGACGGCGGCGGTGCCGCATGCGAAAGCCTCCTTGAGGCGGCCGCTCGCCGCATCGCTCTGCCACTGCTCGAAGGAATAGGCCTTCTCCTCGACCCTCATGCCGGCGTCCCGCGCGAGCGTGATGAGGGAGGAGCGGGTGATCCCGGGCAGGATCGTGCCGAGGGGCGGCGTGACAAGCGTCCCGTCGTCCATCACGAAGAAGATGTTCATCCCGCCGAGTTCCTCGACCCAGCGGTGCTCCGCGGCATCCAGGAACACGACCTGGTCGCATCCCTTCCTCGCTGCCTCGGCCTGCGCGAGGAGGCTCGCCGCATAGTTGCCGCCGCACTTGGCCGCCCCGGTCCCGCCGGGAGCAGCCCGGCTGTAAGTGTCGGAGACCCAGAGCGTGATCGGCTTCGCGCCACCTTTGAAATACGCCCCGACGGGGCTGGCGATGACGCAGAAGGTATAGCGGGTCGCGGGGCGCACGCCGAGGAAGGCTTCGTCCGCGAACATGAAGGGGCGCAGATACAGGCTGCCCTCCCCGGACGGAATCCAGTCGCGGTCGATGCGGACCAGCTGCTCGACGGCCTCGAGGAACATCTCCTCGGGCATGAGCGGCATCGCCATGCGCTCGGCCGAGCTTTGGAACCGGCGGGCATTCTCCTCGGGCCGGAACAGGGTGATGGAACCCTGCGTCGTCCGGTAGGCTTTCATGCCCTCGAAGATTTCCTGCGCGTAATGCAGGACGGCGCAGGCCGGATCGAGCTGGAACGGCTTGCGCTCGCCGACCAGTCCATTGTGCCAGCCTCGTCCGTCCTCCCAGATCATCGTCACCATGTGATCGGTGAAAACCCTGCCAAATCCCGGATTTTCCAGCAGCCGGTCACGTTCGCTCCGCGACACCGCATTCGGATGGGGGACGATCTGAAATTTCCGCTCTTGATCCACGATGCTTACCTTTCGAATCGGCGTTCCGGTTGACCCCGGCCGCCCTTTGCCCGGGAAACTAATACGACTGACCATCAAAGGAAACGACAGATCACCCCCTTGATGCCCCCCGGACGATCCTGAAATGCGCCACCACTCCGCCGGCGACGGGAAAATCGCCGTCTCGGCCGGAACCGCCAAGCCTTCCCGGCCGGTTCCCACCCGGCTCTCCCGGCATGGCGTGCACGGCCCGGAGGCGCGGGCTCCCGACGATACCGGTCCGAGGACCAATCGGGGAGGCTGTGCGTTCTTGCAATGCTCATGTTCTTGGGGGAGCGGCCATGGAGGCAATTGCTGACGTCTTGATGATCCTGCTTGCCGTCGTGGCGAGCACGGCAATCGGCAAGATGCTACCGGTGCCCATCCCGCTTCCGCTCGTTCAGATCGTGCTCGGAGCGGCACTCGCCGCATTCGCCGATCTCGAGGTGCCACTCGACCCCGACATCTTCTTCCTGCTCTTCATCCCGCCGCTCCTGTTCCTCGACGGCTGGCGCATCCCGAAGCAGTCCCTGTTCCGGGATGCGGCCACATGCCTGGAGCTTGCCCTCGGCCTGGTGGTCTTCACGGTCGTCGGCATCGGCCTGTTCATCCACTGGATGATCCCGCCGATCTCGCTTCCGGTCGCCTTCGCCCTCGCGGCCGTCCTCTCGCCCACCGATCCGGTGGCCGTTTCGGCCATCACCTCGCGGGTGCCGATCCCGCCGCGCGTGATGCATATCCTGGAAGGCGAGAGCCTCCTGAACGACGCCTCGGGCATCGTGTGCATGCGTGTCGCCCTCGCGGCCGCGCTCACAGGCACGTTTTCGATCGTGGAGGCGACCGGAAGCTTTCTCTGGGTCGCCCTCGGCGGCATCGTGATCGGAGCCGCGGTCACGGGAGTGATCACCCGGGCGAAGTACTGGGTGTCCCGGAGTTTCGGCGAGGACACCGGCGCGCAGATCCTGGTGAGCCTGCTGATCCCCTTCAGCGCCTATCTGGCCGCCGAGCACCTGCACTGCTCGGGGATCCTGTCGGCCGTGGCGGCCGGGATCACGATGAGCTACGCGGAGATCTCGGACCAGGCGCATGGAGAAACCCGTCTCCAGAGAACCGCCGTGTGGAACACCGTCCAGGTCGCGCTCAACGGCGCGATCTTCGTCATCCTCGGGGAGCAATTGCCGCGGATCCTGTCCGGCGCCTTCCGGGCCGTGAGGCAGGCCGAGCACAGCGAGGTCTGGCTGCTCGCGATCTATGTCGCGGCAATCGCCGGCGCGCTTGTGGCCCTGCGTCTGCTCTGGGTCTGGACCTCCCTCCGGCTCACCTTGTACCGCGCGGCGCGTCAGGGAGTGGAGCGGCGTGCGCCGCCGTTCAGGCTCGTTGCGGCGGTATCCCTCGCCGGCGTGCGGGGAGCGATCACCCTCGCGGGCGTGCTGACGTTTCCACTCGTGACGCAGGACGGATCCCCCTTCCCCGCCCGGGACCTTGCGATCTTCCTGGCCGCAGGCGTGATCGTGCTGTCTCTGATCGTTGCAAGCATCTCCCTGCCACGGCTCCTCGTCGATCTGCCGCTTCCGCCCGAGGATCGCACAAGCGCAGAACTCCGAGAGATCCGCGCGACGGCAGCCAAATCGGCCATCCGGGCGATCCAGGCCGCCCAGCACCGCCTGGCGGAGGAGGATGCCGACGCCAAGGCGCTCGAGGAGGCCGCCTCCCGAGCCCTCGAGGTCTATGGCAGGCGCCTCGAAGACGTGGAAGGCAGCGGGAATGCTCCAGACCTCATCGAAATGGAGCGTCAGTTGCGGCTGGCCGGGTTGAGGGCGGAGCGACAGGAGATCTTTCGCCAGGCGCAATCCCGCATGATCAACGATGCACTGGCCCGCAGGCTGATCCGGGAACTGGACCTCGCCGAAGCCAGGCTCGCCCGTTGACCGCGCGCAGGATCGCATCGATGCCGGCCTTGAAGTCGACGAGATCGCAGGCCGCATTCATTCCGTTTGCAGGAACGCAAGCTCCCGTCATTGCGGCCGGGCGGAAGAGCCACGCGCGATGCTGGCCCCGTTGACCCACGACATGACGATGTTGCTGCGGGTCGCGTTCAGAACGAGCTTCTGAAAGAGATCGTCCATCGTATCCAGGTCCCGAGACCACCCGACGTTCGAACCGGGAGCATGGCAATCGACGACCAGCGCATCGAACTTGTACCCGGGTGCGAGCTTGCCGACCGGGAGGCCCAGAGCCTCTCCGCCTCCGGCCGTCGCCAGCCAGAAGGCTTCCGGAACCGAGATCGCCGACCCCGCAAGGCCGCGCCGCTCGGGCGGCTGGCGCGGATCGACGCCGCTCTGACGGACGCGCGATGCCAGCAGGGCATGCCGGCATCCATCCAGGATCGACGGACTGTGCCCGGCGGAGATGTCGCTCCCCAATCCGACGCGCACGCACTTGTCCAGAGCCGCCCGCAAGGGGAACACGGCATTCGCGAAGTAGATGTTCGAGAGCGGGCAATGGGCGACGGCCGCTCCCTTCTCCCGGATCAGAGCCAGGTCCTCGTCGCTGACGAAATTGGAATGCGCCAGGATGGTATTTGGCCGAAGCAGGCCGAAGCGGGACAGAACCTCCGCGTCGCTCGCGCCGAAGCGCTCCTGAACGAAGCTGCTCTCCCAGTCGCTTTCCGAGCAATGGGTCTGGATCAGGCAGTTGGTCTCCTCCGCGAGTTTTCCGAGTCCCTCGAGCAGTGCATCGGTGCAGCTCGGGATGAATCGCGGCGTGATCATCGGGCGGACGAGAGGATCTTCGTCACCGGCGCGTTCGCGGACGCCCTGGATGAAGGCTCGCGTGTCGTTCACGGCGCTCGAGGCATCCGCATCGCGATAGAAATCCGGACATTGTTCCACATCATCCATCGCAACCTTGCCGACGAAGGCCCGCTGTCCCTTCGCGAGACAGATCTCGGCAAGGGCCAGGGATGCCTGAAGATGGATGGTGGCAAAGTAGACAGCCGTGGTCGTGCCGTTGGCGAGCAGAGCATCGACCAGTGCGGAATAGACCTCGCGCGCGAACGATACGTCGGAGTACCGCGCTTCGAGGGGAAAGGTGTATTTCTGCAGCCAGACCTCGAGAGGGGCGTCCAGGGCCTTCCCCAGCTGCGGCCATTGCGGGGCATGGACATGCAGGTCTACGAAACCCGGCAGGAGAAACTGTCCCTCCTGGAGCTCGGTCAGGCTGCCGCGGGACTCGGCCTGAAGCCTGATCCCGGCGCGGCGCGGGTCATCCTTCGGGATGATTTCGGAAATCACACCCTCCCGGTCGACCAGGACCAGGACTCCCTCCAGCACTTCCAGCCTGCCGCGTGCCGGCGTATGGAGCGCAGTTCCCGAAATGACCTGGCCTGGCATTGGGCGATCCTTTGTAATCCGGTGCATTGGACGTGATAGGCTGCGGCTCCCGACCGGCAAGGCGCTTGCAGGACATTTTTCGAAATGCCCCATTCGGCTTTTCCCGGAAGGCCAGGACTCGAGACCGCCCGGTTCGAGGCGCTGTCGCCGCGAGCGGCTCGCGCCGGGAACGGGCTGCCGGATGGAATGCCGGGCGCCGCACGTCCCCGGCGACGTCCGTTTTTGTCAGGCCAATGAAAAGGGCTCCGAAGAGCCCTCTTCATTCGATCAGCGGCGTACCAGGCGGCACTTCTCGACGCGTTCCCTGACGAGCCTGCCGTGAACCCGCTTCGTGACCGTCTCCCACTTGCACACCCGGCGCGGAGGCGCGACGCGCCGGCCATGGTGAAACTGAGCCTGGACGATGCCCCCATGCCCGGACAAAGCCGGCGCCGGCGCGAAAGGTGAAGCCTGCGATGAGGTTGCGCTCAGGCCGATAAATCCGGCCAGGGCAACAGCGGCGAAAGAGAGTTTTCCAAAAGTCATAGGTGATCCTTGTCTTGTTGAGCCCCCGGGTCGCAAAAACACTCCGGGAGATTAAGAACAGGTTAACCGTCCATGACAGGGCGCAGCCGCACCTTCACCCGGCGCTCGCGCATCGAATGGACGCAGCGGGCCCCGCCCGGGAAAAGTGGAACCGGTTTACCGTCCGATGCGCCAGCCAAGAGAAGCAGCCTCGGATCAATCCCAGAAGTGGTGTCCGCCTTTGGGTCCGATGCTTTAGGAGGGGTTTCGCGCGGCCGTGCTGTCCCCGGCTATCGCTGCCGTGATCCGGACCTGAAGTCCTTCCGGCGCGAACGTCATCTCCACCTCGCCCCCCAATTGCCGTCCGAGGGCCCGGTGCAGGAGCACCGAGCCAAAACCCTGCCGCTCCGGCGTTTCGACCCGAGGTCCGCCCCGTTCCTGCCAAGCCAGATCGAGCCTGTACCCGTCGCCCTGCCCTTCGAGATCCCAGGTCACCTCAACGCAGCCGCCCGGCAGGGAGAACGCACCGTACTTGGCGGCATTGGTGGTCAATTCATGCACCGCCATACCGAACGCCACGGCGATCTCGGAGGGCAGCCGAACCTCGGGTCCGGCCAGTCTCACCCGCTGATTGGTGCCGTCGTCGTACGGCGACAGCTCGGCGTTCAGGATGTCCCGGATCGAGGCTCCGTCCTGCGCCTTTTCGATCAGCAGCGTGTGGGTTTTCGCCAGCGCCGCGATGCGCTGCGTCACGGCCTGCTGGAACTCGGGGATGGTCTGGGCGCGACGCGCCGTCGAGGCAATCACCGCCTGCACCGTCGCCAGGGTGTTCTTGACCCGGTGATGGAGTTCTCGGTTGACCAGAGCCTGCTGCTCCTCCAGCCGCTTGCGGTCGGTGATGTCACGGGCGATTTTGGAGGCGCCGACGATCCGGCCGTAGCTGTCCTTGACCGGTGACACGGTCAAGGAGACGGCAACCTGACGGCCGTCCTTGCGCTGGCGGACGGTCTCGAAGTGCTCGATCCGCTCGGCCCGGCCGGTGCGTTCGAGAATTCCCGTTTCCTCGTCCTGCCGATCCTCAGGGATCAGGATCGTCACGGGCTGGCCGATCACTTCCTCGGCCCGATAGCCGTAGAGCCGTTCCGCGCCCTGGTTCCAGCTTGTGATGGTGCCGGTCAGATCCATGCTCAGAATGGCATCGTCCGACGACTCGATGATCGCGGCAAGCCGCTGAGCCGTCTCTTCCGCATGTTTGCGGGTGCCGATGTCGACGGCGAATTCCACGATGGTGCCGTCGCCCAGGTCACGGCCGGCGAACAGCATCCAGGATCGGCTGCCGTCCTTGCGCAGGTACTCCTTCTCGTACGGGCCGAGGCGACCTGTCTGCCGGAGCGTGTCCATCTGCGCCTCGCAGACAGCGGCCCACTCGGGCGGAGTCATCCGACGCCGGTCGAGAGCGCCGCTCTCGACCTCCTCCCGTGACCAGCCGGTCAGCTTGAGAAAAATCTCGTTGGCGTCGATCAACGTCCCCTTGTCGTTGAAGAAGAGAACGCTCACGGCCTCGGTCTCCAGCACCCGCCGCAGCCGCTCCTCGCTCGCGCGCAGCGCGGTCTGGGCGAGATGCGTCTCCGTGACGTCGTGCCCTTCGCAGAAGATGCCGGTCACCCGCCCGGCCGCATCGAGGATGGGTTCGTAGACGAAAGTGAGGAAGCGTTCCTCCGGCACCGCCCCGGGAGAGCGTTGCAGGCGGACCGGAACGTCCTGGGCCACGACGCGCTCGCCGAGCGCATAGACCTTGTCGAGCCACTCGAAGAACCCCTGCCCTGCGAGTTCAGGGAGGGCCTCTCGCGCCCTTCGGCCGATGCAGTCGCGGTTGCCGACCAGGTTGCGGTAGGATTGATTGGCGAACTCGAACACGTGCCCGGGTTCATTGAGGATCGCGATGAAGCCGGGAGCCTGCTCGAACAGGCGCCGCTGCCGCTCGATCTCGGACGCGAGCCGCTGCTCGGCCATGATCTGCCGGGTGATTTCCGAGCAGGCGCAGAAGAACCCGGCAACAGAGCCGGTTTCATCGCGCACCGGCGTATAGGAGAAGGAGAAATGGGTCTCCTCCGGGTAGCCCCGCCGCTCCATGATGAAGGTGACGTCGTCCATGTGGACTGCCTCGCCCGCGTAGGCCTGCTCGACCATCGGCTGCAATTTGCCCTGGATGTCGGACCACACCTCGAGGATCGGCCTGCCCAGGGCATCCGGGTGCTTGCGCGCGAGGATCTCGGCATAGGCGTCGTTGTAGAGCAGGGTATGCTCGCCCCCCCAGGCGATGAACATGGCCTGTTTGGAGTTCACCATGACGCCGACGAGGGTCTTGAGAGCCTGCGGCCAACCCTCGGGATCACCGAGCGGCGTCGCGCCCCAGTCATGGGCGCGGATGCGAGCGCCCATTTTCCCGCCGCCCGAAAGAAAGTCGCGTCGGGTCCTCGGACCGGAATCGCCGCCGTTCATGATGTCCATTCTCCGGGGCCCGGCCCCGGCTGCCGTCTCGTTCATGCGCCCAGTTGCCCCTCATCGTGGCTCGGGAGAGCAAGTTCGTCGTTTGGGCCGTGCGGCGCCGGTTACCGGCGGTCCGGATTGCTCCTGGGGCCGTCTCCCGCCATGGACTGACCACCGTGAACGAGCCCCCTGCAAGGAGGTTCCCACCGGCGTCCGAACCGGTGCGGCCATGATACCCCTGTCCGTTTGCTCCACCCCTATGAGTGGGAACTGTATCAGCAGCTTCCTGAACCACCAATAAACTGCCTCAATCCTTTTGCGAGCGGCCGGCGCGTCCTGACGAACTTAAGTCCAGGCACATTCCATCATCAGGTTCGCTGCCGTTCGTCCCAGCCACGCTCCAAGACACGCGATTCACGAAGACACGCGTTTCACTGCGCTGCGCAACCAACCTTCCCCGGTTGAGTTCTGCTTTGAGGCTTCGTTTACGCCAAGCGGCCGGGTTCACCGCCGAGCTGCTGGTACGTGGAAGAAACATGACACGCTGGTGGCGACATATCCTCATCCCGATCGCTGGCCTTGCGGCCGCCTTTCCCCTTCGCATCCAGCTCGATCTCGGCCACGGATCCTTTCTGCCTCTCTTCGACGGATCAGCACTCGCCAAGGGCGGCAATGGAAACGGAAACGGTAACGGAAGCCATGGCGGCAATGCCGGCGGGGGCAAAGGCGGCAATCAGGGCAATGCCGGCGGGAACGGCAACGCAGGAAATGGAAACGGCGGCGGGAGGAGCGGCAACGGCAACTCCAATGCCGGAGGTCTCGGTGGCGGCGTAGGGGGCGGCCGCGGCAACAATGCCGGAAACGGCAATAGCGGGCCAGACAACAACAATGCCGGTGGCAACAGCGGCAAGGCCGGCTCGAGCAACAGCGGCAAGGCCAATGGCAGCAGGGCCGCGAATGCCTCAGCCACGGCGAGCGGCAGAAGCCAAGGAGCGAAAGGTAAGGCTCGGGCAAGTGCCGGGACGGCCTCGCCGAAGAGGAGCAGGGCTGCGGCGTCCGCCCCTCAGTCATTGAGCCGCGCCAAAGCCGCCGCTCAGGCTCGGGCGGCGAAGACGGCACCGGCGGTCACGGCGCGGCAGAACCATACCGTGCCTGTCGTCGGACAGATCGACCGGCGCCCCAAGCCACGCCGGTCGTCGCGCACCATCGTGGCGTCCGGCTTGTCTCAAGGCGACCTGGCCAGGCTGACGGCGCAGGGCTTCCGGATCCAGGCCCGCACGCTGGGCCGTACCGCGCCCCAGGTGGTCAGGCTTCAGGTTCCCCGCGGCGTTTCGGCCGCGAAGGCCCGGCAACGGGTCCGTCTCGTGGCTGCCCAGGCCACGGTCGATTTCGACCAGTTCTACTACCTCGATGGGCACCAGCCAGGCTGCGCGGAGGCCGAGTGCAAGCCTCCTTCGGTTGTAGACTGGACCTCTCTCGTGAAGTGGTCTGGGTCGAACGCTTCACAATGCTCGCTTGCTCCTCTCATCGGAATCATCGACACCGGCATCAATCTCGAGAACGACGCCCTGAAGGATCGGGCCGTCGAGATCGTGGCTCAGTCCACCCGCCGCACCGTGCCCTCCTCGCAGGATCACGGCACGGCCGTTGCGGCTCTCCTCGTAGGCCGGCCGGGCAGTGAAACGCCGGGGCTCCTGCCGGATGCGCGGGTCGTTGCCGTGGATGCCTTCTATCGGGATGGCGGCACCGCGGACAGGACGGACGTGGCGTCGCTCGTGGAGGCCATCGAGGTCCTGAGCGAGCGTGGCGTGCGGGTGATCAACCTGAGCCTGTCGGGCCCTGCAAACGAGGTTCTCCAGAAAGCCGTCGCCGCCGCCCAGGCCAAGGGCATCGTGATCATCGCGGCGGCAGGCAACAATGGCGCCGGGGCCGAACCCTCCTACCCGGCCGCCTATCCGGGCGTTATCGCCGTCACGGCCATCGATCACGAGTTGAATGTGTACCGGCGGGCGACGCGCGGCCCGTATGTCGATCTTGCGGCTCCCGGCGTGAATGTCTGGACGGCTTCAGCCCAGGGGACCGGCTCCCTCAAGACCGGCACGTCTTACGCAGTGCCGTTTGTGTCCGCCGCCGCGGGAATCCTGCTTGCTTCGCGGCCCGATCTGGACATGGCGAGCGTTCAGGCCCGCTTGGAGCAGGCGGCCCTCGACCTGGGCCAGCCCGGACGAGACCCGACATTCGGGTTCGGCCTGGTTCAGATGGCGGATCTGTGCTCGGACCTGGAGGAGGCTCCCGCCGTCACGACGGCTTCGGAACGTCAATCTGCCCCCGGTGGAAGAGAAAACGTGGATATGCCCTGACCTGAAGCGGGCTCGCCGGTTCAGGTCAGCCCCTTGGAGCATTCTTCGGCGAAGTGGACCCGGTTCGCCGTCAAAAATATGCGGTTTGGCAAAGAAGAGAGCCGGTCCCCTCACCGCCCGGATGGAACCAAAGGTCCAATCCGCAGGGACCCGAACGGCACGCGAATGAGCGGCCTTTTGGGCCGCCCACGTCCGCTCCGGAACAGGGTCTCCTTAGTGGATGACCTGTACGATCTTGCGGGTGCTCGGCTCGACGAGCACGGGGGTGTCGTTGACCACCGTGTATTTGTAGCCCTTCACCTTGTACTGGGCCGGCACCTCGTAATAGGTCACGCCGGATTCCGGCAGGACCGCGCCCACGCGCACCTCTTCCTTGTAGGTGTAGGACGGCACGTGCTGGGTGGTCACGTACGTACGGAACTCCGGCTGCTGCTGGTCGGCGATACCGCCCACGATGGCGCCCGTCACGCCGCCCACGGCTGCGCCGACCGGGCCGCCCACAACCGCACCGCCGACCGCACCCGTGGCCGCACCAGCGGCGGCGCCGCCCTGCGCGAACGCGGCCGCAGGGGCGAGGGAGGCGAGAATAGCACCGGCGAGAAGAATTTTCTTCGACATGGATGAACTCCTGAGCTGTTTCTTCGGGCTTGCTGCCCGTTGCTGATTAAACACGCTCGGGCTCATTCGGTTTCAAATACAATCATCATTATCTTCAGTATAAATCCAAATTCATGAAGATGAACGCAATATGAATTCTTCATGGCGCCGCGCCGCCCCGGCACCGCGCCCCTGCAGAGCGCAGAAGGAGTTCCGCGCCCGTCATCCACGTCTTTTCAGCCGATGGGACTTGTCCCCATGTCGCCTCTCAGCCCTGCATAGAAGAGGTGAAAGCTGTCGGTTATGCCCGACGCGCGGAAGCCGGCGCTGCCGAAAGCCGCCAACTCGTCGACGTTCAGCGAGCGGGCGTAATTCCACTTGTCCTCGGTCAGGAAGGCCGGGATCGATCGGTCCTGCGGAACCGCACAATACAGGTCGGCTTCCTTCTTATGCCGGAACAGGTTGTAGGCCAGCTTGGGGCCGTGGGAGTTTGCTGCGTCGTCAGCCATTCACTGTCTCGGTGCCGGGGTCGTGCGATGTCGGCGGGGATAGGCGCGAATCATTGTCATTGGGCCGCGCTTTCACCCGGCAGGTGATCCGCAGCCCAGAGCGCGGCCTGTGTCCGGTTCCCGACGCCGATCTTCCTCAGGATTGTCTTGACGTGCACCTTCACGGTCGCCTCGGTGATCTCCAGTTCGTTGGCTATTCGCTTGTTGGACAGGCCGCGCATCAGCGCTTTCAGGACTTCGTGTTCCCGGCAGGACAGAGCCGGAATTCCGAGAGAACTTCCGTTCGGATGCTGCGATCGGCGCAGAAATGGGTTCTCGCCGTTGCCTGCTCCATCCGTCATGGCCGCAAAGGCCATTTCCGACGGAAGGATGACCTCGCCCAGCATCACGAGCTCGAAGCAATGAATCAGAACGTCCCGACCGGCCGTCGTGAGGCAGAAGCCATCGACTCCGGCGAGGCACGCGGCCACCACGGTTTCGAGATCGAACCGATCCGCCAGAACCACGACACGGGTTGCCGGATGCCGTGTCTTCATCGCCGTGATCAGGTCCGAGAGTCCCGTCGCGTGGTATCTCTCATCGATGACCACAAGATCACACGGCACGTCGTCACCCGCCTGATCGCGCGAGACGACGAAGCGGGTGGATTTGAGGATCTCCTCGAGCCCTGCCCGAACCAGAGGATCGGCGTAGATCCTCAAGATCGTCGACGAGGGAGGTTCGATTGTCCGTGCATCCATCTCCGCACCGCACAGTTCGAAGGGCATGAAATGGTCCTTGTTCATTCTGCCGCGATTGATGGCGGGTATCGACATCGCCGTCGTCACCGGATGATGTAGACGATCTGCCGAGACGTCGCGTCGACGATGGGCCTCTGCCCTTTGACGAGGGCGTAGCGATAGGATGCATGCCCCGGCACCGAACGGAGCGTGATCCATTCAGGGAGCACTTCGCCGACGGCAAGGCGCACATCGTCCTGGTCGCGAGGCGGAGGATCGGACCAGGCCTGCTGATCCGAAGTCGGGATATGCAGGCCGAGCTTCCTGACGACCGCGACGGCCCCGCTGAGGGTTCCGGCCGACGCGCTCGCCACGCCGGGGCCTGATGTTTCCGGAGACGTTCCGGACAATGTCGTCATCGCTCCGAGCGGGAATGCCGCGAAGGCCAGGATGGATATTATCCGCATACGAAACCTCTCACGCCAACTTCATGAGGAACGGATGCAGAGCCGTCTTATTCCGGGACGTTGGAATTTTTCTTGCGACCGGAGACCGGTCGACGTCCGGCTACGGGTGGTGTTCGACGTCGCGCAGCGCCTCGATTTCAGCCGCGTCCAGGAGCGGTTGGCCTGCCCCGGCATTCTGAAGGTAGCTCTCCATCAGGTCGTCCCCTCCGCTCGGGACATAGGCGCCCGTCGCCTCCTCCATCGCGAATGTGATCCTCCATCCGCCATTGCGGCAGGCCACGGCATTCGAGCCTCCAGAGGCGGTCTGGAGCCTGAACTCCCGGCACAGGGTTCGATCGGCCAGGCGGAACGTCGAGACCACCCGGATTCGTCCGTAAGGCAGGTCCTGCTCCTGTCCCGAGCGGCTTTCGCTGAGGATGCGGCCGATCCGCGGATCCGAAAGCTGCGCGATGGGGCCGGCAAGCTGGGCCGATGAGGGAATCTGGCGCCCGACGAAGTATCCGGCTGCGCCGATGAGCAGGCAAGCGATGCCGGCCGCCAGGGCCATTCCGAACGTCCTCGTTCGTACCACGGGCAACCTGAACCCGGCCCGGACCTCGGGCCCGGCCTCCGCGCGCATCGGCTGCTCGAGTGAAGCGATCCGGGCCTGGACCCCCGCCAGGAGTTCAGGAGGAACATCGGCCCCCATTTCCTCGGGGAATGCCGAGCGCACGAGGCGCCTGCTGCGCAGGAACTCCGTGACGCGCCTTGCAATGGCGGGATTGTCCGCCATGGCCTGCTCGACCGTGGCGGCAACCGGATCGTCGAGCTCCCCGTCCGCGAAGGCCATGAGGACCTCGTCGGTGAGATGAAGCTGTGCCATGTCTCCCTCCACCTTCAGGCTGCGGCCGTCAATTCGATAAGCCGCTTGCGGGCTCGTGCGAGGCGGCTCATCACCGTTCCGATCGGAACACCAAGAACCTCCGCCGCCTCCCGGTAGGCGAGGTTCTCGACGCAGACGAGCAGCAGGACCTCCCGCTGTTCCGGCGGCATCGCATCGATGATCTGCTGAACCTCGGCTAGGAGCAGCCTGTTCAGGATCGGTCCTTCGCCCGCATCGCCCACGAGATGCGTCTGCACGGTCACGTCCTCCGTCATGCCCTCAGTCCTCGTGCGCCTCAGATGGTCGATCCAATGATTGCGCAAAATGCGGAAGGCCCAGGCGTCGAAGCGGGTGCCTGGCGTGAAACTTCCGGCATTCGCCAGCGCCCGCTCGCAGGCGCCCTGCACAAGATCATCCGCCAATGACGGCGAACGACAGAGCACGAGCGCAAAGCGCCTGAGCCGTGGCAGAAGCGCCACGAGTTCCTGTCCGATGGCAGTCGGCATCGCTGCTCCGCGTAGCCCCTTTTCCCTGCAAACGGATTGTAGGGGCGATTATTCCCGGGACCATCGATATGCGCGTTCGGGACGAGAGCGCGAAGCCGCGGCTTGCCGCGCGTAAAAAGAGCGAGGAGCGCGATCGGAACGAAATCTTGCAGCACACCCGGCAAGACGGGAGGAGATTCAATAGGCTGGATCCGCCGAAAATCCTTGCAAATCAATGGCAAGAGGGCGGCCGTCAGGATGAATATGAAAGACCCGGGTGGTCTTTGGAGCGCCGCGAGAGAGGCACATGCGGGCTCTCCGGGTTTCCCGCTTCAAAACAGAAAAGGACGGCGGGCCTCAAGCCCGCCGTCCTGTAGGAGTTTAGCGCTGGACGACAGCCGCAACGTTGCCCTTGCCGAACTGCGCCGACACGGAGGTGTTTGCGAGGCCGCCGGCGGCCGACTGGCTGACGAAGGCCTGGTTGCCGACACCGGCCTGGATCGCCAGCGAGGTGTTGGTGCCGCCGTTGGCCGCCTGAGCCGTCACGATGCCGTTGTCGGAGCCGATCTGGAGCGCAGCCGAGGTGTTCAGGCCGTTTCCGCCCGCGCCCTGGACCGTTCCGGCGAAGTTGCCGTCGCCAAGCTGGGCCACCAGCGAGGTGTTGGAGCCGAGCGGGTTGGCGATCTGCAGCGTCATGGCCTTGTTGTCTCGACCCACCTGCAGGGTGCCGGCAGCGTTGAGGCCCGTCGAGCCAGCCGTGTTCGCCTGCGTCGTCGCGGCGAAGTTGTCACGGCCGATCTGGAGGGTGCCCTGCTGGTCATTGCCGCCCACCTGGGTGGCATAGGCCGCATTGTCCTTGCCGACCTGGACGATCCCCGACAGGTTCGTCTCGGTTGCCCCCGCCAGCTGGAGGGTGCGGGCGCTGTTGCCCTTGCCCAGCTGCACGGTGCCTTGCTGATTGGCACCCTTGCCGCCGGCCTGCACGGCCAGTGCGTCGTTGCGGGATCCGGCCTGGACCGTGGCCGAACCGTTCCTGGACCGATCCAGCTGAGCGGTTCTCGCAACGTTGCGCCGGCCGACCTGCAGCGTGGTCTGCGCGTTGTCGGCGCCGGCAAGGCTGACCTGGCCCACATAGGCATCGTTGGCGACGCCGATTTGGGTGATCGTCGAGTCATTCCGGCCCGCATCGCTGCCGACCTGCACCGTCAGCGCATTGTTGCCGCGGCCGAACTGGCGCGATGCCTGCGTGTTGCCGCCCCCGGCCTGGGCCGCGACGGAGCTGTTCCGGACACCCACCTGCAGGGTGGTCGAGGCGTTCTCTCCGCTGGCGTCCTGCACGGTCGCAGCAAGATTGCCGGCGCCGAACTGAACGGTGCTCTGGGTGTTGGACGCCCCCGTGTCGCCGCCCTGGACGGCAGCGGAGACGTTCCTGAAGCCGCTCTGGATGGTGGTCGAGCCGTTGGTGGATCCGCCCGCCTGCACCGTGCCTGCCACGTTGGCGATGCCCAGCTGCACCGTGCCCTGCGTATTGGCAGCACCGCCATCCGCCTTCTGCAGCGCAGCCGACGTGTTGTATGCCCCGAACTGAACCGTGGATGAGGCGTTGTCGCGCACGCCGCCGATCTGAGCCGTCATGGCAGTGTTGCGAGCGCCGGCCTGCAATGTCACCTGGCCGTTGTTCCCGTCCGCCTGAGCCGCGAAGGACTTGTTGTCCCGGCCGAACTGCGCCGTGAGGGAGCGGTTCGGCTTGATCACTCCGGCGTTATCGCCGCCGTTGCCGCCACCGTTGTCACCGCCGCCGTTGTCGCCGCCACCGCCGTTGTTGCCGTTGTGGCCGTTCCCGTTACTGCCGTTGTTGTTGCCGCTGCTATCGCCGTTGCTGCCGCTATTGTTGCCGCTGCTGTTGCCGTTGTCGCCGCTGTTGCTGCCGTTCCCGTTTCCGTT
>Ga0182742_1001416_pt1 | contig 30962 bp, 18 predicted proteins | sample eDN5th37CBELigMG_FD_128880 | JGI IMG/M metagenome (GOLD analysis project Ga0182742, IMG submission 128880) | Enriched Miracle-Growth compost microbial communities from Emeryville, California, USA - eDNA 5th pass 37_C BE-Lig MG (version 2)... ... | reverse complement strand
TCGATCGGCGGGGATAGGGCGCCCGACGAGCCCCAGGCGCGGTTGTTGGCGTAGTCGCCGGTCAGGTTGGTCGCGAGCGCGTTCACGCCGGAGAAGGCGGCTCCCGGTCCGTCCACGGGCACGCCGCACTGCCAGTCGCCGGTGAACGCCCAGCTCGTGCAGGTCGACTCCAGATCGTCGAAGAGGTACGGCGTCGGCAGGACGTAGAGCTCGATGGTCGCCTGGTCGGCGTTCCCGGGAACGGTCGGCTCGGAGGCGGCGATCGTCACCGAAGCCGGGCCGACGTGGGCGGCCGAGGGGGTGCCGGTGAGCATCCCGCTGCTCGGATCGATCGTCAGCCACGCGTGGTTGGTGCCACCGACGATGGACCAGGTGGCTGCAGAGCTGCCGCCGATGCGAACCGGTTCGAAGACGAAGGGGCGGTTCGCGTAGGCGGTCGCGCTCCCGTCCGCGAGCCAGATCGGCGTGGCGCTCGCATCGGCCACCCGCACCTCGTCGATGAAGACGCCGTTTTCGTTGTTCGATCCGTCGGCGAAGAAGTCGAAGCGGATCGTCACCACCTGGCCGAGCCACGGGCTCAGGTCGACCCGGTAGAGCTGCCAGCCGCGGTTGGCCTTCATGCCGCCCCAGAGCGGAACGGACGCCTGGCTGTTGCTGCCGACGAAGTCGAAGGGCGGCTGGACGCCCGTCGCCTTGGTCCAGCTCAGGCCGTCGTCGGTGCTCACCTTGACGTCGAAGCCGTCCCAGTTGGTCTCGGTCTCGACCCACGCACGGAACGAGAGGGCGGGGCTGGCCAACCCCTGGAGCTCGACCGGCGGCAGCGTGACCGCCGACCACGAGCTGGCGTCGGCATAGTTCCCACCGAGGTTGGTCCCCAGGCACGACTGGCCGGAGAATGCCCCGTCCGGTCCGGCGGTCGGCGTTCCACACGCCCACTGCGAGCCGAGGGTCCAACCCACGGGCATGCACGGCTCGAATCCCTCGTCCAGGAGGATCAGGCAGGAGGCGGCGGCATAGCAGGCGCCGCCGAGGCACTGGCCGTCGGAGCAGGTGGCGGAGGCCACGCAGCTGGTGCCGTCGGCGACCGGCGCCGCGCTGCACGTCCCGAAGCCGTCGCAGGTACCGACCATGCAGCCGCCGGCCAGGGAGCAGGTGGTGGTGGGGGGAGCCGGGTCGACCCTGCAGGTGCCGTTGGCGGGATCGCAGACGCCCGTTCCACACTCGGTGTCGAGCGAGGAGCAATCCTTCGGCCTGCCCTGGCAGACGCCCGCGGTGCAGACCGCCGCCACCACGCACAGGTCGTCGGACGCGCACGACCTCCCCTCGTTGGCAGGCGCGAGCGCGCATGCGGCGGCGGTCTCGTCGCAGACCACCGCGGTGCACGCGTCGGTCGTCATCCCGCAGTCGTTGGGAGCGCCGCCGGTGCAGGCGCCGGCGACGCAGCGCTCCCCGACGGTGCAGAAGAGGCCGTCGTCGCAGCTGCCGCCCTCGTTGGCGGGCGCGAGCTCGCAGGCATCGGTCTCTTCGTTGCAGATCACCTCGGTACAGGCGTCGCCTTCGACGCCGGCGCAGTCGTTGGGCTGCGCACCCACGCAGGCCCCGTCGACGCAGACGTCGCCCAAGGTGCAGAAGAGGCCGTCGTCGCACGCGGTGTCGTTGGGGAGGGGAACCTCGACGCAGACGCCCGGCGTCCCGGCGAGCGAGCCGTCGGCGTCGCAGACGTACTGCATGCAGGCATCCGCCTCGAGCGCCGAGCAGTCCTCGGTGCACTCCACCGCGCCACCGCCCGAGCCGCCCGTGCCGCCGGAGCCGCCCGCCGCACCGGAGCCGCCGGAGCCACCGGCGCCGCCGGTACCGCCGGTGCCTCCGCCGGTACCTCCGGTGCCTCCGGTGCCGCCGCCCGTGCCGCCGGTACCGCCGCCGGTGCCTCCGAGCCCGCCGGATCCACCGTTGGCTCCCCCGTCGTCCACGGGCTCGTCGCTGCCGCAGCCGGTGCCCAACAGCGACACCGCTGCCAGCACAACCAGGCAACCGCGCAATGATCCACCGAGGAACCGCATGCTCCCCCCCTTGGCCGATGACCGGCGACTCGTTTTCGAATTCCTCCGTAATAGCTCAATCAGCGGATTGTGATAGCTCCCCCACTGGGGTTCCCCGCCTGCGAAGGTCGCGGCAGGCCGGAAAGGGAGAAGGCCCCCGGGACCGGATCGGTCGCCGGGGGCCTTCCCGCCAGCCAGAAACGGCTGTCTACGTCAGTGGTAGATCGCCACGTCGTCGATGTAGACGCCGGCGCCGACGTTCGAGCGATCGGAGAAGAAGTCGAAGCGCAGGACGACGTTCTGTCCCGCCCAGGCACTCCGATCGGCGGTAAGCCGGCGCCACGTGCGCTTCGTTCCCGTCCACGCCGGGCGTTCGCCCGCGGGGTTTCCGACCGGGTCCTCGTAGGCAGGCGATACGCTGGTCACCGTCGGGAAGGCGGCGCCACCATCGGTGCTGACCTGCACGACGAAGCCATCCCAGTTGGTTTCCGTCTCCTGCCAGGCCCACACCGAGAGCGTCGGCTGGACGCCCACCGGGAGCGCAATGGAAGGCGGGGGCGCGGTGGCGGTGCCCCCCGTGACGTTGGTGGGGTAGTTCCCCGCGAGATTGGTGGCGATCAGGTTGGTGCCGCTCCACGGGGCCATCGGACCGGAGGTAGGCGCGCCGCACGCCCACAGGAGCCCGAAGGTCCAGTTGGCGGGGCAGGTCTCGAAGTTTTCGAAGTAGATGCCGTTGTGGATGTCGACGGTGAAGGTCGCCTCCGCCTGGTTCCACGGCTGGGTGGGCTCGCTCACGCGGATGGTCACCGTCTCCTGCCCGGGCGCGGGCGGCATACCGCCGAGCCGGCCGGTGGCGGGATCGATCGTCATCCAGGAAGACCCGCTCACGATGCTCCAGATCGCGCCGTTCGAACCGCCGGTGCGAGCGACCTGCGCCTCGTACGGAACGTTGGTGAAGGCGTCCGGGAGCGAGGTACCGGTGACTGGATCGGGAGCGTCGCCGCCTCGATCACCAGGAGTCATCGATGGCGACGCCCGGATCGGTGGTCACGCTGCTGGTGTAGAGGTCGAAGCGGAACTGGACCGTGGTGCCGGCGTACGGCCCCATGTCGACGTAGTCGTCGCGCCACATGCGGCTGACGGTGGTGGAGCTGCCGTTCCAGCCGGGGATGCCGCCCTGCACGTCGCTGTCGTTGCAGGCGGGCGTCACAACAGCCTGCAGAAAGAACTTCCTACAGCCTCCATGCGATGGTCGACGGAGAGAGTCTCAGTCGGGATCGTCGGATCATCGCAGGCTTGCAGCGCCGAGAAGATCGGGTGTTGCTGTTTTTCACTTTGCGTGGTTTTGGCGTCCCAACCGCGGTAGACGTGCCCTTGCCACCCCGCAACGGCGGAACGCCACCGTTCCAGGCGAAGACACCGCCGCTCCGATGCGAAACGGGGGCCCCTGCTCCAGGGACCCCCGCTCGTCGGTTCCGGCACTGCCGCCGCTACCCGCTCACTGGTGGATGGCGCGCTTCTCCACCGCCAGCGCCGCCTCCTTGATCACCTCGGAGAGGGTCGGGTGGGCGTGGCTGGTGCGGGCGACGTCCTCACTGGAGGCCATCATGTCGATGGCCAGGACCAGCTCGGCGATCAGGTGGCCGGCCTGCGGCCCGATGATGTGGGCGCCGAGGATGCGGTCGGTCTCCGCGTGGGCGAGGATCTTGGCGAAGCCGTCCACCGCGTTCATCGCCCGGGCGCGGCCGTTGAACTTGAAGGGGAAGGATCCCTTCTTGTAGGGCACGCCCGCCGCCTTGAGCTCCTCCTCGGTCTTGCCCACCGAGGCGATCTCCGGGTCGGTGTAGACCACGTTGGGAATGGCGTCGTAGTTCACGTGGCCGGCCTTGCCCGCCATGATCTCCGCCGCGGCGACGCCCTCCTCCTCCGCCTTGTGGGCGAGCATGGCGCCGCGGACCACGTCGCCGATCGCCCAGATGCCGGGCACGCTGGTGCGGAAGTGGTCGTCGATCTCGATCCGGCCCCGGTTGTCGAGGCGGACGCCGACGCTCTCCAGCCCCAGCCCGTCGGTGAAGGGCTTGCGACCCACCGCCACCAGCACCTTCTCCGCCTCGAGGGTCTGCTCGGTGTTGTCCGCGTCGATGAAGGTGACGCGCCCCACCCCGCCGACGGCCTTCGCCGACTGCACGCGGCAGCCGAGGCGGAACTTGAGCCCCTGGGCGGTGAAGATCCGCAGCGCGGCGGCGGCCAGCTCCTCGTCCATCCCCGCCATCAGGCGCGGCAGGTACTCGACCACCGTCACCTCGGCGCCGAGGCGGCTCCACACCGAGCCCAGCTCGAGGCCGATGACGCCGCCGCCGATCACCACCATCCGCTTCGGTACCGCGTGGAAATCGATCGCCTCGTCGGAGGTGCAGACCACCTCGCGGTCGAGCTCGACGCCGGGGATGAGCGCAGGGACCGAGCCGGTGGCGATGAGGATGTTCTTCGCCTCGAGCTGCTGCTCGCTGCCGTCGGCGGCGATGACGACCACCCTGCCCTGGCTGGCGATCCTGCCGGTGCCGAGGTAGCGCTTGACCTTGTTCTTGAGGAAGAGGCCGTCGACGCCGCCGGTGTTGGCCTTCACCACCGCGTCCTTGTGGGCGAGCATCGCGGGGAGATCGAGCTCGAGGCCCGTGACGCGGACGCCCATCTTCTCCGCGCCGTGGCGGCTCTGGGCGTAGAGGTGGCTCGCCTCGAGCAGCGCCTTGGAGGGGATGCAGCCGACGCGCAGGCAGGTGCCGCCCAGCGCCTTCTCCTTCTCCACGCACGCCACCTTCATCCCGAGCTGCGCCGCGCGGATCGCCGCGACGTATCCGCCGGGGCCTGCCCCGATCACCACCAGATCGAACGTATCCAAGAAAGGCTCCTTCCAGCAGCTCGGCGGAGGCGACGCGGGGCCTCGCTCCGCCGGAGGGGCGGCACGCGCTGCCCTCCGCCGCGCACGCCGGCACACCTCCCCGCCACCCGCTGCCGTCGGGTCATGGGTGGCGAAGGTACCAGCGGTACATGGTCAAACGGCCCGCCGCCGTCAACCCAACTTCCGCTCCATCAGGGAACTGCATGGAAAAGGGGCAGGAAACGTGGTGCCGGGAAGAGGGCGACGTCGGTGATCGAGGGCACGCCTTCGCCGGCGATCACGGTGTCGAGCGATTTGTCGCCGCTGCTCTCGAGCGACTCCGGGGCGAAGCGTCCCAGCCCCTCGCCCCCCAGCGCCACCCACAGGCCGCCCGACTCGTCGAAGGCGATGCCGTCGAGGAGCGCGGTGACGGCGACGGTGATCTGCACCGAGGGGGTGACCTGGCGCGCGCCGCCCGCGGTCAGGTCGGCTGCGTCGATCCGGGCGATCACGTTGGGACCGAAGTAGCTCCCCCACAGGTTCCCCTCGCCGTCGAAGGCGATGGTGGAGGGGGCGCCGAGCCCGCCGCCCCCGTCGGCGCGCATCGGCTCGAGGAGGGCGTCCGGGGCGTCGGTGCTCGAGGTACCGAGGCGGGACGCGTCCCAGCGCGCGATCACGTCGTCGGCGGTGGCCACCCAGAGGTTCCCGTCCCGATCGAAGGCGAGGCCGCGCGGGCCGTCGATGCCGCTCGCCGCGCCGCCCAGCGAGACCTCGGGAACCGGCGCGCCGCTGGCGGTGATCTGATCCGGCGTGAAGCGCACCACCCGATCCTCCACCTGGATGGCAACCCAGAGGTTGCCGTCGGGATCGAAGGCGAGCGCCGTGGGGCCGGGCAGGCCGGCGCCGAAGCCGGTGAGGACCACGTCGGGCACGGGATCGCCGCTGGTGGCCATCGACGCCGCCGCGTAGCGGTGCACCTCGCCAGACGCGTAGGCCGCCCACAGGTTCCCCTCGCGATCGAAGGCGATCGACGCGGGCGAGCCGGTGCCGCCCGCGGTGGTGGCGTCCAGATCGACGGCGGGCGCGGTCGCGCCGGAGGCGGCGAGCTGGCTGGCGTCGTAGCCCACCACGTGGGCGGGGGCGTTGGTGGTCGCCGCCCAGAGCCGCTCGCTGGTGGGCACCTTCTCGTAGACGATGTCGACCGAGGAGCTCTCGCCGTCGGTGACGCAGACCTCCTCCGGATCGATCCCCGCCACCCCGTAGAGCGGGCGGACGATCGGCGCCTGCTCCTGCGTCACCGGGCCGGCGGTGACGCGGCTCAAGCCGGCGGGGTGCTGCTGGAGCGTCTCGGATGCGCCGAGGGAGATCGGCTGCCCGCCCTCCGGCTCGACCTCCACGTCCGCGTCGAGCCCCTGGGGCAGGCCGGTGATCACCACCTCCAGCGTGCCGCTGCCGTCGGCGGCGCAGGCCTCGCCGCCACCCGAGCCACCCGAACCGCCGTTTCCGCCGTTTCCGCCGACGCCGCCGGAGCCGCCGTCGTTGCCGCCGTTGCCATCGTCGGTGCCGCAGCCGGCGAGAACGCCGCCGGCGAGCAGGAGCGCTGCCGCCAAGAGAAGGATCTTTTTCATATGGCGGGCATCATAGCCGCGCTGGTGGACGGGAGCGCAAATGCAAAGCGGCCGCCGGCTCCCTCGGGGAGCGGGCGGCCGCCTCGTGCTTCACCGTGCGTGCAGCGCGGCGAAAGGCGGATCAGACCTCGAGCAGGATCCGCTCCGGGTTCTCGATGCACTCCTTGATGCGCACCAGGAAGCCCACCGCCTCGCGGCCGTCGATGATCCGGTGGTCGTAGGAGAGGGCGAGGTACATCATCGGCCGGATCTCGATCTTGTCGTTCACCACCACCGCCCGCTTGACGATGTTGTGCATCCCGAGGATGCCGCTCTGGGGCGGGTTGAGGATCGGCGTGGAGAGCATCGAGCCGTAGACGCCGCCGTTGGAGATGGTGAAGGTGCCACCCTGCAGCTCCTCCAGCTTGATCCGGTTCTCCTTCGCGCGGACGCCGAAGTCGGCGATCACCTGCTCGGTCTGGGCGAAGGAGAGCGCGTCCGCGTCGCGGATGACCGGGACGACGAGGCCCTTGCCGCCGCCGACCGCCACGCCGATGTCGTAGTAGTTCTTGTAGACGATGTCGTCGCCGCGGATCTCGGCGTTGACGAGCGGGTAGGCCTTGAGCGCCTCGATCGACGCCTTCACGAAGAAGGACATCAGGCCCAGCTTGATGCCGTACTTCTTGACGAAGCGGTCCTGGTGACGGGCGCGCAGATCCATCACCGCCGACATGTCGACCTCGTTGAAGGTCGTGAGCATCGCGGTGTTCTGCTTCGCCTCCACGAGCCGGCGCGCGATGGTGCGGCGCAGCGGCGTCATGGTGACCACCTGCTCCTCGCGGGCGCCCGCGGGGGCGGCGGGGGCGATCGCCGGCGCGGGCGCGGCGGCGGAAGCGGCGGCGGCCTGCGCGGCGCGCACTGCGTCCTCCTTGAGGATCCTGCCGCCGGGGCCGGTGCCGGTCACCTGGTCGGGCTGCACGCCCGCCTCCGCCATCACCCGGCGGGCGGCGGGGCCGGTGGGCGCGCCGGCGGCGGCAGGGGCAGCGGGCGCGGCGGGCGCGGGCGCCGCGGCAGGCGCGGGCGCCGCGGCAGGAGCGGCGGCGCCGGCGGCGGGCTTCTCCGCCTCCTCGATCTCGCCGATGGCCTCGCCGATGCGGACCATCTCGCCGTCCTTCTTCAGGATCTTCTTGAGGATGCCGCCCGCGGGCGCGGGAACCTCGAGGGTCGCCTTGTCGCTCTCGACGGTGACGACGGTCTCACCCTTCGCGACGTATTCACCCGGCTGCTTGGTCCACTTCTCGATGGCCGCCTCGACGATCGATTCGCCGAGGGAAGGCACGGTGACGCTAACCATCGTCTCTCGCTCCTCGCGGTCCGCGTGGGGCGGCGCGGACCGCGCACGGCCCAGATCAGGGCGCGGGGTACTTCATCGGCGCGAACGCAGCCTCGAGGAGGCGGCGCTGCTCCAGCTTGTGGCTGGCCTGGGATCCGGTGGCGGGGCTCGCGCTCGCCGGACGCGTCACGTGGGCGAGCGGCACGCGGAGCAGGCCGCTCTGCGTGAGCTGCGACCACATGTGAAGCCAGGCGCCGTGGTTGCGCGACTCCTCCTGCACCCAGACCAGCTCGGTCATGTTGGGGAAGCGGGCGAGCTGCGCCTCGATCTCCGCCAGCGGCGTCGGGTAGAGCTGCTCCACGCGGACGATGGCCACGTCCCTGCGGCCGGCGCTCTCCCGCTCGTGCTTGAGCTCGTAGTAGATCTTGCCGGTGCAGAGCAGCACGCGCCGCACGCCCGCGGGATCCGCCTCGCCGGAGGTGAAGAGCGGATCGCCGAGCACCCGCTGGAAGCTGCCGAGGGCGAGCTCCTCGAGGGTCGAGACCGCCTCCGGATGGCGGAGCAGGCTCTTGGGCGACATCACCACCAGCGGCTTGCGGTAGGGCCGCAGCACCTGGCGCCGGATCATGTGGAAGAACTGCGCCGGCGTGGTGACGTTGGCCACCTGGATGTTGTCCTCGGCGCAGAGGGCGAGCCAGCGGTCGAGGCGGGCCGACGAGTGCTCGGGGCCCTGCCCCTCGTAGCCGTGGGGCAGCAGCAGGGTGAGGCCCGAGAGGCGGTGCCACTTGTCCTCGCCCGAGACGATGAACTGGTCGGTGATCACCTGGGCGGCGTTGGCAAAGTCGCCGAACTGCGCCTCCCAGATGGTCAGGCCGTCGGGCGTGTCGAGGCTGTAGCCGTACTCGAAGCCGAGGACCGAGACCTCGGAGAGCGGGCTGTTGCGCACCTCGAAGGTGGCCTGGCCCTGGCGGAGGTTGTTGAGGGGCACGTACTCGCGCCCCGGCACCTGCACGTCGTGGATCACCGCGTGGCGGTGGCTGAAGGTGCCGCGCTCCGCGTCCTGGCCGGAGAGGCGCACCCGCGCGCCGGAGGTGACGAGGGAGGCGTAGGCGAGCGCCTCGCCCATGCCCCAGTCGAGCGGCCGCTTCCCCTCGCCCATCTCCCGCCGCTGCTCCAGCATGCGCTGGACCTTGGGGTGCGGCTTGAAGTCGGGGGGAAGGGTCACCAGCCGCTCGGCGAGGAAGCGCAGCTCCTCCAGCGGGACGGTGGTGGCCACCTCGGGCACGTCGCGATCGTAGCCGCCCGCGTACTTCGACCAGAGCCCCGCCATCGCGGAGGGCGGGCGGCGCTTGTGGCCGTTGCGCGCCTCGGCGAGCTGCTCCTCGAGGATCTTCCTGCGGGCCTGGCCGATCTGGTCCGCCTGCTCGCGGGTGACGAGGCCCATCGACTCGAGCCGCCGCACGTACTGCTCGCGCACCGACGGATGCTTGCGGATCACCTCGTAGAGGTGCGGCTGGGTGAAGTTGGGCTCGTCGCTCTCGTTGTGGCCGTGCTTGCGGTAGCAGTAGAGGTCGATGACCACGTCCTGGCCGAACTTCGCGCGGAAGTCGACCGCGAGCTGCACCACCTGCACCACGCTCTCCGGATCCTCCCCGTTGACGTGGAAGATCGGCACCTGGAGCATCTTGGTGACGTCGGTGGCGTAGCGGGTGGAGCGCGAGTCCTCGGGATCGGTGGTGAAGCCGACCTGGTTGTTGATGACGATGTGAACCGTGCCACCCACGCCGTAGCCGCGCAGGTTGGCCATGTTGAGCAGCTCGGCCACCACGCCCTGCCCCGCGATCGCCGCGTCGCCGTGGACCACGATCGGCATCACCTGCCGGCGCTCGGTGTCGCCGCGGCGGTCCTGCTTGGAGCGGGTGCGCCCCTGCACCACCGCGTTGACGAACTCGAGGTGGCTCGGGTTGAAGGCGAGCGAGAGGTGGATCTTCCTGCCGTCGATCTCGCGGTCGCTGGAGTAGCCCAGGTGGTACTTCACGTCGCCGCGGCCGACGTAGAGGTTGGGATCCTCGTCGGCGAACTCCGCGAAGATCTCCCGCGGCGGCATGCCCATCACGTTGGCGAGGACGTTGAGCCTGCCGCGGTGGGCCATGCCGATGACCACCTCCCGCACGTCGTGCTTCGCCGCGCGCTCGATGATCAGCTCCATCATCGGGATGAAGCTCTCGCCGCCCTCGAGGGAGAAGCGCTTGGCGCCGACGAAGGAGGTGTGGAGGAACTGCTCGAAGATCTCCGCGTCGGTCAGCTTGGTGAGGACCTTGAGCTGCCCTTCGCGGTCGAGATCGACGTGGTTCTGCGTCGACTCCATCCGCTCCTCGAGCCACTCCACGATCGCCGTGTCCTCGATGTGGCCGAGCTCCACGCCGATGGTGCGGCAGTAGGTCTCCTCGAGGTGGGCGATGATCTCGCGCAGCGTGCCGCGCAGGCCGCCGGCGGTGAAGGTCTTGTCGAGATCCGCCTCGGAGAGGCCGAAGCGCTCGAGGGGGAAGTGCGGCGCGGGCGGCACCGAGCGGATCCCCAGGGGATCGAGCGAGGCGTAGAGGTGCCCCCGCGTGCGGTAGGCCTGCACGAGCTGGGCGACCCGGTCCTGCCGCGCCTCGCGGGCGAGGCGGCGCTCCGACTCGGAGACGCCGACCGCGACGTTGTCGCCCCCGCGCGGGGCAAAGATGCTGCGCTGCGGAAAGGACGGCGGCGTGGGCGGGACGCGCTCCCCAAGGCTGCGGAAATAGGCCTGCCAGGACTCGTCGACCGAGTTCTCGTCGACGAGGAACCGCGCGTACATCTCCTCGACGAAGGGCAGGTTGTGACTCGGCAGAGGCTGCGAACCGGATCCCATCTCGTACGACTCCAGATTCCCCGGACCAGAGGGGAACCGAACGATAACCGTCTCCGCTGGGAACCGCTCCACGACTTTTTGTCAGTCTTTTGGAACAGTTGCAGGCGGGGCTTACCCCATTCACCTGCTTGTGTAAAGGACATTCAGGCCAGCCGGAGCCGCCCTGGCCGCCCGCCTTCGCGCCCGTTGCGAGCACCCTGACGGGTTGTCACCGTGAGGGAGAGAAACGGCCCGGAGGCAACCGATGCACTTCCGCGATCGCACCGATGCGGGGCGACGGCTCGGGGAGGCGCTCGCCCACCTGCGCGGGGAGGATCCCCTCGTCCTCGGCCTGCCGCGCGGCGGCGTTCCCGTGGCCTACGAGGTGGCCCGCGCCCTCGACGCCCCCCTCGACGTGGCGGTGGCCCGCAAGGTGGGAGCGCCCGGCCAGCCGGAGCTGGGCGTGGGCGCGGTCTCCCAGGGGGTGACGGTGATCGACGAGGCCACGGTGGCGCTCCTCGGCCTGCGGGACGAGGACCTCCAGCCGATCATCGAGGAGGAGACCCGGGAGCTCCACCGCCGCCTCCTCCTCTACCGCGGCAGCGACACCCTCCCCGACGTGAAGGGCCGCTTCGTCGTCCTGGTGGACGACGGGCTCGCCACCGGCGTGACCACCCGCGCCGCCTCCCGCGCCCTGCGGCGCCTCCAGCCCGCCCGGCTCGTCCTCGCGGTGCCGGTGGGGCCGCCGGAGACGGTCGAGTCGATCCGCAGCGAGGTGGACGAGCTGATCTGCCTCTACCAGCCGCCCGTCTTCCGTGCGGTGGGGCTCTGGTACGACGACTTCGCCCAGACCAGCGACAGGGAGGTGCTGGAGTTCCTCGAGCGGCGGCGGATCGAGCGGGGCGAGGTCCCCGCCCAGCCCGGCGCCTGAGGGGGACTTGGAGGCGGGGGGCTTCTGCTGTACGTTCGTTCAGCATGAAGCACGCCCTGCCCCAGCTCTCCTTCGCCTTCGCCGGCGAGGCGCCCCCGCCCCCCGGGCGGACCGACGGCGCGGTGCTCGACGAGCGCAACGCCACCGCCTACGTGGAGATGACCTGCAGGTCGATCCTCAACTGGTCGCAGGGCGGGCGGATGATGCGCGACGTCTTCACCGTCAACCCGTACCGCGGCTGCGAATTCGGCTGCGCCTACTGCTACGCCCGCTACACCCACGAGTTCCTCGAGCTCCGCCACTGGGAGGCGTTCGAGCGGCGGATCTTCGTCAAGGCCAACGCCCCCGCGGTGCTGGCGCGGGAGCTGCGGCGCAGGGACGTCCTCCGCCACGGCATCGCCATCGGCACCGCCACCGATCCCTACCAGCCGGCGGAGCGGCGCTTCGGGATCACCCGGCGGATCCTCGAGGCGCTGCTGCCCTGGCGGGACATCCCGATCTCGATCGTCACCAAGAGCGGCCTGATCGAGCGGGACGCGGCGCTGCTCGGCGAGGTGGCGAAGCGCCACCGGCTCACGGTGCTCACCTCCTGCATCAGCCTCGATCGGGAGCTGCTCCGCGCCCTGGAGCGGCGGGCCGCCACGCCGGAGCGGCGCTTCGCCGCGATGGAGAAGCTGGTCCGGGCGGGGGTGCGCTGCGGGGTGATCGTGGCGCCGATCCTGCCCGGCCTCACCGACGGCGTGGACGACCTCACCGCGCTGCTGGTGCGGGCGCGGCAGGCGGGGGCGAGCTTCGTCCACGCCAACACCCTCTTCCTCCCCTCCGCGTCGAAGAAGCGCTTCTTTCCGTGGCTCCGGGAGAACGCGCCCGATCTCTACGAGCGCTACGGGAAGGACTACGCGAAGGGGCTCTACCAGTCGGACGAGGTGAAGGCGCAGGTGCGCCGCCGGGTGCACGAGGCGATGCGGCGCGCCGGCTTCGAGGAGCCCGGCGCCGCGGAGAAGGCGGGCGAGCGCGCCGCGATGGCGCGGGCGGGGTGACGCGCCGCCGGTGCCGCCCGGCTCACCGATCGCCGGCGACGAGCACGCCCGCGGCGACGGCGCGGCCGAGCGCCTCCCGATCCGCCGGCGGGAGATCGGCGGGCGTCGCGCCCCGCGCGGCGAGGTGGACGAGGCGCAGGAAGGAAGGATCGAGCGGCTCCGCGGCGATCGCGCCGCCGGTGCGACGGAGCAGCACCGCCCACGGGCCGGGCGCGGCGCGAGCGGCGATCTGGCGGAGCGCCTCGAGCCCGCTCCCCTCGTAGAGCCCCGCGGCGGCGGCGCGATCGGCGAGGTGGCGACGCAGGGTGCGCGCGGCGAAGAGGAGCTCGGAGAGATCGACCGGAAAGCTCCCCACCGCCACGCCGGGGGCGAGGCGGATCGCGCCCGATCCCGGCGGCGCCGCCTCCACCCGGGCGAGGAGGCCGTGGCACCACGACTCGAAGGCGAGGATCGCGTCGGCGCCGGCGAGCCGCTCCTCCCGCACCACGCGCCGCGCCCAGGCGGCGAAGACCGCGGGGAGCTGGCGGCCGCTGCCGTCGTAGAGCGAGCGGTACTCCGGCGAAGTGGCGAAGCGCTCCAGCCCGGCACGATCGCCCGCGCAGGCGGCGCGGGTGAGGGGCCAGGCCCTGTCGATCCGCTGGGCGACGACGGCGAGGCGGAAGTCCACCTCGGCGCGCAGCCCGTCGGGATCCGGCACGCCGTCCGCCGGCGCACCGTGGACCAGGTCGAAGAGCCTCCACGCCTCCCGCGCCGCGCCGTCGACCGCCCCGGGCGGCGCCGCCGTCGCGGCGCTCCCCCACCCATCGTCCTGCGACGCCGTCGCGCAGGTCGCCGGCGCCTCCAGCGCCGCATCGTCGTTCGCCGCGGCGATGCCTGCAGCCTGCGGCTCCCTGCGCCGCGGCACCAGCGCCCGCAGCCGCTCCAGCGTGCGCAGCGCGATCGGCTCCGGGTGGCCGTCCGCCTCGAAGGTGACCGCGCGCAGGCCGGTGCAGCGCGGCAGGATCCGCTCCAGCAGCGCGAAGAGCTCCTCGCGCACGGGCTGGCCGTGATCGTCCACGTAGAAGCGCCGCGCCCCCCGCGTCGTGATCACGCCGCCGGCGATGTGGATCTCCGCCACCTGCTCCAGCGGGAAGCCGTCGAGCCCCGCCTCCGCCTCGAGGCCGTAAACGAGCTGGAAGGCGAGGAGGTGGCCGAGGTCGAGGAGGAGCGGCTGGCCGGTGCGGGCGTGGAGCGCCGCCATGAAGTCGAGCACGTGGAGATCGCCGTTGCGGTGGAGCACCGCCGGGTTCTCCAGCAGGAGCGGCACCTCGATCGCCGCCTGCACGTGGGCCGCGTGGGCCGCCGCCTGCTCCACGCCGGCGCGGGTGAAGGGCGGCGCGACGAAGAGGTAGCCGGGGAACGGCGCGTCCCGGTGGTGCCACCAGGCGACGTCGTTGCCCACCCATGGCGATCCCACCCGCCGCAGGTGCGCGCGCAGCGCGGCGAGGTTCTCCTCCGACTCGAGCGCCGGTCCCCACAGGTTGAGGTGGACGGGGTGGAAGATCGCCGGCAGCTCGTGGCGCCGCTCGAGGAGGGTGGAGAAGCGCGGCGCCTCGGCGAGGGCCACGTCCGGGTCGAGCGGCGCGCTGTACTCCACGAAGTCGATCGCGCCGGGCGACGCGTCGAGGATCCACCAGGGGTCGGGGCGATCGCGCGGCCCGAGGTTGGTGCTCAGGCCGAGGCCCATCCAGGGTAGCTGCGTCACGCGATCGCTCCTCGCTGCGGGGAATGCCCTCATAGCAGGAGCGTCGCGGCGCCGACAGCCACCCCTCGATGGAGGGGCGCGCGGGCGCCCCCACGCCCTCCTGCCTCCGGGAGGTGCGCCCTACCCTTCTCTTCGGCAAGGCAAGGCCAGAAGAGGGAGCGAGCCGATGGATACGCTGCAGATCGAAGAAGAGAGGCTGTCCGGCGGAAACCTCTGCCTGCGCGTGGGCGGGGCCCTCGACCGCAGCTCGGCCTACGCGCTGCGCGACCGCATCCTCTCCACCGGCGCGAAGAGCCTGGTCCTCGACTTCTCCCGGCTGGGGCGGACCGACGACGTCGCCCTCTCGGTGCTCGCCATGTGGCTCGCCGATCGCCACCAGCGCCACCTCGACGTCCACCTCGTCGGCCTCGACAACCACGCCCGCCACATCCTGCAGGTCTTCGGCGTCACCTCCGCCGCCTGAACCCCGCCCGGCTGGAGGACCTCGAGCGGACGGCCCCGCGGCGACGTCGTCCCTACATTGGAGGCGCAACGCGAGGAGCCTGCCGTTGGAGAACGCCGACGTCGCCCGGCAGCTCGGAGAGATGGCGGACATCCTCGAGCTGACCGGTGGCAACCCGTTCAAGGTCCGCGCCTACCGGGCCGCCGCACAGGTGATCGACACCCTGCCCGAGCCCGTGGAGGAGGTGTGGCGCCGGGGCGCCCTCACCGATCTCCCCTCCATCGGCACCGGCATCGCCGAGGAGATCGGCGAGCTCCTCGCCACCGGTCATTCGCCGCGGCACGACGAGCTCGCCAGGCAGGTGCCGCTGGGCGTGCTCGAGCTCCTCCGCCTCGAGGGCGTGGGCCCGCGCACCGTGGAGGCGATGTGGAAGCAGCTCGGGGTGACCGACCTCGACTCGCTCGAGGCGGCGATCGCCGACGGATCGCTCGCCAGGCTGCCGCGCATGGGCCCGGTGCGCATCCGCTCGATCCGGGAGGCGCTGGAGCGCTACCGCGGGCGGGGGAGCAGGCTGCCCATCCACCGCGCCCTCTTCTACGCGGAGGGGATGCTGGGGCGGCTGCGCAAGGCGCGCGGGGTGATCCGCGCCGAGGCGGCGGGCTCGCTGCGCCGGCGCATGGAGACCGTGGGCGACATCGATCTCCTCGTCTGCTCCGAGGAGCCGGAGGCGGTGCGCCGCGCCTTCGTCGCCCTGCCCGGCGTGGCCAAGGTGCTCGCCACCGGAGAGACGAAGAGCTCGGTCCGGCTCGAGGCGGGCGTGCAGGTGGACCTGCGCGTCGTCCCGCCGGAGAGCTGGGGCGCGGCGCTCCACTACTTCACCGGAAGCAAGCGCCACAACGTCTCCATCCGCACCCGCGCGGTGCGGCGCGGCCTCAAGATCAACGAGTACGGGATCTTCGATCGCCACGATCGCCGCATCGGCGGCGAGCGGGAGGAGGAGATCTTCGAGGCGGTGGGCCTGCCGTGGATCCCGCCGGAGCTGCGCGAGGCGAACGGGGAGATCGAGGCGGCGGAGGCGGGGCGCCTGCCGGTGCTGGTGGAGGAGGCGGACGTGCTGGGCGATCTCCACGTCCACAGCAGGGCCTCCACGGACGCCCGCGCCACCATCGAGAAGCTGGCGCTGGAGGCACGGCGGCTGGGGCGCAGCTACCTGGCGATCACCGACCACTCGCGCTCCCGCCCCCTCGGGCTCGACGAGGAGGGCGTGCTGCGGGTGGCGGCGGAGGCGCGCCGGATCGAGCGCCGGCTGGGCGGCAGCCCGCGCCTCCTCACCGGCGTGGAGGTGGACATCCTGCCGGACGGCAGCCTCGATCTGCCCCTCGAGCTCCTCGCCGGGCTCGACTGGGTGGTGGCGAGCATCCACTCCCGCTTCCACGAGCCGGCGGAGGAGACGACCGCGCGGTTGATCCGCGCCATCCGCTCCGGCGTGGTCGATCTGATTGGCCATCCCACCGGGCGGCAGATCGGCAAGCGGGATCCCTACCCCTTCGATCTCGGCGCGGTGCTCGAGGCGGCGGCGGCGTGCGGCGTGGCGATGGAGGTCAACGCCATGCCCGACCGCCTCGACCTGAACGACAAGGCCTGCAGGCTCGCCCGCGAGGCGGGGGTGCAGGTGGTGATCGACTCGGACGCACACAACGAGAGCCATCTCGCCAACCTGCGCTACGGCGTCTGGGTGGCGCGGCGCGGGTGGCTCGAGGCGAAGGACGTGCGCAACACCCGGCCGCCCGGCGAGCTGCGACGCCGCGGACGGCGCACCTACGATGCAGCGGAGGCGGCGAGATGAACGGCGAAGAGATGGACGTCCTCGTGACCGCCGGGGACGTGGAGCTCGAGGGAACGCTGGGGATCCCCGATCAGCCGCGGGGCGTGGTGCTCTTCGCCCACGGGAGCGGCTCGAGCCGCTTCAGCCCCCGAAACCGGTACGTGGCGCGGATCCTCCGCGACCACGGGCTCGCCACGCTCCTCATCGACCTGCTCACCACGCAGGAGGAGGAGATCGACCTGGTGACGCGCCACCTGCGCTTCAACATCCGCCTGCTGGCGGAGCGGCTGGTGGGCGCGGTCGACTGGCTCACCGGCGACGAGCGGACGCGCCACCTGGCGGTGGGCACCTTCGGCTCGAGCACCGGCGCCGCAGCGGCGCTGGTGGCGGCGGCGGCGCGCCCGCTGGTGGTGCGGGCGGTGGTCTCCCGCGGCGGCAGGCCCGATCTCGCCGGCGACGCCCTCTCCCAGGTGCGCGCGCCGACGCTCCTCCTCGTGGGCGGGCGCGACGAGCCGGTGATCGAGCTGAACGAGGAGGCGAAGGCGCGGATGCACGCGCCCTGCGAGCTGCGGATCATCCCGGGCGCCACCCACCTCTTCGAGGAGCCGGGGACGCTGGAGCAGGTGGCGAGCCAGGCTGCCGCCTTCTTCGCCGAGCACCTCGGGGCCGCCACCCAGCCCGCGGAAGCGGGGATCTAGGCGCGGGCCAGCTGCACCGGGGCGAGGGGACGCGCCGACTCGATGGCGGCGAGGAGCCGCTCCGCCGCCGCCTCGTCGCGGGTGCGCCACACCTCGACGCTCTCGCCGTCGATCTCCACCACCACCGCCAGCACGTCGCGCTGGAGCGCGGCACGCCACACCCAGAAGGCGAGCACCGCCACCGCTGCGGCGGTGACGCCGGGCCCCCACCCCTCGCCCTGCCACCAGCCCTTGAGGCCGCTGCCCAGGGCGATCATCCCCACGATGAAGAGGATCTGGAGCAGCGTCACGTCGGGCTCCACGCGCCGGAGGCGCGCGGCGCCGAGGGTGAGGAGCGGCCAGCTTCCCGCCGGCGTGACGAGCGCCGTGGCGCTGATCCGCACCGGGCCCTCCTCGTGCAACACGGCTTCGCGCATCGCTTCCCCCTCCCGTCGTGCTCTCCCAAGGCTGCCGAAGGATGGGAGGCGAAGGCAAGGCCCGGAAGCGGGGGCAGCCCCGCTCCGTGGCGCGGGCGGCGAGGCAGGCGGCCACGGCGGCGCCGCACTACCGTAGTCGCAGAGATCCGCGCCCCGCGCGGCGCGCAAGGAGGACGACATGCAGCCGACGACGACACCGCGGCGGCTCCCCGCCGGCGGCCAGCGCGACAACGTGGTGGTCGGCTCGCTCTGGATGGTGGGGATCACCCTGCTGCTCTTCTGGCTGCCGCTGGTCAACGGCCTGATCGGCGGCGCGGTGGGCGGCTACAGGGTGGGGACGCTCGGCCGCGCCCTCACCGCGGCGATCCTCCCCGCGGTGGTGGTCGGGCTCGGCATCTGGCTCCTCCTCGCCGCCTTCCACCTGGGGGGCTGGGGCCTCCTCGCCGGCGTGGGCGTGGGGGCGGTCATCTTCTTCTCCGACCTGGGGATCTTCGTGGGCGCGGCGATCGGCGGGGCGTGGGCCCAGTCGCGGCAGCGGCGCCAGGCCACCACCTGATCCCGGTTCCAGCACGAGCGATCGGGCCCCGCGCCGGGGCCCGATTCCGTTCCTGCTACGCGCGGGCCCGGCGCCTGCGGAGGGCGAGCAGCACCAGGGCCAGCCCGCCGAGCTGCGCCATGCCGCCGGGCCCCGTGCTGCTGCAGCCGCAACCGCCCGGCTCGCCGCTGCGGGAGACGTGGACCAGCACGTCGGCGAAGGCGACGCCGCCGCGGGGATCGGCGACCTCCACCTCGAAGGCGAGGACCGCCGGCTCGTCCGGCGCGCGGAAGCGGAGCCGCGCCGCGTCGGCGCCCTCGAGCGCCACCCGCGGCCCGTCCACCTGCGACCACGCGAAGGTGAGCGGCTCGCCGTCGGGATCCTCGGAGGCGGAGGCGTCGAGCACCACCGCCGCGCCGGTGCGCACGTGGAGCTGGGGCACCAGCGAGGCGATCGGCAGCCGGTTGACCTCGCGGACCAGCACCTCCACCTGCGCGGGCTCGCTCTCCAGCACGCCGTCGCTCGCCACCACCGCGAAGGTGAGGGTCCGGTCGCCGTCCACGTCGGGGGCGACCAGCGTCGCCTCCGCGCTCTCCGCGTTCTCGAGGATCGCGGGATCGCCCTCCACCTGGTACCAGCGGAAGGTGAGCGGATCGCCGTCGGGATCGGTGGCCGTGGCGACGAGCGCGAGGCGCGCCCGCTCGTCCACCGCCAGCGCCGCCTCGGTGGTCACCACCGGTGCGCCGTTCTCCACCACCTGCACCTCCACCTCCACGGGATCCGCGGCGAGCTCGCCGTCGTCGACGGTGAGGCGGAAGCGGAGCGTGGTGGGGGTGTCGGGCGCCTGGAAACGGAGCACCGCGTCGCGCCTGCCCGCCAGGGTGACGGCGGGGCCCGAGAGCTGCTGCCAGAGGAAGTTGAGGGGCGCGCCCTCGGGGTCGACGCTGCCGCTCGCGTCGATCACCACCTGCGCGCCGGTCTTGGCCCGCACCGTCTCCGGGGCGCTCGCCACCGGCGGCAGGTTGACCTTCCGCAGCACCAGGGTCTTCTCGGTGGCGTGGGAGAGCTGGCCGTCGCTCACCGTGAGGCGGAAGGTGACCGGCACCTCGTCCTCCACCATGGGGGTGCGGATGCGGGCCCGCGCGCTGGAGGCGTCGAGCCACTCCACCTCCGGCCCATCCACCTGGGTCCAGGCGAAGGCGAGCTCGTCCCAGTCGGGATCGTGGCTGGCGCTGCCGTCGAGCACCACCTCGGTCCCGCCGGGGATCCACGAGGGCATGGCGATCACCGCCACCGGCGCGCCGTTGCCGCAGTCGCCGTCCTCCGGCTCCGCGGCGGGGAACGGGGTGTTGTCGATCCCCTGCAGGGCGATGTCGTCGATCTCCCAGCCGGCGTCGCCGATGGCCACGTCGCTCGCCACGCGGAAGCGGATGCGCACCGTCTCGCCGGCCCACGCGGTGCCGAGATCGATCATCACCGGATCGAGGCCGGGCCAGCCGGCGTTCTGGCCGCCGAAGACGGTGCGGCCCCGGAGCGGGCTCGGGTTGGTGACCGGGATCTGCGCCAGGTAGTTGGCCTCCACCGGCACCCAGGTGCGACCGCCGTCCGCGGTGATCTCGATCACGCCGCCGTCCGCCGCCTGGCCGTCGCGGTTCTCGAAGCGGTGGCGGTGCCGGAAGGAGAGGCGCAGCGGCGCCGTCCGCGACACCTCGAGGGGCGGCGAGACGAGCCACAGGTCGGCGATGGCGCCAGGCGTCGGTCCCGCCCAGCGGCTGCCCGCGCCGGGGACGAAGACCCGGTTCCAGGAGACGTGGGTGGCCCACTGCGCGTCGGCATCGGTGGTCCAGGCGGTGCGCAGCGTCTCCACGTCGTCGGAGGTGGAGCGGGCGGGCCGCTCGTCGAAGTGCATCCAGGTGCCCCAGGTGAAGGTGCGCTCCCCCAGGGCCGGATCGGCGATGCGGATCTCCACCTCCAGGAGCGTCGCCTCGCTCACCCCGGCGAGCGCCACCGGGACCGCCACCTCCACCGTCTCGAGCGGCTGCGTGGCGGGCACGGCGATCGCCGTCCCGGCGCCGATGGTCACGCCCGGCGTGGAGGTGGAGATCTGCACGGTGGTCTCGGAGAGCGGCCCGATCCCCGCGTTGTGCAGGCGCAGGCGGAGCGTACCCGTCTCCCCCGCGTCGAGGATGCCGTCCGCGTCGCAGGAGTCGTCGTCGACCAGGGTGGCGGAGGCGAGGCGCAGATCGTAGCCCGCGTCGAAGCTCTCCACCGCGCCCTTGTGATCGAGGCTCCACCTGTCGGGCGCCACCGCGTGCACGCCGAGGCCGCGGCGGGCGAAGGCCTCGAGGAAGACGCGGTAGATGGCGGGGTCCCGCGCCCACGCCGCGGCGAGGAGCGCGTCGCGCGCCTCCACGAAGGTGGGATCGTTGGGGGTGATCGCCAGGCTGGAGACGAGGAGCTCGAGCATCTCCTGCCGCGTCTCGGCGAAGGGGGGCGCGTCGTCGCGGCGCAGCAGCGCCACGTAGCACTCCCAGAGCATGGTCGCCCACACCTCGCCGCTGCGGTGGGTCTCCGCGTTGATGCGGCCGCTCCTTCCGTAGGCGTAGGGGGCGGTGGGGGGCAGCTCCTCGTCGTTGGCCACGTGGCGGAAGGTGAGCGGGTTGCGGGCGAACGACACCGAGTACGGGTAGCGCCGCATGCCGTAGTAGTAGCCCTGGTTGCCGCCGCCGCTCCGCACCCAGCCGCCGATGGCGTACGCGCCGGCGAAGTCGAGGTTGGCCGGGTCGGCGGCGTCCTCGGGGCGGGCGAGGAGGAGGAGCGAGACGAAGTCGCTCCAGCCCTCGCCCATGCTTCCGCCCTGGTTGTTGCCGAGACCCGACGCGTTGCCGACGAGGCGGTTGGTCACCATGTGGGCGAACTCGTGGGCCACCACCGAGGTGTCGAGGGCGCTGTCCCGATCGATCGCCTGCTCGCGGTAGAGCCGGACGGTGACGCCGGGCTGGCCGCGGAGCGCGGTGCCGTCGTGGCGGCTCACCGAGACCACGCCGATCTCCACGCCCTCGTCGTCGCCGCTCATCCCCGGCGCGCTGCCGTCCTCGTTGTTGACGATGACGATGCCCACCGCCCCCATCGCCTGGGCGTTGAGCGCCTTCGACACGAAGGTGCAGGTGCCGCGATCGACCAGCACCACCTTGCCCGTGTAGTCGCCGACCAGCGGCTCGCACGCGTCGGTGGCGGTCCCCACGCCGTCGTCGCCCACCACCAGCTCGCCGCTCACGTCGAACGCCTGGGGGCCGAAGCCGGCCAGTCCCACCGCGAAGGCGTTGGAGGCGCTCTCCGGCGCGACGATGGAGAGGCTGCGGGAGAAGTTGGCGTCGAAGACGTACATCTGCAGCCGCGGGCTCGATCCGTCCGCGGGCGTGCCCATGTTGGCGTTGTTGCGGCCGGAGTAGTCCTGCGCCTCGGCGAGGAGGGGATCGTCGCCGGCGCCGCCGCGGCCGTAGTTGTCGCGCTGCGCGTTGCCCGCCGCCTCGTCGAAGCCCGCGTCGTAGAACCAGTCGTGGAGCCAGTTGGTGACGTAGAAGAGGTGGGTCACCGAGGCCATCCGCTGCGCCCGCGAGACGTCGGGGTTGGCGCCCAGGTCGTAGGCGTGGCCGAAGATGCCGGGGGCGGAGACCACCGCGCGGTAGTCGGTGAGGGAGAGGCCGTCGGTGCCGCTCACGTCCACGTAGGCGTCGACGTTGTTGCCCACCGTCTCCACCGCCTCCGGGGGGAGCCAGGGATCGCCGGTGGAGATCGGCCCCGCCTCGAGGTCGAGGATCTCCGGATCGATCACCGGCGCCTGCCAGCCGTCCGGCGTGCCGCTCGGGTGGGGCGTGCCCGCGCTCCCCTGGGGCCCGTCCCAGGGGAGCCCCCCGGCGGCGGGATCGGCCCACACCCTGTAGCGGACGTCCTGCACCAGGTTGCGCCTGTAGAGGATCGCCCCCGACGACGCGTCCACCACCCACGCCAGGTGGGCGCCCTCCAGCTCGAGCTCGAGGTGCCAGGCGGGAAGGAGCGCGTCGGGCAGGTGGAACCAGACCGGCCGGATGCGCGCGGGGCGCTCCAGCCCCTCCGCCTCGAAGAGGGCGAAGCCGGCGGCGTCCTCGCCGCGCGGGACGTACGCGCCGGGCGGGAGGACCGCGCCGAGATCCGCCGCGGCGGCGGCGAGGGCCTCGGCGGGATCCAGGGAGAAGTGGCGCGAGGCGGGATCGACGCCGGGCAGGTAGCCGCTCAGCGCCACCAGCTCGCCCTGCCTGTCGAGGACCACCTTCAGGGTGTCGCGGAAGACGGGGATCCCGTCGATCTCCCGGCGCAGGGAGACGACCACCGCGCCGCGGCCGTTGTCGTGGACTGCATCGACGCGGAGCTGCGGCAGCACCTCGTCGCGGAGGCGGTAGAGGCGCAGGTGGCGGTGGAGGTGCTGGAACGCTGCCTCCTCCCACGCGGCGGGCGGCGCCGTGCGGGTCGGCCCCGCGAAAGCGGCCCAGACGAAGGTGGGCAGTCCGAGACGGGGCTCCGTGTGGAGCACCCGTTCGCCCGCGGGGATCGCCCGCTGGTCCACCGTCCGCTCCGGCGCGGCCAGGGAGAGGGCGTCGTGGTTGGCGGGGACGGCGCCCGCCGCGGGGCCGGCGCAGAGGAGCGCTGCGGCCAGGAGGAGAGAGCGCAGGAGTGCAGAGCCGGGAATCCGGCCTGAACGGGCCGGATGCGGGGCCTTCGAGCGAACCATGGGTGACCTCGTGGGCCCGAAACGTACCCGACCGCTCCCGATCCGGACAACAGCGCCGCGGGGCTGCGCAGCCTGCAGGGTCCCATGGGCAAGCAGGGCCCACCCGGAGGACCCGGTGTGCGGATTGTCGGCATGTGGGCGGGTTCGCACCCTTAGGCCGTCGGCGACGCATCTAGGCGGGAGGTAGGGATGCAGAGCGTACAGCGATGGCTGGTGGCGGCGGTGCTCGCCGTCCTCGGAACCACCGCGTGCAGCGTGGTCAAGGAACCGGGCGAGGCGCGGGGGGACGATTCGTCGGTCCCGCGCACCGAGTGCGATCTCGCCGCGGGGCGGGTGACGCTCCACCGCCTCAACCGGACCGAATACAACAACACGGTGCGCGATCTCCTCGGCGTCGATCTGCGGCCGGCGGATCGATTCCCGCAGGACGATCTCGCCCACGGCTTCGACAACATCGCCGAGGTGCTGACGGTCGCGCCGCTCCTGGTGGAGAAGTACGACGACGCGGCGCGGCAGCTCGCGGAGACGGCGCTCGCCGATCCGGGGGCGCGGGCGAAGCTGATCACCTGCGACCCCGCGGCGATGGGCGAGGAGGCCTGCGCCAGGGAGGTGCTCGGCCGCTTCGTCTCGCGGGCGTGGCGCAGGCCGATCACCGAGCAGGAACTGGAGAAGGTGATGGGCCTCTACCGCGTGGCGGTGGAGGAGGGCGAGGGGTTCGAGACGGGGCTGCAGCTGGCCATCCACGGAACCCTCGTCTCGCCCAACTTCCTCTTCCGCTTCGAGGAGGATCCGCCCGCCGGACAGGTGCGGCGGCTCAACGGCTACGAGCTGGCCTCGCGCCTCTCGTACTTCCTCTGGAGCACCATGCCCGACGATGCGCTCTTCTTCGCGGCGGAGAGCGGCCAGCTCGACACGCCGGAGGGCGTCGAGGCGGAGGTGGAGCGCATGCTCGCCGACCCGCGGGCGGAGGCCTTCGTCGACAACTTCGGCGGGCAGTGGCTCGCCACCCGGGCGCTCGAGCGGGCGCAGCCGGATCCCGCCACCTTCCCGGACTGGGACGACGAGCTCCGGGAGGCGATGGCGATGGAGACGCGCCTCGTCCTCGCGGAGCTGATCCGGGAGGGGCGGCCGCTCGTCGACCTGCTCGACGCCGACTTCACCTGGGTCAACGAGCGGCTGGCGCGCCACTACGGCATCGAGGGGGTGAAGGGCGCCGAGTTCCAGCGGGTGGCGGTCCCCGACCACCGCCGCGGCGGCATCCTCGGCCACGGCTCGTTCCTCACCACCACCTCGAACCCGACGCGCACCTCGCCGGTGAAGCGCGGCAAGTGGGTGCTGGGGCAGCTGCTCTGCGACGAGCCGCCGCCGCCGCCCCCCGGGGTGGAGGGCCTGCCCGAGACGGAGAAGCCCACTGGCACGCTCCGCGAGCAGATGGTGGCCCACCGGACCGATCCGATCTGCGCCAGCTGCCACGTGACCATGGACTCGATCGGCTTCGGCCTGGAGAACTTCGATCCCACCGGCAGGTACCGGACGAAGGACGAGGCGGGGTTCGCCATCGACGCGAGCGGCGAGCTGCCGGGCGGCAGGATCTTCAGCGGGGTGGTGGAGCTGGCGCAGACGCTCAAGGCGGACCCGAAGTTCGCCTCGTGCATGGCGGAGCAGGCGATGACCTACGCCCTCGGCCGCGCGCTCACCCGCAAGGACGGCTGCTCGATCGAGTCGGTGGCGGAGAAGTTCGCGGCGGGCAACTACACGTTCGAAGCGCTGGCCAAGGCGATCGCCACCAGCGAGCCGTTCCGCCTCCGGGCGGCGGGGAAGGAGGAGGGGAAGTGAAGCGCTGGGAGATCTCGCGAAGGACCGTGCTGCGGGGCCTGGGCACCGCCATCGCGCTGCCCACGCTGGAGGCGATGCTGCCCTCCATCGCGAGGGCACAGGTGGCGGGGGCGAAGCCGCCCCGCCGGCTCCTCTTCTATTTCGTGCCGAACGGCATCTACATGAAGGACTTCACGCCGGACGAGGAGGGACCGAACTACTCGTTCCCCCGCACGCTCCAGCCGCTGGAGCCCTTCCGGAACGACATCCTCGTCCTCTCCGGCTTCGACAACCGGCCGGGCGAGGACGTCATCCCGGGCAACCACGCCCGGGGTACCGCCGCCTTCCTCACCTGCGTGCCGCCGGTGAAGCACGACGACGGCACCCTCGAGGTGGGGATCTCGGTGGACCAGGTGGCGGCGCAGGCGATCGGCAAGGAGACCCGCTTCGCCTCGCTGGAGCTGGGGGTGGAGGCGAACGTCACCGCCACCTCCTGCGACTCGGGCTACAGCTGCGCGTACATCAGCAACATCTCCTGGGCGGGCCCCTCGTCGCCGATGGCCAAGGAGATCGATCCGCGCCTCGTCTTCGACCGGCTCTTCGCCGGGGGCACGCCCGGCGAGACCGCCGAGCAGATCGCGCGGCGCAACAAGTACAAGAAGAGCATCCTCGACTTCGTTTCGGAGGACGCGCGGGCGCTCCAGGCGAAGCTGGGCGCCGCGGACAAGCAGAAGCTCGACCAGTACCTGACCGGCGTGCGCACCCTCGAGCAGCGCATCGCCGCCAACGCGCCCGACGCGGTGGCGTGCGTGGTGAGCGACGCGCCCGACGTGGCCGGCTCGCGGCAGGAGCTGGCGCAGCAGATGGCCGACCTGATCGTGCTGGCCTTCCAGTGCGATCTCACCCGGGTCGCGACCTTCATGCTGGCCAACGGCTTCACCAACGTCGCCTACCAGTTCCTCGGCGTGGGCGAGGGGCACCACGAGCTCTCCCACCACCGCGAGCAGAGCTCCTTCATCAACCACCTGAAGCAGATCGATCGCTGGGAGGTGGAGCAGTTCGCCTACCTGCTGGGGAAGATGAAGGCGGTGCAGGAGGGCGACGGCACCCTCCTCGACAACAGCCTGGTCCTCTTCTCCAGCGAGCTCTCCGACGGCAACAAGCACCACCACATCAACCTGCCGGTGGTGCTGGCGGGCCGCGGCGGCGGCGAGATCCGGCCGGGACGCCACATCGCCTTCCGCGGCGCCGGCGGCGAGTTCCCGATCGCGGACCTCTACCTGACGATGCTCGCCAACGTGGGCGTGCACCTGGAGACCTTCGGCCGCGACAGGAACGGCAATCCCTACGGGACGCGGACGCTCACCAGCGACCTCGCCTGAAGCGCCGCGGCCGGCGGGGGAGGCCCGACGCCCTGCGGGGGCGCCGGGCCTCTTCCGTTCCTGGCTCGTATTCGCGGGCGAATACGGAAAGCAGGAGCGGCCGCATCCCCTTTTTCCGCGGCCGGGGCGATGCTGCTTCCGCTGCCACCTCGGATCTCTGAGGGATCGCGGAGGCGGCGCGCGAAAATGTGTGGGTGCCCGGCACGGAAGAGCGGCCAATCGCAGGGAAATCGGCCAGTTGGCCGATGGACGGCCCCGGCACCCGCCTTGCTTCCCGGCAGGGAGCAGCCCCTTTCCCAGGGGCGGATGCGCGGAGGGGACGTGATGCAGGCAGTACGGAGACTGGCTGGACTCGGTTCGCTCTTGATCGTGGTGGCGCTCGCCCCTGCCTGCGGCGACGCGCCCGATGGCGTGGAGGAGGAGCAGCAGCAGGGGGGACGGCAGAAGCCCCAGCCCGACCCCGTGCCGGGGGAGACGCTCTTCTACTCCGCCGACGGGCGCCAGGGGACGCCCTCCCCGGGCGGGGAAGACGACGGCGCGGCCGCCCCGGAGGACGGCGGGCTCGACACCGATGGCGGGGCGGGCGGCAGCGGCGGCGAACGCACCGTGGAGGAAGGCGACGTCTACCGCGCCTTCGGCACCGGCAGGCTCCTCAACCTCAACGCCTACCGCGGCCTCCAGGTGATCGACGTCGCCAACCTCTCCGCCCCCTCCATCGTCGGGCGGCTGGAGATGAGCGGCACGCCGGTGGAGCTCTACGTCTCCGGCAACACCGCCTACGTGCTGATGAACGACTGGCGGAGCTACTGGGGCGCACGGGGCGACGTGCAGGTGGACACCTGGAACGGCGGCGTCGTGCTCTCGGTCGACCTGAGCGATCCCGCCAACCCGGTGGTGATCGATCGGGAGCTGGTCCCCGGCTGGATCTACAAGAGCCGCCTGGTGAAGGGCGGCGGCCAGGAGGCGCTCTACGTCGTCTCGCAGGAATACGGCTACGTGACGGCGGGCGGCTCGAGCTCGTGGACCACCACGACGAAGGTGAAGAGCTTCGGCATCGCGTCGGGGCAGCTCACCGCCGCGAGCGAGCTCGACCTGGGCGGCTGGATCTCCGACATCGCCGCGACCCCGGAGGCGCTGCTCGTCGCCCGCCACGACTGGCAGGACAACAGCGGCCGCAGCCTGGTCTCGATCATCGACATCTCCGATCCGGCGGGCACGATGATCGAGGGGGACGAGATCCGGGTGGAGGGGCTGGTCCGCAACCAGTTCAACATGGACCTGCGCGGCAACGTCCTCCGCGTGGTCTCCGGGCGGACCTGGAACGGCGGCGCCAACGCCAACCACCTCGAGATCTTCGACGCCACCGACCTGCACAACCTGGTGCGGATCGACCACGACACCTTCGGCGAGAACGAGGACCTCTTCGCCACCCTCTTCCTCGACAACGCCGGCCTCTTCGTCACCTACTTCCGTACCGATCCCTTCCACGCCTTCGCGATCACCGACGCGGGCCAGGCCACGGAGAAGAGCGAGTTCGTCGTCTCCGGCTGGAACGACTTCTTCCGCCCCGTCTTCGGCGACCGCCGCCTGGTGGGCATCGGGATGAACGACGAGACGGGACGCGCGGTTGCGGTGAGCCTCTACGACATCACCGACCTCACCAACCCCGACCCGCTGGTGGCCCGCGCCGAGGTGGTGGCGGACAACAGCTGGTCCGAGGCCAACTGGGACCACCGCGCCTTCTCGGTGATCGAGGACGCGGTGGCGGTGCAGGCGGGCGGCGGCGTGGTGGAGACCGGCCTGGTCCTCCTCCCCTTCACCGGCTGGGACTCGCGGACGCAGACCTGGACCGCCGGCGTGCAGATCTACACCTTCTCCGAGACCACCCTCACCCGCCGCGGCGTGATGAACCACGGCAGCCCGGTCCATCGCACCTTCCAGCCCGCGGAGGAGGCGGCGGCCAACCTGTCCCAGGAAGAGCTCAGCCTCTTCGACCTGATCGATCCCGATCGGCCCCGCGAGCTCTCCCGCCTCGACCTCGCCCCCAACTACACCGACGTGATCCCCTTCGGCGCGTACGCGGTGCGGCGCAAGGAGCGGGACGACTGGTACCGCACCTACTACGGCGGCCAGGCCCGCCCCGCGGTGGCCCAGGTGATCCCGCGCGACGTCCACCCGGACAGCGCGCAGCCGGTGGCCAGCTTCGAGGTGCCCCGCGGCGCGACGCTGCGCAAGGTCGGCAACCTCCTCGCGGTGGTGACGCAGGATCCGATCGACACCTCGAGCTGGCCCTACACCTGGGAGACGACGATCCAGGTCCACGACCTCTCCGATCCCGCCCATCCGGTGGCGCGCGGCAGCCTCACCACCACGGCGATCGACCGCCTCGGCTACGGCGGCCCCTACTGGGCCGACTACGACTGCTTCGACTGCGGGTGGGGCTGGTACGGCGGATCGCTCCCCGTCCACGCGGTGGGCAACGCGCTCGCCTTCGTGGAGCAGCACCCCGAGGAGCAGGCGCTGGGGCAGGAGCAGGTCTGCCAGTCGTCGCCCCGCGACTACGGCACCTGCTACGGCGGCGGCTGGGCGGACGGCTGCACCATCGTGGACGGCTGGCAGGTCTGCCGCACCCGCGACGGCAACACCACCTGCACCGGCCAGTTCGTCGAGTGCGTCTTCGACGCGGACGAGGAGAGCTTCGCCTGCAAGCCGTACGCGCCCGCGCAGGGCCAGCTCCGCACCGACTGCTACACGTACGAGGCGAAGCGCTACTGGACCCGCTTCGAGGTGGAGGTGGTCGACCTCTCGCAGCCCGACGCGCCGGCGCTCGCGCCCACCGTCACCACGCCGCGGAGCGACGAGGCGGTGAGCGTCCTCGTGGACGGCACCGACCTCTGGCTGAGCTACCAGCAGCCCTACGCCATCGCGGGTGATCCGCGGCCCTACGTGCGCCACTTCTCGCGGCGGCTCGACCTCTCCAATCCGTCGCAGCCGGCGCTCGGCAGCGGGATCAACCTGCCCGGCCAGCTCCTCGCCATCGAGGGCGACCTCCTCTTCACCCGCGATCAGGTCTGGGGCGCGGCCCAGATCGAGGCGGCGGTGGCGCGGCTGCGCCTCGCCGGCGGCGCCGCGGTCCTCGAGGCCCACCGCCGCTTCGCCGACCAGTACGTGGAGGCGATCGCCCTCGACGGCGCCGGCCACGTCCTCGTCAGCCACCGCGCCTTCTCCACCTGGTACGGCTACCGCTGGGCGGACGGCGCGACCGACGCGGGCCAGAAGCTCACCATCCTCGACGCGGCGGCGGCGCAGCTCGATCCCCTCGCCACGGTGGCGGTGGACGGCTGGGCGACGCTCAAGGACGCGCGGGCGGGACGCGCCCTGTTCCAGGTGCCCGGCGGCCTCCTCGTCTTCAACCTCGAGACGCCCACCGCGCCGTGGCCGCAGGCCTTCTTCGCCACGAAGGGCTGGCCCAGCGAGATCGTGGTGGACGGGCGGAAGATCCTCTTCGCCGCGGGCCGCTACGGCATCTACGAGTTCGACCTCGACAGGAGCAACCTGACCGTTCCCTGATCGAGCCGAGGGCGGCGGCGGCAGCGGCGGCCGGGTCCCCACTCGACGGGGGGCCCGGCCGTTTTTTCATTCCTTGCCGAGCGTCCCCCGCACCCAGAAGTGGTCCACCGCCACCATCACCACCGCGAGGAGCGGCGCTGCGACGAACAGGGCGAGGGCGCCGAAGGCGCTCACCATCGCCACCTGCCAGAGGAGGAGGAGCGCGGGGGGCAGCTCGATGGCGCGCTTCATCACGATGGGCGTGACCGCGTTCCCCTCGACCTGCTGGATGAAGAGGTAGAGGAGCGCGGTCTGGATCGCCGTCCCCGGCGAGTGGGCGAGCGCCACCCCCACCGCGGGAACGGCGGAGAGGATCGGGCCAGCGTAGGGGACGATCTCCAGGGCGAAGGCGATCACCGCGAGGACCAGCCAGGTGTCGAGGCCGATGATCCGCGTCCCGACCGCGGTGAGGATCCCCACCGTGGTCATGGAGACGAGCGCGCCCACGATCCAGCCGCGGATCACGTGGCCCAGGCGGTGGAGGAAGGCGGCGACGCTCGCCTCGTAGCGCGGGGGCACGAGGCGCAGCAACCCGCCCACGTAGAGATCGGGGCGGTAGGCGAGGAAGAAGGCGACGCCGAGGACGAAGACCAGGGCCATCACCGCGGCCACCGTGCCGAGGGCGAGGGGCAGCGCGCCGGAGACCAGCTCGCTCACCTCGGCGAGGAGGCGCTGCTCCACCGTCTCCGGCAGGTGTGCCCTGGGGAGGGCGGCGAGCGGACCGCGCCCCTTCACCTCCTCCCACCAGGCGCCGACGGTGGCGAGCACCGCGGGCAGGCTCGCCACCAGCGCCGCCGCCTGCTCGTAGAGGCGCGGCACCAGCCACCACCCCATCCCGCCCAGCCCGGCGAGGAAGAGGAGCAGCGTCACCACGGTGGCGAGCGCCCGGGGCATCCAGCGGGCGAGGAAGTCGATCGGGTAGTGGACCAGGAAGGCGAGCAGGCAGGCGATCAGCACGAGGAAGATCGGCTGGAGCGCCGCGCCGAGGAGGCGCACCGTCCCCCAGAGGAGGAGGAGCGTCGCTC
>Ga0182742_1001415_pt1 | contig 30992 bp, 26 predicted proteins | sample eDN5th37CBELigMG_FD_128880 | JGI IMG/M metagenome (GOLD analysis project Ga0182742, IMG submission 128880) | Enriched Miracle-Growth compost microbial communities from Emeryville, California, USA - eDNA 5th pass 37_C BE-Lig MG (version 2)... ... | reverse complement strand
GAACGGCGTCGCACTCCGGCACCGGCCGCGACCGCCACGGCGCCGAGTTACCAGATTGCCATCCGCCTCGCGAAGAGCGGCGCTCCGCGCGAGGAGCTGATGGCGAGCTGCGGCCTCTCCCGTCAGGAAGCCGAGCTAGTGCAACGCCTGCACGCCCCCAGAAAACCGAAGCTTGCGGCCGCGAGCTGAACGCTTTCGACCAGCTGCCGCACCGGATGCGAATCGCCCGTAGCGCAAGCGAGACCCCCGTCACCCTTTGACTCCAGCGCTGCTCAAGGCCCGCCGCGGCTCGCCGATAGGGATCGCGTGTAGGCCTGTCGCAGTGCCGAAAGGATCCTGTCGAGATGAATGCGAGGCGCAAGAAATCGCCCGCCCGAGCCGTCCCGGCCAAGAAGGCCGCGCCGGCCCGCAAGCGTCCCTCCCAGGCCGCCCGTGCGGCGGTCCGGTCTGTCCCTGGTCCGTCGAAGGGCTCCACGAAACGCCGTGCTGCGACCGGCCCTCGTGAAGCCCTGGGTACGGACTGCACGATCGAGCACGCCCCTGCTCTCCACAAGCGGCTCGCGAAGGTCCTCGCGAACCGTGCATGCGTCACAGTCGATCTCAGTCAGGTCCGTCGTTGCGACACCGCCGGCCTGCAGGTTCTCGTGGCGTTCGTACGCGACCGGCGAGAAGCCGGACGCGAAGTGGAGCTGAAGGACGCGCCCGAATCCTTCCTTTCGGCAGCGAAGCTGCTCGGCCTCACTGAAGTGCTGGGCCTCGCGGCTCCTGCAACGAGCGAGAGTCACGCATGACTCTCGATCTCACGCAATTCCATGACGCCTTCTTCGAGGAGAGCTTCGAAGCGCTCGACTCGATGGAGGCTGCGCTTCTCAAGCTCGACCTCGGTGCGCCCGATGCCGAGCTCATCAACACGATCTTTCGCGTCGCGCACTCCATCAAGGGTGGGAGCGCGACGTTCGGCTTTTCCGAGATCGCGTCGTTCACACACAGCCTTGAGACGCTGCTCGACGAGCTGCGCGCGAACAAGCTGGAAGTGACGTCCGCGATGCTCGACCTGCTGCTGAAGTCGGTCGATGCCATGCGCGACATGCTGCGCGCGGTGCAGACGAAGACGCCCATCGACTCTCAGCGCGTGGCGGATCTTCAGTTCGATGCCGAAGCGATTCTCGCCAACAGAGGATCGGCTTCGGGCGGTGTGATTCCGGGCTCCTCGATGCCGGGCGCGCAGCCCGCGGCATCTTCCGAGCCGGCACCCGCTTCCGAGATCGCAGCAGCGGCGGCACCGGCGACCTCCTCCTCGCCGTCCGTCGAAGCTGCCGCACCGGCGGTCGCCGCTCCCCCGGCGCCGTCCGCTGCGTCTTGCGCGAGCAGCGCGGCCAGCTCTCGCACCTGGAAGATCGCGTTCCGGCCGTACCCTGAGCTGTTCGCGCGCGGCAACGATCCTCTGCGCATGCTTCGCGAGCTTGCCGAGATCGGCGAGCTGAAAGTGGAAGCGAGCGTCGAAGACCTGCCTGCGTTCGGCAAGCTGAAGCCGGAGAGCTGCTTCCTGTCGTGGCAGCTTGAGCTTTCGGGCTCGGTCGACGAAGCGGCCATTCGCGAAGTGTTCGATTGGGCGGATGGCGATTGCGATCTCGAGATTGTCGAGACGACTCCGCCCGCCGCTGCCGCGGCTCCGGCAGATGACATCGTGAACTATGACCTCATCGCGGAGTTCGACGCGATGATGGCTGCGGATGCGGCGCCGAAGTACGCGCCGGTTTCGGCGAACGCTTCGGGAAGTGCGGCGACGGCCGCCCCGCCGGTTGTGGCGGACTCGGCACAGCACCCGGCACCGAACTCCTCCGACCCCGCAGGAGGTGCCACTTCCAGCGCCGCAGCAGGTACCACTTCCAGCGCCGCAGCAGGTGCCACTTCCAGCGCCGCAGCAGGTGCCACTTCCAGCGCCGCAGCAGGTGCCACTTCCAGCGCCACGGGAACCTCCACCGCCGGCACGGCGGGGAGTGTTTCCGAATCCCCCGCATCCCCTGCTCCTTCCCCGCCGGCCGCAGGCCCCGAACCTGCGAAGCCGCGGACCACGGAACACGCGCCAGCGTCGAAGTCGGAGACGACCGCTGCCTCCGGCATCGGCGACTCCGGCTCCATCCGCGTGAGCGTCGAAAAAATCGACGAGCTCATGAACACCGTCGGCGAGCTCGTGATCACGCAGTCCATGCTGAGCCAGCTCGGCAAGAACCTCGAAGGGCCCTCCTCCGAGCAGTTCCGCCTGGGCCTCGCCGAGCTCGAGCGCAACATGCGCGAGCTGCAGGAAAGCGTCATGCGCGTGCGCATGCTGCCCATCAGCTTCGTCTTCAGCCGCTTCCCGCGCATGGTGCGCGACCTCGCGCAGCGCCTCGGCAAGGAAGTGAACCTGGTCCTCACCGGTGAGCAGACCGAGCTCGACAAGACCGTGCTCGAGAAGATCGGCGACCCGCTCGTCCACCTCGTTCGCAACAGCGTCGATCATGGCATCGAAATGCCGGACGTGCGCAAGGCGAACGGCAAGCCGTCTTTCGGCACGCTGAGGCTCGATGCTTCCCATCGCGGCGGAAACATCTGCGTCGAGGTGAGCGACGATGGCGGCGGCCTGAACCCGGCGAAGATCCTCGCGAAGGCCCGCGCACGCGGCCTCGTCGGCGCGAACGATCAGCTCACCGATGCGCAGGCCTGCGAGCTCATCTTCATGCCCGGCTTCTCCACAGCCGAGACGACCACGGACATCTCCGGCCGCGGCGTCGGCCTGGACGTCGTGCGCCGGAACGTGAAGGAGCTCGGCGGCACCATCGAAGTGAAGAACGATTTCGGCAAGGGCGCGCGCTTCATCATCACGCTGCCGCTCACTCTCGCCATCGTCGACGGCCAGTCCATCGCGGTGGGCAAGCAGAACTACATCGTTCCGCTCATCAGCATCATCGAATCGCTGCAGATCAAGCAGGGCGCGCTGAATCGCGTGGCCGGGCGCGGCGAAGTGTTCAGCTTCCGCGGCGACTACGTGCCGGTGATCCGCCTGCACGAGATCTTCGGCGTCGAGCCGCGCGCGCGCGAGCTCGACCAGGGGCTCATCGTGATCGTCGAAGGCGACGGGCGGCGTGTGGGTCTCTTCGTGGACGACCTCCTCGGCCAGCAGCAGGTCGTCATCAAGTCCCTCGAAACGAACTACGGACACATCGACGGAGTGTCCGGCGCAACGATCCTCGGCGACGGATCGGTCGCGCTGATTCTCGATCTGCCCGGAATCATCCGCCGGGCGGGAGCAGGAGTAAGGGCGAACTAAATGAACCAGACAGCGACCACTGAGCCGTCTCACGGCGCGGAGCAGTTCCTCACGTTCGTGCTCGGAGGCGAGGAATACGGCGTCACCATCCTGCAGGTGCAGGGCATCCAGGGATGGGATCGCTGCACGCCGATCCCGAACACGCCGGATTACATCCTCGGCGTCATCAACCTGCGCGGCGCGATCGTGCCGATCGTCGACCTGCGTCGTCGCTTCGGCATGCCCGCCGCGGAATTCGGGCCGACGACGGTGGTTATTGTCGTACGCGTCGCGACCGAACGCAGCGAGCGTACGCTCGGGCTCGTCGTAGATGCCGTGTCCGAAGTATGTAATGTGAACGCGGAAGCGCGTCAGCCCGCTCCCGATTTCGGTGCAGGGATCAAGACGGATTTCGTGAAGGGGCTCGCAACGGTGGACAAGCGCATGGTGATCCTGCTCGACATCGACCGCTTGGTGAGCGAGGGCCTGCTCGGCGAGTTGTCCGTGCACTGAACCTGCGCGCCATAGCGGTTTTCCGGCGATCCCGCTGCGTGCGACGTGGTTCAACGAACCTGCAACGTCAACTCAAGAATTATGTGCGCGCGCCGTATTGAAAAGCCGACACCGGCGTTTACGGCGCTCGTGACTGAAGAGTTTCATTTTGGAGGAGTGTAGGAAATGACCCGCGGAAAGATGCTGTGCCTGGCGATCGTGGCCAGCACGTTCACGTTGCCGGCGTTCGCGGACTGCGCGCTGCCAACGGCCCCCGCCAAGATTCCGGATGGCGCGAGCGCCACGGAACAGGAGATGGTGGCCGCCATGCAGACGCTGAAGCGCTACGACGCTGACGTGAATACTTATGTGAAGTGCCTTGAGTTCGAAGCGAAGCAGAACCGCCTCTCGCGCGACGAGCAGGCCCGCCGCCACAACCAGGCGATGGACTCTCTCACGCAGACGGCTGCGAAGTTCAACGAACAGGTGAAGGTGTTCAAGTCGAAGGGCTGATGCCTTCGCGGCCGGCGGTGCGACGCCGGCCTGACGATGCCCAAGAAGGCCGCGCAAGGTGTGCGGCCGCGGAGTCTCGACCCATGAAGTTTCTCGGCAAACTGGTTCTCTGGCAGAAGCTGCTGCTCATCGTGGTGGCGCTGCTCGTGCCGTCCGCCCTCTTGTCGATCTTCTACCTGAAGACTGCCAACGAGACGGTACGCCTCGCGAATGCCGAGCTCACGGGCGCGCGCTACTCGCGCGAGCTTGAGAAGTTCATGTTCGAGGTGATCCGCCACCGTGCGATGGCGAGCGTCGTGCTGAACGGCGACGCCACCCGGAAGGATGCGGTTTCGAGCGTCGCAGCGGCGGTCGACAAGGCCGCTGCGGAGCTCGACACCGTGGATGCGGAGATCGGCCGCCAGCTCAACGCCAGCGCCGACTGGCAGGCCATCAAGGGCGAATGGAGCTCGCTCAAGAGCCGCGCGCTCACGCTCTCGCCGGACGACAGCTTCGCCCAGCACAACGAGCTCCTGCGCAAGATTCTCGATTTCAACGTCGCCGTCACGCAGTCCTCGGGCCTTGCGCGCGACCCGGACCAGATCACCAGCACGCTCGTGGGTCTCTCCACGGGCCGCATGCCCGAAGCCGTGAACCGCGCCGGTATCGTGCGCGACCAGGCCACCTCCGGCGTGCTCCGCGGCTACCTCTCCGAGGGCGACCGCGTGACCATCGACATGGCGCGCCGGGAGACGATGTCGCTCCTCGGCCAGATCGAGCGCCAGCTCGGTACCATCGACGCGAACGCCCCCGAGGTGCGCTCGCAGGTGACTCCGAAGTTCCAGCAGGCGAAGGAAGCGTTCTCCACTTATTCCGCGTTCGTCGACCAGATGCTCCTCAAGGCGGAGGAAGTGAAAGTCACCGGCCAGGCGATGTTCGATGCCGCGAACAGCAGCATCGACGGCTTCGTCGCCCTTTCCAACGTGGCGTACGACGTCATGTACAAGGAGATCGAGGACCGCGCCACCGAGTCCGCGATGACGCGCAACTTCACCGTGCTGACCGTTGCGGTCACGATCGGTCTCGCGCTCGCGCTCAGCTGGCTCATCACTCGCGCACTGACCGGGCCGATGACTCGCGCCATCTCCGTTTTCGGCGCCATCTCCAGCGGTCAGTACAACAACGAGATTTCCACAAGCGGAGCCGACGAGGTTGCGCAGGTTCTTCGCGCCCTCGACGACATGCAGGCGAAGCTGCGCGCGCAGATCGAAACCGAGCGAGCCCAGGCCGAAGAGAATGCGCGTGTCCGCGCGGCGCTCGACAACGTTTCGTCGAACGTCATCGTCGCGGACGGAAACTTCAAGATCATCTACAGCAACCCGGCCGCCCGCTCGATGCTGAACGAGGCCGAGGCGGACATCCGCAAGGACCTGCCGCAGTTCAGCGCGGCGAGCCTCATGGGTTCGCAGATCGACGTGCTCTCGAAGAACCCGTCGGCGGACCGTCGCCTGTACCAGGATCTGCGCGGCACGAACACGTCCGAGGTCACTCTGGGCCGCCGCACGTTCCGCGTCGTCGCGAACCCGGTGAACGACTCGCAGGGCAACCGCGCGGGCACGGTGTTCGAGTGGACGGATCGCACGCAGGAAGTGGGCGTCGAGAGCGAGATGCAGAGCATGCTGTCCGCCGTGCTGGCGGGCGACCTCGAGCGCCGTATCGCCGTCGAGGGCAAGCAGGGCTTCTTCAAGTCCATGAGCGAGGGCGTCAACCACCTCGCCGACAACATGGCGGACGTCGTCCGTCGCGTGAAGAGCGCGGCGAGCGAGGTGTATCGCGGAGCCGAGGAGATTTCCCAGGGCAACGCGAACCTGTCGCAGCGTACGGAAGAGCAGTCTTCGTCGCTCGAAGAGACCGCATCGTCGATGGAGGAGATGACCTCCACCGTCAAGCAGAACGCGGACAACGCGGGCCAGGCGAACCAGCTCGCCACGGCGGCGCGCGATCAGGCGGAGAAAGGCGGGTCGGTGGTGTCGCAGGCCGTCAAGGCGATGGCGGACATCAACGATGCCTCGCGCCGGATCGCGGACATCATCGGTGTCATCGATGAGATCGCGTTCCAGACGAACCTTCTCGCTCTCAACGCTGCGGTGGAAGCTGCGCGTGCCGGCGAGCAGGGCCGCGGGTTTGCGGTCGTGGCGAGTGAGGTGCGTAACCTTGCCGGTCGGTCGGCCACTGCGGCGAAGGAGATCAAGGAGCTTATTCAGGATAGCGTGAAGAAGGTGTCCGACGGGTCGGCCCTTGTTACGCAGTCCGGTCAGACGCTGGAGCAGATCGTTGCTTCGGTGAAGAAGGTGTCGGACATCGTTGCGGAGATCGCGGCGGCCTCGCGCGAGCAGTCCTCTGGTATCGAGCAGGTCAATCGCGCTGTGATGCAGATGGACGAGCTTACTCAGCAGAATGCTGCGCTCGTCGAGCAGGCCACTGCGTCGTCGCAGGCTATGGCGGATCAGGCGCGTGAGCTGAACGAGATGATGTCGCGTTATCGGGTGTCGGGGACTGTGGAGGTCTCCCGCTCGGCGTCGCGTGCGTCGGAGGCGGGGCAGCCGGAGAGCGCCGGTGGTGCGTCGGGGGTGCCGGCTACGGGTGAGCGGCGGTCGAAGAATCGGCCCTGGTCGAAGCGGTCGGCGGCTGCGGGGTTGCCTGTCGAGGCGGCCGCGCCGGTGGCGCGGAAGCAGGCCGCTGTGGCGGCGGGTGGATCGGATTCGGACTGGCAGGAGTTCTGAGACTCGCGGGGCGTCGCGACGGGCGCGACGGGCGCGGGAGCAGCCTCTCCTGGCCGCCCGGCGATTGAGGGCTTCTTAGCTCTTGGTCGCCGAGCCGCCCGGCGATTGAGGGCTTCTTAGCTCTTGGTCTGCGAGCCGCGCGGCGATTCCTCCTCTGAGCCGGCCCGGCGACTGAGGGCATGAAGAGTGGCGCATCGCAGGCGCCGGCTCGCACGAAGAGTCCCCTGCCGGGCACCGGCCGTAAGACCGATCCCTCGGAGCCTCGTCGCGCCGTAGTCCTACGGCGCGACGTGCCCGTCAGGGGACTCTTCGTGCGAGCCGGCGCTGACAGGTGTTCGGTGCTTGACGGCCACCTCTCTAGTGAGGCTGCTCTGGTGGGGCTGCGTCTCTAGTGGGGCTGCGTCGGCTTTTTCGGGGGCGTGTGTGGGGCCGCCTCGTTTGTCGTGGAGTAGGTTGAGTGGCTCGGATTCTGACGGTTGATGACTCGGTCGCCATGCGGCAGATGGTGGAAGTCACGTTGACCAGTGCGGGGTACGACGTGAAGCAGGCGCAGAACGGACGCGAGGCGCTCGATATCGCGGAGACGCAGGCGTTCGATCTCGTCATCACTGATGTGAACATGCCGCAGATGGACGGGCTTACGCTGGTTCGTAATCTGCGCGGGTTGCCGAACTACAAGCACACTCCCCTGCTTGTGCTCACTACGGAGAACACTCCCGAGCGCAAGATGGAAGGTCGCGATGCTGGGGCGACGGGGTGGCTGGTGAAGCCGTTCAATCCCGAGCGCTTGCTGGCGACGGTTGCGAAAGTTTTGAAGTAGCGCGTGGGCCGGGTTTAGCGCGCGCCCGGTATCCCAGACGGAACGACCAGCATGCCCAACGTGGACACGAGCGCAATCAACTCTCTCACGCTGAAGCTGCGTGAGTTCGAGTTCGGCGACGAGGACTTCGAAGCGCTGCGCGCCCTCGTGAAGCAGGTGACGGGCATTGCGCTCTCGGAGCAGAAGCGCGAGCTCGTCTATGGGCGCCTGGCGCGCCGGCTGCGCGCGCTGAACCTCAAGAGCTTTCGCGAGTATCGGAGCCTGCTCGCTTCGAACAGCGACGAGCTCGTGCAGCTCTGTAACGCCATCACCACGAATCTCACGGCATTCTTTCGCGAGCCGCATCATTTCGATCACCTGCGTGATGAGGTGCTGAAGCCGCTGGCTGCGCAGGGTGTGCGGCGGCGGATTCGGATCTGGTCCGCGGCCTGCTCCACTGGTGAAGAGCCCTACACGATTGCGATGACGGTGCTGGAGGCGATTCCCGACGCGGAGCGCTGGGACCTGCGCATTCTTGCAACGGATCTCGACTCGGACGTGCTCGGAAAGGCGAGCCGCGGTGTGTACGCGGCCGACCGGTTGCGTTCGCTCTCGCCCGAGCGCCGGCGCCGGTTCTTCACGCCCGTGCAGGGCGCCAGGGAACCTTCGTTCCAGGTGACGCCGGATCTCAAGCGGCTCATCACGTTCAAGCAGCTCAATCTCATGCATCCGCTGCCGATGAAGGGACCGCTCGACCTCATCGTCTGCCGCAACGTGCTCATCTACTTCGACAAGGACACGCAGCGGGACCTCGTGTCGAGGATGTCGCGACTGCAACGGCCCGGGGACCTCCTGTACCTCGGCCATTCGGAGTCGCTCTTCAAGGTTTCGAACGACTACACCCTCATCGGGCGCACGATCTACCGCCGCAGCTGACGAGTCGAAACAGAACACCGAAAGCGAAAGCACCCGATGTCCGCCCAACTTCTCGAAAACGAGCCGCGTAGCGTCCGCCCCGCCGAGCCGCCGGTTCTTCCGGGGTTCGAGCAGATCCAGCGCTTCTGGGAGCCGGATACGCAGCGCTGGACCGTGAAGATCCTGCCCGGCGAGTACTACGTCACTCGCAGCGATGAGGCGATCACGACTGTGCTCGGCTCGTGCATCTCGGCCTGCATCCGGGATCCGGTGACGCGCGTCGGGGGCATGAATCACTTCATGCTGCCGGAGGACAACTCGTCGCGAGATGCGAAGACGCCCGTGGTGCTCGCCACGCGCTACGGCTCGAACGCGATGGAAAGCCTCATCAACGACGTGCTGAAGCTCGGTGGCCTGCGCGAGCGCCTGGAAATCAAGGTGTTTGGCGGAGGGCGCGTGCTCGCGTCCATGACGGACATCGGAGCGCGCAACATCGACTTCGTTCGCAACTACCTCAGCATCGAAGGCCTGCGGCTGAGCGCGCAGGACGTCGGTGGCGAGCAGCCTCGCAAGGTCATCTATTTCCCGACGGAGGGGCGCGTGCGCGTCCGAAAATTGCGCCCGATCGAGAACCGCGGGGTCAGCGACCGCGAGCGGTTGTACCTCGACAGTCTCGGCAACAAGAACGACGGCGGCGACATCGAGCTCTTCACATGAGCGCCGCCGGGCGCCGGATCAAGGTGCTGATCGTCGACGATTCGGCGCTCGTCCGCAGCATCCTCACGGACATCCTGTCGAAGGATCCGGCGCTGGAAGTCGTCGGCTCCGCGAGCGATGCGCACATCGCGCGCGACAAGATCAAGCGCCTGAATCCGGACGTGCTCACGCTCGACGTGGAGATGCCCAAGATGGACGGGCTCACGTTCCTGCACAACCTCATGCGCCTGCGTCCGATGCCGGTCGTGATGGTCTCGACGATGACGGAACGCGGCGCGGAGACCACGCTCGACGCGCTGGCAATGGGCGCCGTGGACTTCCTGACGAAGCCGCGCATCGACGTGGCGGCCAAATTGCCCGAGTACTGCGACGAGCTCATCGGCAAGATCAAGGCGGCCGCTCGGGCAAGCGTGCGTGCGCTCGACGCACAGCGGGCGCAGGTTCTGCGGCCGAAGAATCAGACGGTAGTTGCGGCGGGGAAGACCGCCCTCGCCCGCACCATGCGCACGACGGACCGAATCATTGCGATCGGCGCCTCCACGGGCGGCACCGAGGCGATCAAGAAGGTCCTCGTGGGAATGCCTGCGGACACACCGGGGATCCTGATCACGCAGCACATTCCGAAGGCCTTCAGCGCCTCGTTCGCTCGGCGGATGAACGAGTGTTGCGCCATGACGGTGAGTGAGGCCGAGGACGGCCAGCACGTGCTCGCCGGGCACGTCTACATCGCCCCGGGGGATCGCCATCTGTATCTGGTCCGCGACGGTGCACGGTATGTGTGCCGCCTGGACGACGGCGAGCCCGTCAACCGGCACAAGCCTTCGGTCGACGTGCTGTTCAGCTCCGTGGCGAAGAGCGCGGGTGAGAACGCCATCGGCGTTTTGCTCACCGGCATGGGCAAGGATGGCGCCCGCGGCCTGGCGGAGATGCGGGCCGCCGGCAGCCGCACCGTGGCGCAGGACGAGGCGACCAGCGTCGTGTGGGGCATGCCGGGTGAAGCCGTCTCCATCGGTGCGGTGGAGGAAATCGTGCCCATCGAGGACATATCCGAGTGCATCCAGACGCTGGCCGAAAGGATGGACTTCACAAAACAGGCACGTGCGCTGTAACGCCCCACAGGGCGGTGGCAGTCTCAATTTCGACGCCTCCCTGCCGATAAGGGGGGAACAGGCGTCGTCGATTGTCGAACGTGGCGAAGACGCCCCCGCCCGGGCGCCGGGCGCGCCACAGTGAAGGTGTGAAATGTCCCAGAGCCCCGCAAAGGTTGACCAGTCTCCGGTGAGCGATCCGGAAGCGTTCGCGTTTGTCCAGGCACTTGCCGCCGAGTTGTCCACCGGAAAGGTGGAGCTGCCGAGCTTTCCGGATATTGCGATGCGGGTGCGCCAGGTGCTGGCGGACGAGAATGTCACGCCGGACAAGGTCGTTCGCGTGGTGGGCTCGGAGCCTGCACTCGCCGCCCGCCTCCTTCAGCTTGCGAATTCCGCTGCGCTCAACTTCAGCGGCAAGGCCGTTACGGAACTGCGTACCGCCGTCAATCGGATGGGCTTCAACATGGTACGCAGCGCGGCAATCGCGTTCGCGATGTCGCAGCTCAAGAAGGTGGATGCGCTGAAGGGACTCGAGAAGCCTCTCGACGAGTTGTGGCGACGCAGCGCCGGCGTGGCCGCGATGAGCCACGTGATCGCCCGCCGCCTCGCCAAGGTGAATCCGGATACAGCGCTTCTCGCCGGGCTGCTGCATGCGGTGGGTCAGCTGTACATCCTGACGCGCGCCGCGAAGCATCCGAAGCTCTTCACGAACGAGGCCGTGTACCACAACATCGTGCGCGACTGGCATTCGAGCATCGCGAAGGCGCTGCTCGAGAACTGGGACATGGCGGAGGAGATCGTCGAGGCGGTGGCGAACTACGAGGACATCGGCCGCGCGCACAGCGGACCCACGGACCTCACGGACGTTCTGACCGTCGGCTACCTGCTCTCCTCGTACCGCGATCACCCTGACAGCATCGAGCTGAACATGCAGGGTGTGGCGGCGTTCAGCCGGATGCAGCTGGATCGTGCGGGTTACGACAAGCTTCTGCAGGAATCGGGAGACGAGATCAGAGCCGTCGAAGCGGCACTGGGTCGCTGAGCCAGAATGCTACCGGGAGCCTCCACATGGCCGCAGTCGTAGCAGAACAAACTCCGCTCGAAAGCAGCGATGCGCCGTTCGCGTTCGTGCAGGCGCTGGCCAGTGAGCTGTCGAGCGGAAAGGTGGAGCTGCCAGGATTCCCGGACATTGTCGCCCGCGTGCAGCATGTGCTCTCGGACGAGAATGTAAGCACGGACAAGGTGGTCAAGGTTCTGGGCACGGAGCCTGTGCTCGCGGGCCAGTTGATGAGCGTTGCCAACTCTGCTGCGCTCAATCCTTCGGGGAAACAGATTACGGACCTGCGTAGCGCGGTCGCGCGTGTGGGGCTCAACACGGTTCGCACGGCGACCATCGCGTATGCGGTGCGGCTGCTGCGCGCGGGTGAGGAACTGAAGCCCGTCGCTTCGCAACTGAACGACCTGTGGCAGCGGAACGTGATGGTTGCGAGCCTTGCGTACGTGCTGGCGCGCAAGCGGACGCAGGTGAATCCGGATACGGCTCTGCTCGCTGGGCTGCTGCACGGCGTGGGGCGGCTGTATATCCTGACGCGAGCTGTTCGGCACCCTGCTCTGTTTACCAATCCTTCCAGCTATCAGATGATCGAGCGGGACTGGCACCTGTCGATCGCGACTGCGCTGCTGGAGAACTGGGGGATTGCGCAGGAGATCGTCTCTGCGGTTCATGACTGCGAGGACTATGCGCGAGAGCCGCGCGGGGCCGCCTCGCTTACTGATGTGCTCGTGGCGGCGAACATTATCGTCATTCACTTCGGGCAGCCGCCGGAGTTTCTGCAGACGCGCCTGCAGACGGTGCGGGCGATCAGCCGCCTGGAGCTGACGCGCGAGATCTGCGAGACGCTCATGGAAAGGAGCGCGGCCGAGATCGCCTCGCTTCGCGAGATGCTCGGCTGAGCGTTGCTCCGCGTGGCGCCGCTCGCGGGGCGCCGCGCCTTGGCGTTCCGCGAGATGCATCACTTGGCGCTCTGCCCGTTGCCCGACCGCGCGATTCGCCCGCGCGATACCGCCTGTCCGAACCGCTCCGTCCCGACCTTTTCGCTGTCGATCGCGGCGAGGGCGTGGCCCGCACTAAGCGGCACGGCCGATCGCTACCTCGACGACGCCAGCGTTCCGCTCTGAGCCGCCCGGCGATTGAGGGCTTCGCGCTATCGCGTTGACCCGCGCCCCAGCACCAGCCGCAACCTCGGCCTGACAACGCGCGCAACTTTCGCAAGCGTCAACAACCGCACTCCCTGGTCCGCCGGATCCAGCACCCTGTCCACCTGCATGCGACTCGCCCCGCTCCGCCGAGCCAACTCCTCCCGGCTCATCCCCACTCGATTCATGTAGCTTCCGATATGCCTCGCGAGCTCACCCTTGACACTCCCATCCCGCAATCGCTTCTTCATTGGCACTCCTCGCCGTGACACCTGCGAGGACTATGCAACCCGCATATCGCCGTTGTGACCTCGGATTCCTGGTGTTTTCGTACAGAAATGAAAAAAAGATAGTTGGCACTGCTCGCGATCCTGATTGCGCAGAGCTCCTGGCCCGCGCGCACGACCAGCGAATCGCACCGGCGTGCGAACTACAGACGCCTAACGCAGTGCCCGGTACGCACGGATGCAGACAGGCTGAAACATAGCGCTACTCCCACTGCGAAAGACGTCAGCCGAAAAACGCTGCGGGGATCGATTTTCTTTTGGTTTCAAATACCTAGACGCGGATCAGACAACGCGATACCTTCCCCCGCACCCCTGAGGTCGCGAGCAAAGATTCTGCGCGAGTGAGTGCCGCAATGGATGCGTTGGTTCAAGAGCAGCAGTTCGATTGGGAGGGCCTTGTGGCGGCCAATGAAGCGGTACTGGAAGAGCGTTTCAGGATCATCCAGACAGAAATCGTCGAGGTGAAGGCGGACCTGAGGGATCTGCGCGCCGCCAACGAAGCGCTCGACCAGAAGATCGACAGGAAGACAGACCAACTCGCCGCCGACGTCCAGGCATTGCGAGATCGCGTCGATCAGAAAACCGATGCGCTCGCCGCGGAGATGACGCGAGGCTTCGAGAAGGTCAACGCCCGGATCGAGCAGGCAAATGTCCGAATCGACACCATTAACACCTCCCTGTCGAGCCGCATGGACAGCATGACCGAGCGCATGGACAGCATGACCGAGCGCATGGACGACATGAACGCCTCGCTCACGAGCCGTATGGACAGCATGGGCGCGACTCTCTCGGCTCGCATTGATGGCCTGAGCAACCAGGTGAACGGCCGCATTGACGCTCTCAGCAGTCGCATTGAAACCGTAAACACCTCGCTGGCTGCGCGCATAGACGCCGTAACCACGCGCATAGATGCCGTCACCACCGCCCTGACGACCTTGGCCGGGGAAATGGGAAGCATGCGCGGCATGGTCCGGATGACCTTCCTGATCGTGAGCATCATGGCATCGGTCATTACGATCGGCGGCACGATCGTCGGGATCGGGAAAGCGCTCGGCTGGTTCTGAGCTGCGCGACTGGCGAAGGCTCGGTGGGCTCAGCGCTCACCGGCCCTCATCCAGCTAGATCACTCCCTGCCTTCACTCAACTCGCTATACAGCCAGCGAACAAACTGCTCTGACGTTTGCTCCGCCTGGGGCACCTTCGCGTCGAACTCCGCAGTGGGTTTAGTGGCGAGCACCTGCTCGACGGTTAGTCCCTGCTTGACCAGCGGCGCCAGCTTGTCGCGCATGGCGAGGACGAGGTCGCGTTGCGCGATCACGCCGTTGCGGTCCGTGATCGGCCCGTGGCCGGGAATGATCCGCGTATTCGGCCCAGCCCGACCGATGGTTTCGCCGAGGCCCGCGAGCAGGCCCTTGAGTGACCCGCCGCCGCGAAGGTCCACGCGCGGATAGCCAACGGTGCGGATGTAGTCTCCCACGGCGAGGATGTCGAGGCCGGGAAAGCTGATCAGCGTGTCCCCATCCGTATGGGCCGAGCGGATCGGCACGAGCTGAACGTGCTGCCCATTCACATGAAGCGTGACGGGCCCATCGTAGGTGACCACCGGCAGTGCCTCCGCAGGCGGGGGAGTGCCAGGCCGCCCGTCGGGCCCCGGCGCCGGCCGCTCCAGCCGCTGGCGCAACTGGTCGCGGCTGAAAATCAGCGCCCCCGCCTTCGCGAAATTCTGGTTACCGCCCGTGTGATCCCCATGCACATGCGTGTTGATCAGAAACCGAACCGGCCTGTCCGATACCGCACGAATGGCGGCGAGCAACTTGTCGGTGAGCGGCGCGAACTGCGAATCGACCAGCAACACACCATCGGGCCCAGTGAGCACACTAATGGTGCCGCCCTGCCCCTCCAGCGTGTAAAAGTTGTCCGCCAGCTTCGTTGTTTTGATCTGGACCTTGCTGAAGTCCACAGCCTGCTGGGCGTGCGCCACAGACGAAGGCCCGAGTGACGCGGCACAGGCCATTCCCAGAACCGCAAACGACAGAACGCGCGACCGGCTGAACATGGACTCCCCCGACGGTTTTGTTGATGTTCAAGCCAATGATCCACTGGCTTGCCATCGAAGGGAAAGGAGGAAATGGCGACCCATCCGCGGGGTGCCGCCGCCCAGGCTCCCGCGTGCGCGCGATTCTTTGCGCGAAGGCAGGGTCCGAAAGAAGGAAATACCGGCAGCGACGGCATCCATTCGCTCGGCGGCTCGCCGAGCTCGGATGCCAGACGCTGTACCGTGAAATGGCGGCGGCCAGACGCCGGCTTCCACCGTCGTCTGGCCGCGCTCACTCTTCAACGTTATCGAGCGAAGGGCCCACGAGCGTGACGCTCGTCTTCACCGGAAGCGCCTTAAAGATGTCGAGCAGCGTGCGTCCCGGCAAGGTGATGCCGATCGACCCTTTGTCGATAAGGCGACCTATGCAGCAGCGTGATGCGTCGACGTCTTCGCAGGGCTGACCACCGCGCCCGTGAACTGCTCCTCCTCCGTCGACCCCCTCAACGCAGCGGTCGAAGTACGGCCGGCAGTGATCACTTCCGCAACGCTGTCGAAGTACCCGGCGCCAACTTCGCGCTGATGCCGAGTAGCGGTGTAACCGTTCCCCTCGGCCGCGAACTCCTCCTGCTGCAACTCGACGTACGCGCTCATCTGCCGATTTCTATACCCGCGAGCCAGGTTGAACATCGAATAGTTCAACGCATGGAACCCAGCGAGCGTCACGAACTGGAACTTGTATCCCATGGCAGCGAGCTCACGCTGGAACCGCGCGATCTCGGAATCCGTGAGCTTCTTCTTCCAGTTGAACGACGGCGAACAGTTGTACGCCAGGAGCTTGCCCGGAAACTCGCGGTGAATCGCCTCCGCGAACTCGCGAGCCTCGTCGATGTCCGGCACACCCGTCTCACACCACACCATGTCGGCGTACGGGGCGTAAGCGAGCCCTCGCGCGATCGCCGCGCCCAATCCTGACTTGATGCGGAAGAATCCCTCCGCAGTCCTCTCACCGGAGCGAATGAACGGCGCATCGCGCGCATCGACGTCCGCAGTTAGAAGCGTCGCGCTTTCGGCGTCTGTCCGCGCGATCAGCACCGTGGGCACGCCACAAACGTCCGCGGCAAGACGCGCGGCGACGAGCTTGTTGATCGCTTCACTCGTGGGCACAAGCACCTTGCCACCCATGTGGCCGCACTTCTTCGCCGATGCGAGCTGGTCCTCGAAATGCACACCGGCCGCGCCCGCTTCGATCATCTGCTTCATGAGCTCGAACGCGTTCAGCACGCCGCCGAAGCCCGCCTCCGCGTCCGCGACGATGGGCTTCAGCCAGTCGATGCCGCTTCGACCTTCAGCGTGATCGATCTCGTCGGCGCGGCGCAGCGTGTTGTTGATCCGCCGCACAACGTTCGGCACCGAGTCCGCCGGATAGAGCGACTGATCCGGATACATCTGCCCCGCCAGGTTCGCATCGCCGGCCACCTGCCATCCGGACAGATAGATCGCGTCCAGGCCCGCGCGCACCTGCTGCATCGCCTGATTTCCCGTGAGCGCGCCCAGCGCATTCACGAACGGCTTCTCGCGGATGTACTGCCAAAGCTTCTCGGCACCGAGACGCGCAAGGCTGTGCTCGACGAACACCGTACCGCGCAGCCTGGTGACGTCCTCAGCGGAGTAAGGTCGCGTAATGCCGGCCCAGCGCGCGTTGAGACACCAGTCACGCTTCAGCTCGACGATCGAACGAGGCACGTTGTGGATCATTTCAGCTCTCCGGCCGCAAAAAATTGAGGCGTGCAGGATAAGGCCGGCAGTCGAGCGAATTTGACTTCCAAAACTTCACACTGTTAATTTCACACGCCCCTCCCCAGCGGGCCCCTCTCATGCCGAACATTCTTCGGAAGGGCCATTTTCTCGGCGCCAAGCTTCGCGCCCTGCGTAAGCGGAACGGTCTCACGCTCGAGGACCTCTCCGCGCGCTGCATCCAGCGCGACGCCGAGCTTGCGCCTTCCGTGTCGTACCTGAGCATGATCGAAAGCAGCAAGCGCGTTCCGTCGCGCGAGTTGCTACAGCTACTCGCATCGGTTTTCCAGCGCGACGTAAGCTGGTTTCTGGACGAGAACGCCGACGTCGGCCCCGAGCGGCCGAACGCGCGGCGCGGCGGCGCAGAGAGCGTGCCGCTCGAGCCATCCTTCCTTTTTTCGAAGGACGTTTTGCAGACAGCGATCCCGGAACTGCTCGCGCAGACGGGCACGACGGGACGGCAGTTCGCGCACCTCCTCATCCGCTCGCACCAGGAGATGTCCCGCAACGACTTTCCGGATCTCGAGCGAGCCGCCGAGAGCGTCGGCGAGCGCCGCTTCCCGCTCGACGCACAGGACCTTCTGCGCCTCTGCAAGCGCCACGGCCTCACGCTGCGCTGGTTCGATCGCAAGCCGATCCTCGCGCGCGACAACGATCGCGAGGTGCGCAGCGTGTTGCGCTCCTTTTATGAGTCGCCGCGGACGGTGTATCTCAACCGCGCGCTGCAGGCGGATCCGCCGCGGCTCAAGTTCGATCTCGCGTCGCATCTCGGTCACCGGGTCCTGCACGGGGGCGATGGACTGAAATCCGAGCACGCCACCGGCGGCGAGATGGGCGGCAGCCCCGACAGCGGCCGCGCGGACGCCGGCATGAATGCGCACGATGTACTGCACGCGTGGCGAGACTTCGAATGCAGCTTCTTCGCGGGCGCGCTGCTGTGCCCGAAGGCGCCCTTCCGGCGGTTTCTCGCGCGCGAGCAGTACCGCATCGAGTCCGGCGAGCGCCTCGATCTCACGCCGGCGGTGGTGATGCGGCGGATGACGAAAGTCTCGCCTTATCCGCACTGGCACTTCTTCGACGCCTATCCGCCGGGATTTCTGCGAGCGGTGTATCGGGGCAATGGAATCCCGCTGCCGTGGGGGAATCTGGCCCAGGTGACGGACCCGTGCCCGCAGTGGGCCGTGTTCCGGATGATCGGCGAGGGGCGCGTGGGGCGCGCGTCGCAGATCTCGGTCCTTCGGGATGGCGATCGGTCGCTGCTGTATTGCTGCCATTCGGTTCGAACGACGGACATGGCTGGCAACCTGCACGTCCTGTCCGTGGGAGTGGATCTGGCACCGGCGCTGGAGTCGAACGGCGTGGGGCCGGAGGAGCTCGTGAGTCGCCTCACCTCGGATTGCCTGAAGCATGGCGGACAGGCGCGCATTCCGAAGGCGACGGCGAACGCCATCGCACTGGTCGCGAACGTGCTGAACATCGCGTGGCTCAAGGATGCGCTCGAACAACCCGCGAGGATCATCTGCCCGAGAAGCAACCGATGCCCGCGATCGGATCGGTGCGAAGGCGCGAGACCGTCGCGGGCACGAGAGATCCCGGACGTGCGCGCGGAGGTGATGGCGAGCGCGACCGAATCCGACTGACGCGCGATGACGCGTGGCTTCGTAGGCAATTGAGCGGCTCCAGCATCTCGGCGCGCGCCAAGGAAACTCGTGTCACGGATGGGCCAGTTGCCGCGCGCCCCAGCGAGGGCGACACTCCGGAGCCGACTAACTCAGCAGTCGGAGAGCGTATGGAACGCGTGCGCTACCGCCCCGTCAGGGCTTGGGTATGGCTCCTGCCAGGCATGCTCTGGGGCCTTACCGCTTCGGCTGAAGACTGGGCCGGCTATGAAAAGCTCTCGCGCGAGCAAGTCCTCGCCCGGGTCGCGGAGGCGCGCAGCGCTCCAGCAGATCTCACATCGAAGAATCTCTCCGAGCAGTCCCTCGCTGGCGTCGATTTCCGCGGGGCGAATCTCTCCGCATCGGTACTGAATCGCGCGGACCTCACGGGAGCGAAGCTCGACAAGTGCAATCTCACCGTGAGCTTCCTGGAAGGAGCGAAGCTCGCGAAGGCATCGCTCGCCAACGCGATGATGTTCTCGGTACAGATGGCCGGAGCGGTGCTGACCGAAGCCAATCTCTCCGGCGCGCGCCTGATCGGCGACTTGCGGCGCACGGACCTGTCGAACGCCACGCTCACCCATATGAAGGCCGCGGCGGACATGCGTAATCAATCGATGGGGCTGATGCGCACGAACATCGTCAACGCGAAGGCCATCAACGCGGACTTCAGCGAATCCGAGCTCGCGCGCGCGGACCTCAGCTTCTCGGATTTCACCGGCGCGAAGATGGTGCGCACGAAGCTCGAGCGCGCCGACTTCAGCGGCTCCATCCTCAAGGGCGCGGATCTCACCGGCGCGGACCTGCGCGAAGCCGTGCTGATCGATGCGGATCTCACGAACGCAAATCTCACCGACGCCGATCTCACCGGAGCCGAGCTTCGCGGCATCAAAGGCCTCGACACGGCAACCCGCACGGGGACGCGCGGGTTGCCGTGACCTTCCCGCTTCCTAGCTCCTCACTGCCCGACTCCGCGCCCAGTACGCGAGCGCAGGTGCCACCGCGACATCGTAGAGAACCGCGAACACGCTCTTCAGCACCGGCATGCTCGAAAGCCGCGCGAGCCATCGGTACCGAGGCATCCTCCACCACAGCTGTACGAGGGCAGGCAATCCACTGATGAGCTGCCCGGACGAGTCCTTGAGATACACCCGTTTCTCCACGTGATCCTTTCGCAGCCCGCATCTGGCGAGCGCCTCCGGCTCCCGGGTCGCGTCGATGAACTTCAGGCTTTTCCCGGAATCCGCGCAGAGCCTCGCGTAATGGTTCATCTCGAAGCTGCAGACCGGGCACTCTCCGTTGAAGTACATCTCCGTAAGCTCAGCGCCAGCATCGCCCGAGCGCTTCGCGACGAGCTTCTCGAGAGCCGCCCTGAGATCCGGATGCCGGAAGTTGAACCCCGCCGCGAGCGCACGCCGCGGCAACACGCGCTGACCGTCCACCAGCAACTGCGCCATCTCGCCGAACGCCGCCCGAACGAAGAACGCCGGGACGCGCATCCATATCCGCCGTCGCAGCGAGTGCGCAAGCGTATGCTGAAGTTGCAGGTGAGTTGCCGGGTTCGGCGCGACGGCATTCACCGCGCCCCGCAGCGACGGCTTGTCCATCGCGAACTCGATCAGCCGCAGCAGATCCTCGATGTGGATCCACGACACCCACTGCTTGCCGCTGCCCAGGATCGCACCGAGCCCGAGACGCACCGGCATTGCAAGGCTCGGAAGCGCGCCGCCATCACGGCCGAACACCAGGCCAATGCGCAGCCTGACGACCCGCGTCCCCAGCGACTCCGCGCCGGCAGCTACCTCTTCCCATCGCTGGCACAGCTCGGATTGAAAGATCGCCTGCGGCTCGCCCTGCTCGTCGATCCGTTCGTCTCCGCGAACGCCATAGAAACCGATCGCGCTGGCACTCACGAATACGCGCGGGGGCCGTTGCAGCCGTGCGCACAGGTTGACGAGCGCCCTCGTCGTCCGTACCCGGCTCTCGACGAGCTTCCGGCGCCGCCCGCGCGTCCATGGAATTCCCAGAATTCGCGCACCGGCGAGATTGATCACGGCATCGATGCGAGTCTGTGCATCGATCTGCTCAAGATCCGTCACCACCCGCACATGCGGCCCGAACTTGTCCAGTGCGATGTCAGCGTCGCGAGTGAAGACGGTGATCGAATCACCGCGCGAGATGAGGTACCGCACCAGATGGCCGCCGATGAAACCCGTGGCGCCACTGATCAGCACATTCCGGGGCGACACGCTCGTGCCGGGGACGATCGGATCGCGAACCCACACTGAAGGACGGCGGTGCCCGATCACCGCAATCGCGTTGCGCACGCCCCAGGCGAAAACTCCGATGGCGAACACAGTGAACGCCCACGAGACCATGCCGTAGCTCACCGGCGCGAGCTCAGTGGGCAACCGGTACCACGCGAGCAGAATCGGCGACAACGCCGCGAGCGCTACGCCGTAGTTCATCGCGAGGATCGTATGGAGCACGCGCTCCAACCGGGGCAGCTTCCGCGTCTGGTCTTCCACGATGAAATCCGCCAGCGTCGTGACGACCTCAGTAACCAGTATCGCGGCAAACACGATCGCCCAGACTCCACGCCATTCGTACCAGGCAAGCCCGAACAGTACGACGCCGTAGAGCACCTCCCTCACCGAGTGCAACGTGAGCTCTTTGGCCGCCGCACGTTTCGCCGGCAGGCGTTCCGTGATCTCGTGGTGCCAGAAGCTATCCAGCGCACCCAGCACGACCTGCACGGTCAAGATCGTGAACACCAGGTTCATGACGCACTCCTCGCCGCGTGAAAGCGGCCCGTCTGGAAGAACATCTCTCCGAAGACCGGATGGCTGACGGTCATGGTGAAGCGGAACCAGCCTTCGGCTTCATCGTGATGCTCGACATGCGTGGTGCCGGGAGAAAGAAAACAGGGCAGCGGCAATTTGCGACGACTGCCATCGCGACGCGCGCCCAGGTCGAAGTAGTAGCCGCGGCTCACGAAATGAAGGGCGCCGTTCGACTCGTAGACGTCGAGCGGCATGCACAGGCGCGCGGGGAGCCTTTCCACGAGAGTGCCATCCCGCTCGATCACCTTGGTCGAGCGCACGAGGCACGGCGCCACGTTCGGCCACCGGTACTCGCGGTTCCATGCGACACCTTCGGAAGTCGGCCCAACGTGGACGACCGCGGGAACGTTGCGGCCCGTGTGCGGAACGACGGGACTGCCGATCAGCCGACAGATCGTCGCAACGATGCGCCCGAACCAGCTCGCGCGGACGACCTCAAACTCGCCGACGTAATCGACGGCGACAACCGGATCGCCAAAGCGCGCGCGGACCGCCGGCGGCAGGCGCATCCACGCAGCTTCGCCCAGGACGGTCCGCAACCCGTGATGCACCCGGCGGCCGAAGGCTCCCGGCACGACAGGCGCGATCGCTCCCACGCTGGACATCGCACAACCTCACTTCCCTACTCGCCGATGACTTTCGCGATCTTCTGGCCGAGCTTCATCATCTTGAGCAGCGTCTTGCGCGGCAGGACCTTGATGGAGTCGTACCAGTGAGTGAGCGTTTCCATGAACTCGAGCTGGCCGGCGATGCGCTCGCGCACTTCGGGCGGCGTCTCCTTGTCGCGCTCGAGCTCGGCTACGCAGTCGCGCAGGAAGGCGAGCGTCGGGTCGATCTCGCGACGCTTGCGGCCTTCGACGATGACCCGGATGACTTCCCAAGGGTCCTTCTGCGCGACGAAGAAATCCCGGCGATCCCCGAGCGTGTGTGTCACGTGCACGAGCTCCCACGAGAGGAGCTCCTTGATGCCGACACTCACGTTCGAGCGGGCAATTCCCAGCGTTTCCGCGATTTCATCCGCGTGGAGCGGGGTCGGAGCCAGGTACAGCAATGCGTGGATCTGGGCGACGGAACGGTTGATGCCCCACCGGGCTCCCATCTCCCCCCAGTGGACGATGTAGCGATGCATGACGGGTGTCAGTTTCATCGGCACGTTCCGTAATTTCTGTCTTTTCTGAAATTCTAGACTTATCGGAACGTGAGTCAAGCGAGACGTGGCGCGGGGGCCGCCTTAAGTGAAATGGGGAGTGAAGAGGCCCTTAGTCGCCGGGCGGCCCAAACCCTGCGACTGAGGGCGCCCGGTCTGAGCCGCCCCGCGATTGAGGGCTTCCGCGGCCGACTTGGTAGGGCGGCAGGCCCGTCTCGAAGGGATTCTGGGGATTCATCGCTTCGGGCCTCTGGAGCTCGTGCAGCTGCCGCTGGGCTTCCACCGCGGAAAGGCCCCTCGCGGCAGGCGCCGCTCGCCTTAGCTGGTAAATCCTATCCAGCGCCCGAACCCGATGACGCCGCACCAGAGCGTAATCGAAATGAGCCCCGCAGCGCGCGCGGGGGTGGGAGGCCGATCCGAATCCCACGCAGCCACGCCGCGAAACGTCACCATCTGGAAAAACAGCATGTTCAGGCCGGCCAGCAGGAGGAGCGCCATCTTCACGCGAAACGGCGTGTTGTCGTAGTAATGCGCCGCGTTGCCGATGAACATCAGCACGCCGGTGATGACCGAGGCAACGAACGCAGCCCAGGTCCACGGCAACAGCCGGTCCGACACGTAAGTGAACGCAAGACGCTTCGAGGTGAGCCCGAGAAGGCGCGTATCCACGATGAATATCGTGCCCGCCACCAGCGCGATGGCGATGACGTGAAGTGACTCGATCAGCGGAAACCAGTTTTCGCTGACCGACATCGCGAGGGACGTGCCCTGCAACCACTCGAGGAATTCATTCATCGTTGCAGGACTCGTCAATCAACGTACGCGATATAGCGGCCGGCGATGATGATGCCAGCCCAGACCAGCATGCCGAGCGTCGCCCCCGCTACGTGAACGACCGTCGGCTTCTCCACCGGACGGCGCGCCACCGCCGCCAGCCACACCGTAACGGCAATGGCGACGACCAGTAGCGTCATCTTCAGATAGAAAACCGGATTCGTGATCGTGCGGAAAGGCTCCGCAATGATGAGCAGCGCCCCGCTGATCAACAGCACGACGAGGCAGATCCACATCGCGGGCACGAAGCGCGCCGCGACACTCGCAAGCGGCTCGACCGCGAAGCCACGGCCCGCGATTCGCAACGAAAAGCTCAGGGCCAGCGAAAACAGGATCGCCAGACACACGATGTGCACCACCTGGATGCCCGGGATCGCCCACGACGTGGTCTGGATGGTCTGGCTCAACGCAGTGGCGGTGAGCCAATCGACGACTTCATTCATGCTCATCGGAAAGCGGCGTTCTCTGTCCTGAAACCGAAACGCCGCACCCGGCGCGGGCCGAGAGCCTACAGGTCTTCCGCGCGCCCTGCTACTTCGAGGGCGGCGCCGGCACCCGTAGCGCGTTCGGGCCGGTGGCGAGCCGCGGCTTCACAAAGCCCGAGAAATCATGCGTTCCGGTGAGATCCTCGTGAGCGCGGGGCGCTTCGCCGCGGTCCTCGATGTTCCAGTGCGCGGACGGGACGGGCACGATCCCATCATTCGCACCAATAGTCATGCAGGTCACCGGGACCATCGTCTTGCCGGCCAGCGCGGAGAACTTCACGCCCTTGCGGTCGGAGTGCCGCTCGTTGAACGCCTTCATCTCGTCTTCGCCCATCTGCTTCATGAACGACGTGTCGCGACCTTTCGCCATCGCCGTCGCGACGAACCGGATGGCGCACGGCGTTCCCATGTTCGGAGTTCCGAGCATCACAAGATTCGAGAGCTGCGGACGGAAGTCCGGATACGGCGGCGGCATCATCTCGCTGATGTAGTAACGCGCAACCACTCCGCCTGTGGAATGCGCCACCACGTCCACGTGCCACGCGTTCCGATCCAACTGCGCGTACTGGATATAGCTCTTGAGCGCCGCCGCCGTCTCGGCGACAGGGTTGCTCCCCTCGGCAAATTCTTCGGGCGCGTAGTCGATCTTGCCCTTCTCGGGCTTTTCTCCAACCGGAAACGCCTTCCAGTCGTAGGAATGCGAGGTCGTGAGAATGTTCTGCCAGCTCTCGAACGTCCTCCAGTCGTTCTGCCACCCGTGCACAAGCACGACGGGCCTCGGCGCGACACGGAGATTCCGGGTGATTTCGTCCGCGAGCTTGTTGTTCTCGTAGACCTCGGCCTTTATTCGCTGCACGAGCCGCGGTCTGCCGTCGTCGTACCAGGCGTATCCGGACGAGTCCCACAGGGTCTCCACTTCCTTCGCCTCGCCGGGCTCCAGCGTCACGGAGAACGACTGGTCGAGGAGGCGCTTGTCGGGCCTGGCGCCGTCCCAACGATCGCCCTTGTACGTTTCCTTGAAGTAGACGAGGCCGCTCTTGCGCTCGGCCGAGTCGTTGAACACGGTGGCCTTGATGCGCACGAAGTTGCCATCGACCGTTCCGTTCGGCTCGACGATCTCCCGCCACGTGTTCCAGTTCGGAAACCGCATGTCCTCGAAGGTCAGGTCCGTCACTCGCAGCGGCGCGCCGCATTTCTCCAGGTTCCAGGTGATCCTCTCCGTGACGTTCTGGACGGTCTGCGAGTACGAACCGCTGAGGCGCGTGGGATTCCTGGGATCCACGCGATCCGCTCCCTTGCTGATGAGCGAGCCGCCTCCGATGTGCACGTCGTCCTGGGTGAAATTCCGCGTCTTCCCTTCCTTGGGAGAGCATTGCCCGCTGAACGTGGACTTCTGCGAGCCGGTGGTCGTGCCCTTGATGCGGGGAGCCGATATGCCGATCGAATAGGTCCCATCGTCATTGATGCCGATGGTGATGTTGGCGACGTCCTTGCCCTCGCCTTCCGTGACCTGCTCCGTGGTGAAAGTGCCGGTCATCACCTGCCAGCTCTTGCCGCGATCGCAAGAGTTCGATTCGCGGGCGATCCCCGTCTCCCTGAAGGTGCTCGTGTGTTGCACGGTCGCCGTGGCAACGCTCTTCCCGTCACCGTCCGGACTTTCCGTCACGGCGAGCAAGGCCTTGTAGTGATAGTCCATCTCGGATTCGCTGGTGTCCTCGCCTCGCCCGGAGACGCGCTTCTTCGTGTCGCTGTGGGAGAAGTACTGCGTCCGGCTGTAGGAGGCAGTACCGGTCCAGGCGCTGGAGGTGCAGGTCGGCCGGGACGGCGCATTCTGCGCAAGCGCCGTGGCGCTCAGGAAAGTGGCGACACTCAGGGACAGCAGAGGCGCCGTGGACTTGAAGGCGATGGATCGGCGGATCGAGGGCGGCGACATAACGTTTCTTCGTTCTTCCAGACACCGGCGCACTGAAATGGGCACCGTCCCCGGACAAAGCGGAAACGCGCGACGAACTGGCTCATTCCGGCGCCGGAGCTGCCCGGCCCGTCGGGCGACCGCTCGCCAGATATCGGCTGGAGACTGGGAGTGCCAGTAATAGGCTAGGCGGCGCGGGCCGTGCTAGCTTGAAGCGTCCCGGCCCTGCCGGGGCGGGGATGAGAGAGGGGGAGCACAAAATGAATGACGTCGATGGCGACAGCACGAATGCGCGCCGCACGACGCGTAGCACAGGTCTCGGCAACTCGCGCAAGCGCCTGCGCAAGCCGGTGGACAATCAGCGCTCGGAGTTCCTCCGCCGCTGCAGGGCTCGCATCAAGCCTTCGGAGCTCGGCCTCCCGGAAGCCCAGCGCAAGCGCACGGACGGGCTGAGGCGCGAGGACGTCGCGGCCCTCTCGGGGGTGAGCGCATCCTGGTACACGTGGCTCGAGCAGGGCCGCGAGATGCGCGTGTCGGATGAAGTGCTCGAGCGTCTGTGCGAGACCTTCAAGTTGTCGGAAGACGAGCGCATCTACCTCTTCTCCCTCGTGCAGCACCGGTTGCCGCGCGTCCACAAGGTCACGCGTCCGGAAGCGCCGCCTGAGGTGGTGCGCATGATCAACGCGATCAATACGCCTGCCATCGCGATGAACCTGCGCTGGGACCTGCTCGCCTGGAATCCGGTGAACAACCTCATCTACCGGGACTACAGCACCATTCCGGTCGAGGAGCGCAATCTGCTGGAAGTGCTGTTCACGAGGCCTGTGGCGCACCTGAGCCCGGCGCAGTTCGAAAACATGGCGCGCAAGCTCGTCGCGCGGCTGCGGTTCGACTACAGCAAGTGCGCGGACGACCCGAAGTTCGAGGAGCTGGTTCGCCGGCTCAGCCGGCTCTCGCCCGTGTTCAGCCGCATCTGGCGAAATCCGGACTTCACGTTGCGATCGTATGGGATACACCGCTTCACGCACGCGCGCTGGGGCGACCTCGCGTTCGAGCACACGTCGTGCGTGCCGGATGGGTATCCGAACATCCGGGTGGTGATCTGCACGCCTGACAATGCGGCGGCCAAGCGGGCAGTCGCACTGGCGAACGCGGAGCTGGCGAAAGGGAAATAGACCGGAGATAGAAGCCCTCAGTCGCCGGGCGGCCTGGAAACACTGATTTCTCGCCGCCCGGCTCGGAAGCCGTAACCCATCGCCCGGCGGCCCGGCGAGCATGACTTCGAGGCACAACCGCCCCGCATGCTTGCGCGCGGCTCGCGCGCGCCGACCGGCCGACTGCAAAAGCCGCAGGCGACCGGCCCGGCGAACCGAAGCAGCGCGCTACTTCTGGGTTTTCACCTTGTAGTCGGCGGGGATGTCGAAGAGGCTCGCTTGCAGCGGGCCTTCGGTCACGTTCGTAACGGTCGTCGTGATGTTGCTCTTCGCAAGCCCAGCCATCATCGCGGCGACCGGACCGTCGCCCGTGGCGGTGATCTGGATCTGGCTTTCCAGCGCCATCCCCGCATCCGCCATTTTCTTCGTGAGCGCCGCGTAAGCGCGGGCCTGCGCCGCGCCTTGGGGAGACTTCGCCACGCGCGGGTCCCCGAAAATGAAGCCGGAGTCCGCGGCGGCCCGATAGAAGCGCTGGTAATCCGCAAGGCCCGGCGCATCGGTGCTGAGGCACACCTTGCCCGTCATCAGCATCGTGACGTCCATGCCCTGGTTCGGCTGCCCGGAAAGGCTGAATGGGAATTTCACGTTCACGTCGTGCACCGTGCAGGAAAGGCCGGCCACCTGTTTCGTCTCCGACGTCTTCGTGAGTGTCGCCTCGATTTCCGCGAGACCGATCTTCTGCAGCTGATCGCTGATCGAATCGAGCGGCGTCACGACGGCGGACTTCTTCTTCGCATCGAGATTCACGAAGCGTCGCCCATCGATGTCGATGATCGTCACCTGGGGATTGCCGCCGACGAGCTGCTCCGTGCGCATCCGGTTTCCCATGATGTAGCTGACGCCGTCCCCTCCGACGTTGAGGAAAGACGCCTTGCCCGCCGTCGTCACGTTCACCGTTACATCGGCATGCGCCGCGAGCGAACCCGCAAGAAGCGCAGCGCAGATCGATCCCGTCCTGAGCGTCGTTTTCATCTGGTTCTTCCTCCCTAAACGCAGCCCGGAAATATAGAGGAGAGAGGCTCGCGCAGCGTGTCCTCCCCGGGCGACAATTCTGCTCCGCTGGGACGGACATGGCGCAGCCGAGGATGAATCGCAGCGCCCCCGCGGATTCAGGTACCCTTCGCGCAAATGACAGACCAGACAGACCTTGCGGGCCGGCTTTCCGCCGCGCTCGCCGCCATCTTTTCCGAACTGCAGCTCGACCCGCGGCACGCCACCGTGATCCGTGCCGCCCGGCCGGATCTTGCGGATTTCCAGTGCAACGGCGCCATGGCGCTCGCCAAGGCCACCGGCCGCAAGCCGCAGCAGATCGCGGCCGCGATCGCCGCGCGCTGGAACGCCCGGCACCTCGCCGAAAACGTCACCGTGGCGGGAGTCGGCTTCCTGAACATCCGCGTGAGCCCGGAAGCCCTCTCCGGGCGCGCCCGGGAGATTCATGACGATCCGCGCGCGGGCGGAACGAAGATTTCGAATCCGCGACGCGTCCTCGTCGATTACGGCGGCCCGAACGTCGCCAAGCCCATGCACGTCGGCCACCTGCGCGCCTCGATCATCGGCGAGAGCCTCAAGCGCATCTTCCGTTTCCGCGGCGATCGGGTGTGGGGCGATGCGCACTTCGGCGACTGGGGTTTCCAGATGGGCCTGCTCATCGTCGCGCTCGAGGACGAGCTTGGCGGCCTCGCCGACAGCGCGAAGGTGGACGCCCGCCTTCGCGAGCTCACGCTCGAAGACCTCGAACGCATGTATCCCGCCGCCGCCGCCCGCGCGAAGCAGGAGGAGGATTTCCGTTCCCGCGCCCGCAAGGCCACCCTCGCCCTCCAGCAGGGGGAGGAAACGCACCGGCGCATCTGGCGCGCGATGCACGACCTCTCGATGACCGCGCTCAAGCGCGAATTCCACGCGCTCGGCATCGACTTCGACCTGTGGAACGGCGAGAGCGACGCGGACCCGTTCATCCCCGCGATGATCGAGGAGCTGCGCGCGAAGAACCTCATCGAGGAAGACCAGAACGCGCAGATCATCCGCGTCGCGCGTCCGGACGACACGCGGCCGGTGCCGCCGCTCCTCGTCGTGTCCTCCGAAGGGTCCGCGATGTACGGCACGACGGACCTCGCCACCATCGTCCAGCGCGAGCGGGAGATCGACCCGGATCTTTATCTGTACGTCGTGGACCAGCGCCAGGCGGATCACTTCACGCAGGTGTTCCGGGCCGCGGAGCTCGCGGGCTGGGTAAAACCCGGAACGCTCGAGCACATCGGCTTCGGCACGATGAACGGCCCCGACGGCAAGCCGTTCAAGACACGCGCCGGCGGCGTGCTGAAGCTGAGCGACCTCATTTCCATCACGCGCGAGAAAGCCCGCGCGCGCCTCAACGAGGCGCAGATCGGCAGCGAGCTTTCGCCCGCCGAGCTGGAAGATGTGACGAACAAGGTCGCCATCGCGGCCCTGAAGATCGCGGATCTCGTCAATTTCCGCGGCACGTCCTATGTGTTCGACCTGGACCGGTTCAGCAGCTTCGAGGGCAAGACCGGGCCGTACCTGCTGTACGCGAGCGTGCGAATCAAGTCGATCCTGCGCAAGGCGCAGGCGGAAGGCATCGTGCCGGGCGCCATCGAGATCGCGCATGCGGACGAGCGCGAGCTCGCCCTGGCGCTGGACGCCTTCGACACTGCGCTCAACTCGGCCTACGACAACCGTGCGCCTCACTTCCTTGCCGAGCATGCATTCAGGCTCGCGCGCGCGTTCAGCGGCTTCTACACGAACTGCCCGATCCTTCAGGAGCCGCAGGAGGCGGTTCGCCGGTCGCGGCTCGCGCTCGCATCGGCCACGCTGCGACAACTGGAGGTCGTGCTGGATCTGTTGGGCGTGCCCACCGCGGAACGTATGTAAAACACGTCGTGTTCGGCCGATAGCCGCCCACCGGACAAATCAGCCGAAACCCGCGGAACCGGGCGTTCGCGAGCGTCTGATTTTTTCTGAATCGCCGCGCGCGGACGGCCGCGCGGCGGTGATTCCGCTATCCTCCCGCCCGCCCAAAAAAGACGGTTTTGTCCGGGATTCGGGGGATTCGATGCGACGATTACTGCTCGCCACGCTCTGCACGCTTGGCGCGATTTCCTGTTCGACTTCACCAGCGCCGGATACCGCGCCGGCCGCGACCCACAGCGACGCCGAGTGGACCCTGCACGGCCGCGACTACAACGAGCAGCGCTACAGCCCGCTGAAGCAGATCAATGCGGACAACGTCAGCCAGCTGGGACTCGCCTGGTACGCGGACATGTCCGAGCGCGGCCAGTGGCAGTCCACGCCTATCGTCGTCGACGGCATCATTTATGTGACGACTCCCTGGAGCAAGGTGTACGCGTACGAAGCGGCCACCGGCAAGTACCTGTGGCGCTACGACCCGAAGGTGCCTCGCGAAATCGCGGCGAGCCGCCTTTGCTGCAACAACTCGAACCGCGGCGCCACGCACTGGACCGGCAAGATCATCTGGGGCACGCTCGACGGGCGCCTCATCGCGGTCGATGCGAAGAAGGGCACGAAGATCTGGGAAGCGGCGACCACCGATCCCAGGGACGACATGTCGATCACGGGCGCGCCGCGCGTCGGCAAGGGCATGGTGTTCATCGGCCAGGCGGGCGGCGAGTATCACCAGCGCGGTTATCTCTCCGCGTGGGACGCCGAAACCGGCAAGTTCCTCTGGAAGTTCTACACCGTGCCCGGCAACCCGGCGAACGGCCCGGACGGCGCGGCCTCCGACGACGTCATGCCGATGGCGGCGAAGACCTGGAACGGCGAGTGGTGGAAATTCGGCGGCGGCGGCACGACGTGGGACGGCATCGTGTACGACCCGCAGACCGACCTCGTCATCTTCGGCACGGGCAACGGCGCGCCGTGGCCGGCCGAGCAGCGCTCCCCCGGCGGCGGCGACAACCTGTTCATCGCGTCGATCGTTGCGCTCGACGCGAAGACCGGCAAGTACCGCTGGCATTACCAGACCGTGCCCGCG
>Ga0182742_1001414_pt1 | contig 31005 bp, 34 predicted proteins | sample eDN5th37CBELigMG_FD_128880 | JGI IMG/M metagenome (GOLD analysis project Ga0182742, IMG submission 128880) | Enriched Miracle-Growth compost microbial communities from Emeryville, California, USA - eDNA 5th pass 37_C BE-Lig MG (version 2)... ... | reverse complement strand
CGCGAGCCCGGCCGGGTCACGCTGGAGCAGCTCGCCGAGCGCCGCCCGGGGCTGTTGGACGCGCTGCGCGCGCACCCGGGCGTCGGCTTCCTGCTCGTGCGCTCCGAGCACCTCGGCCCGGTCGTGCTCGGACCCACCGGGCAGCGGCTGCTGCGCGACGACAGCGTCGAGGGGGAGGACCCGCTGGCCCCGTTCGGCCCGTACGCGGCCGACCACGTGCGCCGGACGGACTCCTACGCGCACTGCCCGGACATCGTCGTCAACGGGCGCTACTGGGAGGAGCTCGACGAGGTCGCGGCGTTCGAGGAGCTCGTCGGCTCGCACGGCGGGATGGGCGGCGGGCAGTCGCACCCGTTCGTGCTGCACCCGCCCGAGCTGGAGTGGCCCGCGGAGGACGTCGTCGGCGCGCGCAACGTCCACACGGTCCTGCGCGGCTGGCTCGCGCAGCTCGGGCAGGACGCCTACGCCGAGCTGCCGCCGCCGACCGTCAGCGACTCGCCGGGCGTGAGCGTGACCACGCGCGTTCCGGGCGCCAGCTCGGCGACGTAGCGCGCGAATGCCAGCGGCGGCTCGCGCAGCAGGTCGGGGCGGCGCAGGCCGATCGGCAGGAACGTGCCCCAGTGGATCGGGATCGCGACCCGCGGCCCGACGAGCGCGACCGCCCTGGCGGCGCCCTCCGGGTCGAGGTGGCCGGGGCCGAGCGACGGGCCCCAGCCCCAGATCGGGATCAGCGCGACGTCGACCTCGCCGTGCAGCGCGCGCATGCTGTCGTTGAGGTCGGTGTCGCCGGCGAACCAGATGTCGCCGATCAGGAAGCCGAGCGTCTCGAGCTCCAGCGGCCGCGGGCCGGGGCGCCGGCGGCCGTCGTGCCAGGCCGGGACGACGCGGACCTCGGCCGCGCCGAAGCTCAGCGTGTCGCCCGTCCTGACCTCCTCGATCGCGCCGTACCCCATGCCGTCGAGCAGCTTCGCCGCGCCCTGGGGGAGCACGGCGGTCGTCCGTGGCGTGGCCAGCCGGCGCAGCGACGGCCGGTCGAGGTGGTCGTGGTGCAGGTGGCTCACGAGCACCGCGTCCAGCTCGCCCGGGTGGATCGGGTCGGCGCTGCGGCGCGTCAGGTGGACGATCCGGCGGCGCAGCACGGGGTCGGTCAGCAGCCGCGCGCCGTCGAGCTCGACCAGCACGCTGGCATGGCCGAGCCACGTGATCGTCGCTCGCATGAGAACATCATCCGCCACCGGTCGTGGGCGAGCATCACCCGTGGCGGATGACCCGTACACCCTCTGGCGGATGCGGCTCGCGGACGGCGAGCCCGTGACGTGATGCGCTGGACGGTCGCGATCCTGGCCGCGCTCGCCCTCGGGGCCGGGGTGGTCGCGGCGGTGGCCGACCGCACCCTCTTCGACGCCGACGGCTTCGCCACCCGCGTCGACACCGCGCTGCGCACGCAGGCCGTCAGCGCCGACGTGGCGTCGCGGCTGACCGACGAGGCGCTGCGCGTCGAGCCCGACCTGATCGCGCTGCGCCCGCTCGTGCAGGGCGCGGCCGAGAGCCTCGTGCGCGGGGCGGCGTTCCGCTCGCTCGTGCGCGGCGCCGCGCGCGACGTGCACCGGTCGGTCTTCGACCGCGACGCCGCCACGGTCACGCTCACCGTCGCCGACGTCGGCGTGCTGCTGGCCCAGGCCCTGGAGCGCCTGCGCCCTGACCTCGCGCGCTCGATCCCCGAGGAGCTCGAGGTGCGGATCGCCGAGACCGCCGGCGACGCCGAGACGGCCGCGGTCGAGGTCGTGGCCTTCGGCGAGAAGGTGCGGCTGATCGCGCTCTTGGGCGTGCTCGCGTTCGCGGGCCTGGCCGTGTTCGCCGTCTGGCGCTGGCGGCGCGACGGCCTGCTGCGCGTCGGGGTGGCGGTCGCGGCCGTGCTGGGCCTGCTGGCCGTCGCGGCGTTGGCGCTGCCGGCCGTCCTGACCGGTGACCCCGCGCTGCGCGAGGTGTTCGAGACGTGGCTGGACCCGCTCGCGGCGTGGGCGGGCGCGCTCGCCGGCGTCGGGGCGATCGCCGCGCTCGCGGCCGCGGCGATCCTGCGCCCGGTCGCGCTGCTGCCGATCCTGTTCGGGTCCGAGGCCGCCGCCGAGCCGGCCCGCCCGGGCCTGCTCGCCCGCACCCCCGCCTGGCTGCGCGCGCTGATCGTGATCGCCGCGGGCGCGGCGCTGATCGTCGAGCCGCTCGGCGTGCTGCGCATCCTCGCGGTGGCCGCGGGTGTGGTGCTCGTCCTTGCCGGCGCCGGCGAGCTGCTGCGGCTCGCGGGCGACCCCGCCGCGCCGCTGCGGATGCCGCGCGGCGGGCGGATCGCGGTCGCCGCCGGCGGGCTGGTCGCCGTGCTCGCCGCGGCCGCCTTCGCCGCGGGCGGCGGGCCGCCGGACCCCGTGCTGGTGGGCCGCTGCAACGGCAGCGCGGAGCTCTGTGACAAGCGCCTGGACGAGGTCCGCTTCGTCGGCACCCACAACGCGATGTCCGAGCCGTCCTGGCTGTTCGCCGCCCAGGACGCCGGGATCGAGGCCCAGCTGCGTGACGGCGTACGGGCGCTGCTGATCGACACCCACTACGGCTTCCAGACGCCGCGCGGCGTCGCCACCGACCTCGAGCGCGACTCCAAGAGCCGCCAGAAGATCGAGGAGGGCGTCAGCGCCGAGTTCGTGGAGACCGCGATGCGGCTGCGCACGCGGATGGGCTTCGACGGCTCCGGCACGAGCGAGGTCTTCCTCTGCCACGCGTTCTGCGAGGTCGGCGCGACGCGCGCGCTTGAGGCGCTCGAAAGCGTGCACCGGTTCCTGGTCGCCAACCCGGAGGAGGTGCTGATCCTCTCGATCGAGGACGACACGGACGCCCCCACGACCGCGAAGCTGATCCGCGACAGCGGGCTGATCCGCGAGGTCTACCAGGGCCCGGCGGAGCCGCCGTGGCCGACGTTGCGCGAGCTGATCGAGCGCAACGAGCGCGTGCTCGTGCTGATCGAGAACGACCCCGGCGACGAGCCCTGGATGCACCGTCAGAGCGACGTGATGCAGGAGACGCCGTACCACTTCGCGAGCGCGAGCGAGCTCGCGGCCGACGACAGCTGCCGTCCAAACCGCGGCGGCACCACGGGCTCGCTGCTGCTCGTCAACCACTGGGTCGACACCTCGCCCGCGCCGCGGCGCTCGATCGCGCGCCAGGTCAACGCGCGCGGGTTCCTCGAGCCGCGGCTGGAGCGCTGCGAGCGCGAGCGCGGGATGGTCGCGAACGTCGTCGCGGTCGACTTCTACCGTCAGGGCGACGTGCCGGCGTCCGTCGGGCGCAGCGCGTCCCCGTAGACCGTCAGCGCGTAGATCACGACGCCGTCGAGGACGAGGATGATCACCGACCAGATCGGGTACGCGCCGATGCTCAGCAGCGCCAGCACGGCGTTGAGCGCCGCGAGCGTGATGCCGAGGATCGCGCCGGCCATGTTGCCCCGGAAGATCAGCCACGACGTCAGCAGCTGGATCGCGCCGACGATCAGGTAGAAGACCGCCCACATCGACAGGTCGCCGAACAGCAGCTCGTCGGCGCGGAAGTAGTCGTCGGCGGCCAGCGCCGCCAGGCCGTTGATGACGTTGAAGATGCCGAGGATCAGGAACAGGACCGCGGCGAACGCGGCCCAGTTCTGGCCCGAGTCGCCACGGGGCGAGGGATAGGCGCTCATGGAAGGGACGTTCTCGCGCCGTGGGGTGAAGCCGGATCACACCCGCCGGATGAGCTTCACCCGACCCGGATGACGCGCGGTCATCCGTCCGTGCGGGACCGTGTGCGAAACGACCCGGGAGGTGACCTCCGCCATGGAAGCCGGAGCAGCGTTCCATCAGGACCCGAAACACGCGACCGAACGCCCTCGGCGGCACGCCGTGTCCGAGGCCGGCTCGATGGGGTCGGGCTGGGTCGCGTTCGCGGGCGCCTACATGGTCATCACCGGCCTGTTCAACCTGACCTGGGGCATCGTCGCGCTGGTGCAGAAGGAGTACTTCGTCGAGGACGGCCTCGTGTTCTCCAACCTGCAGTTCTGGGGTTGGATCGCCGTCATCGTCGCCGCGATCCAGCTCGCCGTCGGCGCCGGCCTGTTCGCGCGCAAGGTGATCGGGATGCTGGCCGCGCTCGTCGTCTCGATGTGCGCGATCCTGCTCAATTTCCTCTCGATCGGCGCCTACCCGGTCTGGTCGACGATCGCGATCGTCGGCAGCTGCCTGGTGCTGTGGGCGATCACGGTGCACTCGGACGAGTTCGTATGACGTGAACGGCCGCTGGGAAACCAGCCGCCTGGAGGCGTTCAGCGACGGCGTCCTCGCCATCGCGATCACGCTGCTCGTGCTCGAGATCTCCGTCGACCCGGCGGGGTACGACCACCTGTGGCGCGCGTTGGGCAACGAGTGGCCGTCCTACCTGGCCTACGTCACGAGCTTTCTCACGATCGGCGGCGTGTGGCTCGCCCACCACGCGCTGTTCAGCCGCCTGCGGCTCGTCGACTCGGTGCTGCTGCGGCTCAACCTCCTGCTGCTGATGGTGGTCGCGTTCCTGCCGTTCCCGACCGCGCTGATCGCGGAGGCGCTGCGCGCCGGCGACGGCGAGCGCGCCGCGGTCGTCGTCTACGGCGTCACCTCGGGCGTGATCGAGCTGCTGATGGCGAGCGCGAACCGGTACGTCGCGCGCAACCCGGACCTGCTGGCCGAGGGCGCCTCGAAGCCGCGGCTGGAGCCGCGCCGCGGCGGCCTGCGGGCGACGCTGTACGGGCTCGGCCTCCTGCTCGGGCTGCTGCTGTTCCCGCGGCTCGCGGCGTTCGGCTACTTCGTCGTCGCCGCCCTCGCCGTGCTGTCGCCGCGCGGCGAGGTGCGGTTGACGCTCGGAAGCTTCCGTTAGGCGACCGCGGGCGCCGGCGATCGCGTCGACGAGCCCGAGCGCGACCATCGCCAGGACGCCGACAGACTGCGTCACCCCGAGCGGGTGACCCGCGTTCACCCTCCGCGGCCGCCGGCCCGCCGCTCGCCGCGCCCGCACGCCGTCGCGAGTTCACCCCTGGCGGGGGACGCCGCCTCACCCGGCGCGGGCACACCATGCGTAAGCCGTGTCGCTCATCTACGAGATCCGGATCAAGGGGCGCGTCGGGGATCATCTCGCGGACGCACTCGGCCTGGATGCGGAGGTCAAGCCCGTCGACACCGTGCTGCGCGGGCCCGTCGAGAACCAGGACGACCTGCACGGGATCCTCGACCGGCTGCAGGATCTGGGGCTGGAACTGGTCGAGATCCGCCAGCTCCCGGAGTAGCGGGAAACGAAAATGCTGATTCTCGGAGCGCTGGAATCCGGACCGCGGCGCCCGCTGCGTGTTCGGTTTGTCAACGCTCGACAAACGCTGTTCACGCTGTAGGCTCCGCCGGGACGATGCCGGGAGGCCCGTCCCCCAAGGCCGATCCCCAGGCCCCAGCCCTGGTGACGCAGTTCACACCTCCGTCGCCGCCGTTCGCGCTGGTCGAACGGCCGCGCCTGGCGGAGCGGATCGCCCGCCCGCGCGAGGCTGTGACGCTCGTCTGCGGCCCCGCCGGCAGTGGCAAGACCGCGCTGCTGTCCTCCGTGCTCGGCCACGACCCCGAGCAGCGCGTGGCCTGGGTCTCGCTCGAGCCCGACGACGACAGCCCCGCGCGGCTGTGGAGCACCGTGCTGACGTCGCTCACGCACGCCGGCGCCGCGCCCGAGGGGTCGGCGCTGGCCGCGCTCGCGCCGCCCGTGCGCGACTCGCGGCACGCGTTCATGCCGCTGCTGGTGAACGCGCTCGCCGAGCTGCCCGAGCCCGTCGTGCTCGTGCTCGACGACGTCCACCTGGTGCGCTCGAAGGAGTGCCTGGCCGACCTGAGCTTCCTCGTCCTGCACGCGCCCGAGCGCTTCCGGCTCGTGCTCGGCGCGCGCGCCGACCCGGCGCTGCCCTTGCACGTGCTGCGCGTCCGCGGCGGGCTGGTCGAGGTGCGCGCGGCGGACCTCGCCTTCACCCAGGACGAGGCGGCCGCGCTGTTCGCCGCCCACGGCCTGGAGCTGGCGGGGGAGCTGGTGGCCGCGCTGGTCGCGCGCACCGAGGGCTGGGGCGCGGGCCTGCGGCTGGCCGCGCACAGCCTCCAGGGGCGCGACGATCCTGGGCGCTTCGTCACCGAGTTCGCGGGCGACGACCGGGTGGTCGGCGACTACCTGCTGGCCGAGGTGCTCGACCGCCAGCCGCCGCGGCTGCGGAGCTTCCTGCTCAAGACGTCGATCGTCGACCGCGTGTGCGGCGACCTGGCCGCCACGCTCACCGGGCAGCGCGCGAGCGGCGACATCCTGGCCGAGCTCGAGCGCACCAACGGGTTCGTCCTGGGCGTGGATTCGCGCCGCGAGTGGTTCCGCTACCACGTGCTGTTCGCGAAGCTGCTGCGCACGCGCGCCGCGCGCGAGCTGCCGAAGGAGCTCCCGGCCCTGCACGATCGTGCCGCCCGCTGGTACGCCGACCACGGGCTCGGGTCCCAGGCCCTGCGCCACGCGGTCGAAGGCGAGCAGTGGGACCTCGCCGTCGAGCTGGTCGCCGAGCACTGGTTCGACCTGCTCGTGCACGGCCACGGCACGGCGATCCGGACGCTCGTCGACGTGCTTCCCGCCGACCGCCAGCAGCACGACGCCGAGGTCGCCGCCGCGCTCGCGTGCGCGGCGTTCGAGGTCGGCGACGCCCACGCCGGCGCGCGCCACCTCGCGCACGCCACCGCCGCCGAGGAGGCGCTGCCGGCCGAGCGCCGCCGCCGCTACCTGGAGACGCTCGCGCTCGCGCGGCTGTACCGCGCGCGCGTCACGGGCGACTTCGAGGCCGCGCTGGACGCCGCCGACGAGCTGCTCGCGCGCGCGGCGCAGCACGGCGACTGGTCCGACGGTGCGCGCCAGGCGCTCGCGCACGCGCTGCTCGGCCGCGCGGCGTTGTGGGCGCACCAGTTCGAGCGGGCGCGGTCCGAGCTGGCGGAGGCCGTGGCGCGGGCGACCACCACCGGCCTGGACCATGTCGCGGTCTCGGCGCAGAGCGCGCTCGGGCTGCTGGACGTCCTGGAGCGCGGGCCGGAGGGCGCGGGCACCGCGCACGCGGCGGTCGCCCTCGCCGAGCGGCGGGGCTGGGGCACGATCCTGGAGACCGCGACCGCGCACGCCGCGCTGGCGGCGGCGGCGTTCTTCGACCTGCGCCCGCGCGCCGCGCAGGAGCACCTGGACCGCGCCCGCGAAGCGCTCCGCCACGGGCGCTCGCGGCACGTCGAGTTCGTGATCGACCACCTGGCCGCGCGCATGGCCGGGGGCGCCGGGCAGCCCGGCGAGGGGCTGCGGATCCTGGACGCGTACGAGGTCACGCACCGCGCCGGCGAACCCTCGTCCTTCGAGCGCGCCTCGCTGGCGTCGCTGCGCGCGCGGCTGCTCGCGGACCAGGGCGAGCTCGAGGCCGCCGAGCGCGAGCTGGACGCCGTGCGCGGGCAGCCGTGCCTGCACGTCGAGGTCACCGCCGCCCGGCTGCGGCTCGCCGCCGGCGACGCCGACGGCGCGCTGGCGATCCTCGAGGCCGCGCAGCCCTCGTCCTTCCGGCACGTGCACGCCGTGCGGCCGCTCGAGCACGCCGTGCTCGAGGCGGTCGCGCGCGAGACCGCGGGCGAGCCGGGGCGCGCGGGCGCCGCGCTCGAGCGCGCGCTCGAGCTGGCCGAGCGCACGGGCCATCGCTGGACGTTCCTGGAGGGCGGCCGGCGCGTCGAGACCCTGCTGCGCCGCCAGATCCGCAACGGGACGGCGCATCGCGCGATCGCCGGCGAGCTGCTGGCGGCGTTCGAGGACCGCGACCAGGAGCGGCGGCCCGTCGCACCGCTGCTGGAGCCGCTGAGCGAGCGCGAGTGCGCGATCCTGCGCTACCTGCCGACGACGCTGTCCAACCGCGAGATCGCGGCCGAGCTGTTCGTGACCACGAACACGGTCAAGACCCACCTGCGCAGCATCTACCGCAAGCTCGACGTGGCCAAGCGGCGCGAGGCCGTCGAGCGCGCCCGCGACCTGCGGCTGCTCTCGACGGGCCAGCGCTGATCACGCGGCGCGTCCGTGCAGGCCGTACGCCGCCAGGCCGAGCGGCAGCGGCAGCCAGTACGAGAACAGCCGGTAGGCGAACGTGGCCAGCACGGCGTCGCCCGGGGACACGCCGGCCAGCGCGAGCATCGCGGTCAGGCCGGCCTCGACGAAGCCGAGCCCGCCCGGCGTGACCGGGATCTGGGCCAGCACCTGCGCGCCGCAGAACGCGAGCAGGACCAGCCCGGCGCGCGGGTTGGCGCCGATCGCGACCAGCGCCGCCAGCAGCGTCAGGTAGTCGAACGTCCAGCGCCCGACGGTCGCCGCCAGCGCGCGCTTCCAGCGCGGGCCGAGCGTCTGCAGGATCCGGTTGCGCTCGCGCAGCAGCCGCTGCGGGAGATGCTGCAGCGGCTCGGCGCTCCGGCGCAGCCGGTTGCGCACGCGCTGCACCAGGCGGCCGATCGCGGCCAGCGGGCGGTCCTTCGCCAGCAGCAGCGCGCCGACGCCGCTGCCGACGAGGAAGACGGCCAGGCCGACCGCGCTGATCTCCAGCAGGTCGCGGTCGACCGAGCCGTGCAGCAGCGCCGGGATCGCCAGCACGGGCAGCGCGAGCACGACCGCGAACACGAGCAGGTTGACCGCGGTCAGGGCCGACACGGTGGCCGCGGGCGGGAGCCCGGACTGCACGAGCATGCGGTACTGCAGCGCGGCGCCGAGCGCGCCGCCGCCCGGCGCGACCTTCGCCAGCGCGTTGCCGGCCAGCTGCGAGGTGATGACCGGCTTCCAGGGCTTGGTCCGCAGCGCCAGCCGCTGCAGCGCCCACAGGCACCCCAGCGCGGCGGCCTGCAGCGCGGCCATCCCGAGCAGCGCGCCGATCGAGAAGCGCGTGATCGAGCGCCAGGAGCCGAGCACCTCGACGATCGACGGGAACACGAGGTACAGCGACACGCCGGTGATCGCCAGCCAGAAGATCGTGCGGCCGAGCTTGCGGCCGGGCTCGGCATCCACCGGGATGTCCTCGGCGTGGTGCTCGATCGCGTGCTCGAGCCGGTCGCCGAGCGTTTCAGGGGGCAACGTGATCACACAGATCGGATGAACACACGTCACCCCGCACGGGCGGAGAGTACTGGGCGTGAGCCTGGAGCAGGAAGTCACGCGGTTGCGGGCCGAGAACGCCGAGCTGCGCAAGCGCGCCCTGACCCGGGATCGCATCCGGCGCTCCGCGAAGGGCCTGCTGCTCGTCCTCGGCTGCGGGCTGGCCGCGCTCGCCCTGCTGGCGATCTGGCTGCGCGGGACGCTGCTGGACACGGACCGCTACGTCGACACCGTCGCGCCGATCGCCGCCGAGCCGGCCGTCCAGGACGCCGTCGCGGACCGGCTGAGCACCGCGGTCAACGACCGGATCGACTTCGCCGCGCTCGCCCGCGAGGTGCTGCCGGAGCGCGCGGACGTGATGGCGCCCGTGATCGAAACCGGCGTCGAGCGCTTCATCGGCGACCGGATCACGGCGTTCACGCGCTCGCCACGCTTCCAGGCGCTGTGGACGGAGGCCAACCGGCGCGCGCACACGCGGCTGGTCGAGCTGCTCGAGGGCGGGCGCTCCGGGCGGCTCGTGCTCGACGACGACACGGTCTACCTCGACCTGTCGCCGGTCGTGGACCGCGTCAAGGGCGGGCTGCAGGAGCGCGGCCTGACGCGGGTCGCGGCGGCGATCCCGCCGACGGTCGACGGGCGCGTCGAGCTCGTGCAGTCCTCGGCCTTGAGCGACCTGCAGTGGGCCGTGAAGGTGCTCAAGGCCGTCGCGATCCTCCTGCCCGTGCTCGCGCTCCTGTGCCTGGCGGGCGCCGTGTGGCTGTCGCGCTCGCGCCGGCGCGGGCTGCTGCACGCCTCGATCGGGGTCGCGCTGGCGATGCTGCTGTTGATCGCGGCGCTCGCGTTCGCGCGCTCCGCGTACCTCGATGCGCTCGGCGGCGGCGCGCTGCCGCGAGACGCCGCCTCGAACATCTTCGACACCGTGATCGGGCTGCTGCGCGACGGCCTGCGGCTCGTGATCGTCGCGGCGATCCTCATCGCGCTCTTGAGCTACGTCGCCGGGCTGCCGCTCCGCCGGCTGTGGGCGAGCCTGCTGACGGACTCGCGCCGCGGCTGGTTCGCCCGCAACCGCAACGTGCTGCTGGCCGTGATCGGCGGGCTCGCCGCGCTCGCGCTGGTCGTGCAGGACCCGCTGACGGGCGGCGCCGCGCTCGTCGTGCTGCTGATCGCCGGCGTGCTGGCGGCCGCGGTCACCGCCGCCGGCCTGGGCGCCTCGCCGCTTGCGGATGAGGCGCCGCCACCCCGCTTCGCCCCACCATGAGGCCACCCCGACGAAAGGAGTGCCATGAGCAATCTCGTCGCCGTCGCGTTCGAGGACCGCGCGACCGCCGAAGAGGTCATGGCCACGCTGTCCCGCTTGCAGACCGAGCACGCGATCGAGCTCGAGGACGCGGTGATCGTCACCCGTGACGACAACGGCAAGGTCAAGCTGCACCAGTCGCGCAACCTCGCCGCGTCCGGCGCCGTCGGCGGCGCGCTGTGGGGCGGGCTGATCGGGCTGATCTTCTTCGTCCCGCTGTTCGGGATGGCGCTCGGCGCGGCCACGGGCGCGGCGACGGGCGCGATGACCGACGTCGGTGTCGACGACAAGTTCATGAAGGAGCTGGGCGAGAAGCTCAAGCCCGGCGGCGCCGCCGTGTTCGTGCTGATCCGCCGCTCGACGCCGGACAAGGTGCTGCCGGAGATCGCGCCGTTCGGCGGCGACGTCATCCACACCTCGCTCGACAACGAGGCCGAGGAGCGGCTCAGGCACATCCTCGAGGCGCGGGACGCGTCCACGGTCTGAGCCCCAGGCGGGGAGGGCGCTTCCCCTGGCGCCCTCCTCGCGGTCATCCGAGATCCTGCGAGGGGCGCCAGTGGTCGCTGCTCAGCTGGGCGGCGGCGGTGCTCGCGCAGAAGTCGGTCAGCAGCGCCGCGAAGCGGTCGGGGTCATCGTGGTGCGGCATGTGCCCGGCCCGCGGGAAGACCTCGAGGCGGCTGCCGGGCATCGCCTCGTGCGCGGCCCGGCCGTGCGCGACCGGGATGATCGAATCGCGCTCGCCCCACACGATCTGGGTCGGGATCCCCGCGGCCAGGTGGAGGCGGTCGTTCGCGCTCACGCGCTGGCCGCCCGGCTCGATCACCGACCGCACCGTGTGCAGGAAGGCCTGGCGCGAGCCGCTGCTGCCGAGCGAGCCGAAGCCGCGCGCGAGGATCTCGGCGTCGCCGCCGGGGGCCAGCGGCGTCCGCCGCAGCACCGCGTCGAGCCCGCGGCCCAGCCCGCGGAGCCCGCGCGAGGCCAGCACGGGGAGGACCCAGTCCGCGCCGGGCAGCGCCGCCGCGCGCAGCAGCAGGTGCACCTCGCGCCCGAGCCCGCCGCTCGAGACCAGCACGAGCCGCTCGCAGCGCTCGGGGAACTGGTAGGCGAACTGCAGGGCGATCCCGCCGCCGAGCGAGTGCCCGACGACGGTCGCGCGGGGCACGTCCAGCACGCTGAGCAGATCGCGCGCGGCGCTCGCGTGCGCGCCGAGCGAGTAGTCCGTGCGCGGCGTGGCGGACGCGCCGTGGCCGAGCAGATCGGGCGCGACGACGCTGAAGTGCCGCGCGAGCGCGCCGGCCACCGGCTCCCAGGTCTGCGAGGAGTTGGCGATGCCGTGCAGCAACAGCAGCGTCGGGCCGCTGCCCGCGGTGCGGTACGTCAGCGAGTGGCCATGCAGCCGAAGCTCATGGCTCGCGAGCGTCATCACCCAGGATGATGACGGGCCGGGTACGGTCCCGCGTGTGAACGCCCTGCTGGAGCTCGTGGCGCGCCAGCTCGCCGAGGACCTGCGGCGCGCGCCGGACGCGGCGCGGACGTGGTTCTCCGACGAGGCGCGGGCCGCGCGCTGCGGCTCGCTCGCGGAGCTGCGGACGCGGGCGCGGCGGACGGTCGCGCGGCCCGTGTTCGACTACGTCGACGGCGCGGCGTGGGACGAGGTCACCGCGCGCCGCAACCGCGAGGCGTTCGGGCGGCTCGCGCTGGCGCCCAAGGCGCTCGTCGACGTCTCGTCGATCGACATGGCGACGACCGTCCTCGGGCGCCGGATCGCGCTGCCGATCATCGCGCCGCCGACCGGGCTGACCGGGCTCGTGCACCCGGACGGGGAGGCCGCGATCGCGCGCGCCGCGCACGCCGCGGGCACGATCTACGCGCAGTCGACGCTGTCCTCGCTGTCGATCGAGGAGGTGCACGCCGCCGCGCCCGGGCCGAAGTGGTTCCAGCTGTACGTGCAGACGGACCGCGGGCTGGTCGAGGAGCTGCTCGCCCGCGCGCGGGCCGCGGGGCACGAGGCGCTGATGCTGACCGTCGATGTGGCGGTCGCCGGCGTGCGCGAGCGCGACGTGCGCAACCGCTTCTCGGTCCCGCCGCGGCTGACGGCCCGGACGCTGCTCGACGGGCTCGCGCACCCGCGCTGGTCGGCGGCCTTCGCGGCGCGGCCGCGGATCATGCCCGGCAACTTCGCCTTCGAGGGGACGGCGCGGCTGGCCGAGCACGTCAACCGCCAGTTCGACCCGGCCGTGACCTGGGACGACCTCGCGTGGCTGCGCGAGCGCTGGAGCGGGCCGCTGGCGATCAAGGGGATCATGCGGGCCGACGACGCGGCGCGGGCGGTCGAGCACGGCGTGGAGGCGATCATCGTCTCCAACCACGGCGGGCGCCAGCTCGACCACGCGCAGGCGACCATCGAGGCGCTGCCGGCGATCGTGGAGGCCGTCGGCGGCCGGGCCGAGGTGCTGCTCGACAGCGGCGTGCGGCGCGGCACCGACATCATCAAGGCGCTCGCGCTCGGCGCGCGCGCCGTGCTCGTGGGGCGGCCGCTGGTCTACGGGCTCGGGGCCGCGGGCGAGCCGGGCGTGCGGCGCGCGTTCGAGCTCATGCGCGCGGAGCTGGCGACGGCGCTGGCGCTGGCCGGCTACCCGCGGGTCGCCGAGCTCGGGCCCGACGCGGTGGTCCGCTGAGCCGCGACCGCCGAGGCGGTCGCGGCGAGCGGAGGTTCAGTGCGGCCCGGCAGCCGCGCGCGGCGGCTCGGTGACGGCGGGAGGGCGGCGGGCCCGGAGCGGGCGCGGCTGCGCGGTGCGGCGGTAGCGGTCCAGCAGACGTCGTACCTCGGCCAGCTGCGGAGCAGGCCGGGGGGACGGGGTTCGGTGCGTCTCGGTCAAGGCGACGGAGGCACTACCCCGTTGCGTCGATTGTTTGAACACGGTGAGGTACTTCGGCTGACACGGGCGAACGCTTGAGCGCCAATTCGGTCGCGAACCCATCGCCGGCCTGCTAGCGGCAGACTACGGGCATGCGCCTGGATCACGGAGGACTGCTGGTGTCGGATGTCGAGCGCGCGCTGCGCTTCTACACGGGCGCCCTCGGGCTGCCCGAGGTGCCGCGGCCGCCGACGTTCGACACGCCGGGCGCGTGGGTCGCGGTCGGCGAGCAGCAGCTGCACCTGATCGGCGAGACCGAGCCGGGGCGCGCGCGGGCGATGCACCCGGGCTACGACCCGGCCGAGGTCGCGATCGGCTACGGCAACCACGTCGCGCTCGTGGTCGACGACCTCGACGCCGCGCTCGCCCGCGCCGCCGAGCACGGCGTCGAGCCGGCCGGGCCGGTGATCGCGCGCGGCGACGGCGTCAAGCGCGCGTTCGTCACCGACCCCGACGGCAACATCATCGAGCTCATGCAGACCGGGCTCGAGGTCACGGGGGACGAGCCTCGGCTGACCGCGCCCAAGCGGGTAGGCCCCGATGCATGAACGCCACCTGCCTGGTCTGCACGCTCAAGCGCTCGCCTGAACCGTCCAACTCCGAGTCGCTGGCCGAGGTCGTGCTCGCCGAGCTGCGCGCACGCGGCGTGGCGACCGACGTGATCCGGCTCGCCGACCACCGGATCGACCCGGGGGTGGTGTCCGAGGCGGTGGCCGAGGGCGACGAGTGGCCCGCGATCCGCGAGCGCATCCTCGCCGCCGAGATCCTGATCTTCGCGCTGCCGACCTGGCTCGGGCAGCCGTCGAGCGTCGCCAAGCGCGCCCTGGAGCGGATGGACGCGTTGTTGTCCGAGACGCGCGAGGACGGCACGCCGATCGCCTACAACCGCGTCGCGGGCGTGGTGGTGGTGGGCAACGAGGACGGCGCGCACCACTGCATCTCCGAGGTCAACGGCGCGCTCTGCGACATCGGCTACACGATCCCCGGCCAGAACTGGACCTACTGGAACAAGGGCCCGGGGCCGGGGGAGGAGGAGTGGCTGACGACCGACGAGAAGGAGTGGTCGACCACCACGGGCAAGGCCGCCGCGCAGAACCTGTTCGCCGCCGCCCGCGCCCTGCAGGCCGCCCCGATCCCCGCGCCGCCGTCATGAGCGCGCCGCCGATCCCGGACAAGCCGACGCTCCAGGGCCTGCGCGAGGCCGTCCAGGGCTGCCGCGCCTGCGAGCTCTACAAGGACACCACCCAGGCCGTCTTCGGCGAGGGCCTGGCGCGGGCCGAGGTCGTGTTCGTGGGCGAGCAGCCGGGCGACCGCGAGGACCGCGAGGGGCACCCGTTCGTCGGCCCCGCCGGGCGGATGCTCGACCAGGCGCTGGCCGACGCCGGGATCGATCGCAAGGCGGCGTACGTGACCAACACGGTCAAGCACTTCCGGCACTCCGAGCGCGGCAAGCGGCGCATCCACCAGCGGCCGGGCGCGGAGCACATCAAGGCCTGCCGCCCGTGGCTGGACGCCGAGCTCGCGCTGATCGAACCGCGCGTGCTCGTCTGCCTCGGCGCGGTCGCCGCGCAGGCGCTGCTGGGCAGCAAGGTCCGGGTGACCAAGGACCGCGGGCGGCCGCTGGAGTCCGAGCTCGCGCCCGTGGTGATCGTGACCATCCACCCGTCGGCGATCCTGCGCGAGCGCGACGCGCCAGCGCGCGAGCAGGCCTACGCGGACTTCGTCGCCGACCTGCGGGTCGTCGCGCGCTCGCTCTGACTCAGCCGCGCGTGCGCAGGTGCACGCGCTCGCCGTGCGGGCCGAAGATCCCGAGCGCCTGCGCGGGCCCGTCGACGGCGCCCATCCAGTGCGGCGTCCAGGTCGAGAACTCCGCGGCCTCGCCCGGCTCGAGCACGATGTCCTGGTCGCCGAGCACGAGCCGGACCTTGCCCGACAGCGCGTACAGCCACTCGTGCCCCTCGTGGCTGCGCGGGTCGGGCACCGTGCGCTCGGCCGGCAGCTCCATCCGCACGACCACCAGCCCGCCCGGTGTGTGGCGCGAGAGCGAGTGCATGACGATGCCGTCCACCGTCCACGTCCGCGCGCCCACGCGCGGATCGGCGGTCGCGGGCTCGAGCAGGTCGCCCACCCCGACCCCGAGCGCGCGGGCCAGCGGCGTCAGATGGTCGAGCGCGAGCCGCCGCGCGCCGGACTCGAGCCGCGACAGCGTCGACGGCGCCATCCCGGCGCGCGCGGCCACCTCCTCCTGGCTGAGGCCGCGCTCGGCGCGCAGGGCGCGCAGGCGGGCGCGGACGAGTTCGTCGGTGCTGGGCATCGCCCCACACGCTACGCGCCCGCCCGCCGGTCAGTGCGCGTTCGCGGGCAGCGGCGCGCGCAGCAGGCGCGTGATCGACAGCACGGCCAGCACGAGCATGCAGATCGCCGAGGCCACGCACCAGATGCAGATCGCCTGCAGCTCGGCGACCTCGACCCAGGTCAGCCAGCCGCTGAAGCCGAGCCCGCCGATGCACAGGAACGCGGTCGCGGTGCGCCAGGCCTCGCTGTCGCGCAGCAGCGAGGCCAGGATCGTGAGGTAGCCGACGACGCCGATCAGCGCGACCGGCACGCCGGCCAGTTGCGCGTAGTCGGACTTCTGCACGGTCGCGCAGCCGTGGGCGATCGCGCACACGACGTCGCCGCCGGAGTAGTGCGCGATCGTCAGGTACGTCGCGACCCCGAGCCCGATCAGCGCGACGACGGCGCTGGCCGCGCGGGTCTTCACGACAGCGCCTCGTCGAGCTTGGCCTGCAGGTCGTCGAGCCCGACGGCGATGATCTGGTTGGTGCCGTTGCGGTTCATCACGAACGTCGGGGTCGAGTCGACGCCGAGCGCCTGCGCGTCGCCGTCGGCGGTGTCGAGGAACTTCTGCGCGCCCGCGGTCTCGGCGTACTCGAACGCCGCGTCGGCGTCGACGCCCGCGGCCTTCGCGATGCCGCGCAGGAAGTCGTCGGTGACGTAGCCCGAGTTCTCGGCGCCCTGGGAGGCGTAGAACGTCTCCAGGAAGGCCCACAGCTTGCCCTGCTCGGCGGCGCCGGCGGCGAACTTGGCGGCCTTGACGGAGTCCGGGCCGAGGAAGCTCAGCGTGCGCGCCTGCAGCTTGACCTTGCCCGTCTTGACGTAGGTGTTGATCAGGTGCGGCAGCGCCTGCTCGGACGCCTGGGCGCAGATCGGGCACTGCGGGTCGACGAACTCGGTGACGGTGATCGGCGCGTCGGGGTCGCCCAGCACGCCGTCGGACTCGGGGATCCCGGCGACCAGCCGCGCTGCGTCGCTGCCGGCGACGGGCGGCTCGGAATCGCCGCCCGAGGCGGACACGGCGGCCGCGATCGCGACCGCGACGGCGGCGACGGCGGTCGCGCCGAGCAGCCGCCAGGTGCGGCGGCGCCGGGAGGCGGCGAGCGCCTCCGCACGTTCCTTGGCTTCACGGGCGGCCTTGCGCTGGGCGCGCAGCTCGCGCTTGGACTGAGACATGGATGCTCCTTCGTTTCGGGATCCGCGCCCGGGCGGGCGCGCTCTGCGTGGGTGGGTGGACCTACGCGAGCGCCGGGGGCGCGCGATCCCGCACGAGGCGGGCGAAACGAAGCAGCGAGGGGGAGGGAGCGGCCGCGGGGGCGACCCGCACCAGCTCGGGGAGCGCGACGGGGCGCGGGACGCTCGGCCGCAGGTGCCGGATCAGCTCCGGGAGCGTGCGCAGCGCGAACGCCAGCACGGCGCCCGCGGCGGCGCCGAAGACCAGCAGCTCGGGCCAGCCGCCGCCGAGCGCCGCGGCCTCGCCGAGCGCGGACAGCAGCAGCGCCTGCCCGCCGCAGGCGGCCCACAGGCCGGCCGTGGCGATGATCCACAGCCCCTTGCGGTTGCGGGCGAAGCGCGCGACGAACCCGGCCACGATCGCCATGTAGGCGACCAGCATCAGCAGCCCGGCGAGCCCGAGCTTGCCCTGTCCCGCGGTCTCCAGGCAGCTGCGGGCGCCCGGGGGACACACGAGCGAGACGCGCGCCTGGTCCATCCCCGCGGCCAGCAGCGGCACGAGCACGAGCGCGCGCAGCGTCAGGGGGATCCGGGCCAGCCGATGCACCCGGTCAGCATCGGCAGCCATCACGAACGGCACTTAAAGCTTGGCGGGGTGGTATAGACCACTTGGTGGGATCGGCGCTGCTGATCGATGGCGGGCAGAGCGGGAGCCGTGGGCGCTACGTCCCGGACGGAACGGCGGTGTCGGGCCCGGGGCTGCCGCGGCGCGGGCGCGACTACGGCCCGCTGCGCTCGCTGTTGGTGCGCGAGGTCGACGTCGTCGCGGCCGGGCTGAGCGGGTTCGACGGCGACGCCGCCGCGGTCGCCCGCGCCGTGCGGGCGCCGGTCGTGGCCACGAACGACGCCGTGATCGCCTACCTGGGCGCGCTCGGCGCCGAGCCGGGCGTGGTGCTCGTGGCCGGCACGGGCGTGATCGCGCTCGCGGCCGACGGGCGGCGCGCGGACGGATGGGGGACGTTGCTCGGCGACGACGGCGGCGGCTACTGGATCGGCCGCCGCGGCCTGGCGCTCGCGCTGCGCGCCCGCGACCGCCGCCGCGGCGGCTCGGCGGCGCTGCTCGAGCGCGCCGTCGCGCGCTTCGGCGAGCCCCTGATCCCCGCGGTCTACGACGCCCCGGACCCGGTCGCCGCGATCGCCTCGTTCACGCCCGACGTCGCGGATGCGGCACGCGCCGGCGACGCCGCGGCGCGCGGGATCTGGGCGGCGGCCGCGGGCGAGCTGGCCGACACCGTGCGGGCGCTCGCCGGCGACGGCCCCGTCGCCTACTCAGGCGGGCTGTTCGCCGCCGGCGACGTCCTGCTCGACCCGTTGCGCGCGCAGCTGCCGGCGCTGCGCGCGCCGCTCGGCGACGCGCTCGACGGCGCCGCGCGGCTGCTCGACCGCCCACCCCTGTTCGCGGACCTGATCGTGGAGGCCAGCTCATGACCCGGCTCGGACATCTCTCGACGGAGGGCGCGCGCCCCGAGCGCGCCGAGATCGACCGGCTGCCGACCGCCGAGCTGGTCGCGCTGATGAACGACGACGACCGCGCCGTGCCCGAGGCCGTGGGCGCGGCCGCTGACGCGATCGCGGCCGCGGTCGACGCGATCGCCGCGCGGCTGGAACGGGGCGGGCGGCTGATCTACGCCGGCGCGGGCACGGCGGGGCGGATCGGCGTGCTCGACGCCTCCGAGTGCGGGCCGACGTTCAACACCGACCGCGTGCTCGGCGTGATCGCGGGCGGGCAGGTCGCGGTCAGCGAGGCGTCCGAGAGCGCCGAGGACCATGCGGACGACGGCGCGCGGGCGCTGGCCGGGCTCGGCGTGGGGGAGGCCGACGCCGTCGTCGGCGTCAGCGCCTCCGGGCGCACGCCGTACGTGCTCGGCGCGATCGCGCACGCCCGTGACGCGGGCGCGCTCACGGTCGGGCTGGCCTGCAACGCCGGGTCCGAGCTGTCCGCCGCGGTCGAGCTGCCGATCGAGGTGCTCGTCGGGCCGGAGTTCATCGCGGGCTCGACGCGGCTGAAGGCCGGGACCGCGCAGAAGCTCGTCCTGAACATGCTCTCCACGCTGACCATGGTCCGGCTCGGCAAGACCTACGGGAACCTGATGGTCGACGTGCGCGTGACCAACGCCAAGCTGCGCGACCGCGCGCGGCGGATCGTCGAGCAGGCCGCGGGCGTCGACGCCGCCGCGGCGGCGGAGGCGCTCGACGCGGCGGGCGAGGACGCCAAACTCGCCGTGGCCATGCTGCGCGGCGGGCTGACCGCGGACGAGGCGCGGGCGCGGCTCGCCGCCGCCGGCGGCCACCTGCGCCGCGCGCTCGGCGAATGAGGGTCGCCGGGCTGATGTCCGGCACGTCGATGGACGCGATCGACGCGGCCGCGGCCGACATCGAGTTGCGCGGCGACGTGCTCGAGCTGCGCCCGCTCGGCTCGCTGCGCAAGCCCTACCCGGACGACCTGCGCGAGGAGCTGGCGGCCGCGCTCGCGGGCCCGACCACGCTCGCCGCGGTCTGCCGCCTGGACACCCGGATCGGCCAGGCCTTCGCGGAGCTCGCCGCCGCGGCCGCCGAGCGCTTCGGCGCCGAGCTGATCGCCTCCCACGGCCAGACGCTGTTCCACTGGGTCGAGGGCGAGCAGGTCGCGGGTACGCTCCAGGCCGGCCAGCCGGCGTGGATCGCCGAGCGCACCGGGCTGCCCGTGGTCGCCGACCTGCGCCCGCGCGACGTCGCCGCGGGCGGCCAGGGCGCGCCGCTGGTCGCGCTCTTCGACGCGCTGTGGCTCGCGGGCCGCCCCGGCGTGCCCGCCGCGCTCAACCTGGGCGGGATCGCGAACCTGACCGTGGTGCCGCCCGCCGGCGCCGCCGGCGTGGCGGGCGCCGCCCGCGCCGCGGGCGCTGCCGGCGCCGGCGCCGCGGGCGCGGCTGGCGCCCCCATCGCGTTCGACGTCGGCCCCGGCAACGCGCTGCTCGACGCCGCCGCGCGCCGCTTCACCGGCGCGCCGTACGACGCCGGCGGGCGCCTCGCCGCGGCCGGCCGCGTCCTGCCCGGGCTGCTCGAGCGGCTGCTCGCCGACCCCTACTACGCCCGCCCCGCGCCGAAGTCCACGGGCAAGGAGCATTTCAACGCCGCCTACCTCGACGCGGAAGGCCGGCCCGAGGACGTGCTCGCCACGCTGACCCGGCTCACCGCCCGCACCGTCGCCGACGCGGCGCGCCGCCACTCGGTCACGGAGGTGATCGCCTCGGGCGGCGGCGTGCGCAACCCGGCGCTCATGCAGGCGCTGGCCGAGGAGCTCGGCGCCACCACGCTCACGACGAGCGACGCGCTCGGGATCCCCGCCCAGGACAAGGAGGCGTACGCGTTCGCGGTGCTCGGCTACCTCACGTTCCACGGGCTGCCGGGCACGCTGCCGAGCGCCACCGGGGCGCGCCACGCGAGCGTGCTGGGCTCGATCACTCCCGGCGTCGCCCACCTGACACAGGTACGGGAGCCCGCACTGCAGCCCCGGACCCTGCTCATACGGTGAGGTCGATGCGGTTGAGAACAACCCTCCTCGCGGCGGCAGGCGCCGCACTCCTCTTACCCGGGGCCGCCAACGCGGCGAGCTTCAAGCCGATCTCGACGAGCGGGCTCGGGTTGACCAAGACCGGCCTCGACAGCGCCGAGTACGCGAAGGTCTCAAAGCTGGAGACCAAGTATCCGCGCTCGAGCGTCGGCGCGGTCATCGCCAGCGCGAACCGCTCCGTCACGCCGCTCGGCAACGCGTCCGAGCTCAAGGGCGTCAAGGACGTCAAGGGCGGCTTCCGCTGGAACAAGGGCGACAACGCCGTCGACTACTGGTGGCCGCAGGGCATCACCGGCAGCGCCGACGCGGTGCCCGGCGGGGTCGTCGACGGCCATCGCGAGCTGCTCGTCAGCTGGTACTCCAAGAACGGCAAGGGCGCGCGCGTGAGTTTCGTCAACGCCGACAAGCTCTCGAGCGCGAAGTACCGCCACGTGCTGCTCGTGGAGCCGAAGGCGAATGGCAACTTCGGCCTCGTCGACAGCCACGCCGGCGGGATCGCGTGGGTCGGCAACTACCTCTACGTCGCCCAGACCCACGGCGGCCTGCGCGTCTTCGACATGCGCCGCATCCTGCGCGTGCCGGACCCCGACGACGCGCTCGGCTACGCGTTCATCCTCCCGCAGGTCGGCCTGTACAAGACCGAGCCGGGCCTGCGCTTCTCGTTCGTCGCGCTCGACCGGACCAACGGGCCCGCGCTGATCACCGGCGAGTACAAGCAGGGCGCCGCCGGCGGGCGGATTGTGCGCTGGCCGCTCGGCGCCGACAACCTGCCGACCGGCAAGGCCCAGGCCGCGTTCAGCTCGCCCGCGGGCAGCATGCAGGGGGCGCTGATGCTCAACGGCAAGGTCGGCTCCTCCTCGAGCGCCGGCAAGGGCAAGGCGGGCACGTTCACGACCGGCCTGCCCGGCGCGAACGTCACCAAGCACACCTGGGCGGCGGGCGTCGAGGACGTCTCCTACGCCGGGACCAGCAAGCGCATCTACTCGCTGACGGAGTATCCGGGTGCACGTGTCGTCTATGGGGTCGGTGCCGCCTCGCTCGGCTTCTAGCCCCTACGATCGCGGGCGTGACCGCGCTCGCGATCGTCCTCGGGCTCGCGATCGGGACGATCGTCGGGGCGGTCGGCGGTGGCGGGGCGATCCTCGCCCTGCCCGTCCTGATCTACGTGCTCGGCGAGCCGGTCGGGCCGGCGTCGACGGCGTCGCTGGTCGTCGTCTCGGTGGCGGCGGCGATGGGCGCCGGGTCGCTGGCGCGCCACGGGCGCGTCTGCTGGCGGCTCGCGTTCACGTTCGCCGCCCCGGCCGCGGCCGGCTCGCTGCTGGGCACGCTGGCCTCCAACAACGTGGGGGCCGACGCGCTGGTGCTGGCGTTCGTGCCGGTCATGCTCGCCGCCGCGCTCGCGACCTGGCGCGGCTCGGACGAGGACTCCGACGGTGGCTGCCCGCACCCGCCGCTGCGGCGGGTGGTCGCCGCGGGCCTGCTCGTGGGCGCGATGACGGGCTTCTTCGGCGTCGGCGGCGGGTTCGTGATCGTGCCCGTGCTGACGCTCTGGCTCGGCGCGCCGTTCCGGCGCGCGGTCGCGACCTCGCTCGTGATCATCTGCCTGACCGGCGTTGCCGCGCTGACCAGCCATCTGCTCGCGGGCGCCAAGCCCGACCTGCAGGCGACCGTGATCCTGGCCGGCTCGACCGCAGCGGGCGCGCTGCTCGGCACGCACCTGGGCGAAGGGCTGCCGCAGACCGCGCTGCGGCGCGGCTTCGCCACGCTCGTCAGCGTGGTCGCGCTGGCGCTGCTGCTCGACGTGCTGGTGCTGGGCGGGCCGCCCGCGGAATGACACTCACCCTCCGTAAGCTCTGATTTCGATGCCTACCAGTCGTCCGCTCCCCGTCCTGCTGACGCTCGTCCTCGCCGGCATCGCGTTCTCGCTCTCGCAGACGCTCGTCGTGCCCGCGCTGCCGGCGCTCGCCACCGAGTACGACGCCTCGACGTCCGCGGTCTCGTGGGTCCTGACCGGCTTCCTGGTCTCGGCCTCGATCGCGACCCCGATCGTCGGCAAGCTCGGCGACCTCTACGGCAAGGGCCGGATGCTGACCGTCGTGCTGGCGCTGTTCTCGGCCGGCGCGGTGATCAACGCGCTCGCCGGCTCGATCGAGGTCGTGATCGCCGGGCGCGTGCTGCAGGGCGTCGCCGGCGGCGTGTTCCCGCTGGCGTTCGGGATCATCCGCGACACGTTCCCGCGCGAGCAGATCCCGGGCGGGCTCAGCATCATCAGCGCGATCTTCGGCATCGGCGGCGGCATCGGGCTGCCGCTGAGCGGCGTGATCGTCGACAACCTCGACCTGCAGTGGCTGTTCTGGATCAGCCTGATCGCCCTGCCCGCGGCGTTCACCGCGCACCGGTTGATCCCGCCCTCGCCGCCCGTCGAGAACACGCGCGTGGACTGGCTCGGCGCGCTCGTGCTCTCGGGCGCGCTGGCCGGGATCCTGCTCGGCGTCTCGCAGGGCAGCGAATGGGGCTGGGGCTCGCCCGCGAACGTGCTCGCGATCGGCGCGGGCCTGGCGCTCACCGCGGCGTTCGTCGCGCTCGAGGCGCGCGTCGCGCAGCCGCTGATCGAGCTGCGGGTGCTGCGCCAGCGGTCCGTCGCGGCGACCAACCTCACCGGCTTCCTGGTCGGCCTGGCGATGTTCTCGAGCTTCCTGATCCTGCCGCAGTTCGCCCAGGCGCCCGAGCGCACGGGCTACGGTTTCGGCTTCAGCGTCACCCAGGCCGGGCTGCTGCTGATGCCGACCGCGCTCGCGCAGCTGGCGGCCGGCCCGATCGCGCCCCGCCTGGCGGCCCGGATCGGCTTCCGCGGGCTGCTCTCGCTCGGCACGCTGGTGATCGCGTGCTCGTTCGCGATCAACACGTTCGCGCACGGCGAGCCGTGGGAGCTGATCGTGGGCGGGATCCTGCTCGGCTCCGGGATCACGTTCGCGTTCGCGTCGATGGCGAACCTGATCGTGGACGCCGTGCCGCAGTCCGAGGTCGGGATCGCGACCGGCATCAACACCGTCATGCGCACGGTGGGCGGCTCGTTCGGCGCGGCGGCCGCGACCGCGATCCTGACCGCGTCCGAGCTGGAGGCGCTGCCGCTGCCGACCGAGGGCGCCTACACCGCGGCGTTCGCGTTCTCGTGCGGGGCGGGGATCCTCGCGCTGCTGGCCTCGCGGCTGGTGCCGGCGGGGCCGAGGCCCGGCCGGCTCGCCGAGGCGCCCGTCAAAGCGTGATGTCGAGGAAGCGGCCCGCGAGGGTCGCGTCCAGGCCCGCGGCGCGCACCAGCGCCGCCACGTCCTCGGGCGCCTCGGGCCGCTCGCCCGAGGACAGCAGGATCCGCGCCACGTCGCCGCGGGTGGCCTTGACCATGTGCGAGACGGTCTTGCCGTCCACGAACGCGCGCACGCCGACGACCGTCGCCCGCTTGGGCTTCCACGCGGCGGTGTAGGCGCCCGAGCGCAGGTCCACGATCAGGCCGGAGTCCGGCACGGCGCGCCGCAGCGGCTCCCGCCACAGCGCCGGCAGCGACGGGATCCGCGGCAGCGTCGCGCCCATCGAGAGCCGGTAGGCGGGGATGCGGTCCGACGGGCGCACGAACCCCCACAGCGCGCTCGCGATCAGCACGTCGTCGCCCGGCAGCGAACCGAGCCCGAGGTGCTCGTAGAGCACGCCCGTGTAGACCTCGTGCGCGGGCGCGGCGGGCGCCTCGCGCAGCGTCAGGTCCCACTCGGCCTCCGCGCGCAAGCTCTCGGACAGGCCGAGGTACTGCAGCGCGCGCGGGAACGTGAGCCGCGCGAGCACGTCCAGCAGCCGCGAGCGCGTCTTGGTCAACGCGGGCAGCGCCAGCTCGGACAGCTCCACCGGCGCACCCTCCGAAGGCGCGGTCTTGCCCTCGGAGGGCGGCAGCAGGATCAGCACTAGGCGGTCTGGACCTCGGTGCCGTCCTGCGACCAGCGCGTGTGGAAGGAGCCCTCCTTGTCCACGCGCCGGTAGGTGTGCGCGCCGAAGAAGTCGCGCTGGCCCTGGATCAGGTTCGCCGGCCCGCGCTCGCGCCGGTAGCCGTCGTAGTAGGCCAGCGAGGACGAGAACGCGGGGACCGCGATGCCCTGCTCGACCGCGGCCACGATCACCTTGCGCCAGGCGTCCTGGGCGGAGGCGACCGCATCGCGGAAATACGGCGCCATCAGCAGGTTCACGAGATCGGGCTGGGAGGCGTAGGACTCCGTGATGCGGTTCAGGAAGCGCGCCCGGATGATGCAGCCGCCGCGCCAGATCTTGGCCAGCTCACCCATCTTGAGGTCCCAGTCGTACGTGCGCGCGGCCGCCGCCATCTGCTCGAAGCCCTGCGCGTAGGCGACGACCTTCGACGCGTACAGCGCGGCGCGGATGTCGTCCACCAGCGATTCGCTCAGCCCGCCCGGCTGCGGACCGGCCAGCACCTGCGAGGCGGCGCGGCGCTGGTCGCGCAGCGCGCTCAGCGAGCGCGCGAACACGGCCTCGGTGATGCCGGTCAGCGGCACGCCGAGCTCGAGCGCGTCCTGCGAGGTCCAGCGCCCGGTGCCCTTCTGCTCGGCCTGGTCGACGATCACGTCGACCAGCGGCTTGCCGGTCTCGGCGTCGGTCTTGCCGAGCACGGTCGCGGTGATCTCGATCAGGAACGACTCGAGGTCGCCCTGGTTCCACTCGTCGAAGATCGCCTTGATCGCCGGCACGTCGAGCCCGATGCCGTGGCGCAGCAGGTCGTAGGCCTCCGCGATCAGCTGCATGTCGGCGTACTCGATGCCGTTGTGGACCATCTTCACGTAGTGGCCCGCGCCGTCGGCGCCGATGTAGGCGCAGCACGGCTCGCCGTCGACCTGGGCGGCGATCGTGGTGAAGATCTCCTCGACCTCGGCGTAGGCCGTGCGCGGGCCGCCGGGCATGATCGAGGGGCCGTTGAGCGCGCCCTCCTCGCCGCCCGAGACGCCCGTGCCGATGAAGCGCAGGCCCTTCTCGGCGCACTCCTGCTCGCGCCGGCGCGTGTCCTGGAAGTGCGAGTTGCCCGCGTCGATGATGATGTCGTCCTTGTCGAGCAGCGGCGCGAGGTCCGCGATCACACCGTCGACGGGCGCGCCCGCCTTGACCATGACGATGATCCGGCGCGGGCGCTCGAGCGCGGCGACGAACTCCTCCAGCGTCTCGGCGGCCGTGAAGTCGCCCTCGGACGAGAACTCGGACATGAAGTCGCGGGTCTTGGCCGCCGTGCGGTTGTGCACGGCGATGGGCACCCCGCGACGAGCGATGTTGCGTGCCAGGTTCGCCCCCATCACGGCGAGCCCGGTGACCCCGATCTGACTCATTGCCCGAAGACCCTACTGTGTCACTCTCTAGGCCCTTGGCGCGACCCGACTACTACGGCAACCCGGCCGGTCTGACCGACGAGGCGGACGTCGTCCGGGCGATCTATGCCGCTTTCGCGCGCCGCGACATCGACACGCTGCTCGGGCTGGTGGCCGAGGACTGCGAGCTCGACCTGGCCGGCACCGCCCGGCTGGCGGGACGCAGCGGGCCCTACCGGGGGCACGCCGGGATGCGCGAGTACCTCGCCGACGTCGACCGCCTGTGGGACGAGCTGGTCCTGCACGCCGAGGACTTCCGGCTCATCCCCGGCTCGGTGATCGTCATCGGCCACGTGACGGGCCGCCGCCAGGGCCTCGAGGTCCGCCGCTCGTCCGTCTGGACCTGGCGCGTCGTGGACGGTCGCGCCACGTCGGTCAAGGTCGCCGACCTGGGCGACCTCGCGGGCGCGGGCTGACACGCGCCTGATACATGTGATCGGGTGGGCGACATCACCAACCGCGACGATTGCGAGCGCCTCGTGCGCGCCTTCTACTCGCGCGCGATGGAGGACCCGATCATCGGGTTCATCTTCACCGACGTCGCCAAGCTCGACCTCGAGGCCCACGTCCCGGTGATCACCTCCTTCTGGGAGACGATCCTCTTCGGCGCGCCGTCCTACCGCGGCGGCGCCTTCCGCCCGCACGCCGAGCTGCACATGCAGGTCCCGCTGCGCCGGGCCCACTTCGAGCGCTGGCTCGTGCTCTGGACGGAGACCGTCGACTCGCTGTTCGCGGGCCCGCACGCCGAGCTGGCCAAGTCCCATGCCCAGCGCGTGGCCCACGCCTTCCACGGGCGCCTGCAGACGCTCGGCGCCCCGCCCGCCGGCGGCGGCCTCGCCGTCACCACGCACGGGCCAGGGCGCTGAGCACCGCCTCCGGGCGCAGCGCGAGCTCGACGTCGGCGAACCGCAGCACGGCGTAGCCCGCGGCCCGCAGCGCCGCGTCGCGGCGCGCGTCCTCGGCCCGCGTGCGCGGACGCTCGTGCTGACCGCCGTCGATCTCGACCACGAGCCGGCGGGCGGGCCAGTGGAAGTCGACCTCGAACCCGAGGCAGTCGGCGTTGACCAGCGGCTCCGGGTAGCCCTCGCCGCGCACGAGCGCGAGGAACGCGTCCTCGTTCGCGCTCTTGGTCCCGGCGCTGCCGGCCGCGTGCAGCGCCAGCGCCTTGCGCAGCACGCCGAGGCCGCGGCGCCCGTCCATCGCCGCCTGCGTGGCCTCCACGCTCAGCCGGCCGCGGAACGCGGCCTCGTGGATCACGTTGGCGAGCGCGTGCGGCGTCAGCGCGTCGGTGAGGTCGACGAACGTGCGCGCGACCGTCGTCACCGGGATCCCGCGGTGCACGGTCACCTCGCCCGGGCGCAGATCGCGCCGGTAGGCGCGCGCTTCGTGCGAGCGCGCGGGGGAGAGCTGTGGGGACGCTTTCTGACACCCGAGGGAGCTTGCGGCCGCACGCGGCGACGGAACAAGACGCGTTTGTTACAAATGTGCGCGGCGATGAGCGCGGAACTGCCCGAGCACCACCGGCCGTCCTCGGACGCGCGGATCCTCAGGTGGGTCGGCGGCTTCGCGGTGCTCGCGCTGGGCGCGGCGCTCGTGCGGCGCTCACGTCTCGCGGACGACTGAGCGCGCGGGCTTGTCGATGCGCAGGCCGAGGAAGCGCGGGTGGCGCAGGCGGCCGGCGCTCGTCCACTCGGCGAAGCCGACCTGGGCGACGAGCTCGGGCTCGACCCAGGTCGCGTCGCGCAGGCGCGGCGCGTCGGCGAACGGGGAGTCCTCGCGCACGAGCTCGCGCAGGCGGGCGCCGAGGTCCTTCAAGGTTGCGCGGTCGAAGCCCGTTCCGACCTTGCCCGCGTAGCGCAACGCGCCGTCCGCGTCGTAGACGCCGACGAGCAGCGCGCCGAACTCGATCCGCGACCCGCGCGGGGCGGTGAAGCCGCCGATCACGAGCTCCTGCCCGTGCTCGCACTTGAACTTGAGCCAGTCGCGCGAGCGGCGCGGGGTGTACACGCTGTCGGCGCGCTTGGCGATCACGCCCTCCCAGCCCGACGCGCAGGCTTCGGCGAACATCGCCTCGCCCTCGCCGACCCGGTACTCCGTCCAGCGGATCGGGTCGTCCCACACCAGCGCGTCGCGCAGCAGCGCCTTGCGCTCGAGCAGCGGCCGCCCGCGGACGTCCTCGCCGTCGAGCCAGAGGATGTCGAAGACGTAGTAGTACAGCGTCGCGCCCGGCTTGCCGAAGGAGCCGAAGCTCGCCTCGCCGTGCACGTAGGCGACGACCTCGCCGTCGACCGCGAAGCGTGACCCGGGTTGCGCGTCGAGCGCCGCCGCCACGCTCGGGTAGCGCTCGTTCAGCGACAGGTCGTTGCGAGAGAGCATCCGCACCGGCCCGCCGTCGCGGATCGCGATGCAGCGGATCCCGTCGTGCTTGCGCTCGAAGATCCAGTTCGGGTCGCTGAAGCGGTCGTCGGTGAGGACCGCCTTCATCGCCTCCGCGCGCCTAGGTGCGGGCGCCATGCCTGAGCCCGTCCATGAGCAGCCGCAGCAGCGTGCGGATCTGCTCCTCGGAGTCGACGGACCAGACCGCGCCCATCGCGCGCCAGACGTCGTCGGCGTCGACGTCGGAGCGCAGCACGCCGGCTTCGACGCCCGCCGCCAGCAGCGTCGAGATCGCGGCGATGATCTGCCCGCGCGACTGCACGAACAGGTCCGAGCCGCCGGCGACGATCGACTGCAGCGCGCCGCGCATGCCCTTCTTGGCGCTCGTGTAGGCGACGAAGCGATCCATCCAGCGCTCGAGCGCGACATCCGGGGGGTAGGCCTCCAGCAGCTCGCCGGCCGCGTCGCAGAGGTGCGCGACCTCGGCCCGGTAGGCGGCCTCCACGAGCGCGTCGCGGTTCGGGAAGTGACGATAGAGCGTGCCGATGCCGACCCCGGCGCGCTTGGCCACCGTCTCCAGCGAGACGCCCGTGCCTTCGGCGGCAAACAGCTCCGTCGCGGCGTCGAGGAGCTTCTCGCGGTTGCGGATGGCATCGATGCGTTTGGACATGGGCAAACGGAGGCAGCCTCCGTTTGCTGATACATTGTGCAACCGGAGGAACCCTCCGATTCATTCTAGGGAGGCATCACCGATGTCCAAAGTCTGGTTCATCACCGGCACCTCGAAGGGCTTCGGGCGCGTCTGGGCCGAGGCCGCGCTGGAGCGCGGCGACCGCGTCGCCGCCACCGCGCGCGACGCGGGCACGCTCACCGAGCTCAGCGAGCGCTACGGCGACAACGTCCTGCCGCTCGCGCTCGACGTGACCGACAAGGCGGCCGTCGACGAGGCGGTCGCGCGCGCCCAGCAGCAGTTCGGCCGCCTCGACGTCGTCGTCAACAACGCGGGCTACGGCCTGTTCGGCGCGATCGAGGAGATCACCGAGCAACAGGCCCGCGCGCAGATCGAGACCAACCTCTTCGGCGCCCTGTGGGTCACGCAGGCCGCGCTGCCGATCCTGCGCGAGCAACGCTCGGGCCACATCATCCAGGTCTCGTCGATCGGCGGCGTCAACGCGTTCCCGATCCTCGGCCTCTACCACGCGTCCAAGTGGGGCTTGGAGGGCTTCAGCCAGGCGCTGGCGGCGGAGGTCGGGCAGTTCGGCGTCAAGGTCACGCTGATCGAGCCCGCCGGCTTCTCGACCGACTGGCGCGGCCCGTCCGCGGTCCAGGCCGACCCGATGCCGGAGTACGACGCCACCCGCGACTACCGCGCGCGGATGTTCTCGGGCCCGCTCGCCGAGCCCGGCGACCCGGCCGCGACCGGCCCCGCGATCCTCGAGCTCGTCGACGCGGAGGAGCCGCCGCTGCGCGTGTTCTTCGGCACCGGCACGCTCGACATGATCCGCGCCGAGTACGAGCAGCGGCTCGAGACCTGGGAGCGCTGGGACCACCTCGCCGTGGCCGCGCAGGGAGGCGTGGCGGCATGAGCCGCTTCGGCTTCGAGAGCACCGCGCTCGAGGTCGTCGAGGGCATCGACCTCAGCGGCCGCCGCGCGATCGTCACCGGCGCCGCCTCCGGCATCGGGATCGAGACCGCCCGCGCGCTCGCGCACGCGGGCGCCGAGGTCACGCTCGCCGTCCGCGACATCGACGCGGGCGAGCGCGTCGCGACCGAGATCGGCGCCGCCGCCGTCGAGTACCTCGAGCTCGCCGAGCTCGAGTCCGTCGAGGCCTTCGCCCGCAAGTGGGACGGCCCGCTGCACGTCCTCGTCAACAACGCCGGCGTGATGGCGATCCCGGAGCTCCGGCGCAACGACGCCGGCCTGGAGCTGCAGTTCGCGACCAACCACGTCGGGCACTTCGCGCTCGCCAACGCGCTGCACGGTGCGCTGGCCGCCGAAGGCGGGCGGATCGTCGCGGTCAGCTCGCGCGGGCACCTGTGGTCGCCCGTCGTCTTCGACGACATCAACTACGCGTTCCGCAGCTACGACCCGTGGGGCGCCTACGGGCAGTCCAAGACCGCCAACGTGCTGTTCGCGGTCGGCGCGCACGCCCGCTGGGCCCGCGACGGCATCACCACCAACGCCCTGCACCCCGGCGGGATCGCGACCCGCCTGCAGCGCTACCAGCCGGGCCGCATCGAGCAGGTGATCAAGGAGGGCCTCGTGCTCAAGACCCCCGAGCAGGGCGCCGCGACCTCGGTCTACCTCGCGACCGCCCCCGGGCTCGAGGGCGGCCGCTACTTCGAGGACTGCCGCGAGGCCGAGGTCGTCGACGAGCGCGGGGACGAGACCGGCGTCGCCCGCTACGCGCTGGACCCGGACGGCGCCGACCGGCTGTGGGCGTACTCCGAGCGCCTGCTCGCGGCCAAGGTCTGAATCGCTTCACCCTTGCGAGCGATGGCCGCGGCGCCCGCGGGCCGCGACCATCGCCCGTATGCCCTGCCTGTTGAACCTGATCCTCGACGCGCTGTTCGGGCGCGAAGAGCAGATCGCCTACGTCTCGGTGACCACGCGGGACTGACGCCGGAAGCGGCGCAGCAGCCCGCCCGGCTGAAGCTGCTTCTCCTGCAGCTTCAGCCGCTCCT
>Ga0182742_1001413_pt1 | contig 31005 bp, 42 predicted proteins | sample eDN5th37CBELigMG_FD_128880 | JGI IMG/M metagenome (GOLD analysis project Ga0182742, IMG submission 128880) | Enriched Miracle-Growth compost microbial communities from Emeryville, California, USA - eDNA 5th pass 37_C BE-Lig MG (version 2)... ... | reverse complement strand
GATAATTATTCAAATTTGATTATTGTTCATAAAACAATTCATCAGTTGATACATCTAAAAGACAAAGTAAAAATAGAAAATCTTTTACAATCTTTGAAGCTTAATAGTAAGCAGAAAGAAAAAATAAATAAACTACGATTAAAATGTCAAAATGAAATTATCTAAAACTGGAAAAACAGCACTCGTCTGCTTTGATACATAGAAAGAATAAATTGGTTTAGTTGGAACGCCGTATGCGGTGAAAGTCGCACGTACAGGTGTGAACAGGGGGAAAAGGGAGAGATAACTTCAAACCCTTACCTATCTGTATTAAGAAGGGAAATTTGAATCTTTATTGAATTTATATCAATCGAGGTGAGATAAATGGAGAAAAGTTGGAAAAGTGCATTGTCTAAAGTGTGTGAGATTTATTTCCAGTCAAATACAAAAAATGACTGGATATTAGTGGGTTCAGTTGGTTCTGTTTTGCAAGGTTGTAAAATGGAACCAGGTGATATAGATATTTATGTTAAACATAATGAAGGTGTCTCACAATTTGCTGAATTACTAAATGAGTTTTCCCTTCCTACCAAAAGTGAAAATCGGCACGTTAATGATTGGTTATCTTCTAAAGAAGAACCTGTATTTAATCAAACGTTTCTATCGGGTTTCACCTGGACAAAAGGCAGATGGAAAATTAACGGATTTAATGTTGAAGTTATACATATATCTAATTCAGCTGGAATTCCCGACTCTTTAACAGGCGATGGAATATGGGAGGGTGGACAGTATATTTGGAGTCACTTTAAAAATGTGAGAATTGGTGAATACACTATTCCCACTGTTCCACTAGAGATACAATGGGAATCAAATTTAAGAAGACAAAGGCAAGATAGAATTAAATCGATTTTATACACAATAATTCATAATGGATATGATGAAAAGTTGATAAAAAAAGCACTTTCTTCACACAATTTATCTTATTTTTATTCTGAAGTAGGTTTGCCGAGTGAAATTTCAAATGGTTCCATATAAAATTAACAGGTGCGATAGTGAAAAGGCAGGGAAGTATCCGTTGCCTTTTACTATCCATTTTTTAAAAATAATTTCTATAAAATTCTCTTCTAACGCTTCCACTTAGTTGTCTCGCTTTTTTCGTGCCCCAGTAAATTTTGAATAATATCGATGGGGGCTCCGTTGTTCAATAGGTGTGTGGCATAGCTGTGGCGTAGTTGGTGTGGATGAATTTCTTTGTTGGTTCCTGCCCGACTTGATATTCGCTTTATGACATACCTCATTTGTCAAATGCTCAAAAGCGCAAAAGTTCAAGAATAAAATAGGTTGCTAAATAGGCAGCCTTTTTCTAATATATCTACTTCAACGGGATGGTACTATAAGAAGAATTATTTTCTTGTTGAACTAAAGCACCCTTTAGTTTAAGTGATAGTGCCTCACAAGTTATTCGTATTACTTTTCATACTTTTTCCACTTAAGATAGTTATAAGAAAGCTGCATTAAAAAAATTACTAATAAAAAAATACTAGAAATGGTTTCGGGCAAAATATACCTAAATATGATTTAGGGTGATGTAATGAATAAAAAGCTTTCTCTTTTTCTACTTGTGTTTTGTGTGATAACATGTGATAACATATGGAACAAATAACATAACTGTTTTCGCCGTTTTAAAAGGAAAAAAACCTCCTAAAAGCGTATGCATAGAAGAATTTGAAAAGAACATGAAAGAATTTAATAATAAAGTATTAAGTGATGTTGTTAAAACCTATCATTTAAATTTATCGGGATATGAAGAATATACAAATGACGACTTAAATTTAAAAGTAGGGGATAACCTTAACGATCATTCCGACAACATTTCCTTACAGTATTTATTTGTAGGTAGTAGTATTGGTTCAATGAGATTGTTCTTAGAAAATGGTCTAGAAGGTAAGGAGGGGTATTTTCTTTATAAAAGAACAAACGGAAACAATGTCATAAAAGAATTACATAAAGAAGATAAGGTTTGGGTGGTTATGTCGGTACAAGAAAAGAAAGCAAAAAGGTTTCGACTAACGCCCTTTAATTGGAAAAAGTGTTCTGAAAATTAGGATATACTATATATGATTATTTTGTTCTTATGAAATTAACTGGTGATTTTTATTAAATAGCATTCTTCAGCAATCAAAGCGCGTTTCATAAAAATGAAATGCGTTTTTAACTTAGATGCTTTGTTGACTTTTAACTAAAAGCAGATGATTTAGCAATCTATTTTCTGGGCGTTTTACTTGGACGACCAATTGCCAACAAAATCCTATTATGTATAATATGAGAGTAAAAATACAGCAGAAGAACTCCCTTATATTATTTTATAAGTGTCACCAGTCCCTTTTATAGTTGAAAAAGATTCAGTTAAATAGTAAGTCGAACTTCTTAACAGGAGGAAGAAAGATGAAAATTTATGTTGATGCAGATGCGTGTCCGGTGAAAGATATTATTATTTCTGAAGCAAGGAATTTAGAAATCCCGGTTATCCTTGTTACAAGCTTTTCCCATTTTTCTAATGCAGAACAGCCAACAGGAGTGGAAACCATTTATGTTGATTCTGGAGCAGATGCTGCAGATTATCGGATTGTGAAGTTGGTAGAAAAAGGAGATATTATTGTAACGCAAGATTATGGGCTTGCTTCGCTAGGTTTAGCAAAAGGAATTATCGTCCTCCACCATAAAGGATTCAGTTATACAAATGAAAATATTGACCAATTATTACAAACGCGTTATTTAAGTGCAATGGCTCGAAAAAGCGGACAGCGAACAAAGGGACCAAAGCCTTTTACCGCAGAAGACCGGGAGCAATTTAGGGATCTTTTTAAACAGGTTATTTCTAATTAAAAAATTAGGTTAAACTCAGAGATTTTGAAAGGAGCTAAATATTTTGAAGTACATAAAATCGCAAATGCAACAACTAATGAAGGAAAATAAAGAACTGCATACCCGCTTTAAAGAACTGAAGTCAGAAATGGGTCTTGAAAAAAACAATGCCCTCAAGGCCTTGTACCATTCAGAAGTTGCCGATGGAGGAAAGTACCAGGTAGCTTACCAAGCACTTGATCAGCCCAAAAAGTAAATTCTTTTCTATTGTTTATTCTTACTAAAAATTTGTTATAAATGTTGGTTCGTTATCAATAAATTATGTTAAAGGGGTGCTTATCTTTAAGAGGGATAAGTCCCTTTTTTTCGGAAGTTATTAAGATAACGGGGCAGGTTTTTTGTTTAATACTATCAGAATGAGTCCACAGCTGCTGACCAGGCAGCCTTCTTTAGTTATTGTTCACTTTAATCGTGACTTCCTATCTTTTATCCAATTGTTCTTCTCCCCAATAGCAAATTGCATCTAATACAGGAATCAGTGATAAACCCTTTTCCGATAAACTATATTCTACTTTTGGAGGCACTTGAGGATATTCTTTTCGATTAATTAGTTGATCACCCTCAAGTTCCTTTAGTGTATTGGTTAATGTTTTAAAAGAAATAGTGCCAAGCATCCGTTTCAACTTGTTATAGCGAATAGGGTTATTGTTTAAATATAAAGCATATAAAACTGTCATTTTGTATTTTCCACCAATTAATGACAAAGTATATCCAAAACCAGTATCCTTCAAATTACCTTTAAATACATCAGATTCTTTTTCCATTTAGCACTCTCCTTAAGGGTAGTAACATACTTTAATTACCGTACTTGTAGAATGTTATAGCATACAATAAGATGAAAATACATCAAAATATGATGCAAATTAGTGAGAAGGATGAACGAGTAATGAAAACAATTGTCTATGCACATCCATGGGAAGGAAGCTATAATTATGCAATCTTAACTTCTATTACGAAAGACTTAGAAGCTAAGGAAGAAACTTTTCAAGTGATCGATCTTTATAAAGATGGGTTTAATCCTGTATTTACAGCTGGTGAATTGGAGCAATTTAACAGAGGAGAAACACCTTACGAATTAGTTAAGGAATATCAAAAAAAATTAAGTCAGGCAACTGAGTTGATTTTTATATTTCCTGTCTGGTGGTGGGACCTACCTGCTATTTTAAAAGGATTTATTGATAAAGTGATGTTGAGTGGCTTCGCTTTCCTAGAGGATAAAACAACAGGTACTCTGAAAGGGTTATTGACAAATATAGAAAAAACAACTGTGATTTCAACTTCTACAACGGATAAAGATTATATTGAATCTGAAGGAGGAAATGCTATTCAAGGAGTTTTCATTAACCGAACTTTAGCTGACCTGGGAATTAAAAATGAATACACCAAATGGATTCATTTTTCTGGAGTTAACTTAACAACAGATGCGAAGAGGAAACAATTTTTAAGAGAAATAACCCAAAAAATTTAAAGTAGAATGAACTGAAAAGACGATGTTTTTGAAGAAATGTACTAAACAAACGGACGCTTTAGTCTAAGAGCAATCTTCAGCAATATAAGCGCTTACGTTATATTTAAGCAAACAATAAGTTTGAGCTAAAGAAGGTTTTTAGTTGTGGTGATTTACAACAGAAAAGAAGGGATTAGAATAGTCTAATCTCCTTCTCATTAACCATTTTTTCTGCAATTAGTTTAAAATCTTTTTCATTGATCTCTAAATGACCATATCGAAAAGAATAACCCCAGTATTTTGTGCTTTTAATAAAGGAAAGCTGTGAAATTAATGGTTGAATGGGTGTTTCATTGCAAGAAATAAAATCTATACTTCTTCGGAAAGGTACGAAATTATTTCCCATATCACTCTGAATGACATCATCACCCAAAACTTTTCCGATAGCAGTAAATTTTTGATGTGGAGTACTTTCTTTGAATTTGATTTTAGGAGAGTAATAAATAATCCAATCACCAGTACTCATCTTTTTCAAAGGTGCTTGTTTTCCATGACAAAGTTGAGCAAACCCACCTTGCACTGCATTTATTACATGATCACGTGAAGCAACCCCAATCCAATACCTTTTATTCTGCCTGAGAGTCAGCATCCGCAACTATCAGACGAAAGATTAGCATCTTTAGAAGAATCTGAGACAGGGAAGTTCATTTCTTTCCAAGCTGCGATACCTCCGGTCAACTCTTTTACTTTATAGCCATGTTCTAATAGAAAAGTTGCTACTTTGGCTGCTGTGTTACACCAGACATCCCAACAATAAACAATTATTTCTTTATCTTTCGGAATTTCATGTAAATGATTCGGCAAATCTTGTTGGGGAATGATAGTAGCATCCTTAATGGTTAGGCTTCTTACATGTTCAGGACCATTTCTTACATCAATCAAAAAGTATTTTTCTGGATCGGCCTGTGCCAATCTCAGATAATCCATAGGGCTAATAGTTGCTTCTAAACGTGCATTAAAATAATCAAGTGCGTTCATAAAAAAGATACCTCCAGTTTTAAAGTGAACTCCAAATTTTTACAAGTAGCTCCTTCAGCAATTGTTTTTCTTGATCGCTTAAAGGGGCTAATACATCTAATTCCGTATTGATTAGAAAATCCCAGCGTGAATCTAATACTTCATTCCCTTTAGGTGTAATCAAAAGACTATAGGACCTTCTGTCATTAGGATTCCTTGTCCTTTCTACAAACCCTAAAGTTTCTAAATGATCGATATGACTTACCATTGTTGTCCGATCAATTTGCAGGTTGTCAGAAATATCCTTTTGTGATGAATAAGGATTCCCATTAATAAATAAAAGTACCCCGTATTGTCTGGCGTTAATTGCATATGGTACAAGTCCCTCAGCAAATTTAGTTTCCATTTGCTGAAGAACTTTTCCAAGCAAAAAACCATAAGATTGATTCCATTTTTCCAAATTCACTATTTACCTCCTTGTATAATCAGTATAACTTATAGTCAGTATAACTGATTAATTACCGAAACTCAAGTACTTATGTTCGTATAAATTAATAATATACAAATCCACAACAAAAAGGTGCAGCTCACATAGTAGTTATTCAATTTAACTTTAGCTTCCTGAAATTAGTGATTTCACTTTATTTTCTATGTCTAAATTAATTGACATATTAATATTCACCTGCAATTCAGGAGTATTTACAGCCTGAAAGGATGGGTAATTAAATACTAACCTTTCTACCCGTTGATAGAAACTCCGAAAGGTGCATCACTTTTGTGATAACACCAATGGAATCATTAGTCCCAGATACGTATTCTTGGAACTCCTGCTGTTCTTAAATAATCCAATAACTGTCCAGTATGGACAGATTCATGATAGGCAACACGTAGTAGCATGTCACCTAAATTTCTTATGTAGCCTGAATCAGATCGGTCAATCATTATTTTCTCTAAATCTTCTTGAGAAAATTTCTTGATTGTATCCATAAACTGGTTTCGGTAGGGTTCTGCGAACTCCAACTCTGCGTTTACAGTAGTGAAATTTCGATTTTCGAAGGGTGAATTGAAAGTGGATAAAGAACCTCTATTTTGAATTGCTAGGTGGTAATAATGTTCGCTTTCCAATACATGTCTAATCATTTCTAGACAATTCATCGCTTCATTGTCCGGTTTCCATAGAAGTTTTTCTTGTGGAATAGACGTCCAAAGATTTATACTTCTTCTTCTAATTTCTGTAAAGTTTAAAATGATTAAATCAATAGAGTTCATGAAACATCCTCCTTTGATAGGTATATCCTTAATTATACACGAATAAGCGTTCGCGAAAAATGTTTCTTAAGGATAACATAGATTTATTCGCAGCTCGCATAAATCGTGTAGTAGCAACCTTCAATAATCTGAGCGCATTTCATTAAGAAGAGTGCTTTCTTGTTTATTTTAAAGGATTCTAAAGTAATTAAGGAGAATATAGGTTTATATTAAGTGTTGTAAAATTTTAGATCAACTGTATAGTCATTAGATTCTTTAGTTTTAGTAAAGTGATAAAGGAGTAAATATGGATAAAAGTAAGATGTGTTTAGGCTGCAGGTTAGCGAATAAAATTGAAAAAGTAAATGTCATATTTGAAGATCAATATGTATGTTGCATTTTAGATCACGATCCATTTAATGAAGGGCATGTAATGATATTGCCCAAGGTGCATTATGAGGATATTGATGAAGTTGATGAAGAAACGGCAAATGCAATCATACAGGTATCAAGATTAATTGCAAAAGCAATAAAAAATCTGTACAAACCTGATGGGATAACTATATGCCAAAATGGGGGTATATTTAGCGAGTTATCTCACTTTCATATGCATGTTGTCCCTAGGTATAAGCATCAATCTTTTGCAGATTTTTATTTGGAAAAATCTCTAGATAATGAAAATTTAAAAAGTAAATTGTTAGTTACTAAAGATGAATTAATAATGTGTCTTAGCAAAATGATTTAATCAGTTTAAAGAGGTCTTAACAATCTGCAACAATAGTACGCAGTTTCAAAAGAACCGTTGATGACACCAATTCCTAATGTGCATGATTGAATGAGGAGAGAAGTTATGAATTGCAGAAGTGTTTTACATCAAATTGAATTAGCAGTAAATACAATCGTTCAAATTATAGGAAATTTAGACGAAGAAGATTTACAAATTAGACCTAATCCAAAGAAATATTCAATTGGAGAGTTATTAGAGCATTTAGCAGTCATTTTTGAGGCTGATTGGCGTATTTCCAATGAAGCATCAGAAGAAGAAATGATAAGTTATTATGCAGGAGTATCATATCATACATTGGATTCGATAAAAGAAGGCTTAATTACAAATTTTTATACATTGAAAAATAATTATTTGAAATTGTCTAATGATGAACTCATCTCTGAAACTACTTCCTATTGGGGGGTGACCTACACAAGATATGAGTGGTTATTAGAGATTTTAGCACACGTTTATCACCATAGGGGACAATTACACTCGATGCTTGTTCACTGTTGTGAGAAGGACCTTGACATTTTAATGTTTGAATAATTCTTTCTCCACTAAACGACTTTCGTTTAATGATACTGAAAATGTATAGGAGGTAAGCAGCGAAACCCTCCTTCTGAAGCATGTAAGCAGTTGAATAATCTACTTCCTAAAATCAAGCGATATTCTTGAATAAGCATGTCGCTCTTTTTCATTTATAAGACCATATTGTGTAATAATCAGTAAGAGCAAAAATCCTGATTAAAACCTATTTGTGAAATGTTACACTTAAACGAACCGTGGCAGATTAGTATAATAAAAGAAGATGTGTGTTTAACAACTTGTATCATGCTAAAATTTAGAAAAGAGTTGGGGGATGGCAAAAATGATAAAATATCCTATTTTAGAAAAGGGTGCTACGATAGGGGTAACTGCACCATCATCTGGAGTTCCAAGAGAATTACATCACTTATTGAATTCTGCATGTAGAAGCATGGAAAAGAAAGGTTTTAACATCATCTGTGGAGAGACTGTATGGACTCAGGATAAGGCAAAGTCTTCATCTGCTAAAAAGCGTGCAGAAGAATTTAATAAAATGATGACTAATGGAAATATTCAACTTATTATTCCTCCTTGGGGTGGGGAGTTGCTTATTGAGACACTTGAATATATTGACTTTGATACTATACAAAATAAGTGGATATTAGGCTATTCTGATATAAGTTTATTGCTGTTAGCAATCACATTGAAAACGGGTATTGCTACAGCACATGGAACCAATTTAGTGGATCTAAGAGGGGAGTATTCTGATGACACGACAGCAATGTGGCAATCCGTTTTGTCAAACAAAGTGAATGAATCAATCCTTCAACATTCCTCAGAAAAGTATCAGACAGAATGGCAACATGACTACCCTACACCACATATTTTCAATCTAACAGAACAAACTTACTGGAAATCAACTGTAACCGAAAGAGTTAAGATACAGGGGAGATTACTGGGTGGATGTATTGACACGATTAGACATTTAGTTGGTACACCATATGGGGATGTGCATCATTTTAAAGAGAATCATATGAAAGGAGATTCTGTCATTTGGTATCTTGAAAATTGCGAATTATCAACAACTGACTTGCGTAGGTCCCTCGTTCAAATGAAATTAGCCGGGTGGTTTGAGGATTGTACGGGCATTATGTTTGGTAGAAGTTCAGCTAATACACCTGTGTCAAATTATACAGTTGAAGATGTTTATAACGAACTTACAAAAGAGCTTCAAATACCTATTTTATACGATATTGACTGCGGCCATGTTCCACCACAAATAACCTTTGTAAATGGAGCTTACGCAGAAATTGAATCAGATAATGGTCAAGGTACAGTGTTACAAACTTTTAAATAAAATGATGCTTGAAGATAGATAGCCATTGTATAGTATACCGATGCAAATGTTGAAGCTGAAATCAAATGGCATCTGTCTTTCTTATTGTATAACCGGTGAGTACGTTCAATAAAAACTTCCACAATCGAGTAGTTGAGCTAAATATATGGGTTTCATTATTGGCAGCTTTTCCCGATTGCACTAACGAGTAGAAATGTTCATTTAATACCTTTTTGAAGTAGGAATTTCCTCTTATTTAGAGATTAGTAGTTTTTGAATTATACATTAATTTTTAAGAGGTGGAACTCACATGAAATTTGATAATAGTGGAATGAACCTCGAAGTTTTAATTCAGTTTATAGAGGATAATTACCAAATCGGAAGTATATGCTCAATTAATTTTATTCCAAAAGGGGAAGATGGATATTGCTATTCAATTAACACGGATCGTCATCATCATTATTTTGTAAAGGTTCAAAAATCTAATGAGCACTTAGATTTCTTCCATTCGTTAAGTACAGTTTCAGATTTAAGGTACAAATATAATAAAGACTACGTTGTTGCACCAATCAAGACATCAAAACAAAAAAGCATTGTTACGTTCGATAATATGTGGATTTCGTTGTATCCATTTATTCAGGGTACATCGTTGTATGAAACAAGTGAATTTACTAGCCACTTAGAACATATAGCAAAAACGTTGGCAGATTTTCACAACGTCAGTATTCACAATGACCAACTACCAAAAGAAACGTTTCAAAATCCATTTGAGAAGATCATTTTACATCTACTAAATGTAGCAGAAAAACAAGATTTCAGCTCAAATCTATGTAAGCAGAAAACAGCTTCATTGTTTATAAAAGAAAGAAAAGACATAGAGGTTACTCTTGAAAAAATGCGAACGGTTCAAACACAATTCTCAAAGAAAAATTATAAACAAACGATCACTCACGGAGATCCTAACTTTTCTAATATATTACGTGGTCCAAATCAGAAACTCTATTTTATAGATTGGGGAGAAATAGCGTTTGCTCCTGTTGAAAGAGACTTGATGTTTTTTCTAGAGGTTGATGGTAAACCTTTAGATTTCGGACAATTCATATCTACTTACTTGAAAAATCGTCCTGAGACGATCATTCATCCTGAAATAGTTGAGTTTTATTTATATCGCTGGTGTTTACAAGAAATTGCAGATTATGGGTATCGTTTACTAATTGAAAATAACGGAGTAGAAGAGGATGAGCATAGCTGGAAAGAGCTGCAACCTTATCTGCCAATTCCTCATCTCTCTATACAGGACAGAATGAACAATATAGTAACTTCTCTTTAACTTCTCACATTTTTTAACATTCGAACTGTTTGTAGCAAATATACACCTTAAGGGTGCATAAGGTGTATAACGTCATCATCAATTTGAGTTGGATTTAAAAAATGATAGCGGTTGGGATCTGTATACTAAACCATGAAAAAGTATCAAAGTACGATTATTTTTTCAATAAATGGTGTAATCGTATTGTTAAATACCCAAGCGACAAGGAACATCAACAAAAATAAACCGGTAATGGACATTCCTATCGAAATACTAAACGTTGTTAAAGTATTCATTCGTTTACTAACTTTATAGGAAATGAAACCAATTGTTGCACCCATTGAATTGACAAGTATATCCGTTGTATCAAAGCTCCCTAAATAAGTTACCATTTGAACAATTTCCAAGCAAAGAATGAAACACACAAATATAACAATAAACTTAAAATATGTTTTTATTCGCTTTTCAAACACCATCGGCACAAGTATTCCGAACGGAACAAATGCTAAAAGGTTGCCAATAGCAAAGATCCATAGTAGCAAAATATCGAATGTAAAATGCTTAGGTAGCCACAATGGAATGGAAGTCGGTATTAACGAATACCGGTATTCGCGGATCTCTATGTTGTGCGGCCTGCCAAATCCGAAAAACATAAAGTAGACTAACATTGCTAGATAAATAACTAAAAATAAATATATAAACATCTTTTTCTTCTTTTCAAAACGGTGCAACTAAAAACCACTTCCTTAGTCTAAAATGTTCTAAATCTGTATCTAGCTAATTATAGTTAATATAAGAATATATAAAGTAAGTGAATAAATCTACTAAAATCGTGAGAATAGTTGATAAACAAGAAACGTTATGATTTACGAATATGGAATAATACTTGAATAAATTTAAACTTTATAGCAAATAGATGCATAGAGAGATACATACTAGCAGTTGTATTATTTTTCAATAAGGAGATTCTCTGTTACCTACATAGAGAAGGAGAATTGATCCCAATTATTTAAGCAAAATCTTCTCCCCGGAATGATCAAATGCGGATTTAAAGTCAAATGCAAAAGGAGCTGGTCCATGTTGAATATAAGAGTCATATCTCTTGAAAGCCTCCTTCCATGAAACATCCGTTACTTTCTCCGTCCACCACACCACATAATTAGGTTGTCTCTCTTGAAGAGACCCAAACCATTTGTTCCTTTCGCGTAAAGCCTGCATATGTTGACCAGAATAAGTAAAGCGAAATAAGGTTTGAAGGTTTTTCCATACAGTTAGTGTGAGAATAGGGGAACCCTCTCCTTTGATCGCATTCTCAGGGAAAAGGACTCTATTAGGTGAAAATTCTTTTATTAGATCCCCAGTTTTTGCAGCCTGTCGTATTACTTCATTTCCGACCTCAAAAAATTCACGAGAGGCAGGATGTTCATGTGAATGTTTTAACCTGCCCACTGTATAAATGGCAACAAAAGCCATCATCATCCCTCCATTTACACTTTTTACCTACATATATTCTAGAATGAATAGACTAATTCCTAATCGAACTACACAATACAAAAAATTGATGTCATAAAGTCAGTACAGACTACATTTATTGTGAATAATTGAGCTTTAATAGTCCTAGACTTTTGATTCAAGAAGCTTTGAGCTGAGGTTATGTAATTGAATAATATGTTCAAATGGAATTGGAATTTTATGTTATTATTGTTATGAAATATTGGTTAAAATGGCACTATTGAAGTAGATTGGTTAAAGGGAGAGGCAAAAATGAAGAATATTTTTATTCAATTGCATTCTGAGGAATTGTTAAACCGTATTGACAAATTAAGTCCACATTCTAAACCACAATGGGGTAAAATGGATGTTGCCCAAATGCTAGCCCATTGCTCTGCCTTTCAAGACATTGCAATGGGCCATTCTTTTCCAGCGAGAGGTTGGTTAGGGATAGTAATAGGAAACTTTGTGAAGCCAATTTTTTATAACGACAAACCATTAACCCAAAATATGTCCACAATTCCAACCATATTGATCATAGATGAGAAGGAATTTGAAACAGAGAAGGAAAAACTGAAAGATAAAATGATAACTTTTCAAAATAATGGTCCTGATAAGTGTACAACTCATCCACATCCTTTTTTCGGTAAACTTACTTCCGAGCAATGGGGAAAAGGAATATACAAGCACCTCGACCATCATTTAAAACAGTTTGGAGTTTAATTATATTTTTGAAATATAAAGTCAGTGAATAAATCTGCCAACACTACCAGTTAGGTTCTTAAGTTGACATGAATTCCTTTTCCATACAATACTGTAATTAGAACCTTTGTAATATGAGGTTACTCTAGATAGTAGGGGAATAAATGATAAATGGACAAGTTAAATATGCTGTTTCGACATAGAATAGGGATCCCAGAAACTGAGAATGTGACCTTTGATAATTTGGACATTATTCTTGAAAAGACGGCTAGAACAATCCCTTTTGAAAATTTGTGTGTCATAAATAAAAAGACAATGGATATGACAAAAGGGAATTTAGCCAATAAAATACTTAATCGAAACGATGGTGGACTTTGTTATGAGCTAAATTCTATATTTTATTTATTCTTAGTTGAAAATGGCTTCAACGCTAGCCTCCTACGAGGTGTTACCTATGATCCTATCGTTCAACAGTGGAGTAAAACTGGACGAACACATGTTATGATCATCATAACCTACAATAATCAACAATATCTGATCGATACTGGGTTCGGAGGAAACTTACCATTAAAACCAGTGCCACTAAGTGGGGATACGGTAAAATCGAGTAATGGTGAATTCAGAGTGGAAAAGGCCAGCACTGAGTATGGTAATTACGTTTTCTATATGAAGTTAAAACATAAGCACGATGAGTGGAAGCTTGGTTATGCTTTTGATTCCACAAGAGTAGTTCAGGATCTCTCAGAACTAAATGAAGTGCAAAATATCATAGTAGAGCATCCCGCATCTAGCTTTAATAAGAAACCATTAGTAACGAGACTAACAGAACGAGGAAACATCATCCTAACGGATACTTCGTTCACAGAATCGATCGATGGAAAAGTACAAAAAAAAGAAATTAACAACAAAATGTTCAACGATCTTATTAAGGGGAAGTTCGGCATTGAAAGTCAATGAAATTCGCTCAAAACTTTATTTAGGTATAATAATAAATTATTAATTAAATGAGATGAATTTCTAAACTGAAGAAAGCAGTGTAGTTAGAACTTGATGGTGATACACTAGTCATAAACATAAAGGACCATATTTGATTATACGAATACTTGAATGAACGGGATTATACTTGTGCATGCATACCTGATTGTCAAGCCAGATGTCTATATATTTTATTAACATATAAAAAAAATAAGCCCGTTAGTATTGATGGTACTAACAGGCTTATTTTGGCTATACGTTTTCTGATTTAACTGATTTAACTGCTTTGCTTGGTTTAGGCTTGTATAATTTCTTCCCTAACATGGACTGAAAAATTAAGAAAGTTCCACCGACTGCCCAGTATAGAGGGAGTGCTGCCGGAGCATTTAGAGAGAACATTACGATCATAAGCGGGGAAATGAGCCCCATCATTTTCATTTGAGATTGATTTTGAGCAGGCATATTCGACATCGATACTTTAAATTGTACATAGTAAACGATCCCAGCAATGGCCGTAATCCAAATATCCGGCTGTCCTAGGCTGAACCATAGGAACGAGTGTGTCGCAATTTCTTCTGAGCCCCTGATTGCATAGTAAAACCCCATCAAGATCGGCATTTGAATAAGCATTGGAAGACAGCCGATAGAAAGTGGATTAACTCCGTGCTTTTTATATAATCCAACCATTTCCTGCCGTAGCTCTAGTTGTTTTTTCTGGTCCTTGGCAGCCTTCATTTTTTTCTGGATATCATCCATTTCAGGCTTTAATAAGTCCATCTTTTCCTTCATATGCTGTTGATTTTTATACTGTTTTAACATCAATGGCAACAAAATTAGTCGAATAATCAATGTAATCAGTATGATTGCCAATCCAAAGCTGCCATTAAATAAAGTGGCGATACTATGAATGGCTGATCCAAATGGATGTACAAATACATTTTGAAAAAAACCATCCCCATTTGAATTCTGTGCAGAACATGCAGAGAGTACAAATGCAGATATCATAACTAAAATAATAACAAAAAGGCTTTTATTACGTTTCATCTTTCTTCCTCCAGTCATTTTTCTAAAATGCTTTTTAAGAGAAAGAATGAAAACTTTCAGAATCGTCATCTGAACTTTCTTTTCTGCGAATATATCTTGCAATCCAACCTAATAATGAGTTAGACCTCCACTCATAAATTTGCAGGATAGAAGGTGTTGATAGAGTTATATTTACCTTTGAAGATGGGGCACATGCTGTTTCAATAAAATCATATTCAATATGCCAAGTCCAAATATATTTAATCGTTAAGCTTAAAAGAAAGCTAGCATAGAATGTATATATTGTGGAGATATTTGTTAAATCCGAAATAATCTCGTACACATTTTCACCCCTAAAAAGAACTGCTAAGAGAAGTATAATAAAAGATTAAGTGCAAGGCAATGGAATGAATATCTAAAAAGAGGTACTGAATAAACAAAGGATCCAGTAATGAAGCTTGATTCTTTGTTAGATTGACGAGTCGTAGCTCCTCATATCAAGTAATCTTTTAAAAAAAGTTAGAGGTAGTTGAAGGAGGGTCTTCAATAATAGAAGAGTCATTATGAACAATGCCACGCTCTTTTAATTAACGACAAGAAAGTAAAAAAAGTGAAACTTTTATAAAGTTATACCGTAATTATATGAAAGGAAACAAAGAAAGGATGTTTTTTTATGCTTTGGATTTACACACAAGATAAACAAAGATTGATAAAAGTAAATGAAGTTACGGTAAAAGGAAAGAAAATAGTAGGTGTTGTCAGAAATTCGACATATGAAGAGAATATAGATTTAGGTAAGTACGGATCAAATGAAAGAGCTTCAGAAATCCTTCATAAAATATTTCTGAAAATTAAAGAATGCAGCAGTGCGGTTTCTGTGGAATTCGCTATGCCAGAAAAGTAAGTCTCAACTTGTTCAACAAACGAAGAACGAAAACTAATCAGTCCGAACGTTGTATAGTTTCTTCATTCTACAATATTGTTAAAAAAATATTCATAAACAGTTTAGCGCTTATCAGGATAAGGAAAAGCGCTTATTTTAGATATAGAGACTTACTGAGATGATGGAAATAGCGATATAAACAGTACTTGTAAGTAAACAGATTTTTATAGGAGCATCATCAGTTTAGGTTTTATTTTAAAAGTCTATGACTCAGACTTAAAATGAAAAGACCTGCAAACGAACATATAATATTGTAAAAGAGACGGGATTCATCATTAAAAGCTAAAACGGCAAAAGTTACGAGAGCGATTCCGATGGATGCAAATAAGCTTCTTGCTTTCATTAAAAACACCTCCCATAAAAAGGTATGTGGCGGAGTAACAATAAAACACAAAAACATTGTACAAAAAACAATTGCAAAGGAGTTTATATGAAGGGTGATTTCTTTAAGAAATGTTCAAACCACAGATTTGGCACAGTTGTTACTTATTGAGAATGAAGGTTTTCCGATAGAAGAAGCTGCTACAAAAGAGGCATTTGTAGAGAGGATCAAGCTGATACCTGATACCTTTATTGTGGCAGAAAAAGAAGGAGTGGTCCTTGGGTATATTAATGGTCCTATTATGAATCAGCCATACATTTCTGACGATCTTTTTGAGAAAATCAAGGCGAATCCGAAAAGAGGCGGATATCAGAGTATTTTAGGATTAGCTGTGTCCAAACAGGCAAGAAAAAAAGGGATTGCTCAGATATTAATGAAGAAAATAGAAGAGCTTGTCATAGAAAATGAAAGAAAAGGAATCTCATTAACATGTAAACAGGAATTCGTTTCTTTTTATGAAAAAATGGGATTTGTTAACCATGGCCTTTCTGAATCTCAACATGGTGGAGAACGATGGTACAACATGGTCAAACTAAGACAGGCTTTTGAGGGTTAATACTTTAATGGGTGAACTTTAATTATGAAACGAGTAGATGTCACATATGTTCTTCTCTTTGATGAGCAGGAGAAGAATGTATTAATGGTTAAAAATAAAGGAGATAACTTTTCTTATTATACCTTACCTGGAGGAGCAGTTGAACCAGAAGAAACACTTGAAGAAGCAGCAATTCGTGAAGTAAAAGAAGAAACAGGTTTAGATGTAAAGATAAATGGTGTTTTTTCTGTAAGTGAAGCGTTTTTTGAAGAAAGAGGACATCACGCGATTTTCTTTACGTTTAGAGGAAAAATAATTGGTGGCGAAATAAATATTTCAGTGCCAGATGAAATCGAAGAAATTACATGGATGGATGCACATGAAGCAGAAGAGTACATACACATAACCGATTCAAAGGGATTGATAAAAAGTAAATCCTCTGTTCCGTATTTACTTAGAGAAAGAATTATTCGAAAGTCTTGAAAATACTTTGGTTAACTAGTTAAGCAATAGAGCCCTTATCACATTTTTATTACCTTTACAAAGGGTTTGGATTTTCAATTAGCTTTTTTGAAATGACAGATAAAATACATTAAATACCTTTATATGGGGATAATACCAAGAGTTATAAAATGGAGGTATTTTAATGGGAATTCATCATATTCGTCTAACTTCGTCTGAAGTAGGTGCCTTGTGGGCAAATTATATAGCAGATTCCATGTTTGTTTGTGTTTATAAGTATTATTTAACTAAAGTCGAAGATGAGGAAATCAAAAAAGTTTTAATGCATGCTTTAGATTTATCTCAACAACATGTAGAGGTAATTACAAACATTTTTAAAGAAGAAGGGCATGTTATTCCTCTTGGGTTTACTGAAGATGATGTCAATGTGAACGCTCCTAGGCTTTTTTCAGATGAGTTCTTTTTATTCTATACAAAACATATGACTAAAGGTGCATTAGTAACCTACGGTGCAGTTTTACCACATACCTTCCGTAATGATATTAGAGAACACTTTATGTCTTGTATCTCGTCTACAATGGAATTATTTAATGAAACAACGGATCTTCTTCTTTCCAAGGGTCTAGAAGTTCGGTCACCTTATATTCCATATCTGCAAGAAGTGGATATGGTTGAAAGGCAAAACTTCCTAGCAGGGTGGTGGGGGAAACAAAGACCTCTTACAGCCCCGGAGATCACTCACCTCTATTCTAATATTCAAACGAACTATATGGGTACAGCAGTTATAACTGGTTTTGCTCAGGTTGTGAATTCAAAGGAAATTAGAGATTATTTCAGAAGAGGTAAAGAGATTGGAATGAAACAAATAAAAGTATTTAGTAAATACTTACAAGAAAATAATCTCCCTGTCCCTGTAACCTGGGATCCACTAGTTCAAGATATAACAGAATCTCCTTTTTCTGATAAATTAATGCTATATCAAATTTCCATGATGACTGCTGCTGGAATGGGAAACTATGGAACTGCCATTTCTGCCAGTCCAAGACGTGATATTGGTGCAGATTATGTACGTTTACAAGGAGAAGTTGGACTTTACGCAGAGGACGGATTAAATCTCCAAATAAAAAATGCTTGGATGGAAAGACCCCCTCATGCAGCTGATAGAGAAAAGATAATGAAGGAAAAAAAGCGATAGATTTAAGATTGAGTAAAGTAATGGTATAACAATCATAAGTCACAATTTACAAATATTCTTACATGGATGTTAATTCAGATTTTTAAGCAATAAAATTGAGTAGATCATGTAATACATAATCTACTCATTTAACATTTCAACAAACGAAGTAACTTAATGGATAGCTAATATGTATATAAAAGACATTTGTTCTGGAGGATCTAATATATGGAGGAATATAAAGCAAAGCAGATAAATAATCTGTTTAGCTATGATTTAAATATTTTAATAAAGCAAAGCAAAGAGGAGGGTTTCCGTTTTATTGAAAGATTAGTAAATGATTATAAAAATGGGGCTAACACTTTTAACAATTCTGGCGAGGCACTGTTTGGTGTTTTTAACGAAAAAGAAGAACTAATTGCCATTGGTGGCCTTAATAAAGATCCTTATTCACAAAAACCATATATAGGTAGACTAAGAAGATTTTATGTTACCAAAGAATATAGGAGAAATGGAATTGGAAGCCTGTTGATAAAAAGAATCATGAATGAAGCTGTAGAGTATTACAATACTTTAGTTTTGCACACAGATACCAAACAAGCTGATCACTTTTATTCCTCTTTGGGATTTTTAAAGGAAGATCTATACCCAAATTCAACTCACTTTATAAAGCTGAAAAACTAAAGTTTTATTAAACAAACCAAATATTAGTCTAGTAAAGAAATTTCACAATCGGATACGTGTGATGTAAACCTAATTTCCATTAATTCTAAACAAATGAACTAAAACACTTATCTAGTTTTTATTATATTTAAAAATTGACAGAAACGTCATGGTAAAGACTTTTCTAATTGATGGGGGTGCAAGGAATTGAAGAAGAAAATTTTGACTTCTGTTTTCATTCTAGTCGTTATTGTAATTGGTATTTTTTCTTTTGTAAAATTTAATCCTCCACTAGCTAGTGGAACAATTGCTTCATCAGGGGATTTAACATTCGTTGTTATAAGTATAGGAAATAAAGGCTTTAGTCATGTGGAAATTACCGACGTCCTAGTAAATAACAATGAAGAACCCCAAGATAAAAAAATTCAGTTGAGTAATCCGTTAAAAGGCTTCATTGTAGCTGATGATTTTGATGGTGAGGCGAGGGAGTATGGAATTACGAATATTAAAGACGTATTAATTGAGCCAAATACAGCTCCATCAACACAGTTAGATAAAGTTAATGACGGTACTGCTACTGAAGACGATAAAAGTTATGGTTTAAGTGTTATCCATAACAAACAGATAAATATGGTTACGATAAACTATCGCTATTTAGGACTTTCCTTTGAAAAACGTGTGCCTATTAAACCAGTAATTTTTAAAACTAACCATTTATAAATTTAATCATGATTTTCAGTGAGCGTGCACGTATATTCCATTACCAAGGTGCGATTTTTTATTCGCCAGATGTTGTATATTGAGACTTGAAATGGAGGCAACAATGAGGACTGTCGTTTTGTTGGCATTAATCATATTATTTATTCCGGCTTGTAGCTATCAACCATCTAATGAAGATGTTGTAGATACCCATGGTGAAATAACCAACCTTGAAAAGTTTATGAAATTTGTTGAGAATGTAAATCAAGGTGAAGAGGACAATATTAGAATCGTAAGATATACAACTGAAGGAGATCCAATTTTGCATGATCTTGAATACGATGGGGAGATGATCACGTCAACTACTGATACTACTAGAGACGAGTTTGGGGTTGGAAGCGTGAATACAAAAATCTGCAAAACAATTGATGTCAAAGAAACTGCTGAAAATACAGACTATACTTTATCAGGTTGCGACCTAATTAGTGATAACAGTATATTAGTAATATGGAATTGAAAAATGCTAAAAAACGATGTTTATATTGAACTAGTGTCTTTTACTTCATAGTTTTAGCTTCTTAACAGTTAACTTTTTAAATAACGAATTTCTATGATAAGAATTTTATGAATTCATATTTGCAATCAAACGTTTATCTTAAATTTTTTCTTATATAAGATTTGGATTTTATGGAAAAATAAACGGCAAAAGTAGGTATATTGATATGGAATTACATTTGTCTAAAAGTATATATATATACTTTTGGATCTTATTTCCCTTAATATTTATTTTAAACGGCTATTATAATATCTTTACCAGTTGGGAACTACAATTTTATAGATTTAATGAACTTGAAGATTTCGGAGCACTATTGTTTGTACTCATTCTAAGTGCATGTGAGAGTGCTTTAATCACAGTATTCTTCTTATGGTTTTTGGAACTTCTAAAGGTAGTGTTTATTAAAACCAAACAGTAGGTAAGGATGTATTTTTGTTTTGACAGGTGTAAGAAATATTCAATTCACGTGGAATATTAAAGCTGTATCGGTTTAAAAGGTAACGTTCTTAAGGAGGAGATTTTTATGTCGAGTATTCATTGTGACTTTATCCGAGCTTCGGTAAAGGACATTGACAGCATTATTAGTTTACGAATAGCACTTTTAAAAGAACTTGGTGAAATAAAATCAAGCAAAGAAGAACAACTGGTAGTATCTTCAACTAAAGAATATTTACAGCAAGCTCTATCTAATAATGAATTTATCTCCTATATCGCTATGTGTAATGGAGAAACCGTAGGTGTCAGTGGAGTAGTTATCATTAAAAGACCTCCCTATTTAGAAAACTTAAATGGTATTGAGGCTTACATACTCAATATGTATACAATCCCACAACATCGGGGTAGAGGGATTTCAAGGAAGTTGCTTGAGCTTTGTATTGATGAATGTAAGGATATGGGTGTAAGACGTGTATGGTTACATAGTTCCGAAAACGGAAAACACCTTTATCAAAAGGTGGGATTCACTCCTAAAAATAATGAAATGGAATTATTTATTTAATATATTGATAGATGTATCTACTTAAGTTTAAGGATTTGGTTTTAAATGATCTTTAAAGGCTCTGATGCAGTTCTTGCTGTTCTTTTTTCAAACTGTTAGAAAATTAGCAGGTGAAAATAACCTATATTTTCCATATAAGACCACATCAAACAAAAAATTTTGATTGGAATGGGATGAGAATGCAAGAAAACAACTTCTATCAGATAACAGCGATGGTATACGACATACAAAGGATAGTGATTTTTATACCTTAAGACTTATAAAGAGACCCCTTTATTTTTAGACTAAAATGTACTATTCGCGGTAAGAATAGGAGGTGTCTATATAGCTTGTAAAAAGGTGGAATCATTTTTGATAGATAACAAAAAAATCTCACCACTTCAATTCGGATTATTAGTGGTTATTTTTACGATCGGAAGTTCTATTCTCCTTACCCCTTCAGGACTAGCCAATATAGCTAAACAGGATGCGTGGGTAGCGTCACTGTTTGGAATTGGATTATCAATTATAGTCATCATTATATTTAGTATATTAGCTAGACGTTATCCCTGTAAAACTTTTGTTGAATACTGTGAAATAATATTAGGGAAATGGCTAGGGAAAATAATAGCTGTTTCTTTTGTGTATTTTTGTTTTTTTGGTGCATCGAGTTTATTATTTGATATGGGAAATTTTATGATTACTCAAATAATGCCTGAAACTCCAATTGAAATATTGAATATTGTGTTTGCTCTTGTTATTTTGTATGGCTTGCGCCTGGGAATAGAAGTAATTGCCCGAACTGCGGAAATCTTTTTTCCCTGGATAAGTCTATTATTGCTTCTCCTTGTTATTGCTGTGATACCTCAAATTGAACTGACAAACATCCAGCCTGTTTTTGAAGCAGATTTAAAAACAGTTACTCATGGAGCAATTGTATATGCTAGCACAGCAGGGATGCCTTGTGTAGTGTTTACAATCCTTATCCCATTATTAAATAAACAAAAAAAGATCGGCAGAACGTTCGTAACGGCTAATATCCTAGGCGGAATTGTTATAACAGTCATTACCTTTACTAGTATCGGTGTTTTAGGTCCTGATACGACATCCCGGGTAACATTTCCAAGTTATGTGTTAGCAAAGAAAATCAGTTTGGCTGATGTTCTGGAAAGAATTGAAGTAATTGTTGCAATCATATGGTTTATAACCCTTTATTTCAAAATAATCCTCTATTTTTATGCAAGTATGATAGGTACAGCTCAAATCTTAGGTTTAACCGATTATCGGCCTTTTTTATTTCCCTTTGTACTGCTCTTAGTTACCCATTCACTCATTATGTACCCTAATACAATTTATGAAGCTGAATTTAACAATAGCGTTTGGGTTGCATTTGCTTTAACGATTGGGTTTCTTCTTCCAATATTATTATTGGTGATTTCTATTTTGCGGAAGAAAATGAAAGCAATCTTAAAATAATAAATTATTTAGATGAATATAAATAGTGAAATAGCCTAGGATCTTAAAGAGCCTATTTCACTTTGGCTAATCTCTCTAGTAGATAGTTCTTTTACCATTAAAATGTGTGGAATCCCATCTTCCATAAATATGGGAGATGAGGTTTGATAGCCAAGCTTTTTATAAAAACCCTCTGCCTGTGTTTGTCCGTGTAATTTAACCTGCAATACTCCCTTTTCTGCAGCGATTTCTTCCAATGCGTTAATTATAACTTTACCTAGTCCAAATTTACGGAACGGCTTTAGGAGACATATTCTTTCTAATTTTCCTACACCATCGACAACTCTTATTCTTCCCGTTCCGACTGGCTGCTCATTGTAATGAACTAAAATGTGCTCACAAAGTCCATGCAATGTATCAAATTGATCAAATTCTTCTTCAAGTGGTACGCTTTGTTCCTCGACAAATACTTGTTTCCGAATCGTAAATGCTGCCTTTAAATCTTCCTCAATCATCAATCTTTTTACAAACATTTTTTTCAGTCCTTTAAGATTCATATCGTTATTTTGTTGCAAATACAACAAAAGAGTATTACATTTAATTTAGATCATTTTTATTGTAAAAGCAACAAAAATGAATGCATGGAGGTAATCATGAGAGAAATTTTACGTGAAATTGGTATGATAGCCAGGGCGTTGGACTCTATAAGCAATATAGAATTTAAAGAATATGACCTTACCAAAGGCCAGTATTTGTACCTTGTGAGAATATGTGAAAGTCCAGGAATCATTCAAGAAAAGCTAGCTGAGATCATAAAAGTAGATCGAACAACTGCTGCTCGAGCTATAAAAAAGCTTGAGATAAATGGTTTTATTGAAAAGAAAAATGATGAAAATAACCAAAAAATAAAAAAGCTTTTTCCAACAGATAAAGGAAAAAATGTGTATCCCTTCATAAAAAGAGAAAATGAACATTCCAATCATGTGGCATTAGAGGGATTTACTGATATTGAAGTGGAGACCATTTATCATTTACTCCATAGAGTTAGGAAAAATGTAGAAGTCGATTGGGAATTCGTGAAGAAAGGAAACAAGAGAAATTATTAATCATCTATAGGGGAGACATATGAATGACAATAACGATAAAAAAATGCACTATTCAGAATCTGCGCATGCTTCAAGAAATTAGTTATGTAACATTTATTGAGACATTTAAGCATCATAATTCACCCGAAAATATGTATGCTTTTTTGGAAAGGGCATTTAACTTACACCAACTAGAAAAAGAGTTATCCAATCGTTCTTCACAATTCTTTTTTATTTATTTAAATGATGAAGTAGCTGGATATTTAAAGATTAATATCAATGATGCTCAGTCTGAAGAAATGGGTGATGAATCACTTGAAATTGAAAGAATTTATATAAAGAAGGAATTTCAAAAACATGGACTTGGTAAATATCTACTAAATAAAGCGATTGAACTTGCAATGGAATGTAATAAACGGAAAATCTGGCTGGGTGTATGGGAAAACAATGAAAATGCTATTGGTTTTTATAAAAAAATGGGATTTGTTCAAACAGGAACTCACTCTTTTTATATGGGTGATGATGAACAAACGGACTTTATTATGACCAAAACACTCATATAACTTCTTCGAAAGGTGGATTATGATGTATATTCCAAAACATTTTAACATCACAGATGAAACGGTGGCTTACGACATTATAAAAGAACATAGTTTTGCGACTCTTTTTTCTCAAAACAATAGAATGCCATTTGCCACTCATTTACCGTTAATTTTGAACAAGGAGAAGTCTTACTTATACGGACACTTTGCAAGGCCAAATCCTCAGTGGAAAGACATTAAAGATCAAACGGTTCTAGCTGTTTTCCATGGTCCTCATTGTTATATTTCACCATCTTGGTATGAGACGAATAAGGCAGTACCGACCTGGAATTACGTGACAGTTCATGTATATGGAGAAGCAGAGCTATTAGAGGATGAAGAGGAGTTAATAGCTTCCTTATATGACATGGTAGTAAAATATGAAGCTCCCGACAGTTCATATAGATTACAGGATGTAGATCCTGAGTTTCTGGCTGGTATGAATAAAGGAGTCCAAGGGTTTAAAATAAAAATCAATAGAATAGAAGGAAAATGTAAATTAAGTCAAAATCATCCCTTACACAGGCAAGAGCGAGTTATTAATCAACTCGAACAAAAATCTACTACAGATGAGCAACAGATCGCTTCATTAATGAAGGCCAATCTAAAAAAGTAAATTTTATCATACCTTAAACACGAAATGTTTTATTGTGAGAAAAAGAGTTACTGGTTGTTTTTCATAAAATTTGACTTAGGAGTAGCCAGGTTTTATAATTTGGTTGATTGACCAAAATATGGAGGTGGAAAATGAGAAAGGAAGATAAGAAACAACGTATAATAGATGCTTCTTACAAAGTTTTCGCCAATAAGGGTTATAACAATTCATCAATAAAGGATATTGCAAAAGAAGCTGATCTAACACCTGGACTCATTCACTATTATTTTAAAAATAAAGAAGAATTGTTATTTTCCGTTCAGCAATATGTTCAAGAGGGATATCATAACAAGTACACTGGAAAAGATGTGGATGATGTATCTCCATTTGTCACTTTACACGAGATAAAATCAAGGTCAGAAGACGATCCTGAATGGTACAAAATGCGTTATGAATTATATTCTTTAGGCTTAAAGAATAAAAATATTCAAAAAGAAGTAGCTGCAATTTTAAGCAATGGTAGAGAAAGCTTAAGTAAACCTTTACAGAAACTTAGTGGAGCGGAAAAAGATATTGAAGGAATAGCAAGTGTTTTGTTAGCTTGTTTTGATGGCCTAGCATTGCAGAAAATGTTAGATAAAGATTTTAATATTGATGAAGCATATGAAGTGTTAGGGAAATTAGTTCAAATCTATTTGAAGGAATAGATTTTTTATTAACGGACGTCTTGGTTGGTTGACCAATTAAAAACTGCAAACTACATGTCAAAAAGGTGTGTTGAAAATGAAAAAAGTACTACTATCTATATTGTTATTTACATTGTTCGTTAGCCCTATCACTGCAATCGCCGTTAGTAACAATCAGTCAGAACACATTAAAGTATTTATGGACAATGCGATCGAAGAATACAACATTCCGGGTGCATCACTTGTCATTATTAAGGATGGAGATATAGCTTTTCAAGAGAATTGGGGTGTTCAAAGCGATGGTTCTCCTGTAACAAATGATACGTTGTTTACATTAGGTTCTGTGAGTAAACCTCTAACAAGCCTTGGAATTATGATGTTAGTTCAGCAGAAAATGATCGAACTTGATCAGACAATTGATACATATATACCATCATTTACATATAAACGAAATGGTTATGAAAATAATATCACCATTCGCCATCTTTTATCACATACAAGTGGTATTAGCTCTTATGAAGGCTTAAAAATAGCTGAGTTAAACTTAAGAGGAAAAGACGCGATAAACGATGCAGTTCAAAGGCTTAATAACGTAGAACTTAACCATGAACCAGGTGAGGTGCACCAATATAGTGCAGCGAACTATTTGCTTTTAGGAAAGATTATTGAAAATGTCTCAAACCAATCTTTTGCGGAGTTTATGAATGACGAACTATTCTCCAAGCTGGGTATGAACCAAACTGTCTCGAATGATAAGAGTGCCTCTGAACTAGGATATCAGCCAGGATTTCAATCATGGTTTGGGAAGCCTATACAAAGTGAGAACATTTATGATGATAGTGGGGCTCCATATGGGTATATTTCTTCTACATCTAATGATATGGCGAAATTTATACAATTCTTACTAAAGGGAGAAGGTTTATTATCTAAACAAAACTTTGAAACGTACATTTCCCCTCAAGTTTCTAGAAAAGAAGATATGTATTATGGATTAGGCTGGAGAATTTCTACAAAAGAAAATGATCCTTATTTCTTCCATGGAGGAGAAACACCCGATTCACGATCTGAGCTTTTGGTTAACTCTGAAAAGAATTATGGTTTCATATTGCTGACAAATAAAAATAATATTTCTGAAGTGCTACAAACCACTTATATGAAAGAAGGGATTAAAGCAATTATTGAAAACGGTAAGTTACCTGAAAGTCCAAAGGTAACTCATCAAATGCAATGGATGACATTGCTTGGGACGATCTTACTTGCTTTATTGTCTGTATGGAATCTATTTGTCTTAAAGAGGAAAAGCACTGTACGAAAAAAATTATGGATTGTCGTCGGATTAACGTCCATTCTATGTTCAATTGCTTTAATCCCTGCGTTAACCTATATTTTTGGTGCACCTTGGCACTCCATTAACTATTATGCACCTGACATAGCTTTTTTAATTAAATGTCTAGTTGGTGTATTAGCTTGTAATGGGTTTTTATTACTTTCTATTATTATCTTAAAAAATAAAAGGTTAAATTACACGAAAAAAGGAATCAAAAAAGATGAAACCTATTCATAAAAAGTCTTTGTTTATAGTGGGAGTATAAAAAAAAGTACTAGTAACTAGTTGAAAACGCTGCATCTACGCAGCGTTTTAACTTATATCAATATGCTATGCTTTTATTTTTTCGTTTGAATATTTATTCCCTTTATAGATAAAATAAAGGGAAATTAACATAAATAGTAAAGCAAAGGCACGTTTCATATCTAATTCTAAGACTAAACTATTGAACCACCCAAAATGATCAATAATGACACCAATCACAAGCTGACCAGCTATACCAGCAATATTTGTTGCGATAACTCCAATTCTAGGAACTGCCATGACAGTCAGAAGTAGATACATTGTCCCCAAAAATGCTGCACTTAATTGCCATTTAGGTGCTTCTAGTAGTGCAAGAACATTTCCATTGCCAAAAAATATGATAAAAATAGTAAGAAACATTGTTCCGGTGAGAAAGGTTAGAAGTGTTGTTTCAATTGTTCCGGCTTTTCGACTTAATGTACCATTGATAGATGATTGTGCGCTTAATGTTATACCGCCAATCAATGTAAATAAAATCATAAATAATCCCAAAATCATAGACCTCCTAATTTATCAATAAAAGTGCGATAATCATTGAAATAACGGCAAAAATCTTTTCTTTATTTATCCTCTTTTTTTTACTGCCCAGCCATCCAAAATGTTCAATAAACATACTCATTACTAATTGTCCGATAATGACAGCAACCATTGTGATGCCAACACCAACGAATGGGACACTTACAACAATGGAAGTTAAATATACAACACCCAAGACACCTCCGAGTAATGTCCATTTAGGTGCTTCAAATGTATAGGAAAGCTTTCCTTTGCCCAAAAAAAGCCACAATAGCCCCAAAATTATTGAGCCCATAAAGAAGTTATAAAAGCTTGTTTCAATTTGTCCAACTGCTTTTCCTAGTTCAGCATAAATCGCTCCTTCAAAACTAAGTGCTGCCCCAGCTAAAAGTGCCAGAATATAAGAAATAAAGCGCATAGATGATATCCCCTTTTTTGTATAATTATATATCTAGAAAAATCGATATATACCGTGACAAAAAACAGAAACCAATATAAAGTCAGATTTCTGTTTTAAAATAGTTAGCTAGCTGTTGAATAAATTCTTCATTACGTCTGTAGTAAGTCCATTGCCCATGACGAATTGATTCAAGTAGACCAGCTTTTTGCATCATGTTTAAGTAGCTAGAAACCGTAGATTGAGAAACTTTGGCTTTTTCTTGGATATCTCCAACACATACTCCACCTTTGTAACTTACCTCCTTCGGTAGGTGAGCACCTTGTTTTGGGAAATGCTTCTCAGGTTCCTTTAGCCACGCTAGGATATTGATTCTTGTTTCGTTAGATAATGCTTTGAAAACATCAATAGGTTCCATGGGAGTAATTGTATATCTAGAATTCTCGATATGTCAAGTTATTAATTTGCTTCTATTTTTATCGTGTTTTTATTAAATAAATATAATTTCTTTACATTTTGTTAATCATGATAATAGTGCTTATCTTCTTAAGAAAGGAGGAGGTGATATTGATCAACATCTTTATACTACTTGTTGTTATGTGTGTATGTTTACTTCTAATCATCACTTTAGATATAAGTCAAGGATTTAGCGCCTTAATGATACTTAATATACTAAAAGATCAAATGAAATTATTCAAAGGAGAAGATATAGTATTATTAGTCATCTTTTTCTCAATATACACATTCATTTTCTTTTCGTACATAAAATCAGAAAAGTAAGTGTTTCTTTATGCTTTGTATGGCTTCTTCAAAATCTTTTCTTTGATTAACAGCGTAAGTAATAATGCGAACGGAATCATTATTTGAAATGGTATATGCAAGTAATAAGGAACTAAATCCAAACCTTCCTGTAAATGTTCTTGATAGGTAGAGGCAATGATAATCGAAAAAAAGAGTATCATTCCACCTACAGAATAATTTATAAGTAGATGAGGTTTCATCGAAAACAATTGGTTTATACCCATTACACCACAAAAGAAAAAAATAGTTATTTTTACAAAACCTAAGATGACCATTAATGTAATAATAAGAGTATCTAACCTTTGAATAAAGTCAGCTATGTTTATATTTGAAACCGCTGTAAGTGAGGGGAACGCAGATCGAATAATTAGATCTGGTCCAATCACACTAATAAGCATAAGCATATTAAATGTTAGATAAAGCCCCGTACAAGCAATAGCGAACAGTCCGGTCTTCATCACTTTTTTCTTATTGTTAATATAGGGGAGAAGCATCGTAAATGTAATAAGTTCCCCATACGGGACAGTTATACCAAGAGGAAAAACCTCCTTTATTATCGGTTTCAAACCATTACTTAATACCGGAATGATATTTTCAGGTGATATGTATCCTCCAATAACATACATTGTATTAATGACGAACAGGGAAAATAACATGATGGCAAAACAGATAACAGCCACTCTTGAAAATACCTCTATCCCCAAGTTAACTGCATAAATTAATACAAGCATAATACAAATTCCTAGTGTAGTCATGGAAGTTCTGAAATATGGAGAAATGACTAACATTTCCAAAAAATCCCGAAGTACTCTAGCAGCAATGTATATAAAATAAATGATATAAGAAAGACCAACTATTGATCCCAAATATTTTCCCCAAATAATTTTCGTATATTCTATCAATGATTTGTCAGGGAACTTTGTAAATAGATAATAGTACAAGTAAAACACTGCTCCACCAAACAATGGTGAAATAAGAGATACTAGCCAAGCATCTTGCATGGCTCCACTGCCGATGTCTAACAAAACCGCAGTGCCGAATAAAAACAATACCATCATACAAAAAAATTGAACTTGACCAATTTGTATCTTTGTCATTGATTCTCACTCATTTCATCTCAAAAGTATTCGTACGCATTCCTGTATTCGAAATCTTTGAGTTGATATTAATTAAGAAGGAGGCTTTCGAAAATAATTCATCCCACTCCTTTTTGTGCTTTTCCCAATACTTAGGGTCAGTTTTAGAAAGTTGTTCACCAAATCCGAAAACATCTGTTTGTTCTTTTTGGACAATTTCCATTACTTGATTAATTTGCGATTTTACCTCATCTTCAAGAGTCTTTTCTATTCTCTCTATTGTCTTTGGGTCCTCTAGATCCATATTGCAATTATAATCACTTATGAATGCTGGAAGAGACACATCTATCCTTAATGAAATTTCACTTTTACTAACTTTTGTAATTAAGGTAGAGTTACTGTCCTGAGTTGTTAATGTTAACTTTTCGTTATTACTACCAGAATCAATCTGTGAACAAGAAAAGGGGAAAGTAGTACTCTTGCTTTCTGATAAGATCATTTGGGCTGTTCTTGCTAGTTCACCATCTAACCAGCGAACTAAGCGATCATCTTTAAATAATCCTATCCCATCAACTTCTATAACAGCTGGTGTCATTTTCTCTAAGTTCTGGCTTTGACTGACTCCCTCTTTAGGTTTACTATGACTTATGCCCGTAATAATAGGGGCTTTTCCTTCTGAGGAGAACATACTGACAAGCTCATATATAGGTATTAAATCTCCAATTCCATACATGTTTTTGTTGTTTTCTGTTGTACTTATAATACTTTTACTCGGGTTTGACTCAATAGGTTCAACTACTTCCAAAACTTCCTCGGCAGTCATGCCTCTGGAAATGAATACTAACACACTTGATCTTGTTTGTTTGGCACGCTCAAAAGCATCGAGTAATGGATAAATACCTTCTCTTGCTTGTTCTTCTCCTATTATAAGGAGCCATTCCTGTAATGAAGAAATTTGAGGATTGAAACAAAAAGAGCCCTCTTGGTATAGTACGAGGTGTCCGCAGCTGATCAGCACTAAGGACCCTTAATTAAGTAACCAAGGAG
>Ga0182742_1001412_pt1 | contig 31015 bp, 23 predicted proteins | sample eDN5th37CBELigMG_FD_128880 | JGI IMG/M metagenome (GOLD analysis project Ga0182742, IMG submission 128880) | Enriched Miracle-Growth compost microbial communities from Emeryville, California, USA - eDNA 5th pass 37_C BE-Lig MG (version 2)... ... | reverse complement strand
TGCACCGCTTCCCGCAGGACGGCCCGTTCGAGCGCAAGATGCAGGTGGCGGAGCTGGACTACATCGCCTCCAGCCGGGCCGCGCAGACCAGCATCGCGGAGAATTACGTCGGCCTGCCGGTCTGAGCAGCCGCACCAGAGGGGATGATAGATGAGGATGCTGATGCCGCGCCACCTGTTAGCAAGTCTCAGCCTCGTTCTTGCCGCCGGCTGCGCGGGAGGGGGCGGACCGGCCGACACGCACGATCGCAACCGAACGGCGGCGGAAGAGGGGCCACGGGAGGCCGCATATAACGCCGTGCCCGACACCCCGGAGACCGGCCGGTACCCTGCCGTGAAGGAGGTCATGCCCGGCCTGCCGGGCCATGTCGTCTATCGTCCCGCCGACATCGTCGCGCTTGGGCAGCGAAAGCTCGGCGTGCTTCTCTGGGGCAATGGGGGCTGCCGCGCCGACGGCGCCTCGGCCCGGCTGCATCTGCTCGAGATCGCCTCTCACGGCTACGTCGCCATTGCGCCTGGCGGCGTGCGCAGCGGTCCGGGGGCTGAGCCGCAGGTCGAGCAGCCTCGCAGCGGCGGCGAGGGAGGTGCATTCCCGCCGGTCGAAACGACCCCGGAAGACCTGCTCTCAGCCCTCGACTGGATCCTTGCAGAGGATCAAAGACCGGGCAGTCTTTTTCATGGAAGGATCGACCGCCAGGCCGTCGCCGTGGCCGGCCACAGCTGTGGAGGACTGCAGGCGATCAAGGTTGCGGCTGATCCGCGCATTGCGACCGCCATCATTCACAACAGCGGAGTGCTCAATCCCGGCACGCCGAACCCCATCACCGGCCTTTCCGTTTCGAAGAGCGAACTTGGCGCATTGCACCAACCGGTCCTCTACGTCTTGGGCGGCGAGAGTGACATCGCCCATCCCAACGGCATGGATGATTTCAGCCGCATCGCGCACGTTCCCGTCGCACTTGCGGACCTCGATGTCGGCCATGGAGGGACATTCCAGGAGCCGAACGGGGGCAGGGCGGCGCAAGTCGCGGTTCGCTGGCTTGATTGGCAGCTGCGCGGTGACCCAGAGGCCGCGCGCTGGTTCGTCGGCGCGGATTGCACGCTCTGCACCAGTTCCGAATGGACATATCACGCAAAGGGCTTCTGATGGCCGCTATCTCAAGCCGCTCCACCAAGCAGGCCTGGTTCGCGCTGCTCGCCCTTGTCGGCACCTGCATCAGCGCCCCGGCGCTTGCTCAGCAATATACGGGCAGCCTTTATGAGGGGCCGGCACCCGGTTCCGGCCATTGGACCCAGCCGCTGGTCGTTCACCAGGAGAATGGCGGCGAGTCCCGCTTCAACACGACCGAGCCGCGCGTGCAGGTCTTCCTGCCTGAACCAGACAAGGCGAATGGCGCCGCGGTCGTGATGCTGCCCGGCGGCGGGCTCCGGGTGCTCGACATGGGGAAGGACACGCGCGACACCGTCGACCGCTTCGTCGCGGAAGGTGTGGCGGTGGTACTGCTGGAGTACCGCACGCGGCAGCTTTCTCCGGAGGAGATTGAGCGGGCCACCGCGCCACGCCCGCAGAATGCCCCGCCCATGGAGTTCCCCAAGCTCGAAATCCGCAACGCCAATGCCAACCCTGCTCCCAATGATGACGCATTGAACGAGGTGCTGCGCCTCGCGGTCATGGATGGGCAGGAGGCGCTCCGGCTGATCAGGTCGCGCGCCGCCGAATGGAATATCGATCCTACTCGCGTCGGCATGTTCGGCACCTCGGCGGGTGGTGGCGTGGCGTTTGGGGCAATGCTCGCCGGAGAGGAGGGGGCGACTCCCGATTTCATCATCTCGCACTTCGGGCCGGCGCTGCAGGACATGCACGTGCCCGAGGATGCGCCGCCCCTGTTCCTGATCACCGAAGCGGGTCATGGCCCGGTGACGGACGGGCTGATCGCTTTGTTTGAGATGTGGAATGAACACCAGGCATCGGCCGAGTTGCACATCTATGCGGTGCCGAATTTCACAATGACGGTCGGCCTTTGGGGCGACCGCCTGTTCGATTGGATGCAGGAGCAGAACTTGTTTTCCAAGGTTGGCGCGGAATGATCCAGTCCGCGTTCTGGTAGGTACGAGAGGCGCGGTCTGCTCCGCCCGTGCCGGGCCTCACTCCGTCCTTGGCGATGCTCGCTTTCAAGGTCCCACGACACACTGACGCCCGACTGCACCGCAACAAACGAACCGCATCACGTATTCGCCGGAAGCTAGTCGAGGTCTGCCCGGATCTCTGCCAATTCATGCATGCGGGCGTCACGACGGCGGAGCGTCTGAATAGCCGAGCGTTGGCAACCCGGACGGTGATTCCGACGCAGGACAAAGACGAAGGCAATTGCAAACCAGCCAAAATCTCGGGATGATGACGATGGAATCCTGCCAAGAAAAAAATGGATAATGGCACGGGCTGCAGCAGAGGTCTGGGAGAAGGAATGATGTGGGGCAAGACCGCGCGGTTGAAGCGTCGTGGAGCATTTCTGGTCAGTAGCGGAATGGCCGCAGCTGTTCTGGCGGTGGCACCCAGTCCCTCTCAGGCCCAAGTGGTCGACGGGGACGCACGCGTGGAAGCGGGAGACGCCGTCGACGCGGGCAATGCCATTGTGGTGACGGCCCGCCGACGTGAGGAATCGCTGCAGGAGACTCCTATCGCCATTTCCGCCTTCAGCGCGGAGACGCTGCAGGAGCGACAGATTCAGCAGACGCAGGACCTTGAGCGGATTACGCCAAGCTTGCAGTTCAAGCCCGCCGGTCAATTGTCCGGCAACACTGCTGCATCGGTCGTGTTCATCCGCGGGGTGGGGCAGCTGGACCCGGGCGCTGCGGTTGATCCCGGCGTCGGCATCTATATCGACGAGGTCTATACCGGCCGATCGGTCGGCGGGACGATCGAGTTCGGCGACATCGCGAGCGTGGAGGTGCTGCGCGGGCCGCAGGGCACATTGTTCGGCCGCAACACGATCGGCGGTGCGATCCTCGTCCGCACGCGCGAACCTGAGATTGGAGAGTTCTCCGGCCGGGGCCGCTTCCGCGTCGGGTCGGACGACCTTTATGAGGGTTTCGCCGCCCTCAACATCCCCATCGCTGACACGATGGCGGCGCGGGTTTCCGGCGGCTTTCGCAAACGCGACGGTTACGTGATCCGAGTCTTTGACGGACTGGATCTCGGCAACGACGACGTGGTCACGCTCAACGGCGCCCTCCTGTTGGAGCCAAGCGATCGGTTCAGCGTGTCATTGCGCGCTGACTACACGAAGCGTGACGAGAACGGCGCGCCGTTCACCTTCGCAGGCATCAACGAGAATGCGCCCGTACCCGCTATCGTCAGCGTCGCTGCGGGCTGCCCTGGGGCGACGATCCCCTTCGCGCCGCTCACACCTGGGGATCCTCGCTTCGGTGCGCCGAACGTCCCCCTCATCGACGATCCACGCTGCGCCAATGACTTCCAGGCACTGGGCGACTTCGTGAACGGGGGCACTGCGCCGGTGCAGAGCACGTCAGAAGTGTGGGGCGTCTCTGGCACCGCTCGTCTGGAATTGACGGACGACCTGACGTTGAAAAGCATTACCGCTTTCCGGTCGACCGAATCGCGCGGCATTCGCGATGCCGACAATACACCGTTCACCATCATCACCACCGATGTTGGCGGCAAGTCGGAGCAGTTCAGCCAGGAAGTGCAGCTGCAATACGATCGCGGCATCGTTAGCGGTATTGTCGGCGCCTATTATTTCGATGAGGATTCTGACGAGCGGGCCAGCATCCCGCTTGCCTTCCCGCCGAGCCCGCCTGTCATCGCTTCCCTATTGGCGGGTCAACCGGGGTCGCGGGACCTGCAATTGTCGCAGCTTGAAACCCGCTCGCTCGCTGCGTTTGGGGAAGTTTCGGTCGAGGTGCTTGACGGCCTCGAACTGACCGGCGGGCTGCGCTACACGGAGGACCGTAAGACCTATCAGGGGACGGTGTTCAATGTGTTCCCAGAGACGCTTCCCGATCCTGACCCGCTGCCGACTCTCGCGATACCGCAGGGCGGGCCGCTCTACATCTTCAACACGCCGAACCGGGAGACCTTCTCTGCGCTGACCGGATCGGCCAGCATCGCCTACGCCTTTACGGATTGGCTTAACGGCTATCTGTCCTATGCCCGCAGCTTTAAATCGGGAGGCTTCAACACCCGCTACAACGCAGCGCCGCCGGGCAATGTACCGGTGCCATTCGACGAGGAGACGGTCGACAGCTACGAGGTCGGTGCCAAGCTGGATTTCGGCGACCTGAGCCTCAATCTGGCTGCGTTCCAGGCGGATTACACCGACATTCAACTCGTTTTCAGGCAGGGTGCAGTGCCGTTGCTGTTCAATGCGGGCGAGGCGCGCATTCGCGGCTTTGAGGCGGAGGCGAGCTACCGTCCCTTCAGCGGCCTTACGCTGGATGCCGCGATGAGCGTGCTGGACGACGAAATCCTCTCGATCACACCTGTCCCCGGCGCGACCGCCACCGTGCAGCCGGGCGAGGACCTGCCGTTGACCCCGTCATTCCAGGCCAACTTCGGCGTCGCCTACGAAATCCCGCTCGACAGCCGCAGGACGGTGACCCCCCGGTTCAACGGCAGCTACACCTCGAAGGTCACCTTCATCACCGGTAGCGTGCCGTTGATCGAGCAGGACGGATATTTCGTGGGCGATGCTTCAATCCGCTTCGAGGCGGATGAACGCTATGCCCTGACCTTCGGCGTCATCAACCTGTTCGATGAAAGATACCTGATCCAGGGCAATGCCTCCTTGGCAACCCTCGGCTACGCGGAGCGCATCTACGCACGGCCACGCAACTGGTACCTGCAGTTTTCTGCTGAGTTCTGACGGAAGCTGACCCGGTTTGGCCACCGTCGCCACTGCAGCAAGGCCCCTGGCTTTGGCTGAAACGCGGAAGCGTGCCAGCACTGGGGATCTGCGGCTCGAGCGCAAGCGGTTCCCGCGGCTAGTGAATACCGCCATGCCAGCCGTTTCTCTGGATACTTCGCCCGCGGCCGCTGAGTCCTTTCGCTCAGGAGCACCGGAGGCGCGCTTGAAGATGCTCTGCGTGCCCGACGAAGGCTTATGAACACCATCGGTGGCATCGCTCAAGCGAGGGCCCTGGAAGTACGATCATGGGAGAAGATGGAATGATTAGTCGGAAGTTCTCCATGCTGGCAGCCGCGGCTGCGTTGGCAATGGCCTGTGCAAACCCGGCAGCCGCTCAGATGACGCATCAGGAGCTGGCCGATCGAGCGGCGATCGAGGATCTGATCACAAGCTATTACAATCACTTCGGCGGCGGTGTCGAAAGCCGGGTCGGCGAGTATTACGCCGAAGACGGCGAGATGATCTTGGGGGGCAGGAGCTACAAGGGGATCGACGCGATCAAGGGCGCCTATGCCGCAGTACCCGCGGACGCGCCGCAACGCCGGTCCTACGCGCTGAATATTCTGATCAGCAACCTGGTCGTGAAGGTTAGCGGCGACACGGCTACGGCTCGGCTCGTATTCACCGAAACTACGACCGAGAAGCAGGGCGAACCACCCAAGCTCCTGGTGCAGGGGCGCGAGTTCGACACTTTGGTCAAACGGAACGGTCGCTGGCTCATCTCAAAGCGCCAGATCCTTGGCCCTACGGGCATTCCGGAAGGTTGGCAGGAGTGATTATCCTGCACTCCCAGTAACTTAATTCTCGCTCACTGGTGCTGGTTCACCGGTGAGCGGGAGGTGTTTTGCAGGCGGGGCAAAACCAGCTTGCACCGCGCTCGGAACGAGATTGCAACCCGGCTGCATCCACGCAGCAACCGAATTGCATCTCACCCGGAAATCCGGCCCCTCCGCATCCCAGCGCTCATGCTGCGGCGAGTGGTGCTTCGGCCCCGCTGCGGCGGGGCAGGCCGAGTCCACGCCGGTAGGTTTCGAACGGGATCGATTCCGGCGCTCGCCACAGGACGAGCGGGATGAACAATGCCGTTACGAAGGCGCCGAAGATGAACACGCCGCGCCAGTCGTACACTGCGAGCAACTGGCTTGCGATTGAACCCCCGGCGACGGCGCCAACGGGATAGCCTGCCGCCATCAAGACAACGCAGAAGCTGCGACAGCGAGCATTGGCCGCCTCTGCAACCGCGGCGTTGGTGGCCGCAAGCATTCCGCCGATCCCAAGCCCAGTCAGCACCCGCCAGATGGAGAGGGTGACGACATTGGAGGCCGTCGCGGCAAGGAACATGCCGACGGTCATGACCACCAGGCAGCCCAGGATCGTGCGCCTGCGCCCGAGGCGGTCGGCAACTCCGCCGAGGAGCAGTGAGCCTACCGCCATGCCGACGAGTTCCATCGACAGCACGATTCCAAGAGCGGCGCGGTCGATCCCCCATTCCTGCGTAATTCCCGGAGAGGCGAAGCTGATCGACAGGACGTCGAACCCGTCCAGCGCGTTGAGGCCAACCATGATCGCGACGACCGTCCATTGGAAGGACGACATCGGACCCTCGTTGATGATCGTGCGTGGGTCCGCCACGGCTGCGTCGCGATTGTCTGGCAATTCAGTCTCTCCCTCCGGTCAGGCCTGAATTCCATGTCAGAGCTTCACGTTGATCTTGGCGCCCATGGCTCTTCGCGGCCCCCAGCGCCTGAATGTGAGTGTTTCGGCGACCCTACAGGTGGATCTTCTTCATAAGGCGGCGAAATTCCTTCGTCTCGGCTTCTGTGAGTGGGGACGTAAGTGCTGCGTCGGCCTTCTCGATGACTGTGCGCATCCGCGCCAACTCCACCACGCCTGCGTCAGTGGCGTAAACGCCGAAAGAACGGCGGTCCTCCGGCAGCTTTCGCCGCTCGATGCACCCGCGATCCTCCCAGAAGTCCAGCGTCAGCGTGGTGGCAGGGCGGGTCAACGCGAGCGCCTCCGCCAGTTGCATCTGCTGTAGACCCGGATTGCGTCCGACAACCTCCAGCATCGAGAAGCGGAGCGGGGTAACACCGGAATTCTTGAGCTCGCGGGTAACCAGCCCATGGGCGAGGACCCAGGTCAACTTCACGGAAAAGCCGGTGAGTTCAGGCAGCAGCCCGTAGTCGATTCCGCTTCCCGACAGAGCGGGGGCACGGTTCCGAACGGCGGCGAGCGGGTCCGGAACTGCAACATCATTTTCCATGCGGTGCGAGGATGGATCGGCATCGAACGATGTGCAAGCGGAATGGTTATTGCCGATAATTATACCCTTGTATAAACAGATCGGGAGCTCACCGAATCCGAAGTGAGCCACTGGGGGAGGGTGTCGAGTGGGCCTAGCACTAGCTGGTGCCCAGGGGGGATTTGCGTCCCGTCGGGGCAGAGCTGTCTTCGTCCTCACAAAAGTCTCTTCGCCACTCGCTGAAGCGGTTTGCAGCCGCTGGACCGGCCCGTCTGGGTTGTCCGGTGCTGCTCCGTGTCCGGCGAGCACTTGTCATTGCGACGGCAGCCTTGCCGTCCGCGCTTTTGTGAAGGGGGCACAAAGTGAAAAGCATGAACAGGTTCGAGGTCTACAAGGCTCTATTGCTCGCCGGCGTTGCCGGAACGATTGCATCGGCCGCTCCGGCTTCCGCGCAAGCTCAAGGTCAGGCCGCGCAGGATTGTGAGGCCAATCCGCTTGATCCCGCATGTGCCGCTGCGGGAACGATTGGATCTTCTTCTGCCGTGCCTGCCACGGGGGGCAACAGCATCATCGTCACAGGATCGCGCATCGCGCGTCAGGATTATGAGGCAAACAGCCCGATTCTCACGGTTGACGAAACCTTTCTCAAGCAGTCCTCGACTGCCGCGGTCGAAGAGCAGCTGAACAGGCTGCCGCAATTCGTCGTTTCGCAGTCATCAACGACTCTCAACACCGCCAGCGGCACCACCGGCCCGCTTGCAGCGGGTACCAGTATCCAGCCCAGCGCCACCAGCACGCCTGGCGCCGCGACGGTGTCGCTGCGCGGAGTTGGCGCCAACCGCACCCTCGTGCTGATCGACGGGCGTCGTGGCACGCCGGGCAACGCCAACGGTACTGTCGACGTGTCCACCATCCCCTCGGCTGCTCTGGAGCGGGTCGAGATCATCTCTGGCGGCGCCTCCGCCACTTACGGCGCGGATGCAATCGCGGGTGTTACGAACTTCATCCTGAAGCGGAACTTCCAAGGGGTCGAACTGGACGCCCAGATGGGCATCAACCAGGAAGGGAAGGGCTTCGAATATCAGATTTCGGGCATCGGCGGCGCCAACTTCGCCGATGGGCGCGGCAATGTCAGCCTCGCGATGTCGGTCAACACCCGCGAAACGCTCTACCAACGGGACAACCCGTTCTACCGCGATTATTGGGCTGATCCGGAGAACACAGGCGGCTCTGGCGTGCTGCTGGGCGTGGCTCGCCCCGGCGTCACGGGCATCGGTCTCACCGCCAACCAGATCAACCCCGCTACCGGCGTGCCACTCGCGGTGCCGGGCTCCGGCTGTGAGTTCCAGCCCCGCGGGTGCGTGCTGTCCAACATGTTCCCGGGCGCAACACCCGGCGTGCCGAACAACACCACGGCTGTGTATCTCAACGAAGATGGCACGCTGTTCAGCCCATCGAGCTTCACCAACGCCAATTATGACGCGCGCGGATCGGTAGCCTTCTTCAAGCCGTGGAGGGCTGTCGACGAACAGAACGGCGTCGTCTGGAAGACCACCTCGGCAGGCACGCTGTACGGGATGAGCACCAATACCACCCAGGTCGTCCCGTCCGATCGCTACAACTTCCTTGCGCGCCTCAACTACGAGGTGAACGACTGGGTCGGCATATTCGCGCAGGGCCTCTACAGCAATAGCACCACCTATACCCGGCTTGAGCCGAGCGCCGCATCGGACATGTTCATTCCGTGGGGCAGCGGCAAGTATACCGGCACCGTGCCGGGCGCCAATCCGCAGGCGGTCAGCTACCAGAACCCGTCCGTCCCCTCCGCAGTGATCCCGACGCAGAGCGTGGTGAATGGCCAGATCGTCACCACCTTCGCGCCCAATCCGGCCTTCATTAACATCTATCGCGGCATCCTGCCCTGTGCCACGCCGGGTGACCCCGGCTACAATCCGACCGGCTGCACCAACACTGAAGCCTTCCAGGCCGTGGTGCCCGACAGTATCGAAGCGCTTCTCAATGCGCGTCCAAACCCGAATGGCCGCGTCGCCCTGGCCGGCATGCTGCCGAACCCGCGCCAGAGCTTCCAAGACGTGACGACCTATACGTTAGTGGCGGGCCTGGAAGGTTCAGTCCCAGGAACCGACTGGACTTGGGAAGCCTTCGTAAACCACGGCATTGCGCGCACGATCAGCCGCCAGACCGGCTATTACTCGCTGCAACGCCTTCGCGCTGTCGTTACAGCACCGAACATGGGTCAGAACTTCAGGTACACCGGCAACCCTTATGGCAACGGTGCCGGTGCCACGACCGGAAGCTGCACGACCGGGTTGAACTTCTTTGGCGGGTATCAGGGCATCTCCGACGATTGCCGCCAAGCGATCGCTGAGGACAACACCAGCATCGGCACCTCGCGGCAAACCATCGTGGAAGCGAACCTTCAGGGCGGAGCGTTCACCATCCCCTGGACCGGCGATGAGCTGCGCTTTGCGCTCGGCGCCAGCTACCGCGAGTCCCGCTACGAATTCCTTCCGGAAGGCTCAGCCTCTGCCGGGCGGGAGTTCCTGGACTCCATCATCGGCGGCCCTCCCAACACGATCATGGAGAATACCGGGATCGACGCCAAAGAGGTCTATGGCGAGCTGCTGATCCCGCTGCTGGCTGACCTTCCGTTGGTCGAGAGGTTCAACCTCGAGGTCGGCGGGCGCATGTCGAACTACAGCCCCGGCGGCACCAGCTATACCTACAAGATCCTGGGCGACTGGGAGGTCACCCCATGGCTGCGGCTGCGCGGCGGCTTCAATCGGGCTGAGCGCACGCCGAACATCGCCGAACAGATGCTCGAACGCCAGGTCGGTGTCTCGATCGACCCAGTTGGCGACATCTGCTCCACCCGCCACAACAACATCTTCTCGGCGAACCCGAGCACCAATACGACGAATGCGCTGGACGTGCAGGCGATGTGTCTGGAGCTGATGGCGCGTGACAACAACGGCGTGTACGCACCGATCGTCAACCCGGATGGAACGCCGAACGTCAACAGCTACTACAACCCGGCCGACGCAACCCTGCGGCAAGCAGCGGGTGGCGGCGGCTTCTCCAACGCTCCCCGGGTTGGCAACGCGGTATACCTGCGCGACTACAATCCCAACGCTGCGCCGTTGAGGCCTGAAAAGGCGGACACCTGGACGGTAGGTGCGGTCATCCGCTCACCCGTCAACAGCGGCCCGCTGTCGAGCCTCAACCTGACGGTCGACTACTTCAACATCACCATCAAGGATCCGATCTCCGTGGTCGGGGCGGGCGCGCAGCTGCTGCGTTGCGTCAGCCCGAACTACAACCCTGCCGCCGAAGGGGTTGCGGCGGGTGCGACTGACGCGGCCAGCCTCAACAATCCTGAGGTGCGGGCGCGGGCACAGGCTGCGCTCAACAATCCGGCGTCGACCTGCGCGGGCGTCTTCCGAAACCCCAGCAACGGTGTGAACAACTGGTTCGGGCAGTTCAACACTGCGGACGTGGTCGGCACTTACGGCAACGAAGGCCTCGTCAAGCTGTCGGGCATCGATGCCAATCTGAGTTGGAGCACGAATGCCGGCCCCGGCCGGCTGTTCGCGAACCTCAACGCCAACTACATGATCGACTTCAAGATCCGGGCCTTCGACGGCCAGCCTCTGATTGATTATGTTGGCACCACCGGAACGGGCGCTCTGGGTGTGAGCTCGGGCTCATCGTTCGAGTACAAGCTGTTCGGTGTTCTGGGCTACAGTGTCGGTCCGGCAAGCGTGTCGCTGCAGTGGCAGCACCTTCCGAAGACGGAGGACGGCAACGAGGCGCTGTTCCTTAACGGGCTGGCCCCGGCAGGATCGGACCAAAGCGGACTTCCCCCCTACAATTTGTTCCACCTGAACTCGAGCTACGAACTTAACGAAGCAGTGCGCCTGCGGTTCGGCATCGACAACCTGTTCAACAAGGCTCCGCCGCTGACGAACGTCGACGTCAATATCGATCGGTCGCTCGGACAGCTGCCTGGCGGAAGTTTCAGCCTGTTTCATGACACGCTCGGCCGGCGCTTCTCGTTTGGTGCCACCGTAAGCTTCTGATAAATTTCTAAACAGGGTTCCGGGACGAGATCCCGGTGGAGGATGCAACATGCGAAAGCATACCCACTTGTTCCTTTTTGCTTCGCTTTTACCTGCGACGCTTGTGCTTAGTGCGGGGTCTGTCGCTGCCCAGGAGAGCCACGCTCATGCGGCTGCCGACGTGCCGGCGCAGACGCGGCCCGCTGCGCTGAAGACGGTGCGCTGGTCCGACCCGGCCGCTTGGCCGAACGGCAAGGTTCCGAGCGCGGGGGAGGCGGTCACCATCCCACGTGACACGGAGGTCGTCCTGGACGTTAGCCCACCGGCGCTGCGCAGCCTGACGATCGACGGCAAGCTCAGCTTCTCGAACGATCGCGATCTCGAGCTTGCGACGGACTGGATCTACCTGCGTGGTGGCGAGCTCCAGATCGGCACCGAGGCCGAGCCGCACACGCGCAAAGCCTCGATCACGCTGACCGACACGGTGCCGGGCGAGAATATCAACACGATGGGTGATCGCGGCATCATGCTGATGCGCGGGACGCTCAGCCTGCATGGTGATCGCGAGCACACCTGGAGCAAGCTGGCGAAGACCGCCGAGGCTGGCACCAGCCGCATCGAGGTGCTCGATGCCAGGGGCTGGCGAGTGGGCGACGAGATCGTTCTCGCGTCAACCGACTTCAATCCACGGCAGGCGGAAAGGCGCACCATCACCGCGATCAACGGCAATGTGATCACCTTTGCCCAGCCTCTCGAATACATGCACTTTGGCGAGATCACCTTCGGCGTGGACCAACGCGGCGAAGTCGGTCTCCTGACGCGCAACATTCGTATCCAGGCCTCGGAAGATGCCGACCAGAACTATTTCGGCGGCCACATCATGGCGATGCCGGGCAGCAAGGTGCAGGTTTCCGGCATCGAGCTGAGCCGCATGGGCCAGCACCTGACACTCGCCCGCTACCCAATCCACTGGCACCTGGTGGGCGAGGGAGATGGGCAGTACATCAAGAACTCCGCCATCCGGGATACCTACAGCCGCTGCGTGACGGTGCATGGCACCAACAACGTGCTGGTGGAGAACAACGTCACCTTCAACACGGTAGGCCATTGCTTCTTCATCGAGGACGGGGTCGAGACGGGCAACCGCTTCGTTCGTAACCTCGGCATCCAGACCAAGTGTCACCCGACGCTGGATTGTGTGCCGACCAATCTCGCGCCCGGTGGATCGCCCCCGGGAATGGCGGCGGCAGGGCAGGCTTCCGAGCACGTCCTGATCCCGTCAGACAATACCGTTTCTACCTTCTGGATCACCAATCCGAACAACCACTTTGTCGATAACGTGGCCGCGGGTTCGGACCAGATCGGGTTCTGGTTCGCTCTGTCGGAGCATCCGGTGGGCGAGTTCCTGAACACGGAGCGCGGTCTGAATACCTGGCCTCGCCGGACTCCGGTGGGCGAATTCAGGGGCAACGTTGCCCATTCGAACTTTGACGGCATGATGTTCGATCGCGGCCAGAATCCCGATCTCACCTTCAGCGTCGTCGGCAGCAACTATCACACCGCTCGCGTCGATCCGACGGACCCGAACAGCGAGCGGCTGGAATCGGTGTTCGAGCATTATACCGGCTACAAGAACCGTCATGGCGCCATCTGGGGCCGCGGCAAGATGCACCTGTTCAAGAACCTGAAGCTTGCGGACAACGCCATCGGCTTCACGCACGCGGCGGGCGACCTTGCCTCGCCCGCCTTCTCATCGAAGGTCGTAGACTCAATCTTCGTGGGAGAGAGCGCCAATATCGGCAACCCGAGGACGCCGCAGGAAATCGCCTACGGCCGCAGTCTTCCGCAGGAAAACGCGGATTACCCGATCCGTGGGTATGAGTATTACGATTTCCGCCAGGAAGTGGAGAACGTCACGTTCCGCAACTTCGTGGACAATGACACGCGCAAGGCCGGCGCGATTTCTTACCTCATGTACACCAGCTTCGGGATCAGCACCGAGAACTCGGTGGAAGGGCTGACGTTCGAGAACGCGAAGCCGGTCTACTTCCCGCCCATCGAGCGCAAGTGGTCGTCCGACTTCGGCAGCCGTTCGGGCTGGAGTGGAGCGGTGTTCCGGGACAAGGACGGCTCGGTGGGCGGCATTCCGAACTCCTATGTCGTTCTCGACAACGGAATCGCGTCTGACGAAGAGGCTTGCGACATCAAGCCGCAGTGGAACGCAGCGGTGTGCCGGGGCGACTTCGGCCGCGTCAGCGTCGGCCCGGTGGGCGGACCCGGTGGACCCGGTGGTCCGGGCGGGCTGGCCGCCTTTGGTGGAGGTGCCCCCGGCGCCGGCGCCGGTCGCGCGGCTCCTCCCGCTGGTGGTGCAGCGGCGCCCCGTGGTCCAGGTGGCCCGGGTGGCGCAGGTGCTCCGGCCGGCCCGGGCGGTCCGGGTGGCCCCGGTGCCTTTGGCCCTCGCCCCGCGCCTGAGCCAGTGGTCCTCAGCCGCAATGGCCGGAAGATGGACTATGTGGGCGAGACCACGATCCGTAGCGGATCTGAGGTCAAGGTCGAAACGGCGCGTGACGCTGTCTCCCTCGCCTTGCGGGAGATGGATCCGGGTTCCTGGGTCATCTTCGAACTGCCGGGCTTCAGCGCCCCCGCTGCGGGCACTGCGCAGAGCAGCCTCGAGGCGCTGCGCCAGGCCAACGACACGTCCTATTACAAGGATGGCAATACGCTCTGGGTGAAGCTCGTAGTCGGGAATAGCGAGGCGCAGGGCGGCCCCGGCGGACTGGGGCCGAGGAGCAGCATCGATGTCAGGCGGCAAGTCCAGGTAAGTTCGGTCGCTCCGGATGCGGGGGATATCCGGCGCGAGTGATACACGGGGAAGGCCTTGCTCCGGCGGGGCCTTCCCACGCTGCCTGCTTTTGATTGCTGCTGGAGCTCTAAGGCGAGCAGCTATGCTGACGGCCCTGCTGCGGCCATCAAGCTGTGAACAAACGAGAAGGAACGTCCATGTCGATCAGGGTACGTCGGGCCGTACTCCTCGCGGCGGGTGCCGGGCTAATTGGCGCGCTGCCAACCCTAGCAATCGCGCAGGTGAACCGGGACGCTGTGCTCGACATCCTGATCGAGTGCTCGAAGATCAACGACGTTGCGGCTCGCGTCGCCTGCTACGACAATAACATTCGTCCTCTCGCCCAGACAGTCGCGCCCCAAGTGCCGCCCCAGGCCGCAAGCTCGCAGCGCGAAACTGTGCCGATTGGGCCGACCCGCGAGGCTGAAGTCCGTAGGGGGAGCGAGCCTTCGCCTCCGCCCCGGTCGGCTCCTTCAGCAGCGAGCGTGGCCGGGGCGGCCGACGTCCCGCCAAGGAGCGCCCCTGCATCGCGAGTCTCGCCAACTCCGCCAGCCGCAGCGGCCCAGGCTATCGTAGCCGAAGTGGTTGAGAGGCGGCCGGGCGCGTACCTCCTTACCCTGCAAGACGGCGCTCAGTGGGAATTCGCCGAGGACGTGCCGATCAGCTACCGTCCACCAGTTCGCGGCTCTCAAGTCGAAATCGAGCGCGGCTCCCTCGGCGGCTATCGCATGCGCTTTGACGGACAGCGAGCTGTGCGCGTTCAGCGCGTTCGGTAGAGGGGGTGCCGGAGCGCGGCGTGCGCTTCCGGCAAGCGGGCGTGGATCATCACCACCTGCATCTTGCGCTGAACGACCAAGGCGGGCGAGGACGATAGAGCCCCCGCCCGCGATTCTTCTCCTAAAGCTTGAAACGAACGCCCACTCGATAGGCGCGACCCGTCGGGTCATACAGGGTGCGCCCTTCGCCGGTAACGGGGAAGGGGGGCCATCTGTTGAACAGGTTGGAGATGCGGACGAACGCCTCCACGCTTTCGTTACCCGCCGGCGACACGTCGTACTTGAAGGTCAGGTTGGTGAACAACGCGGGCTTCACATCGTTGATGTTGACGCCGTCCCGCGAAATTTCACCCTCGACGAGGTCGTTGTTGATCCTGCCGCCGGCGTACCAGCGCAGATCGAGGGTCGAGCCAAATCGTTCGGTGTTGTATGCGACTGTGCCGAAGACCGTCCACTTGGGCGTGTTGAACTCGCCCACCGTACGATCGACCAAGCCATTGGCAGCTGCCGTGGTCTGCTGCTTGATCACGTGATTGGCGAGTGCGCGGATCTGCAGGTCGCCGGGGCCGAACAGCCGCAGTGGGGTGGTGTAGGAGGCTTCGAAGTCCAGCCCGCGCGTCTCGAACTTGTCGAGGTTCTCGAACTGAACCACGATGCCGGTCACCTGGTCGCTTGGCCCCAGTGTTATGGCATTACAGAAGGTCTGGTTGTTCGACAGGAAGCATTGGCGAAGCACGTCGTCCGCCGCGAGGGTGCCGATCTGCCCCTTGATGGTGATATCGTAATAATCCGCCGACAGCCGTAATCCGCCAAGCCACTCCGGCTGAACGACGACGCCGGCGGTAAAGGTGTCTGCCTTTTCCGGTGCGAGTTCGCGATTGCCCTGGCGCGTGACCGGCACCGGTATCACGGCGGAGGTTCGCGGATCACGCACGTTCGTCACCAGGACGGCGGTGGGCGTGAACAGCTCGCCCAAATTGCCCGCGCGAATATCGCGAGAACGGGTGGCGCGCAGTCGGAGTGCATCGGTCAGGTCCCAGGTGGCGCCGACTTTCCACGTCTCCACGCTGCCTGAGGAGCTGTAGTCCGTGTACCGGCCCGCCAGGTTGAGATCGAATGCCTGTGCGAATGGCGCATCGCGAAGCAGCGGAATGGCAAGTTCGCCATACACTTCCTTCACGTTGTAGGAGCCGACGATCGCCTTGCGGTTCGACGAATGCCAGCCGTTCGCTTCGGAGATCGGGTCGGCCACTGCGTCGATCTCCTCCTTCCGGTATTCGGCGCCGAAGGCGGCACTGATCGGGCCTGCCCAGCCGTTGAAGAGGTCGCCGTTGAGGTTTGCGGCTGCGACCTGCTGCTTCGTCACCATGTCAAAGGCGGATGTGCCGGTGACATAATCGATGGCGTCGGCTGAGGGCGACCCCATCCCGAACAGGTTGAAGGGACGGCATGACGGATCGTCATTGGCAGGATTGGCATCAGCATTGACGCGGCAGACGATCTGGCCACCCGCCTCCACCGCGTCGATTGCACGGCGGAATGCGGCCACGTTCACGTTGCCGATCCGCCGCTGCTCGAAGCGATTGTGGCCGTACTGAAAATAGGCGTCCCACCGCCAGCTTCCGCCCAGGTCTCCCTGCGCGCCGACAACACCGCGATAGATCGCGGGAGAGCCGTCCCGCACCCTGAATTCGCCCATTCCGGGATCCTGGAAAACACGGCCCATGTTGAAGCAGGTGATCCCGGCATTTCGCATCTGATCCTGCACTGCTGCGGGCAGGAACGGGTTGGTGATCGGCACTTGGATGGACCCAAGCGCAGACACCAATGTGGTGGCGGTGCAGGTGGGATTTCCGCTCACCGCGCCGTTGTTGCGCGCCGGTTGCGCCAATCCGGTGGAGATGACCGACGCGAAGGTACCTTCTGCGAAGATCTCCAGCCCGTCCGTGATGTCGAACGATGCGCGGCCCATGATCGAATAGCGCTCGAACGGAAACTTGAGGTCGCCTCCGGGCGTGGGAGCGTCGCCGAAATTATCGGTTCCACCGATCATGTTGTTGCCGAACACTTGGCCGTAGCCAAACTGCGAGGTTGTTCCGCCCGGGCCGAAATCGAGGCCGCGCAACGGACCGCTGGTGATCAGCCCGCCCTTTGACACATCCGCGCGGCGCACGTCCTCATCGTAGATCGTCCCCGGCAACCCATTGGTGGCGAATGCCGAGTTGCCGACTGACCCCCGTCCGGACCAGGGGCGGGAATAGTTCGGGTACTGCAGGCCGCGGATGCCCTTGTCTCGCGAATATTCACCACCGATGAGGATGTGGCCGCGTCCCCCGGCGAAGTTCGTCCCAGCGGCGAGCGAGGCCAGTGCGTTAGCACCGTCACCATATTTGGAGACGCCTGACTGAACTGTGCCCTCGATGCCGTTCAGATCGGACTTGAGGATGAGGTTGATCACGCCAGCTACCGCGTCGGAGCCCCACGAGGCGGATGCGCCGCCGGTAACTACTTCTGTACGCGCCACCAGGATGGTGGGGATCACGCCCAGGTCCACGGTGCCGTCCGAGAACGTTGGAACGTGGCGGCGGCCGTCAACCAGAACCAGTGTCCGTTGCGCGCCAATGCCTCTCAGGTCTGCGTAGGTTGTGGCGGAGGCCGGCTGCCCGGTCGTGCGGAAACTCGGAACGAGGGCGAGAATGTCCGACACCTGCGTGGGAGTGACCGCCTCGATCTGCTCCTCGCCGAGCACTGTCAACGGGGTCGGCGCCGTGAAGCCGCTGCTGCGCACTCTGGAGCCGGTCACGACGATTTGATCGCTCGCGACGCTGTTTTGAGCCGCTCTGACTCCGGCAGCTGGGGTGGCATTCGGCTGCTGGCTGTCCTGGGCGTGCACCGCCTGTGGCAATGCCCCGACGAGCAGCACCACCGCGATTGCCGGGCACGAGACAGCGCTGCGCGAACCGCGCGATACGAGCCTGATCATGTTACCTCCCCTCAGTACGTTCTTGGGCGTTCGCCCGATTATTATCCGGGTAAGATGCGGACTGTGACTTTACGCTGCTCCGGACCGCCGACCTGCGGCTCCGCTGAGGCCTGGACGACATATTCAGGTTGATCGAGGCCCGCGCCCTGGAGCAGCTCGGCAATCTGATCGGCACGTACCTGTGCGATGTCTGCTCGCTCCTGCACCACTTCTCCATTGGAGAGGCGGACGGCGGCACGGTAGCCGGTGATCTCTATCCGACTGGCAGCGACGTGATTGGCATATTGCAGGATCGGCTGCAGCGCGCGCGGCGACTGGAAGTTCACCTTGCCATCGAAGTCGTATTCGATCGTGAATGTCTTCTCCGGGAAGGGCGCCTCCGGCAGAGAGGGCGGCGGCGGCGGCGTGAAAGCAAGTTGCCCCATGCTCGGGCCAGGCGGGCGGGGGGCTTCGAACGGCAGTTCGTACCGCGCTTCTGCCGTCAGCATGGTGTTACATTCGGGCGAGAGCTCCGGCATGACAGAGACTTTCACCGGGTTGAGCACCTTGCCTCCGCAGACCTCCTGGTCAGGGCTGACTGTGCCTTCGACCAGAACCTTATGTCCGAGCGATGGTGGGTTGAAATCTGCCGAGACGTCGGTCTGAATGCCCATGTAATAAAGCTGTCCCTCATACTCGGAGAGCCAGCAGGGCACCGAACTTGTGTCCCGCACGATAGGACAGGAAATGAACGCCACGTCCTTGGCTGCGGCAACCTGAGAATAGCCAAGGGTGAGGGCGAGGGCGGCGAGCGAGATCGACTTCATGACCATTCCCTTCACAGGCTGCTGAGGAAGTTCGCGAGATCGCGGCGTTCGCTGTCCCGCAGCTGGATGTTGTACCGCCTGTCGTAGAAGTTGATCAGTTCCGGGATGCTCTCGGCCGATCCGTTGGAGAAATACGGTGCCCGCGCAGCCAGCCCGCGGAACTGCTGCATGACGATCGTGCCCACATCATTGCACTTGCCGGAGATCAGCGCGCGGCCTGGATCTTGCGTGTAGATCACCCGCCCAAGGTAGGGATGTGGCGGCACGTTGGCTTTGCAGGTCACCTTGAACAGCGGCATCAGCTCCTGCTCCTCCGTCCATGGGTTCCGCGGTGTTTCCAGCGCCCAGGGAAGATTGGTGGTGCCGATGTCCATCCAGCCGTTGGCGGAATCGAGGCCGGTCATGTGCATCCCGTGGCAGGTGGCGCAGGTCCGCTTGGTGGGGTTGCCGAGGCCCACCGTATTCAGGTGCATGGAATCCTTGATCCAGAAGGTGCGGAAGTGGAAAATCTCCTGCCCCCGACGAATGGATTCCCGCATGGCGATCTGCTCCGGAGTGGAGCCCTGTGCGGGGGCTTTCCACACATCGCCCATCGGGAAGACCCAGCGCGTGATGTTGTTGCCCAGGACGCCCTTGTCTCCGGCCAGCAGATTGCGAGGGCCGAACGCCTTGGCTCCGCCTTCCTCCACCAGAGAGCCGGCGCCGGTGCGTTCGACCTGCGCGGCATAGATCTGGCGCTCGAATGCTTCGATCTGCTGGAGTTGAGCGTCGGTCAGCTTCTCCAGCATCTGGAGGTGCGTGACGCCCGCCTCCACCGCCTGGGTGCGCAGGGTCGCCTGACGGGCGTCCGCCATCATGTTCTGGTTGAGTGGGCGGCCAGTCTCGGGGTCGCGCGCGGCTGGCTCGCCCGTCTTGCCGACAAAGGGGCTGACGCCGAAGCGCTGCTGGACGACATATTCGAGGTTCGCCGCCACGCGAGGACGGCGATAGATCGAGATCATCGGGTTAGGGCTGTTGAGCCCGTATTCCGGATCGGTGTTGCATCCGCCTGGATCGCGCACGACCTCGATCGTGAACTCAGGATCGATCGGACTGCCGTCCGCGGCCTTGGGCGGCCAGGGCAGGAAGATGCGGAACAGCCCGCGCTTGAGCAGGATGGAGTGCGACGCAGGATCGCCGGCAGGCAGGTTCGGGCAATTCATGCCGTCGATCGGTGCGAAGATCGGGTCCTTGCCCTGCGTCGCTTCCCAGCGCTCCCGGATCGATTGAAGAGACAGGCTCATGCCGTCGGCCGGCTGGTGACAGCTGACGCAGGCACGGCCATTCTCACCCACCGGTTCGAAGAACGCGTGTCCCTTCGTCTCGAATGCCCCCTCCGCGTTCAGCACGCCCAGTCGGCCGGACTCGTTGGGATACTCGACCCATTCGGGGAAGATCCGGCCTTCACCTGGGGACCACCAGTCTCGCGCGGCGGGCGACGAGGAGGGGGACACCGGAACGTGTGCAACCTGCTCTGCCTGATCGGGAACGTGACCAGCCACATCGCCGACCGCGCCGGGCGCCTGCTGCTCGCCCACCTGTCCGTTCGCCGCAATGGCCGAGCCGGCGAGGAGCAGCGAAACCACGAGAGCTACAGTACTCGGCCGCGGAGTACGCGAGTGGAGTGCCACCCTGCCAGACACATCTTTCTCCCAATGATTCGATTTTATAACTATAAAACATAACGGATGGATTGTTGACAAGCGCAATCGGCGTGGCTTTGCATAATGGGATGAGTTCCGCGAAACTTCGCAGCGACACGTCAGCGGTGGCGGAGGACCTGCGGCTGGACATGGGGCCCTTGGGCGAGGATATTGGTTTCCAGATCCACATCACCCGTCGGGCCATCTGGGCGGACTTGCGTTCCTCGCGCAGGACGAAGGGCAGCCGGAAGCCGTCGGGGTACATCTCGACGCTGCTTCTGGTGGGCAACAATCCGGGCGTGTCGCCCAGCCAGATTGCTCAAGCTCTTGTGATCGACATGCCGAACATCGTCCTGATCATGCGACTGCTTGAGGAAGAAAAGCTGATTGAGCGGAAGGTCAACCCGGCTGACCGCCGCCGACTATCGCTGTCGCTGACTCCGGCCGGTCAAGCACGCTACGTCGAGGTCATGCAAATGAGCGAGGCGCATAGTCGAAAGATCGGCAGCCAGCTTACGGACGAGGAGCGAGCCAAGCTTATCGAGCTGCTTGGCAAGGTGCGTGCCTCAGTGATGGCATCAGTGGAGAAGAACGATTCTTGAAGAGCGGAGGCTTCGCGACACATTGTTGGCGAGCTAAAGAAGGGGGCCGATTGACTGCGTCTGCTTCGAAGATTTTCTACCCTGAAGAGCCGGGGCGCCGGCAGTAGTACGAAAGTCCGAGATCACCGTGAGTATCTTCGCAGACGTTCCGATCTGTGCGGCGACGGTCGGTCTTTCAGCGCGTAGAGCCGGGTTCTGTCGCGGCTGACAGCAAGGCCGGCGAAGAATAAGATAGGCGATCCTGGCTCCGCAATCAGCCGCTGCCGGGGCCGATTCTCCCCGACGATGCCAAGTCACCGCGTCATCCAGCCTCTGCAAGTCTGAAGCCTGCGAAACCCGCCGCGGCGACCTCATCGCACTTCTGCCGGTAGGGGCCGCAGCCGCCGACATAGGGCATGAAGACCTGGCGTCCGTCGCGCGTGCGGCCGTGATACCAGCTGTTTGCTCGTGGGAAGAGCGTCTGGTGCGCCACCTCGTGCACATGCTCCATCCAGGCGCTCTCCGCTTCCGGCGTTGCTTCGATCGTGTCAACGCCACGGCCGCGCAGGTCTGCCAGACATCCCGCGATCCATTCGACATGCTGCTCGATCGAGACCACCACGTTGGAGAGGACAGAGGGGCTGCCCGGACCCGTGATGGTGAACATGTTCGGGAAGCCGGAAATGGCGAGACCGAGATAGGAATGCGGCCCATCCGCCCACTCCTCTGCGATGGAGGCGCCGTGTCGCCCACGGATGTCGATGGCCTTGATCGCGCCGACACAGGCGTCGAAGCCGGTGGCGAAGACAATCACATCCACCGGATAGACCCTCTCGGATGTGACGACAGCATCGGCGGTGACCTGCCTGACCGGTTCTTCCCGCACATCGACCAGCGTGACATTGTCGCGGTTCATGCTCCGGTAGAAGCCGATCTCGGAGCAAAGTCGCCGGGCCCCGAGCGGGTAGCCGTGTGGCGTCATCTTGCGGACCTTCTCCGCGTCTTCGACCAGTTCCGCGATCTGTTGGCGCGCGAATTCTGCCGCATGGGCGTTGGATTGTTCGTCCACCAGCAGATCCTCATAGGACAGCAGCAAACCTGCCGTCCCCGCCTGCCATTGCTCCGCGAATCGCCACTCCCGCTCCTCGCGAGTGGCGGCCTTTGCACTGCCCGGCCGAGGATTGTCGAAGAATCCGAGGAATCCCTGCCGTGCTGCAGCACGTCTCTCGGCCAGCGTCTTGCGGCTCTCCTGCCACTCTTCGTCCGAAAGCGGGCGGTTGCCGGCCGGCACTGCGAAATTGGGTGTTCGCTGGAAGACGGTGAGGTGCTGCGCGACCTCCGCCAGCTGCGGCATGACCTGGATGCCCGAGGAGCCGGTGCCGAACAGCGCGACATTCTTTCCCTCAAGATCGATCGCCTCATCCCACTTGGCGGTATGCAGGATCGTCCCGCCAAACTGGTCGAGCCCCGGCAAATTGGGCGCCTTGGGGGCGGACAACGCTCCGGTGGCGAGGATCAGGTGCCGCGCGTCATGCTGCTCGCCCGCATCGGTCTTCACTCGCCAGACATTATCTCCCTCGTCCCAGCGTGCGGATGTGACCCTGGTGTCGAAGGTGATGTCGCGCTTGAGATCGAACCGCTCTGCGACATGGTCGAGATAGGCGAGAATCTCGGGCTGGGCGGCGTAGCGTTCCGTCCAGCGCCATTCCTGCTCCAGCTCGGGCGAGAAGGAGTACGAATATTCGATGCTGGGTACGTCACAGCGCGCGCCCGGATAACGGTTCCAGTACCAGGTCCCGCCGACGCCGGAGCCGGCTTCGATCACCTTGGCTTCAAACCCCTGCTCACGCAGCTTGTGCAGCATGTAAAGCCCGGCGAATCCGGCTCCGACAATCAGCGCGTCGTGCGGGCGCGTCGTCATGCTCCCGCTCCCAGCCGTCCGCGCATGAAATTGCCGGCCGTGGCCAGAGCCTGGCGTCCCTCCGGCAGCATGAAGGCGAAGGCGTGCCAGACATGCGGCGCCTCCGGCCAAATCTCCAGCTGTACATGTGTATCCGCGGCGCCCGCCTTCCCGGCAATGCGCAGCGCGTCATCCAGCAGGATCTCCGCCGAGCCGACCTGGACGAGCATCGGAGGCAAGCCGGAAAGGTCGGCGTGAATGGGGGAGGCCAGCGGATGCTTCGCATCGCTTTGCGCTAGGTAAAGCGAGGCCATCGCCCGCAGCCCCTCTTCAGTCAGTGAGGGATCGGCGGCGGCCTTGCTTCTGATCGTCGTACCTTCGAGCGCGAGGTCTGCCCATGGCGAGATCAGCACGGCCGCCGAGGGCAGTGGCGCCCCCTCGTCACGCAGGCGCACCATCGTGGAGAGCGCCAGTCCCCCGCCGGCCGAGTCACCGGCGATAATGATCCGGTCAGCCGCGATGTTTTCCGCAAGCAGGGCATGAAAAGCGGCTACAGCATCGTCTACCGCCGCAGGAAACGGGTGCTCCGGCGCAAGCCGGTAGTCGAGAGCATAAGCGGGAAGGCCGGCCGCTCGCCCCAACTCGGCAGCAAGGCCGCGATAGCCGCGGGGGCTGCCTATGACGAAGGCGCCGCCATGCAGATAAAGAAGCGCTCCGTCCTCAGCCACATTCGGCGCGCTGCAGCGGAGCGCAGGGAGATCACCGAGGCGTTTCTCCTCGATCCGCAGATCCTCCGCGACCGGGATGGAACCCAGCAACTCTTCGAACGCGATGCGCGCTTCGGGCGGAGGCGCCGCAAGGTCGGGCCCTCCTTCTCGCAATTCGGCAACAAGGGTGCGCAGTTCCTGGCTCGGCATCGGTCCTCCTGTTCGGGAATAAAAGCGCAGCTGAGTCTTCGTATGATTGTCAGGCCATCGCTTTCGCAGGCGCTTGCCAAAGAACGTCCGACCGCACGATCGGCGTGCCGTAGAGCAACCTCCGCTCCGCCGGGTCGAAGCTCTCGCGCCGGTGCGCGCAGCAGAGATTGTCCCAGATCAGGATATCGCCGGCACGCCACTGGTGCAGATAAACAAAGTCCGGCAGGGCAATATGCGCGTAGATCTCGTCCAGAAGCGCCGCACTTGCCTCTCGAGAGAGCCCGGTGATCCGAGGCGCCGTGTCGATATAGGACAGGATGCGGCGGGCGCCGAGGAACAGGAACTTGCGGCCGGTCACTGCATGGCGCTGCACCAGCGGAACCTTGCGGAAAAGGCTTTCATCCTCGGGATCGGCCTCGTTCAATTCACCTTCGGCATCGTTCACCTTGAGCGGGAAATGGATGGAACGCCCCTCCACCCGCTCGCGCAAGGCCGATGGCAGGGCGTCGTAGGCGTCGCACAGATTGGCGATGCCGGTTCTTCCGCCGGTCTTCGTCACCTCGACGCCGTGCAGCGCGGTCGCGGGCGGGGGCGCGGCATCGGACCAGCGATCCTGATGCCATCCCATCTCATCGCTGCCGAACTGCCCGACATTCCGACCGCTCTCCTCGATGTTCGAGACCAGCCGCAGTCCCTTGAAGCCGTCGATGTCGATTGGTTCGTGGTAGCGGGAGGTGTCCGATGCGTCGGGTTCGCCGAAATGGCGGATGAAGGTGACGTATTGCCGCGGCGTCAGCACCGGCGAGCGGATCGCCAGCACCTGCCGCTCGTGGAACAGCTCGACCAGTGCGCCAAGCTCGGCCTGCCCGAGCGGTGCGGTCGTATCAAGACCGGTGATCTCCGCCGCAAAGCGCGGCGTTAGCGGAACGCTGGCGAATGCAGGCATGTGATCCTCTCCTGCCGGCTGACTTTCCGGCCTGGAGAGCAGTGTAAACCTTCTTTATATAGAAGACAAACGCGAGGATGGCCGTGTCACTTGAGGTCGAACTGCCGTGCGAGCCGCGCCAGCAGGCGCTTGAGTGTCACCCGCTCGTCGGCGCTGAAGTCGGCAAGCAGCGCGTCTTCGATCGCCGGCGAAAGGCTGCGGGCCTGTTCGAGAATGCGCTGGCCCTTCTCGGTGAGGCTCAGTGGCAGGCGCCGCGCGTGCTCCTCGTCGATGCGGCGCGTGAGATAGCCTTGATCGCGAAGAGGTCGGAGAAGGCTGGTAAGCGCCTGGGGGGTAATCTGCATCATTCGCGCCAATTCCGCTGAAGTTGCTTCCCCGCGCTCACGGAGCAGCACCAGCGCGAGCAACTGGCTGCCCGAGACGGCCATGCCGCGCATCGCCCTCTCGGTCTGAGCCCGCGTCACCATTTCCACCCATTTCACCAGATGCGGCAGGGTGAGCGTCTTTTCGGGATCGTGCTGCGAACCATCGCCCATCAGCCCCGACTGCCCGATGCCGGGCGTGTTGCCAATCGCTGAGGAGAGCTCGTCCCCATGACTTCCGGCAAAGCGATATCGCGCGCAAGGTGACGCCCGCCGGTAGCGGAGTGAGCTTCACGCAACCGGCCAGAGGAGGTTCCCCCTTATGCCAAGACCGACACTGGCATCTGTACGATCACGCTCAAGCAAGTCGGCACACATATAGACCAGCTAAGGCTCGATCATCGTTGAACGCTGCCATACCGTCGGATGCATCCCGCACCCGGCCAGCTTTCTCATCTTCAGAAAGGCCCCTGATGGAACCAACTTCTGACCAGCTTGCCGCGATGGTCGAGCAGCTGCGCGCGGATCTCAGCCGGTTGGAAGATCGGGTGAGCAAGGCTGATCATTATGTCGAGATCTGCAACCTTCAGGCTGCGTACGGCTACTATATTGACAAGGGGCGGTGGGACGATGCCGCGCTGCTATTCTCGGAAGATGCGACACTGGAGCTGGCGGGGCGCGGCGTGTATGTGGGGCGGGAACGGGTGCGCCAATATCTTCATCATCTGCCGCCCTACGGCTTCGGCGTGCTGTACAACCACATGCAATTGCAGCCGGTCATACATATCGATTGCGGGGCGGGTACCGCCAAAGGTCGCTGGCGCAGCTTCATGATGGTCGGCGCGCTTGGGGCTGAGGCACGTTGGGGCGAGGCTACCTACGAGAACGAGTATCGGCTCGAAAACGGCCGCTGGCGCATCACGCTGCTCCACGGCTACATGAACATCTACACTGAATATGACCAAGGCTGGCATCGGGGCGGGGTGAAGCTTCTGCGGTCAATCGACGGCCTAGAGGCCGACCGGCCCTCCACCATGGAATACGAGGCCTATCCCGAGCCGGTGATCGCGCCATATCATTACGCCGCTCCTTAAGGGGCCACCTCGCCTCGTTCTCCGCCAGCCTCGCGAGGCGGTGTCTGGCGGATCAGGCCGCAGCCACAGCCTCTGGCGGCGATCGTTGCGTGCTGCGGGCGCAGGCGAAGAGGAACAGACTGCCTAGCAGGAAGAAGCCGCAGAACAGGGCGATCGCGAAGCGTAGCCCTAGGGCGGAAGCGCGCGCGCAGGCGGAGCCGGAGGCCTGAGCCGCAGCGCCGGCGCAGGAATCGAGAAAGCCGCCGCCATAAAAGGTGTTGGCGGCGAAGTCGCTGACGATACCGATCAACGGCGGTCCAAGGCCTTGCCCGATCAGGTGCATCGCAAGGAGGAACAGCGCCGATCCCGTTGCACGGGTGTAGCTGTTCAACGAGCCGTGCAGCGTAGCGATCGCCGGACCCATCACCGTGTAGAAGGCGCAGGATCCCAGCAGCATGACCGGAATGGCAATTGCGAGATCGGGGCTGTAGAGCCCGAGAACGAACACCGGCGCCCCGACCAACGTTCCGAGCGCCGGTGCGCCGACCAGCCACCGCGGGTCGCGGCGGGCCAAGTATTCGCTGCCGTAACCGCCCGCCAGCGTACCGATCAGAGACGCAACGCCGGTGATAATGCCGAAGGTCAGCCCCGCTTGCCCCGCGTCCAAGCCATGCTCACGAGCGAAGAACGCTGGCAAGAAGGTGTTCACCCCGAAGCTGCCCAGGCTGATGCACGAAATGCCGAGCAGCAGGAAGCGCACGGTCGGGCTCTTTGCAAGGATGCGCAGCACCGCGCCCGTGCTGAGTCTGGCAGGGCGGGCGTCAGCGCTCGCCATCCCCGCACGGCGCGCTGGCTCGCGCAGCACGAACAGGCACAACAGCGCGATCACACCGCCGGCCACGCCGAAAACCGCAAAGGTATAGCGCCAGCCGAAGCTCTCCGCGATCGCACCGCCTCCGAATGACCCCAGCAGCGAAGCGATTGGCACACCCAGCATGAAGACCGAAATGGCTGAGGCTCGTCGTTCGGGCGGCACCATGTCGGAGATGATCGAATGCGGCGGCGCCTCGGTTGCGGCGTTCCCAGCGGCCATGCCGAGGCGGCAGGCGACCAGTTGCACGAAGCTGACGGTCGCACCGGCCAGCGCCGTGAAGGCGGATGCCAGCAGCAGAAATCCAGCCGTTACGTAAGTGCGCTTCCAGCGCTCCGCCAGACGCGCGATCGGCACGCTTGCCAGAGCGTTGACGAGGGCGAAGGCGGTGCCGCCCAGCAAGCCGACCTGAAAGTCGGAAACGAGGAACTCGGCCTTGATCTTCTCGGCCACCAGCGCGATCATCACCCGGTCCATGAAGCCGAAGGCGTTGACCGCGGCGAGCACCGCCAGCGAAAGGGCAAGTTGGGATCGGGTCATGGCCTCGGCGGGGTTAGGCTGCGCCGTCCTCCGCCGATTGCACGGGAGCGCACCCGTCTGACTGGCAGCGCAAACGCCGCCTTTGTCCTTCAGTGAGCGGCGAAGGTGTTACGGTATGCGCGTGGTGCGAGGCCGAAGCGCTGCTTGAAGGCGCGGCTGAAATGTTGGCTGTCGCTAAATCCCCAGCAATGGGCAATCTCGGTGATGGATCGCTCCGCCAGGGATGGATCGACCATCTCGTCCCGGCAGCGTTCCAGGCGCTTTTCCCAGATCACTCGCGCCACGGTGCGGGCCTCACCTTCAAACAGCTTGTGCACGCTGCGGGTGGACATGCCGAAGGACTGGGCAATCCGCACCACGCTCAATTCCTCGTCATCGAGGTTTCGGTCAATGAAGGACAGGATTGCGCGGCGCCGGTCTTCGCGGATGTCGGGGGGCGGGGCGACCTCGTCGGCCTGCACCGTCATCTGCAGCAGGTCCACGAGCTGTCGGGCAATCACCCGCCGCTGCGCCTCGTCGAGATTGGCGGCCGTCAGCACGGAGGCTGAGGCGCAGGCATGCAGCACCTGCGAGGGCCCGCGCAGGAACGTGCGGCCCTGCCGCCACCAGTCCGCTCGGCGGCCCGGTCCGGCGATCTCACTGCACGGCAGACTGATCGCGAGCTGCCGCGCAGTCTCGCTCGCCTCCAACTCGAATGGAAGATCCTTGCGGAGCGCGCACCACTGTCCGGCGCTCAGCTCGTGAACCTGTCCTGCCTGCCGGACAGTGACGGTGCCTTCCTCCTGAAAGAGCACCTTAAGAGCCGGTGCCTCGCGTTGGCCGACCGGGCCGGACTGGGCAACGAGGTGCCGGCCCATCGAAACCCGGCATAAGCGCAGCGCCCCGAACTCGCCGCCGCGGATCGAGGCCTCACGGTCGTCGCGAAACTCGATGTGGCTCGCAAGAGTGCGCTCGCACCATTGTCGGCTGCGCTCCACGCGCGTCGCGGCCTTCGTCGTGAAGATCTGCAGCATGTCCCCGTCCCGGCAATGTTCTGTTTTACCGGAAGCTAACCGCCGGTTCGCGGAGAGACAAGTGCAGGCCCGTTGGTCCTGTTAGATGCAGGGCGTGGCAAAGCATTCCAGCACTCTCCATCATGGCGGCCGCGAGCGGTTGCCGGAAATCGCTGGCAAGGCCGCTCACTTCATTGGTGGTGAATGGTGGACCGAGCCTGGTGGAGCCAGGTGTCTAGCAGTAGAGGATCCTGCAACCGAAAGCGAGGTCGGGGCCATCGCGGCCGGTGGCGTCCAAGCGGTGGATCAAGCTGTAGCGGCAGCCGGTGACGCCATGACCCGCTCGTGGCTGCCGGCGCAGCGGCAGGACGCGCTACTGGCACTGGCCCGCTCCATCGAGGCGCACGGCGAGGAATTCGCGTTGCTGGAAACGCTGGACGCGGGCAAGCCGATCGCCAACACTACCCGCATCGACATTCCCGCCTCTGCCGCGATCCTGCGCTATTTCGCGGGATGGGCGAACAAGTTGACCGGTGAGACGATGGAGCTGTCACAGCCGGGCGAGTGGACCGGCTATACTCTGCGCGAGCCGGTCGGCGTCGTCGGACAGATCATTCCGTGGAACTACCCGTTGATGGGCGCGGCCTTCAAGATCGGTCCAGCACTCGCCGCTGGCTGCGCCGTGGTGCTCAAGCCAGCGGAGCAGACCTCGCTGAGCGCACTGCGCCTGGCCGAATTATCGCCTGGCTGCGGGGTCCCGGCGGGATTTATCAACGTCGTGACCGGCACCGGTCCGGAAGCTGGTGCGGCACTGGTGGCACACCCGGGCGTCGCCAAGATCTCTTTCACCGGCTCGACTGCCACGGGACGCGACATTGCTGCCGAGTGCGGCCGGGCCATGAAACGGGTGACGGTGGAGCTAGGCGGCAAATCGCCGGTAATCGTTTTGCCGGATGCCGACGTGGAGGCGGCAGCTCGCGGCATCGCTATGAACATCTTCCTCAATACAGGGCAGACTTGCTCCGCAGGGTCACGCCTGTTTGTGCACGAGAGCGTGGAAGCGGCGCTGGTGGAAAAGATCGTAGCGATCGGCCAGGCCCTGCGCATAGGTGCAACGACTGATCCCGGGACGCAGCTTGGTCCGGCCATTTCGGCTCGCCAGCGCGATCGGATCGACGCCTACATCGAGGGCGCTCTCGCGCAAGGCGCCCGCGCTCTGTGCGGGGAAGAACCTCTTCCAAACCAGGGCTATTATGTGCGGCCGACCGTCCTCAGCGGCGTTCGCCCCGGAATGGCCGCCGTGGATGAAGAGATTTTCGGCCCGGTGCTGGCCGCCATGTCATTCGCAACCATGGACCTGGACGAAATTGCCGCTCTGGCGAACAACACTGATTATGGTCTCGCTGCCTATGTGTGGACCCGGAACCTGTCCCACGCGCATGGCCTGATCCGTCGGCTCCGCGCCGGCACGGTTCGGGTAAATGCGGGCGCTGGAGCAGACCTCTCAATGCCGGCGGGCGGTGTCCGTCAGTCGGGTTTCGGCCGAGAGAACGGCCGTCCTGGCGTGGAGGCCTACACCGAACTGAAGTCCGTAACACTGGCGCATTGAGATGGACCTCGCTTTCACAGCACCCACCCCCGATCTCGTTCCAGCGTTCGACCTGGTTCTGGAGCATGGCAGTGTAGCCATTGTTGGCGCAATCGCGACCGGCGGTGTGCGCAGCCATCACCCGATCACAGGCGGCAGCTTCTCGGGCGAGGGCCTGTCAGGAACGGTGACGGGGGGCAGCGAGACGTGGCTTGATCGTGCGGACGGAGTCACGATGGTGGAGGCCAGCTATTACATCACCTTCGCCGACGGCGCGGTCGCGCGCTGTTTCGGCCAAGGCTACCGGACAGCGGGTGCCAGCACACGCTTGGCGCTGCTGTTCGAGGCGGCAGAGGACGGGAGCGTCGCTGGGCTCGCCACTCGCGCCTTTCTCGGTGAGCGGGTCGAGGGCAGCACTCGGCTTGTCATCAGCAGGATCGTCTGACCCTCATGCATCTCGTCTTTGCCCTTGAAATGCGCCTATCTCTGGGGCCGCGCCGACACATTCACCTTGCCCGCGGCTACACCCGGGGGGCGGTGCTGATCGAGGAGGGCCGGTTTGAAGGGCCGGGCATCGCCGGCCGAATTGTGCCGGGCAGTGGAGGCGACTTCCCAATGGTCCGCCCGGACGGCAGCGGCCGCTTCGAATCACAATATCTGCTGGAGACCGAGGACGGCGCGCATATCCTCAAGCGCAGTACCGGCGTGCGCCACGCCCCGCCCGAGGTGGTCGCCGCGCTGCTGGCGGGTGAGGAGGTTGATCCGCAAAGCTACTACATGCGCATGACCCCCCGCTTTGAGGCGCCGGAGGGGCGCTATGAATGGCTGAACCGCACGTTGTTCGTCGGCGTCGGGCAGCGCAATCCGACCGGGTCGATCTTCCGGTTCTGGAAAGTCGTGTGAGCAGCACC
>Ga0182742_1001411_pt1 | contig 31028 bp, 28 predicted proteins | sample eDN5th37CBELigMG_FD_128880 | JGI IMG/M metagenome (GOLD analysis project Ga0182742, IMG submission 128880) | Enriched Miracle-Growth compost microbial communities from Emeryville, California, USA - eDNA 5th pass 37_C BE-Lig MG (version 2)... ... | reverse complement strand
GGAGGATGTTTCATGGAAGCGAAGCATGAACATAGTAAGCTAACCAGTGCGGAATTAGCGTATTTGTGGAGTACGTATATGGCAGATAGCATGTCTATTTGTATGTTGAAGTATTTTCTGACGCATGTCGATGATGAAAAAATTAAAACACTTGTGTCTCATGCATTAGATTTATCGCAACAGCATGTGGAAATCATACGGGAGATTTTTACGAGTGAAGGCGTTGAGATTCCAGAGGGGTTTACGGATAAGGATGTTAATTTGAAGGCAAAGCGATTGTTTTCTGATCTTTTTTATTTGTATTATATTCATAATATGACAAAGGGCGGATTAGTCACATATGGCAGAGTGTTGCAGAATACATATCGGCACGATATCCATTCATTTTTCTCAAAATGTTGACGTCGACAATTGAATTGAAAACCGAAGCAACGGAACTTTTATTAGAAAAAGGATTGCAGTCGCGCCCACCATCTATTCCTTACCCACAGAAAGTCGAATTTGTTCGAAAACAATCGTTTATCTTAGAGGGGTTAAAAAGACGAAAGGTGCTAACAGGAACAGAGGTTACGAATGTTCATGCCAATATTTTGACAAATCAACTTGGAACATGTATCCGCAGAAAGGGAAGCGTAGGGACGGTTCTGCTGCTTCACTTTTTCTCACGATGCAAGGGGGCCAATCTCTTGTGAGGCAGGGGGACGGTTCTCCTGCCTCGCTTTTCTTCTCGGTGCAAGGTGGGCGAATCGGTTGCCTCGCTTTTCTTCTCGGTGCAAGGTGGGCGGATCGGTTGCCTCGCTTTTCTTCTTGGTGCAAGGTGGGCGGATCGGTTGCCTCGCATTTCCTCTTTATGCAAAGGTGGCTGTTCTGTTGTCTCGTTTTCCTCCTGGTACAAGGCGGCGGATCTTCTGCTTCATTTTTCCTAAATAGTAAAGTAGAATTATATGTTCCATCCAAACGTTTTGGTTAGGAAGCTGAGTACTGTGCGGATTTTCATAAAATAAGGGATATACCAAACAGACAAGGTTGAAGGTCTATATATCGCAATAGTTTTTAAATGAGTGGACGGTTCTCGCGCATCGTTTCCCGGAGGGAATGAGGCACGAGAACCGTCCCTCTGCTTTAAGAAGGAGTTTTGCAAATCTTGTCGAATATATATATCAATTTGCGAAATAAGGTTGGGGAGTCGTTTATGAAATGGTTAGCGTTGACTAGTATCAAGAAGAAGCTTCTTGCCGTGTATCTTCCCCTGATTATTTTACCGAACATTGTTATCTTTTTCGTCGCGTACCATCTTTTTTCCTATGAGATGGATCGTACTTCAACCATGTATGCCGAGCAAACGGTTGAAGTCATTAACCAACAATTGGAGACATATTTGGAAGAATTAGAACGACTGAGTTTGTTTCCTTATTTTCATAGCGGTGTGATGGATATTTTGCGAAAAACAAAACAACAGGAAACTCCAGAGGAACGGTACAATGAACATAAGTTATTTATGGACATGTTCGACAATATCATGTTGAATCCAAGAGAGGACCTGTTAAATGTTACATTATATCGTCAAGACGGTAACCGATATTTTAATACGAGGGTATATGTGAATTTAAATCATGATTATGACTGGAAAAGTTCCGATTGGTATCAACGTACGCTTGCTGCAAACGGCAATGTCGTGTACACGATTCACTCTTCGGACGATAAACGATTTTCAACGTTAGATCATGACATCTTTTATATTTCACGCCTGATAAAATCCGATAATGGGAAAAATCTTGGCGTCATCCTTATTGATGCGAACTTTCAAGGAATTGCTGAAATGTTAAAAGCGGTTGGGCTAGGAAAGAACTCGAATGTGATTGTTAGAGATGGAAGCGGTACCATTATTTTTTCACAAAATAAGCTATATCTAAAGGAAGTAATGTCTAGTCATTTTGAAGAAAAAAAGCTGAATATTGAGGGAGAAACACTGTTCATTGAAAACTATGAGTCTAGTAAAACAGGGTGGACAATCAGTGTCATTGTTCCATCTGGTGAAATTTCTAACTCGTTCGTTTCCATTCGTGAAATTATATCGATGATGCTGGTTTTATTTGCGCTCATCACAATCCTTGTTACCTTTTGGTTTTCAGAAAAGCTCACACGTCCAGTACGGGAATTACACCAGAGAATGAAGATGGTTGAGAATGGAAACTACGATGTGACGGTAACTATTAGTAGTAATGACGAAATCGGGAGTTTAGGACGGACTTTTAACAAAATGAGTTCCAAGATTAAAGAACTCATCCATGAAGTTTACGAGTTTACTATACGTCAAAAGGAAGCTGAGCTTACTAATTTAAAAATGCAAATTAGACCACATTTTCTTTATAACACACTTGAGGCGATACGATCACTTGCGGATATTCAAGATAATCAAGAGGTTGTAAAAATGACCACAAGCTTGGGCTCAATACTAAGATACAGCATTAAGACACATGCAAAGCTTGTTCCAATCGAAAAAGAGCTCGACTATATCCGCCAGTACTTAACGATTCAACAAATCATGGTTGGTGATTCAATTAAAATTGAATATGACATTGACCCTGATATTGTAAACTATCAGTCTATTCCATTGATGTTTCAACCGCTTGTTGAGAATGCATTTCAACACGGCTTGTACGGAAAGCGGCGTGGAGGACTAATTAGAATTGAAGGAAAGCGGGCAGGGGATAAGTTGCATTTTACCATCCTTGATAATGGAAAAGGTATCACAGCGGAGAAGTTAGAGCTGATTAATAAGGCGCTTAAAAGTCCGAAGAAATTAGCGAAGGGAGAATCCCCAATTGGGATTGGTGTTAGCAATGTAAATCAACGGATTAACATTGTTTTCGGTGAATCTTATGGTCTCCAAATGGCCCAAAACCCTGAAGGTGGGACGTCTGTCCATATTACAATTCCTATTGTCGACTGTGACCAACAAACAAAGTGAGGTAGGTAAATGATGGCGAAATATTTGATTGTAGATGATGAACCATTGATTCGGAAAGGGATTATTAAGCTGATTTCTCGTGCTGCCCCTGAGTGGGAACTGTGTGGAGAAGCATGGGATGGGGAAGAAGGATTAGAGATGGCCATTCAACTTCATCCCGACTTGATTCTTTCTGATATTCGGATGCCTGAAATGGATGGTTTAACGATGGCAAAACAGTTAATTGACCAAGCCATTTCGATCCCAGTCGTTTTTTTAACAGGTCATGACGAATTTTCGTATATCCAGCAAGCAATTAAGACCAATGCATTCGATTATATTTTGAAGCCTTTTAGGGAAGAGGACGTACGCGAACTGTTTGAGCGGTATCAACAGGAGTATGGAGTGAAGAATAAAATTCAGCATAAGGATATGTCTATTTTAAAACAGTATGAGTTTTTCCTCATGACTACACTCGAAAGTCAGAATATCGAACAGCTTAAGAGCTTGGAGGAGTGGTATAAGAAGCTACAATCCAGTATCAACCTTCGCGCTTTTGTGGAGTTAACGACTCGAAATGTTCATTCCTTTTTATTAAAATTTGATATCATCGGGTCTGAGTATAAGCCAGTTATTAATGAATATAATCATGATAAAGTGATTCAGAAATTACAGGAATATTGTATCACTCAATTAAAAGATGTGTATTCTCAAAATACAAATCAGTTAATTGAAACGGTAAAAGAATGGATTGATCAACATATTGATGAGAATCTATCATTAACAGAAGCTGCGAGTTTAGTCCATCTCAATTCAACTTATTTTAGTGAATACTTTAAGAAGTATACAGGTGAAACCTTCAGTCAGTATGTCATTCGCTGTAAAATGGAGCGTGCGAAGGTTCTTTTGTCAGATCATTCGTTACGAGTTTATGATGTGGCCGTAAACGTTGGATATTCGGATCAGCGACATTTTAGTAAAGTATTTCATAATAAAATCGGAATGACACCGTCAGAGTATCGTAATAAGTTGTTGGGGATTAAAAGTTAATGGAAGCGGAGAACCATCCCTGTACTTCATAGGCGTTAGTATCTAATTGAAGCAGGAGAACCGTCCCCGCGCTTCCATCAACTGCTGCTTTAGCCCCTTAGAATATAGGGCTAAAGCAGTTTTATTTTTATTGTCTACTTTCCATGGGGCAGTTCAAACCGCCCCTGTGCTTCTAGGGAATGTAAGGTTACTTTGAAGCACGAGAACCGTCCCCGTGCTTCATAGGCACTTGTGCTTTTGTTCTTTCTGGTCCCTCAACGAATCCTTTTTCCATTAAGGCAATTAGAGAAAGTAAGCCACCCCAATGGTAGTAGCGATCGCTGTTGGCTTTGTTGCAGCCTTCTCCAGTATCACCGCAATAATTTTCATGAACATGTCCATGTTCTAACCATTCCTTTAAAATTAAACGGGCCGAAGCTTCTGCTACCTTTTCCTGTGCCTCCCGTTGGCCTTGATTATGAAGTCCGAGGTAGACAAGGAAGTTCATGGGAGCCCAAATTCGTCCGCGCCAATAGCTTTGGTCAGGGTAGGCTGGGTCATTACGCGAAATCGATGGCAAAATCCACTCGCCCCAAAATTCTTCGGGGTTATAAAGGTGCTCATCAATCATTCGTTTTGTTTGTTCTTCTGTCACATATGGCGTGAGGAGCGGGTAAAAATTGGTTGGTGCGAGACGCACGCTAAAATCGTTTGTATCTGTTCGAAGGTTACGAAAGATCCCTGTTTCCTCATCCCATAATTGCTGCATGTGGTTTCCAAAATAGTCGGCAGCTTCCCGCAGAATGTTTGCTTGCTCATGTCTTTTTAAAATGCTAGCAATTTCAGCCAGTGCTAGGCTATCCATAATATAAAGTCCCATTAGTCCTGCATCAGCTAACTCCATACAGTTTTTCTCTTTATTAAATGGTATATCATCATATAACGGGGAGTTATCAAGCCCTGATTCAAGTGCGCCGCCAAATGTATCATGAACTCCAGCACCTTCCCAGTAGTTTCCTGTTATTTTTTCAATTGAATCTGAACCCCATGCAAGCAGGCCTTCCTTAATCTGCCTATTTTCTGGCCACCAACGGTTCCACTTATAAAGTTGGTCAAAAACCTCTTCGAGAAGCCAGAGATCACCATATTTTCGGTATAGCTCAAGAACGACTAATGAACCAACCGGAGGCTGTGAGCGGTCTCTTGATATATTCGTACCTGACCAATCGTAATTCGGAACGAAGCCATTTTTAACAGCGGATCTTGTAATTTCAACTGCATTAGCATAGGCTAATTCCTTGTGATCAAGCATGAACATATATGCTGCAAAATAGGTATCCCAGCAAAACAGCTTAAATCCTTGATCATTCCAAATTCGGCTTACAGGTGTTATAACTCTTTCAAACTTTGGATCATAAATCGTATCCCAGGCTAAGCATGTTTGCATCGCGCTATACACTTCGGCAAGCTCACCATAGTTGTTTTTTCGAGCTAGGAGTTCGTTTCGTTTTTCTTCTAGTAAGCTTCTAATCTCTTCAATTTCTCGATGTATTCCTGTTGAAATTCCAACTTCTCCTTCTAGTAAAAGCGCGTAATAAGGAGTTTGAGAGGATACATGGAATTCGTCGATGGAAGGCTGTGTACTATGTACGTTGATGTTGGCGGTTTCAAAAATGCCTTCGATACATTGGTTGCCTTTTTTCACATAGCCAGGACGATTCCATAAAATCCCGCATTCCACAATCAATGTTGCTGGTGATAACTGATTTTTAACTGGGGTCACCAATAATACAAGATCATCATTCACTGTTGCACTCTGGACAAACAATTCAATATCTTCCCAGATTAAGGTTAGTTCTGTATAAGAGCCATCGTAGGAGCGAATTCCTGGTCTAACAATTTCACTATCGTCACTCTGCCTTCCGATCAGCATCTCTCGTAAATATTTCGTGCTTCTATTTTCCTTAACGCCAAGTTGAATGGAAAAACCGTATGGAAGATATACATGTGACATCACACTGCGAGTGTTCCATGTATTCCAACCGCTTGCCAATGATTGTTGCAATTGTTCATAAGCTGTCATCTTTTTGCCCTCCCTAAATGTTGAAGATGTAAGCCCATTATATATCAAGTTCTTTGTCCTGAAACAAAACATTTGCCCGTAAATCTGAAAAATAGCAAAGTTCCGAAAAGAACCACACCTAATCTTAAAAACACCTCATTACAGTATTATTACATAGTTGTTACAATTTAAATTGTAAAAAGAATAATGAATGGGGGAACTGCAATGGGAAAGTTTAAAAAACTCAATCTATGGTTAATTATTCTATTGGTTGTAAGCGTGTTCATGACTGCGTGTAGCGGAAATGAGGAAAGTGGCGGAAGCACAGCTCCAAGTGGTGATGGAGAAGCTGATGGAGATGCACCTTTTGAAATAAGAGTTGCCACTTGGCAAACAGATGAAACAACAACAGAAATTTTCAATAAAGCAAAAGAAGCATTTGAAGCAAAATATCCAAATGCGACAGTAAAAATTGAGGCAGCTCCATATGAAAATTATATGACAAAGCTGCAAACAGAGCTTGCGGCTGGTAACCCTGCTGATATCATCCAAGTGGGTGAGCAAAACTTTGCAAGATATGTAGAGAAAGATATCTTAGTAGATTTGTATCCGCTTGCAGAAGGAAGCTATGATTTCAATGATATTATTCCGAATGTACGAACGTTAATGGAAGTTGATGGCAAAATGCCCGTAATGTCAGTTGGTGCTGCAACAATCGGTGTTTATTATAATAAGAAGCTATTTGATGAAGCAGGTCTTGATTATCCACAGGATGGATGGACGTGGGAAGAATTTGTAGATCTTGCTGAAAAATTAACAAAACGAGATGGCGATAAGATTGTACAATACGGTGCGAACTTAAACCTTGGAAAAGATTGGGTTGAGCCGTTTGTTGTAAGTAATGGTGGCAGCTACTTAGCAGAAGATGGTTCAACATCTGTTGGATATTTAAATAGTGATGCGACAGTTGAGGCATTCCAAAAAATTTCTGATTTATATAATGTTTCAAAAGTTGCTCCAAACCCTGCTGAATTAATTGCATTAAAAGGAATTGACTTATTTGCAACAGGACAAGTAGCAATGAACGTGAACGGAAGCTGGGCACAAGGTGACCTTCGTAACAATCCAGATATTGAGTTTGGAGTTGTTTCCCTTCCAACTATGTCAACAGGTCAGAAAGCATCATTAATGTATACATCTGGTATGGGAATTTCGACACAATCGAAAAATCAAGAAAAGGCTTGGGAGTTTTTATTAGAAGCTACATCACCTGAAACAGAAGCAGGTCAAGGCTGGGCAGCTTCAAACCTAGCGGTATCACAAAAATTATCTGAATCTAGTAAGCAAACAGAAGATGAATATTTAAGTGTGTTCGTTGGACAATTGGATAACGTCATTGATAGTGGTTATTTCCAAAATAGCTACTGGGGTTCTGTAGGTGACAAGCTTCTTGCACCAGCAATTCAAGAAATTTTACTAGATACAAATATTGATATTAAACAAAGATTAACAGATTTAACAACTCAGGTTGATTTGGAACTAAAACAGGCAGCGGAGTAGTTGTGAAAGGTGATGGGGAGTACAGGTAGTAGTGCTCTCATCACCCTCTTTAAGAAAGGTAGGTATGTTACTGATGAACAATTCGTTTCGAATCAGTCCTAAATTAAGAGAACCTCTAACATTTTATTTGCTCATCTCCCCATGGCTGATTGGGCTTTTGGTGTTCGTCCTTGGTCCCATCATTGCTTCTCTTGTATTAAGCTTTTTCCAATGGGACTTAATCTCTCCTGCAAAATTTATAGGATTACGGAATTTTAAAGAGATGTTTACCATTGACCCAATTTTTTGGCAGTCTTTAAAGGTAACCGTGATTTATGTTGCGTTTCGAGTACCATTAGCGCTCGTTACGGCATTAATCTTAGCTTTAATGATGAACCAAAAGGTTCCTGGAATTGGCGTCTTTCGAACAATCTATTATTTGCCAAGTGTGGTCAGCGGTGTCGCTGTATCGATGATGTGGATCTGGGTATTTAACCCGAATTTCGGTTTGATGAATGGTGCGTTAAGTGCTATTGGCATTTCTGGTCCTGGCTGGTTTTCAAGTACAACGTGGGCGCTACCGACAATGATTTTAACATCACTATATTCTGTCGGTTCGACAGCGATTATCTTTTTAGCAGGTCTGAAAAATATACCAGACACCTTGTACGAAGCAGCCGATCTTGACGGAGCGTCTACACTGCAAAAGCTTTTCCAAATTACCATTCCGCAGTTGACTCCAACGATTTTGTTTAACATGATTATGCTTTTGATTACCTCATTCCAGGTTTTCACAGAAGCATTAATTATTACAGGCGGTGGTCCTGCGAACTCAACGATGTTCTTTAACTTGTATCTATATCAAAATGCCTTTGCATATTCAAAGCTTGGTTATGCAAGTGCATTAGCTTGGATTTTATTTACATTAACGTTTATCTGTGCACTTTATGTCTTCAAGTCATCACGTAAATGGGTTTATTACGAAGGGGGTGAGTAATCATGGCGACGATTACTCCTACCAAGGAAAATGCAACCATAAAAATAGACAAAAAACCATTCTTGTCAAGGTATAGCAAAACACAGTTATCTGGCTTTGTAACACTTTGTGTATTTTCGGTTCTGTTGATATTCCCTTTACTGTGGATGGTATCCACGTCGCTAAAGGCTCCACATGAGGTTATGAGTTTAAGTATGAAGTTTATTCCAGAGAAGATTCTTTGGAGCAACTATGTTGATATCTTTGAAAAATATCCTGTGTGGAATTACATGTGGAATACTGGTTTCCTGACCTTTATGAATATTGCAGGGAAATTGATTTCTTGTACATTGGTTGCATATGGCTTTGCTAAATATAATGCTCCTGGTAAAAATGTATTATTTGTCATTTTATTATCGACCATGATGATTCCATGGGCAGTAACAATGGTACCATTATTCATTCTTTTCAAAGAAATTGGCTGGTACAATACATTTCTTCCACTTTGGGTACCGTCGTTTTTCGGTGATGCATTTTCCATCTTCTTGCTGCGCCAGTTTATCATGGGGATTCCTAAGGAATTAGAAGAAGCAGCGAAAATCGATGGTGCAGGTGTATTACGGATTCTGTGGAGTGTGGTCTTGCCAAACTTGAAACCTGCGTTAGCGGTTGTAGCAATCTTTTCATTCTTCCATACGTGGAATGACTTCCTAGGGCCATTGATCTTCTTAACAGATCCGGCAAAAGCAACATTGCAATTAGGAATTCAATCATTACGTACGCAGTTTAACGTTGAATGGCAATATATGATGGCACTCTCAGTCATATCAATTATTCCATGTTTGATTGTCTTCTTCATTGGACAGAAGAAAATCGTTGAAGGTATTACACTATCTGGAATTAAATAAGCCAAAGGTGAGGCAAGGGGACGGTTCTCGTGCTTCATTCCATGAAGCACAAGAACCGTCCCCTTGATTTGATAAAAGATATTAAATTGGAAGACTGTTTTGGTGTTAGAGCAAGGCGTCTAAGTCCACAGGTCTGACCCAAGGCGCTTGCGCTTTTGGGATTGTCTAGCTTCAGCGCCTAGACTCGCAAGTCTAAACAATCCGTTAAGATGGTCAAAGGGCGCGCCTTTAGCCGGCTCGTCTTATGCTTGTCGGGTCTGATCAAGGCGCTTACGCTTTTCTATAATAAGGAGGAATGAATGATGATGAAGTTTGGTATTGTTGGCCTTGGTTGGCCAGGGCAGCAGCACGTGAGAGCAATTAGTGAGTTAGAAGATGTTGCAATGTTGTCTGCGGTTTGTGATATGGATGTAGAGAAACTTAAGGAATTTGAAGGAAAATGTGCGACGTATTCGAACATTGATGAATTTTTTGCTGAAGCTGATATGGATGCAGTTGTCTTAGCTGTTCCACATCACATCCATGCAAGCTTAACTGTTCGCGCCTTACATGCTGGGTTGCATGTGTTAATTGAAAAGCCAATGGCACGTACAAGTGAAGAATGTAGACAAATGATTGAAGCTGCAGAACGCAACAATCGAACACTAATGGTTGCGCAAAACTGGCGCTATACTCCTTGGTGTGTGGCTGCAAAAGAAATTGTTGAAAGTGGTGAACTCGGATCAATCCAGGCAATTCGTACGGAGTGGCTCCTTAATTTCCGCCCGTCGTTCCCAAAAGGAAGCTGGATTTATAATGGTGAGTTAGCAGGAGGCGGAGCGATTACGAGCCTTGCAATTCACAATGTTGATGCGCTTCGCTTCATTATCGGTGAGGTTGAAGAAGTATACACCAATCAATTATATACAGATGATTGGTCAACAAATGATGCGGAAAACTGGGCAATGGTTCAATTTACATTTGAAAATGGTGCTTTAGGACATTTGTTTACAGGGTATACACCATTTTACCCGCATGACAATGGTATGCTTCATGTTTATGGTGAAAAAGGGACGATGTTCTTTGGTCAGTATCAAGGTGAAACAGGGCTGTGGATTCGCTCTGCGAAGCGTTCAGAAGATCCTGCTGCATCATATGAGCGCGTTGATGTTACTGGACTTGCACCTGGATTAGTGGGGCATGCGCAAACCAATCAATTGAAGCATTTTATCGATAGCGTAAATGAAGGGACACTACCAGAATCTGATGGACGTGAAATCATTAAAACTATTGAGCTTGTTGAAAGAATGTACGCTTCCGGTAAAACAGGTGAACCAGTGAAAAAAGAAGGAACAATCAAATCAGGACAATAATAGTCAGGGAAAGGTGACGATTACCGTGGGATTTGAAACAACATATAAGGAACAAGAAGCACGTTGGGAAGTCAATTTAAACGGTTCAAGGGTACTTGAATATGTGTACGGAGCAGTAGAAGATCCAAATCCGTCCTTCCGTTTAGTAAAAACAACAGGAGGCGAAACAATCACTGTCTATCGTCCATGGGATCATCCATGGCATCCTGGTATGTTTTTTTCATGGAAGTATATCAATGGCTTGAATTTCTGGGAATCAATGTACCATGGTCAAAAAAATATTGCTGTTACTGATTCATTTACTCCAATAGAAGAGGATGGAACTGGATTTAGACAAGATCTGTCCTATGTAACGTATGAAGGCAAGACAATTTTAAAAGAAAAACGTGAAGTTATTGTTGAAGAAGAAAGTGGAGGGTACGTGATTCATTGGCAAGGCTCGTTCACGCCAACAGAAGGTGATATAACATTAGACCGAACTGAAAATACAGAACAATCACCATGGGGAGGGTACGCAGGACTTTCCTGCCGCTTGAACCGAAACTTCCTAGGACCAATCATTACGACTGATTTGGGTGAACTGACTGCAGAAGATGCGTTTGGAAAATCATTTAAGTGGTGTGATTATACTGGTAAACTCGATGGTTATATTGAAGAGCATTTTGCAGGTGTTTGTCTTTTTGACCACCCGTCAAATTTAAGACACCCATCACCTAAATTAACGTATGACTATAAAGACATGCAGTTTTTATCAGCAGCATTTCTTTATGATGAACCTTATGTGGTAAAGCAAGGTGAAACGCTGACATTGAATTATACATTTTTTGTTCATGATGGGAAAGCAGCAGAAGAAGGTTTGAATGCGATTTTTGATAAAATTCGTGGGTAACTTTGCTGTTTTATTTTAGATATCAGAATTTATATAATATGAAGCTAGTGTTGTCTAGCGCATGCGGCTTAGCTCTTCGAGGTCAAATGAATGGGCAAGATAAAACAAAGAGCGGACTTTTTTGCCACAGAACCTTTGCTTGTCATAACTTACCAAGGGGCTTGCGCTTTTCTTAAAACTATAAAACGATTTATTTAGGAGGAATGTAAGATGGCTATTACAGTTGGTTGCTTTGCGTTAGTTGATCCTTTTTCAGTATTGGAGCATCAGTTAAAACGGATTCGTGATATGGGCTTTCGTTATGCAGACGTAACGGATAATCGTGACGGTGGACAGCTTGGCGTTGAGTTTGGATTTGCGGCAACTGCAAGCTTGGATGGCAACCCATTTGATTTAAAACGATTGTTTGAAGAATACGGACTTACCATTACTACATATTGTGCGCATGCGAACTTGTTAGATCCATCAGCGCCATGGCGTTACGGCACTTCTCAAGTAATCAAAGCAGTTAGGGCTGCTTCGGCAATTGGCGTGGAATATGTTGTCACAACAGAAGGTGAACCATCTACTGAATTTGGTCACAATTTAACGGAAGATCAAAAGGTATTCACAGTCATCGAGAAATTATATGAGCCATTGCGTGTCGCGAAGGATCACGGTGTCACACTCTTACTTGAGCCACATGGAGAATTAACTGATTCGATCTCAGGGCTAGAGAAAATTATCCATGGCCTTGGCAACCCTGATAATCTTGGTGTGAACCTTGATACAGGTAACAGCTGGTTAGGTGGAGCAGACCCAGTTGAGATGACAAAGGTATTTGCTAGTAAAATCAAGCATGTACACTGGAAAGACCTACCGAAGGAAATGGAGGCACAACGAGGCAAGGCATTTGGCTGCGGAATGAGTACAATTGCTTTAGGTACTGGTGCTATTGACATCAAAGGTGTCTATCATGCGCTTGTCGAAGGCGGATTTAACGGCCATACAACACTTGAAATTGCAGGCGATGACGCAGTTCTACAAAGCTATGAATACCTAAAAGCTCTAGGAGCTGAATAAAAAGAGAGGCAGGGGACCGGTTGAGGCAAGGGGACGGTTCTCCTGCCTCATTTTTAGTGGGCTGGTTCTGCTGTTTGAGGCACAGGGACGGTTCTTCTGCTTCGTTTTTCCTGAGGTAGAGGTAAGCAGAGGAACGGCTCTCGTACATCATGTTACCTAGAGAAGTGATGCATAAGAACCGTCCCTCTGCTTTCCTTTTGTTCGGAGGATTTATTAGTTGCATGTAGAAGTAATAATGGGATATACACTAATGTAGAAGAAGGTGATACAGGATGAAGAGCAAGATGATTGTAGGAACAGATTTACACTGCTCTGTTCTTAGTCTTGGTGGAGTAAGTCTTGGAAGCACGAATAGTAAAGAAGATTCGTTCAAATTAATGGATAGGTATGTTGAACGAGGAGGAAATATTATTGATACGGCCGAGGTATATGCAAACTGGCTTGATATCGAACCGAACATAAGTGAAAAAACGATTGGTCAATGGATGAAGGAGCGAAACAATCGTGACCAACTTATTGTCACAACGAAGGGAGCGCATCCAAATTTACAGACGATGAATGTTTCAAGACTTTCTCATCAAGATATTCAAGCAGATTTGGAGCAAAGTTTGCGAAACTTGAAGGTTGATTCAATTGATTTGTATTGGCTCCATCGTGATGATGAAAAGGTCTCCGTTGGTGAAATTTTAGAATCATTAAATCGTGAGAAAAAGGCTGGGAAGATTCGCTATTTTGGATGTTCAAACTGGAGAAAAAATCGAATTGAGGAAGCACAAAAATATGCGGAGGAACACGGAATCCAGGGATTTGTGAGCAATCAGGTGATGTGGAGTTTAGCAGAAGTCGATCAAACAAAGCTCAAAGATTCAACATTGGTTACAATGGATGAGGAACTCAAACACTATCATCAAACAACAAATATGTCTGTTTTTGCCTATAGTTCGCAAGCGCAAGGGCTATTTACGAAATGGAATTCTGGTGTTTATGCATTAGAGGACGAGCGAATTCCTGCACACTATGGTACAGAAAAAAATATAAAGAGATATAATAAAACGGTTAATTTAGCGAACGAACTCGGTCGTTCTGTTAATGATATTATGCTCGGCTATCTCTTAGCCCAAAGCTTCGATACATTCCCAATCATCGGCTGTCGCACATTAGAACAACTAGAAGACAGCTTACAAGCAGCAGACGTAGAGCTTACAAGAGAGCAAGTGGAATATTTGGAAAGCTGAGAGGCAAGGGGACGGTTCTTGTGCTTCAATTTAAGAAAGTAAGCACGAGAACCGTCCCCGTGCTTACATCCTATCTAAATGGAAATCTATCTTTTTTTCTAACTTTTTAAGCAATTTTTCGTCACGGCAATCTTTCATTAGTGTAGCATAGTAGCGAGAAAAAATTTTGTGAATGATTTTCATATAAACGCCTCCATTACTAATAGTTTTTGCGCCGATCGTACGGAGGATGTATTCGGTAACTGGCAGGCTTGGTCGTACAGTTGACAACGGTAGCCCCTATAGTTTTGCGTCGCCATTTTTCAATGACTTTGCCTTTTTCGTACGATGCATTCAATTAATATCTCGACATGTTTTCGGAAAAATTTCGCTGTATGGCTGATTATGATAATTTTGTTACTATAAACCTTGCAATCTACAACCTAGGGCAAATCAGAAACGCAATATTCTTTTGATTTTTGGTACTCCTTAAAAAATCATGTTTTTGCCCTGTGGGTATCATAATAGTCCCGAAACACTCCTATTAATAAAGAATTTCGATTTGTTTGATTATTATATGTGGGTACAAGTTTCCAAATAAAAACAATATTCCTAAATAATGTTTCTTTCCTTGTACTTTGAATACTAATCTTGTACGAGGGTTAAGTGGCCTGTTGCCTTTCGCGTATGCATTGGTTAAAATACTATAAAAATGATAATCGTTATAGATTATGAAAGCAACGCTCATACAGTAAAGGGTTTCGTTTTGAGGTGTTTTTCTTAAAGTACGTACAGAAATGAAAGTCATATTGGTATCGTTATTGGAATAAAAAACTCGCCATAGTAATTGAAGTGACCCAAGAAAGTCAGACAGTTTCTTTTATTAGGGGTACAGAAACAATTGTGAAACTGTTACTGTCACGATCCTAAATAAGGGTTTTAGCGATAGTAAAATAAGCGGAATTTTTTCCGTTAAATGCAGATTAAAGCTCGTTTTGAGATAAATAGAGGGAGTTTTTCCGCCTAAACAAAGCAAAATTAAATATTTCACGTTTTTCGAGGCATATAAGCGGAGTTTCTCCCTCTATTTATGCTATGTTCAGTGCCATTTGCTAATTAAGGGGAATTTTTCCCGTTAGCCACCCATGAAGCGCAAAGTCAATTCTTTTGTCTATTAATAAGCAAGCACCAAAAATGGAACCGTTTACTCTTAAAAAAGGCTTTAAAATAAAGCTAAACTGACTCCTGACTGTAAAATATGAAGCAGGAGAACCGTCCCTGTGCTTCAAATAGGGTGGGTGGAAGGGTAGTGAAAGTATTGTCTAATGGTGAGTGAAATACCTTTTGCAATACTCACCGCCATCGTGTAAATAAGATGTAGATTCATATATAGTAAGGAACTATCAATAGATGTGCCTTTTTTTACTACAACCCCCATTACGCTACAATCTCCGATAGCGGGAAAGTCATGACCAAGACCTTGGCCAGGTGAAAGTGGACGGTTTTGGACCACAATTGTGTTCAACAAGTCTTCTCTTCCTAGCACACTATCGATCGTAATGACAAAGCTATTTGGGGATGGTTTCATGCTATCTAACTCAGCTGTAATCGTTGTTGCATCTAATGGAGACCTTAGATTTCCGATTACAGTTAGATGTTCAGGGTACAAACCTTGGAGAAGGGTCCCAACAAATGGCCCAAGGCTATCACCACTTATTAAATTTGAACCAATTCCGATGACATAAATATGTTCGGTACCTTCTGGAATGAGAGAATACAAGGAATTACGAATGAACAATGGTGCCAATTTATGATGATAAGGGATAATCTCCCCAATTGAAGTCCTGCTAGTATTACCGTGAACGTTAAGCATGCTGTAACCCACCTCAATTATTCTCATTGTATTTATATACGAATTCTACATAAGCGCGGATCGCTTTCTAGATAATTAATACTTCTTCACAGCTACATAAAAATCCTTCAAGAAGCAAGGGGAAGCAAGGGGACGGTTCTCTTGCATCATGTTTAAAGGGGGCTCTGCTAGTATAAGTATTTCTAGAGGATTAAGGGAAAATATGGTAAAATTTAAATGGGGTTCTAGGTAAAATGTACTATTGGATTGGAGGTGTTCAATACAAAAATATAAAAATTTAAAGCTATACTTTTGGGGTTATTTAGCAGTTTATTCGTTAGCGCTTTCTTTACTATATATCTTTACAATAGTGTCGTTAGTAAATTCATTCATGTATGCCTTTGTGTTCTATCAACCTTATAAAGAGCTTGAAACAGAATATCAGGGAAAGAAAGTCGAGTTGGTAGCTTTATAGTAAATGAAATTGGAGAGTTTCGATGATTAAAATCATATTAATTTTTCATATTGTATCTGGTGCTGTCTGTTTGCTTACTGGACTATTTGCGATTAGGGCAAAAAAGAGGAAGGGAACACATACGAAGACTGGAGAAATCTATCATTATTCTTATCTCGTTATTTTCATTACGTCGGTTGTCATGGCAATCTATAATTGGGATGAAAGTGCATACTTATTTTACATTGCGTTATTTTCATATGGATTAGCTTTATATGGCTATTTAGCACGGAAGCTGAAGTGGAAAAAGTGGCTTACTAGCCATATCGGTGGGATGCTAGGTTCCTATATTGGGGTAATTACAGCAGTTCTTGTTGTAAATCAATCCAAAATACCTGTTGTGCAAGACATTCCATCATTAATCCTTTGGTTTTTACCAACTATTATTGGAACACCTCTTATCATAAAGGTCGGGAACAAATATAAGCCAAAGCGAGGGGGAGGTTCACGGGTCTCCTTGTGAAGCATGGGGACGGTTCTTGTGCCTCATTCCTCAAGGGAATGGAGGCACAAGAACCGTCCCTCTGCTTTATTATGTTACTCTGTTAGTCCGTGTATCATAGGTTACACTTTGTGGAAAACCAAATGCATTTGATTGAAAAGTTACTTGAGCAAAAGTAAACTGAAGTTTTTCTACAGGTAGTATATCTTCCTCTTCAGCTGCTTGGTTAAAATCTGTTACTCTTACTTCATTAAAAGTGATACGCAATACTTCTCGTAGACCATCTTCACCAGCTTGTCTAGTTACAAATAGTGTCATGGAAGGCAAAACTCTACCACTTAAAAGTGTGTTTAATAGAGGAATGGTGGATTCATCTAAAAACTTTGTGACTTTTAGTGGAGTAAGCTGCGGCCTAAATGAAGCGGCGCCAACTCCAGAAAAGGGAAACCCTGTACTCATTCCAGTATTGGAGGCTCCTAAAGAATAAGAAGTAAGCTCAATCGTGTCTCGATAACGAGCAACGGTTGATCCACCCGGGATGCCTGGAATAGCTAAGAAAAAGCGAAGTGCCATCTCTTTTTACCTCCTTTCTTACAAATCTTCTATATCATATGGAGGATAAAAAGAGATGAATAGACTAAAGAGTAGTTTCTGAACAAAATGTGCATTACTACTATATAAAACACTAGGACGGTTCTCGTGCGCCATCCCCGCGGGAATGAGGCACAAGAACCGTCCCTATGTTTTACCTATGTTTTAGCGTCTTCTTCGTTTACGAAGGAATGCTGGGATTTTAAATGATTCTTCTGGTGGCTCTACGTTTTCTTGTCTTTCTTGTTGTTGTTCTCTACGTGATAAACGTTCGTGTTGTATCTGTTGTTCTCTTTGGTATTCATGATACGGTGTTGCTGTTCCTCCTGTTGACTGTCTGTAAGACGAGTCGGGTACATGTGATTCATATGAAGCTTGGGGCTCATATGAAGCTTGAGATTCATACGGTGCCTGGCGGGACTCATACGATCTTTGAGGCTCGTACCCAATTGTAGGTTCCTTCGTTACAGCTGATTCATATGATGCAGCAGAGGCTTCATAGGATACTGGTGATGGTGACCTGTATGGTGCGGCGGATTCTTGAGATACTCGAGCCTTCTTTGCAGCAGAGGTCTCTTGTGTATTAAATCCGGTCGCAATGACCGTTACAATCAGTTCATCTTTTAGGTTATCATTAATAACTGATCCAAAAATCATATTTAAATCTTCATGGGCAGCAGATGCGACCATATCGGCTGCTTCCTGAACTTCATAAAGACTCAAATTGCGTCCACCAGTTATATTCATGATTACCCCTTGGGCACCGTTGATTGAGGTTTCCAGCAACGGACTCCTAATCGCCTTTTGCGCTGCTTCTGCCGCACGGTTTTCTCCAGTCGAGATACCGATACCCATTAATGCGGTACCTTTATGCGACATCACTGTTTTCACATCAGCAAAATCTAGGTTAATTAACCCTGGCACAGCGATTAAATCAGAAATGCCTTGTACACCTTGTCGAAGGACACTGTCAGCCTCCCGAAACGCTTCAAGCATTGGCGTTTTTTTATCAATAATCTCTAAAAGTCGATCATTTGGTATGATAATGAGAGTATCAACAGATTCCTTCATTTCCTCAATTCCATTTGCTGCGTTTTTGGCACGTTTTGCGCCTTCAAATTTAAACGGTCGAGTGACGACCCCAATTGTTAAAGCACCAAGGCCGCGGGAGATTTCAGCAATTGCAGGCGCTGCACCTGTACCTGTTCCACCGCCCATTCCAGCCGTCACAAACACCATATCAGCACCTTTTAGTACTTCTTGTAACTCTTGTTTGCTTTCTTCTACAGCCTTTTTACCTATTTCGGGGTTTGCACCAGCACCTAAACCTCTAGTCAAACTTCCCCCAATTTGCATCTTAATTTCTGCTTTTGATTGATTAAGCGCTTGCGCATCTGTATTAACGGCAATAAATTCTACACCTTCTACTCCGTCTTCAATCATTCGGTTTACTGCGTTGTTTCCTCCTCCGCCAACACCGATGACTTTAATCGTAGCGAATTGGTCAATATTTTGATCAAATTCGAGCATTCAAACTTCCTCCTCATTCATCTAGAGTGGCATTTTTCAGACTAACTATCATTATGAGTCCAAAAATCTCTTATATATAGTAATTCGAAGTAAGTGTCCTTTTTTTGTGCGTTTTAATAGAGAAAAAAAGGGGAGTTTTTCCTTTTTATAGAAAGTTTTCCTACTAGATTACAAGTAAAACTTTTAAAACTTATACAGAATGGTACAGTTTCGGAAGTGAGAAAGATGTTATAGCGCTATGCGATATGGAAAGAAGGGTGTATTATAAAAGATAGGTGGTTACATATGTGGCAATATGTTATAAAAGGAGAAAGGTGAATGGTAGAATGAACTTTCTTTTTTCATATCGCTAGGCAATATGGCCCTTGAAAAATTGTATGTAACCATTCATATTTAGTAGAAAAGGAGGAACGATATGCGAAAAGATATAAAACAGAATGAGCGAGCCTTTTCAACAAAGGAAGTGGCAGAAGAAGTGGGGATTGCTACACCTACAGTTCGCAAATATGGTCAAATTTTAGAGAAAAATGGATATGAGTTTTTAAAAGATGGCGACCGGCGTATCTTTGTTCAATCTGACATCGATGTGCTAATAGCGCTACGCGATACGGATAAGCCTCTCGATGATACTGCAAAAGAACTCGTGTATCAACAACAAGAAAGATTTGAGGAATCCGATGAAACGGAAATAGCGATACCCGATACATATCAGAATTTGCCCCAGGACCCCCAACAATTAAGAGAAATCTTACTGCTTTTAGGAAGTGAACTTGCCGCTACCCGAGAAATGAATATCAAATTGACTAACGATATGTCAGAGTTAAAAACGAATGTATCTCGTCTCCAGCAGGACCATCATGCGATTAGTTCTAGTATTGGAAATTCAGCACAAAAAACAAATACTAAAATTGAAAAATTAGCCGAATTACAAAACACCCATTACGAAACGCTTTTACAACAAGAGAAGCGAAAAAGCGAACTTTTACAAAAAGAATTGCAGTCCTTAAAGGAGCAGCAGAAGAAAGAATGGCGTGAACAAAATGAATTTAATAAACGTTTGGAAAAAGCAATTCAAAAGCCTACGTTTACAATCGACTGGGATAAACTTCTGTCAATTTTCCGTAAATAAGATGCCTGTGAAGGCTCTTTTTTTTGTGAGCGCTTAAGTTGATTTGAGAACGCTTATGAAATATTGCAAATTCCGATATTGGAGCTCTTATTTTATTAATAATTTGTCCATTTCACGGACTTTATCATAGGATTTTACAAGGTAATCAGGTACCAATGTTCTCCCATATTCCCAAGAATTCTGTTCAATTAACGATTTAAGTTCTTCTTTTTCGGCCTCTTTACCATACATGAGAACCCGTAAATCATGTTTGTTTTTCTTAATATCAAGATAATAACCAAGGGTATGATAAAGAATTATTTTAACAAAGTTTTCATCTGTTTCTTTTAGATTAAAAATACCTTTATACCCGTTAACTTGTAGGTAGTTAAACTTGATTGTATTTGTCGATTTGTTATAGCTCATTGGTGCAGTAAGGTTGTTATCAAATTCATAATTTACTGTGATCTTGTGCTCTAGTAATGTGTTTTTGATTATCTTTTCAATATCCCATATGTATAGCATTTAATTTTTCCCCTTCCTATAGTGAGAAATGTATCGCCTATACTAAAAGTTTCTACGAGATGTACAGATTAGTCAATGAAAATATAATGCAAGGGGACGGTTCTTGTGCCTCATTTTCTTTAAGAAATGAGGCACAAGAACCGTCCCTATGCTTTAGACCTTTTGTATAACATTCCTAATACTATCCAGAAAAATGGTGCTACAGGTACGACACTAATGTTGAAGAAGGCTTGTAGTAAGTATCCTAGGACCATTGCTAGTAACCCGTATTGGATAATCTCCTGTTGTCCTTCTAGTGTTACAGCTTTTTTAAATCCTTTTAACAAAATTTGAAAGAGGATAAATAGATATAGTAAAAGTGCTGGAATTCCAAGAGTTATCGCTATTTGTAGATATTCATTATGAGCCTTGTCGAAAATGAGGTTTTCATAATGGCCAGGAAAGACTAACGCAAAGGTATCCGGGCCCGACCCGACGAAAGCATGGTTCTCGATCAATGGAAAGGCATTTCTCCAAATATACCATCGGCTTGAACCGACTGAATCTCTACCTTCTCCTTTTTCACTAATAACAACTGCTGCATCTTTTACAATTGTATTTGCTCTATTAAAATAGTTATTTTCATTACTTATATTAATTAGGATAAAAATGATTGAAAATCCTATAAGTAAAATCGCCCAGCGTTTCCATAAGAATTTTCTTTTTAAGACGATAAAAATGCTTAAGAAAATAATACCATATGTTACACCAAGCCAAGCACTCCTTGTAGTTGTAAAAATAAGAGCGAGAAACATGGTTGAATTGATGAGAAACAATAATAGAGTATGCATGAATTTTTTCGAGCTAAGATATAACATTGAAACTAATGTCATCATTAAGACAAGATAAGAACCGAAGAAGTTAGCGTGATCAAAAAAGGACTCTGCTCTAATAAAGTCGAGCTTAAAAACCCTCGGATAATAGTGCTGAATAATTCCGTACATACCAGCGAAAAAGGCTCCAATTGCAAGTCCAATAAAGACCTTTTTATGACTTTTTTCTGGTAGAAAATGATAGGAAAAGAAGAATAATGTTATGTATGAAAGTAACGCAATTGCCCCTTCATAACGATATTTCGTTCCATAAATCGATATGTATTGGTCGATAGATAAGAAAGTTGATACTACGATGATGAAAGCTAGTAATAATAACGAAACTCCAACCTTATTCATCTTTAGCTGGGTGGTTTGTTTATGAATGATCCAGCGACTGAGGAAGATTAGCCATAATAAGAGAGACACTAAACTTAATAAGACAAATTTCTGCAATGCGTGATGTAACTCGCCGCTAGATTGCCTGATAAAAACCATAAATGGATAAATAAAAATGAAGGCTTGTAAGATAATGGTTATTGTTCTTGATGTTAAAAGCATGATGACGACCTCATTTGTCTATGAAATTTGCACTATTCTATTATAGGAGTTAACTAGGAGAATTGGAATAGCGAAATATCAAGGCACGTAGGCGGAAAGCACGGGGGAAAGCACAGGGACGGTTCTCGTGCCTCAAATCCTGCGAAAGCACAGGGACGGTTCTCGTGCCTCATATCCAGCGAAGAGGAGGGGACGGTTCTCGTGCCTCAAATCCAGCGAAAGCACAGGGACGGTTCTCGTGTCTCAAATCCTGCGAAAGCACAGGGACGGTTCTCGTGCTTCAAACTCTACGAGTAGTGAGGCACAAGAACCGACTTTATAATACGATGGTTTTACGCATCTTCTTTATTGCTTCTTTTCCCCATGATTTTACGGCATCTGTACTAACACTTTCTTCTCTAGCGATATCTATAATTCGTTTATCCTCTATTATTCTCTTTTGCACCCATTTGCGCTGATTTTCAGTAAGATCACCACAATAAATCTCAACCCAATTATTCACAAAAGGTACCAAAGTGTTTGAATCTGCTAAGTCAAGGCTATCTTCCGGTTGTAATCCTTGATGATGGTCGTAAAATCTTCGTTCTTCATTTAGTTGCTCAAGAATCCTGCCACGGATTGTACTAAAGGCAAAGGTGGAGAATTTAGCTTTTGCTTGGTCATAACGAGTATGAGCTTCCCACAATGCGACCAGTCCTGTTTGGTAATAGTGTTCATGATCACGATAAATGTGTAAAGATTTCATGATACTAAGAATAAGAGGTTTATAGTCTTGTTCAAGCTTTTCAAAGCCATCTAGCACGTTAATTTTCCTTCTAAAAAGTGCACTTTTCCATGTATTCCGCCGGTATCTTTAAAATATCCGATATAAACAAGTTGGTCTAAACTGTATATTTTCCGTTTACTTACTAGAAACTTGAAGTTTCTCTAGTAGAAACGTTACGTTTGAGTGGAGGAAACGTGAAGAATCTATCTAATTCTTCTTGTATCTCTTTGGAAATGAGGCAGGAGAACCGTCCCTGTGCTTCGGTGTGATTCTTATCACATTGACAGTTAAGTTATATTTATATAATAAAATGATATTGCATGAGCAACTAAAATGAGGTGGCATCATGAATTATGAAAATGAATTGAAAAGTACGTTAAAGAAATTAAAAAATATTGAATTTGCCTTGAATGAGTCTTCGATTGTAGCGATTACCGATCAGCGAGGAATAATTCAGTTTGTTAATGATAAATTTTGTGAAATCTCGAAGTATTCCCGTGAAGAGTTGATTGGACAAGATCATCGAATAATCAATTCGGGTTATCATAATAAAGAGTTTATGAAAAATTTGTGGCGGACCATTGGAACCGGGAATGTATGGCGTGGAGAAATTAGAAACAGAGCAAAAGATGGGTCGTATTATTGGGTTGATTCAACAATTGTTCCATTTTTAGATGAAAAAGGAAAACCATACCAGTATATTTCAATCCGTCACGATATTACGAGGAATAAGCACGTTGAGGAAAAGATGAAGCAAATGGCCTATTTCGATCCTTTGACTGGTTTACCAAATCGGAATTTTTTAATTAAACGTTTGGAAGAAACTTTACAGAAGAATGAAGAGTCTACTAAACATATTGCTATATTATTTATGGATTTGGATCGTTTTAAAGCCATCAATGACAATTATGGTCATAATGTGGGCGATATGCTTTTAAAAGAAGTCGGAGAGCGCATAAAATCTTCGATTCGTAGTAGTGATTTCGTTTCTCGTCAGGGTGGAGATGAGTTCATTGTTATTTTAGAAGGTCTTGAAAGCAAACAAGAGGTAACTTCAATTGTCTCTACAATTATTCACAATCTTTCACTTCCATTTTATATTCAAAACCAACAAATCAATACTTCACCAAGTATAGGAATCAGTATGGAAAGTTTACAGAGTTTCAGTTGTGATTGTGGACAGACAATTGAAAATTTAATTAAACAAGCAGATGTTGCGATGTATCATGCTAAACAGCAAGGTGGAGGAGCGTATTGTTATAATACTCCGGATCAAAATATGGAAATGGCGCGCTATTATAAAATTGAACAGGAACTTGAGCATGCCATCCACCAAAAGCAATTTTCAGTTGTGTACCAACCGTTAGTTAATTTAACTAGCTCGGAAATCGTGGGTGTTGAAGCACTGTTGCGCTGGAACCATCCTGAGCTAGGGTTTATATCACCAGGTGAGTTCATTCCGATATTAGAAGAGCTAGGACATATTGTGACGGTTGGTAAATGGGTGTTAGAGACGGTTTGTGAGCAAATGGTTGAGTGGCGTAACAACAGGGTGGCTTTGGAAAGAATGTCTGTCAATGTGTCGCCTATTCAGTTTAGGAATTACCAGTTTGTTTATGATGTAAAAGAAATATTGAGGAAGACTGGCCTTGATCCGAAATATCTTGAACTTGAAGTGACAGAGGGAACTCTTTTAAATGTAAGTGACTCAATTAATACTTTACAGGAGTTAAAAGACATTGGAATTAAGGTATCGATTGATGATTTTGGGACTGGCTATTCTTCCTTGAGTTATTTAAAAAAATTACCGATTGATACCTTAAAAATTGACAAATCCTTTATTAATGAACTGGATTTTGATGGCCAATTTATTATCAACACGATTATTAATCTTGGGAAAAATTTGGAGTTTACTGTTATAGCAGAAGGAATTGAAAATCAAAAACAGCTTTCCTACCTTCAACAACAAGATTGTCATGAAGGACAGGGGTATTATTTTAGTAAACCAATGCCAGCAGATGAGATAAAAAAGTTGATCAAAAAACAGGCTGAGAGCTCACTTGTTTAAAATCGGGGGCATCGTCGGCTTAATTAGTAAGACGGTTCTCCTTTTGAAGCCGGGACTGTCTCGTGCTTCATTCCTCACCTTCAACTGTATTGGGAAAACTGTGGAAAGTAAGATATGAATGAGATGCCTTGCAGAGGTTTTCTGCAAGGTTTTTTAGTGATTCGCGGTATATTGCATTATCAATTATATATTGCATAGGTAAAAGTTTCAGTTTTCAAATATAATAAGCGCTTAATTTTCTGAAGGTGGTTATTTGTAAAGAATCGGAAATAAGAGGGTGCTATTTTTCGGTAAAAAATTTCCCGAGAAATGTAAGTAAATATTTCTATATGTTTGCTTTTGTCATTTCTACTCTATTCATAGACGAGAAGAACATACAAGAATGTCTAAACGTGGTGTAAGATGGTCGGTTCTCCTGCTTCTTTTTTGTTCAAAGAAGAAAGGTATACTATTTGCACTTGGTAATAATGTACTAGATTGATATGTGTGATGCAGGAGAACCGTCCCTATGCTTCGTTAGACAAATTATGACAAAATAAGTGATGGAAAATTCTAAAATTAAACAATATACTATGATAGATAATGTAAAAATAAGGTTTTAAAGGGAGGATTAGTAAGAATTGAAGCGGTTATCTGTCGTTTTTGTCGTCATGTTGTTGATTAGTACATTTTTCTCATCGTTTGTGTTTGCAGAAGAAAACCAGGTTGAAAGTCCTGAAAAGTTGAAGCTTGTGGCTCTTGGTGATTCGATTACAGCTGGTAGTGGTGTTTTACCAGAGCAAGCTTTTCCTAGTTTACTAGAAAATGAATTTATTAATGTAGAGAACTTAGGTGTTCCAGGTGCAACATCTCAAGATTTGGTTAACCTTTTAAAAGAAAAAGGTGGACAACTTGCTGATGCCGATGCAGTAACGATTACGATTGGAAGTAATGATTTATTACAAGCTGCAGGTATCCGAGAGGCATTACAAAATGGTACGCCAGTCGTTCCAAATCAAGAGTTATTCCAAAATGTATATGATGCTTCGGAACTTTTATTAGCAAGACTATTAGAAAGTATCTCTATTATTCAGTCACAAACAGATGCACCAATAGTAATCTATAATATTTATAATCCATTCGGTGCTCGTGAAAATCCAGTATTAGCTTCTCTTCATCAGCTTGGTGAGCAAGTTGTAAATAAGGTGAATACTGAAGTGATTAACGCAGCCGTTGCAGCTACACAAAATAATGGAAAGATAAAAGTAGCCGATGCGTATTCTGAGTTTACTGATAAACAAGCAGAATATGTAAGTGAGGTTGATAGAATTCATCCTAATGTTGCTGGTCATCAAACATTAGCAGGTTTGGCTACTCAGTTATTGGCTGAATACCTAGTTGGCAATCCTGAGGACCCAACTGATGAAGATCCAAGTGACGAAGAGCCTTCTGAAGAAGATCCAGTCGATGAAGAACCTACAGACGGCGAAGATCCAATTGGTGAAACGCCAGAAGAAGATCCAGTCCTTGTTGCCCTTGGAGATTCTATTACATATGGATTATTCCTTGAGGAAGATCTTTCAAAACCGTCTAGTTTAGCATTCCCTAATTTAATTGATGGCGGTAAATATACGGTGAAGAACTTTGGACAACCAAGAATGACATCTGATGAGTTATTAAACTTATTAAGACCTGAGGTTGTTCTATTGTCAGATTCAGAGAATGTTCATTCAGCATTACAAACAGCAGATCTTGTTACTTTAAACATTGGAAGCAATGATTTGTTGCAAGCAGCTGGAATTACATCTGACCTTAGTCAGGATATCGAAATCACTGACGAGCTTGAAGCGAAGCTAGGAGTTGCTGGAGCTAAGTTTAAATTGAACTTACAGGCAATTATTAACATCATCCAGGAACAAACAGATGCACCAATCGTTCTTTACACACTTTATAATCCATTTGGTCCTAGTGAAGATGTAAATTTAGCGAAATTCCATGAGCTTGGAGAATTGATTATTCCATCAGTAAATGGTTTGGTTATTCTTCCATTATCACAATCAAATGAAAACATAATATTAGCAGACGCATATTCTGCATTTCATGATAAGCAGTCAGAGTTTGTGAATAGTTTACCTTTTGATAAAATTCATCCAAATGCAAATGGACACAAAGTGTTAGCGGCTGCAGCAGATGTAGCATTAGGGTTGGAGCCCCTTCCACCGGTCGAGCCACCAGTTGATCCGCCTGTTGAACCAGAGGTTCCAGAGGAAGAGCAACCACCTGTGGAAGAAGAACCGCCAGTTGAAGTTCCAGTCGAAGAGGAACCAGGAAATGAGGATCCTGTAGCAGAGGAGCCTGTTGACGAAGAGCCAGCTGAGGAAGAACCAGTTATTGAAAAACCAAGTGTTGAAGTGGATGATGAAGAAACACCTGAGAAAGGTGATTCCGGTAACGAACTTCCAAACACAGCAACATCTATTTATAACTACTTTGCAATCGGTGCAGCGCTCATTCTCGCTGGGATTATCTTATTCGTTGTTCAATCTCGACGCCAGAAAAGAGTCAATGCAGGAGTGTAAACATTTTTAGTTGGTTCATTTAAAGAAGCCTTGCGAGTTGTACTCCAAGGCTTTTTTGCATTCACCCAGTGATGCAAGGGGACGGTTCTCCTGCCTCAGTTGATGTAAAATGCCGGATCTCCTGCTTCGTTTTTATAAGGACCTATTTTCGCATAAATGATCCATATTTAATAGTGGTCAAAACCGCTCTATTTCATATTTCGTATACTTTATTATGGTAAAATAGAGGGGATGTTGTGAAGCAGAGGGACGGTTCTCCTGCTTCATTCTAATATGCAGATTTGTTAATAATGCGCGAAGTGTTGTTCTTGTGGGTTCATTGTTAAAGTGAGGCAGGAGAACCGTCCCCGTACATCAAAAGGAGAGGTTTATATGAATTTATCACAATTTTCAAGAAGGAGATATACTCCATTTTATACACCTATTGAGAAAATGCCCCGATTATCAGAGAGTCTGGGTGGCCCCTCTATTTATGTTAAGAGAGACGATTTACTTGGACTTAGTGGTGGTGGGAATAAAACAAGAAAGCTAGAGTTCCTTGTTGCTGATGCACTTGCAAAGGGTGCAGATACGTTAATTACATGTGGTGGAATTCAATCGAATCATTGTCGGTTAACACTCTCAGCAGCAATAAGAGAGAATATGAAATGTATTCTTGTATTAGAGGAGGGGCTCGAAAAAAGAGAAGAGCCTGACTTTAACGGAAACTTTTTCCTCTATCACCTGTTAGGCGCAGAAAATATAAAGGTTGTGCCGAATGGAACTGATTTGAATGATGAAATGGAAAAGATTGCACTCCAGGTTAAAGAGGCTGGACATAAGCCATACGTTATTCCAGTTGGTGGTTCTACTGGCATTGGTGCGACTGGGTATGCTGCGTGTGCACAGGAAATTTTAGCACAGTCTTTTGACTTAGGGTTGGATATTGACACAGTTGTTTGTGTTAGTGGCAGCGGTGGAATGCACGCAGGACTGGTCACTGGTTTTTATGGTAGCGGAAGTAACATACCGGTTATTGGAATCAATATTAGTAGAGGAAAGGCTGAACAGGAAGACAAAGTAAGTCGACTAGTTCAAGAAACCTCAGCACATATCGGTCTTCCAGTTACAATTCCACAGGATGCTATAACATGTTTTTCCGAGTATGTTGGACCAGGCTATGCACTGCCAACACCAGAGATGGTTGAAGCGGTAGGGTTAATTGCTAAAACGGAAGGGCTCCTGCTTGATCCAGTTTATACAGGTAAAGCACTAGCAGGACTAATCGACTTAATTCGTAAAGGTCAATTCACACAAGATGACAACATTCTTTTTATCCATTCTGGCGGTGCTCCTTCACTATATGCGAACACCACACTTTTTGAATGAGGCAGAGGGACGGTTCTCCTGCTTCATCTCATCTTTGGGATTATATCTATTGGGAAGTAACATGAGGCACGAGAACCGTCCCTGTAATCTATTTTGTGAAAGGGGAATAACATGTATTTACTTTTAGCCATATTTTCTGTAGTTATTATGATAGTTGGTGGAGTCATAACGTTCGTATTAGCAGCGAAACAAGGTGAAGAGGAAAAAGAAATAAAAGTGAAAAATCGTTTTAGTAATATGCTTTGGATTTATTTTGTTGGTATAGGGGTTGCTGTTGTGTTTATGTTGGTTTATATTTTTTTGAATTAGTGAACGGTGTTAGTGCGGAGTTGTGTAGTGAAGGATGCTTATGATTTGTTACCGACCATTGTTTTAAGTATTGTCCAAGTTAAAGTACCTACTAGTGATTTACTAAAAGTATTAATGATGCCATCTTTTCAAAATTGTGAAGGTGATATATAGGCTGCACAAGGCAGCCTACTTACTAATAGTGACACGTTCATAAAATTATTGCTTATTATTGTTCTGCTCTTGAATAGATACGTTCTTTGGCCGTTTCGGGTAACCTCGCTTCCCGGTCTCATCGTCAGGACCAGTGAGGGTGTTTCTTTTATCAAGTACATTTCCAGTAAATTCTACAGGTCTTTTGTCTGCCATTTTTTTCACCTCCATTTAATAGGATGGTTGAAAAAAGTGTAACCATACAACTAAATTTAAAAGCAGCGGGCCGGTTTTTTTGCTTCATCATTTGTTTATGTGACAAGTGCAATAGGTTTAGGTAAGACATTGGTTTCATTGAGGTAGGTTGGCTGTCATGTGAAACGACTTTATATACCACCAACTTAAAATATATTTGGTGCACAGAGGAGTAAGTGCGGTTTGAGAAAAGTGAGGCAGGAGAACCGTCCCCGTGCTTCGAGGAGAGGTGAGTGAGGATGAAGGTTGGAGAGTTGAAGGTGTTGCTGGAGGGATTAATGGAGGATGCTGAGATTATGGTGTTTGTTTCAAAGAAGCATCGACCTGTCAGTGTGATGAAGCATATTACAACGATTTCCCCAGTTTTTGAACAAGATACAGGGGAGATGCGGTACACCATTAACGTGGATATTGAAAATCCTCTGGAATCATAGGATTGCTAGAAGGTTGGGAATGAAGGGGACACGTAACGGTTACGTTGTTCTTTTTTATTATATTTGCAATCGTTTTGATTTTATATCCAGCTCAAATCCACCACATTTACTACTACTACGGCATGTGTTTTAAAGGAACACGTTATCGTGTGTAAGGGTTTACTAAATTTTAAGAAAAGAGCTATAATTAAGACAATTATTGTTATTTATAAAGATAAAGTGTACAGTAGGTGAAAATTAATAGATTGTAGGGGTTTTAAGAGTATGGATAACGTGAGAAAAATAGATGATCGAAGTAAGGTTGAGAGGTTCGAGGTTGCTTTTAATAAAATTCATTTGAAGTTGAAAGAACTCGTAACTGGTTCTTTTCATCATGCTCCATATGGTGAGCTTTTACAAAAGGCAAAGAAAAAGCGTGGCATCATTCATGAAAATTTTGAGAGATTTCGCCGTTTTGGTCATTTACGAAATGCGTTAGTACATGAGAAGAATAAAGAGAATTTCTATATTGCTGTGCCTCATTTAGAGTTAGTTGAAGAGATTGAAAGATTGTGTGAGCAGTTGTTGCGTCCTCCGCTTGCATTGTCGATTGCCTCGCAGCCTGTAACAACATTGCCATCAAAGGCTAGTATAACGGAAGTGTTAAGAATAATTGAGCAAAAATCATTTTCTCAAATTCCGATTTATGATGATGATGGTTTCAAAGGGTTGTTAACAGAAGGTGGCATTGCAAAATGGTTTTCGCAAAATATTAAGGGTGGTCTGGTGTCGGTAAAAGGACATACAGCGGCTGATATTCTTCCACTAGAAAAAGCTCATAATGTCCACTTTATTTCAAGAAATCAGACAATCTATGATTTAGAAGATGTGTTTGAAGACTACTATAATCATAATAAGAAGTTAGAAGCTATCTTAATTACAGAAAGTGGCGCAAAAACCCAAAAACCAATTGGCATCGTAACAGCGTGGGATTTGGTACGCATCGACAATTCGGCACTAATCGTTTCTAACCACATTTGAATATGCATGGGGACGGTTCTCTTGCTTCATTTCCAGTGAAGCAAGAGAACCGTCCGAAGTCACTGAAAAAGTCCCTTTTTTGAAACTTCGTTTCGAATTTCCAAACCCTTATTTACCAATTAATCCCTATTTCCCACTTGAAATAAAAGAAAATTGGTAATTC
>Ga0182742_1001410_pt1 | contig 31028 bp, 30 predicted proteins | sample eDN5th37CBELigMG_FD_128880 | JGI IMG/M metagenome (GOLD analysis project Ga0182742, IMG submission 128880) | Enriched Miracle-Growth compost microbial communities from Emeryville, California, USA - eDNA 5th pass 37_C BE-Lig MG (version 2)... ... | reverse complement strand
TCTTCAAGGCGGTCACCTTCATACAGGTCAAATACAGCTACTTCTTTTAGCATTTTTCCGCCTGATTCTGTGATAATTTTTTCAATATCACCTGCGACAACATCCTTATTCACAACTAATGCGATGTCTCTTGAGATGGATGGATATCTTGGAATGCTTTCATAACGTGTTTCTTCTACATTCGTAGTTAATAGATCAACTAATGATAGCTCAAACACATATGTTTCTGTTAAATCCAATTCTTTCTGAACCGATGGGTGAACCTGCCCTACAAAACCAACAAGCTTTTCACCAAGATAAAGCTCAGCTGTACGACCTGGATGCATCCCCTCGCGCTTCGCTTGCTTGTATTCAACTTGAGAGGTTAATCCCAATAAGTCGACAAGGCCATCTAAAATACCTTTTGCTACATAGAAATCTACAGGCTTTTTCTCAGCTTGCCAAGAGTGTGAATGCCATAATCCCGTAATAGCGCCTGATAGGCGTTCTTTTTCAAGTGGTTGAACATCTTTGCCTTGTGAAAGGAATACTGAACCAATTTCATATAAGGCTACCTGATCAATTTGGCGAGCTAGATTGTAACGTAATGCATCTAATAAATGTGGAAGCAAACTTAATCGTAATACACTGCGCTCCTCACTCATAGGTAGAGCAAGTCTCGTTAGTTCAGACGTTTCCAAAGCGAATTTTGCTGCTTTTTCTTCACTAGAAAGAGAATAAGTAATCGCTTGATAAAGGCCTGTTCCTTCTAAATAGCGGCGAACTTTACGACGTTTTTCCTGATATTCTGTAAGCTTTCCTGGTATTGCTTGACCTACAGGTAATGTTGTCGGAATATTATCATATCCATAGAGTCTTGCTATCTCTTCAACAAGATCTTCTTCAATCGTAATATCACCACGGCGAGTCGGAACTTTCACAGATAATACAGAATTATCGAGAACAACTTCAAACTGAAGACGCTCAAGAATGGATTTCATTTCTTCTGCAGAAATATCCATACCAAGAACTCGATTCACTTTTTCAACCGTTGTTCTTACTGTTTTTGGCTCAAAAGAAGCAGTACGAACTTCTACATTTCCTTCCAACACTTCTCCACCGGCATATAGTGAGATTAATTGTGCAGCTCTTTCTGCAGCTGCAGGGACACGATTAGGATCAACTCCCTTTTCATAACGTGCACTTGCTTCACTACGTAAGCCATGATCTTTTGAAGCTGTACGGATACGCCCCCCATTAAATAATGCAGATTCCAATAAAACGGTTTTCGTGTCAGATTGAACCTCTGAATTTGCTCCACCCATAACACCAGCTAATGCAACAGGTTCAGTTCCATTTGTAATCACTAAATGTTCGGAAGTAAGTGATCGTTCCTGATCATCAAGTGTAACTATTTTTTCGCCATCTTGTGCACGTCGAACAAGTATTTCCTTAGATCCTAACCGATTATAGTCAAATGCATGAAGAGGCTGACCATATTCTAATAAAACGAAGTTTGTAATATCAACCACATTATTATGAGGACGAATACCTGCTGCCATTAGACGTGTTTGCATCCATAAAGGTGATGGTGCAATCGTTACGTTTTTAATGACCTTCGCAATGTATATTGGATTATCGTCCGGTGCATCTACTTTTACATCAACTAAATCTGATGCTTTTTCTGAAGAATTTTCATATGAGATTTCCGGATACTTTACTTCACGACCTAATATTGCAGCGACTTCATGAGCTACACCAAGCATACTTAATGCGTCTGCACGGTTTGGAGTTAATCCAAGCTCAAGTACAGCATCATCTAGATTCAGCTGTTCCAGTGCATCCGCCCCTACTTCTACATCATTTGTGAATACGAAAATTCCTTCTGAATATTCTTTCGCAACTAGTTTCGACTCAATACCGAGCTCCTGAAGGGAACAAATCATTCCATTTGAAACTTCTCCACGAAGCTTTGCTTTTTTAATTTTAAAGTTACCAGGTAAAACTGCACCTACTGTGGCAACAGCAACCTTCTGACCTTTGTCTACATTTTTGGCACCGCAAATAATTTGTGTAAGCTCACCGTTCCCCAAATCAACTTGACATTTATTTAATTTATCTGCATCCGGATGTTGCTCTTTTTCAACAACGTGACCAATGACAACGCCCTTTATGCCATCGTTCAAAACGTCAACACCTTCTACTTCAATTCCGCTTCGTGTAATTTTTTCAGCTAACTCATCAGGTGTGATTCCTGACAGGTCAACATATTCTGCTAACCATTTATATGAAACAAACATATTGTTATATCCTCCTTTTACGCTCGTTTAAATTGTTTTAAGAATCGTACATCATCTGTATAGAAATGACGGATATCATCAATTCCGTATTTTAGCATTGCGATACGCTCAGGACCCATTCCAAAAGCAAATCCGCTGTATTTTTTTGAATCAAAGCCTGCCATTTCAAGGACATTTGGATGAACCATTCCTGCTCCTAGAATTTCAATCCAGCCTGTGCCTTTACACACATTACATCCTTTTCCACCACATGAGAAGCAGGATACATCAACCTCTACCGAAGGCTCTGTAAATGGGAAAAAGCTAGGGCGAAGGCGAATTTCACGTTCTTCACCGAACATCTTTTTAGCAAATACTTCAAGTGTACCTTTTAAATCACTCATGCTGATATTTTCATCAACAACAAGTCCTTCAATCTGTGTGAATTGGTGTGAGTGTGTCGCGTCATCGTTATCACGTCGATATACCTTACCAGGACAAATAACTTTAACAGGCCCTTTTCCTTCATGTTTTTCCATTGTTCTAGCCTGAACAGGTGAAGTGTGTGTACGTAAAAGCAGTTCTTCTGTAATATAGAAGGAATCCTGCATATCTCGTGCCGGATGACCTTTCGGAAGATTTAATGCTTCAAAGTTATAATAATCTGATTCCACTTCAGGGCCTTCTGCAATTTGATAGCCCATTCCAAGGAATAAATCTTCAATTTCTTCAACAACAGCCGTAATCGGATGATGATTCCCAACTTTTACTGGACGACCAGGTAATGTTACATCGATCGTTTCTGTTGCTAGCTTTTGTTCAACAGCCAGTTGTTCTAAATGCTCCTGCTTGCTTGAAATAGATGTTGCAATAGCTTCTCTTACTTCATTTGCAAGTGCCCCCATAACAGGGCGTTCTTCAGCCGATAGCTTTCCCATTCCTCTCAACACTTCTGTAATCGGCCCTTTTTTCCCTAAATAAGCGACACGAATATCATTTAATGCCTTTAAATCCTGCGCTTGTTCTACTTTTTCAAGCGCTTCTTGTTGAAGCTGTTTTAACTGCTCCTGCATTTGTTCTTCCTCCTTTATTTAAAAACCTCATTAGCGGTTTTTTTTTCAAAATAAAAAACCCGCCCCATAAAAGGGACGAGTTGAAATCGCGTTACCACCCTTGTTAGCTATACTTTGATTTTGTCCTAAGTATACCTCACTTCATTTCCATAACGGTAAAAACCGGAACACCTTTACGTCTTTTGACGGTCCAAGTGTCAACTCGAGAGGTGAATTCATTTACTTCTATCCAGAAAATGCTTTCAGTCCCGGCATTTTCTCCCTGAATGGACGAACTGTAAATTACTAGTCTCTGTCATCGTTTTGTTTCATATATGTAATGTCTATCTTATTATAATCAAAACAATATGTTCCCGCAACCTGCCTATTTTCGCAAATGATAAAGAAGTATGCCTGCAGCAATTGCAACATTTAACGATTCTGCTCCACCATAAATAGGAATGTACAGATTTTTAGTTGTTTGATCTAATAAATCTTTTTTTACACCACTGCCTTCGTTTCCTAGGAGGAGACAAAACTGGGCAGCTTCTGGAACTTCTTTGTAACTTACTCCATTTTGCAAAGATGTGCCGTAGACAGGGATGTTGTTGTTCTTATAAATATTGAGCCACTCATCCAGACTGCCTTTTATAATTGGTAAATGAAATAATGAACCTTGACTGGAGCGAATCACTTTAGAATTAAAGTGATCAACTGTTCCTTCACCTAAAATCACTCCATCTATTCCAGCAGCATCAGCTGTACGAATAATCGTTCCCAAGTTACCAGGGTCTTGAACACTATCTACTAATAACACTTTTGTCCACTTTTCAGGTGTGTAAGTTGTCTGAAACTCACAAATGGCTGCCACTCCTTGTGGAGCCTCTGTATCACTAATTGCTTTCATCACATCTTTCGTAACAAAAGTAATATTAATATTATCGACATCCCAGGTATGTGGCAAACTTATTTCTTCTGAAACAATAAGTATTTTGATCATTTCTTTATTTTTTAAAGCCTCTTCAACTAAGTGAAAGCCTTCAATTATAAATGTACCGGTATTTTCACGCTCTTTTTTTGTATGTAACTTCTTCCATTGTTTCACTTTTGGATTTTTAACTGATTCAATTCGCTCCACTTTCATACTCCCTTTTTGAACTATTCCAATTTCTCTTTCCAATCATACATAATTCTTACGTAATTAACAAATTCTATCATTAAAAGCTGTTATCTAGTCATCATCTTTAAAAACTAGATTTTTAGCTGTGACTACTTTTAAAAGGAGTGTTATGCAAGTGAATTTAAACCTTCGTCATGCGGTTATCTCAAATGTTTCAGGAAATAATCAAGATCAACTACAAGACACCATTGTGGATGCTATTCAAAGTGGTGAGGAAAAAATGCTGCCAGGTTTAGGAGTCCTCTTTGAGGTCATTTGGCAGAATGCAAATGAAGGTGATAAAAAAGAAATGTTAACAACACTGGAGCAAGGTCTTAATAAAAATGTACAGTAAAAAAATGCTGGGGAATTTCCCCCAGCATTTTTTAATCGAAAGTAATTTTATTTACTGTTTCACGATCTAATCGTTTAATTACTTCTGCTATTAGCTTAACAGCATTTTCATAATCATCACGGTGTAGCATTGCTGCATGTGAATGAATATATCGAGTAGCGATTGTAATCGATAATGCCGGAACCCCATTTGCTGATATATGAATAGCCCCTGAATCTGTACCGCCTCCAGCAATTGCATCAAATTGATACGGTATGTTCAGTTCATCAGCTGTATCTGTTACTAAATCCCTTAAGCCTTTATGCGATACCATGGAAGCATCATATAGAATAATTTGGGGACCTTCCCCCATTTTACTAGAAGCTTCCTTATCAGAGATACCAGGCGTATCACCAGCAATGCCAACATCTACGCCAAAAGCGATATCAGGCTGAATCATATTGGCAGAAGTACGGGCACCTCGTAAACCAACTTCTTCTTGTACAGTTCCTACACCATAAACCACATTCGGATGATCTGTATCTTTTAATGCTTTTAGAACATCAATTGCGATTGCACAGCCAATTCGGTTGTCCCAAGCTTTTGCGAGAAGCATTTTTTCATTTTTCATCACTGTGAATTCAAAATAGGGAACAATTTGATCACCAGGCATGACACCAAATTCCATCGCCTCTTCACGGCTTGATGCACCGATATCAATAAACATATCTTTAATCTCCACAGGCTTTTTACGAGCTTCAGGAGGTAAAATATGCGGAGGCTTAGAACCGATTACTCCAGTAACCTCACCTTTTCTTGTCACAATTGTTACACGCTGTGCCAACATAACTTGTGACCACCAGCCACCAACGGTTTGGAATCGAAGAAAACCTTTATCATCGATTTGTGTCACCATAAATCCAACTTCATCTAAGTGACCAGCTATCATTACTTTGGGACCGTTTTCTTGTCCTACCTTTTTAGCAATTAAGCTTCCTAAGTTATCTGTTAAAACTTCATCAGAAAATGGAGATATGTATTTTTTCATAACATCGCGAACTTCACGTTCGTTACCTGGAATTCCGTTTGCATCTGTTAAGTCTTTTAGCATTGTTAATGTTTCATCTAACTTCGTCATTAAAATGTATGCCTCCTTCAATTAACAATCATGTATATTATACAATAAAGGATCTATAGAAAGAAAATAACGCCTTCCTTAGTATCCCTGTTGTTGTCGTTTGTGATTCACTTCATTTTTTAATATGTATGCTTTTTCCATTTGAATTGAAGTAAAACCTAATAATTTCCCGAGTAATAAATATTCCTCAAACATGTTTTTGTAGGTAGACAAAGATGAATTGTGTTTAAATGCTGATATGGTTTCATAGACAATTAAAAATTGCTCAGTTAACGTTGCGCTTGATTCTCGGTCTTCGAAGTGCATCAGAATATCTATGTTCAATTCTAATCCTAAGGACAAAATAAAGTGGATACCATCTACATATTCTTCCAATATGATATCAGTATGTGCAGGCGGCTTTAGACTCCAAAATTTAAAGCACCTGGTTTCATTTGCCAACTCACCAATTTCGACTAATAAAGCAAGTATTTTTCGATCAACAAGATTCTCTTTCTCAAGATTATGTTGCGTTTGTATTTTTTCATCTAATTCCTGCTGCATGTTAAATAGTACGGTAAAATTCATAAAGTATTCCTCCAACAATTGTTCAATAAGAAAAGCACAAGCGCCTTGATCAGCCCCAACAAGCATAAGACGCAAAGGAATAGAAGACGTTCTTTGTCTTCAATTCCTTTGTGGCTTATGACCTCGAGGGGCTAGGCGCTGGAGCTAGACACCCAAACTAAGTACAAAATTTTATACTTTCTTACCTGTTAAAAAAATTATAACAAATTTTTAAAAAAACTTGGAACCTTTTCCGTCTCTCAATCGTATATAAGAAAAATTGCCCTCAGGAGGGGTTTTACGATGATTGTCATTTTATTACGTTTGTTGTTAATCGTCTTGATTGTCTTTCTTCTTTATACAGGACTTAAGTTTTTATTTAATCCAAAACGAAAGCTCGAATTAGCACATGAACAAAAGCAGTTTTATTTCCTTGATGAAAAAGATAACGTACGGAAAAACTTTTTACTTACGTACAAAGGTGCCTTATTTGAAGGAGAGAAATATTTAGGAACAACAACAAACTCTTTTGAAGTTGTCTCGATCTTTATTTGGTCAAAATCAACAAATGAGTTACAAGGATTGACATTGGAGGATTTCGCACATATTCAAGAACAAGTGAGATTACACTATCCCCATAGTAAGGTAGATTGGAAAAGTCCGATTAAGGAATTGATTTTGAAAAAAAGTCAGAATTAAAAGAAGAGCTTGAGATCCTCCATCTCAAGCTCTTCTTCACATAGAATGAAGGACAACATGATAATAGTTATCGAAGAATTTCTCTCGATCAACACGTATAGCGATATTTCGATTCCCGTCAATTTTTTGTTGAAACTCCATCATCCCGAGTTGTTCTTCTTTTTCAACCTCAACTTCGATAGATCCTTGTTGATAGTCACAAAGCTGGGGATCAAATAAACAAGCTCCGGCAAGAGGATCATGAAACGTCATATCATTTGACTGCAGCCAGGGTGAGCCAAAGTCTTCCACAGCTTTCATGAGAGGAGTAGAAAATAATTCTTCTTTTTCATTCTTTTTAAGAATTAATTGGGTGGTAACATTAAGCCCAAAGGTAGTATGAACAGGAACATCTGTATGATAAACAACCGCTGCTGCTTGTGGATCTACCCAAGAGTTCCAATTTGATATTGGCATTTCCATGGTTTCCTCCAATTCTTTTGAAAAAACACCACTCATGATATGGAGTTCTTTTAGGAGCTTCGGTATCTCCGGATCCGCCAAAAATAATAAAGCAATGTTTGTTAAATGCCCTATGGCTAATAGCGAAATTTCATTGGGGTTTTCACGAATCGTTTGCCTCATAAAATCAACAGCTTTGTTTTTTACAAATGATTTTTCATGATGCCAATTTGCCAGGTGTTTTGCTCCATCAGGTGTTGGATAAAGTGAGCTTGGCATTAGTGTATAGTCAACACCTGCTGCAATCGGAATGTCCTTCCCAGCTGCTTTACATATGGCATCTGCTATCATTGCCCTTTTCTCTACTGCCCCGCCTATTGTCGTGATCCCCACCAGTTCACATAGAGGATGACTTAATAAATAAGCCAAGCAAAGGGCATCATCAATGTCGCCACCAATATCTGTATCAAGGAGAACCTTCTTTCTTACCATCAAATCATCCACTTTCTACGTTATTATCATGCTTTTTCCCTTATAAAAAAGTCATTCCACTTAATCAACACTTGTTTTTCTCTAAAATAGTAGATAAGAATAAACAAGCCGAACACAATCCCAACTAAAACGACAGGAGGTAATGTCTGAATAGATGCTCCTAAAAACGTAAACAAAAGTGTTGAAGGAATATGTGTGAGAAAAGATAGTTTTGTATAACGTCCAAATGTTTTGGCTTTGTCTAAAATACATAACGAAATAAGCGAAAAGTTAATAAAAGGGATCATTCTTAATATCATAATTTGAATATTAGAGAAGTTTGTATAAGTTCCCAACCATTTTTCCTTCATTTTCATTAAGCGATCCAATAGTTTAGGAAAGAGTTTTGTAACGAAATAAAAGGTAATACTCGAGCCTGTTAATCCAATGATTGAATACACTGATCCTAGTTGTGCACCAAATAAAATTCCTCCAGCTATACAAACTACCGCAACAGGAAGAAATAAAAACTGCCTGATCATATGAAATAAAATAAAAGCAATTGGCGCAAAAAAGCCAGTCGTTTGAATGACGGTCAACACGGTAGAAGTGGCCAGTTGAATAGTCATCACCGCTTTCTAAGTTGTAATCCATAGATGAAAGTCGTATTGATTCCATTGTACGGGAAGATTTTACGTTTATGCCAAAGAAATTGTTAAATAAACCAAAAGTATAATGTGTCCGACTGCAATAAGTGGAAAGAAAACAATAAAAGATGTATGTTTTGTTTTATGACGATAGACTTTCATCCCAATATAACCTCCAATAGCTCCTCCCAAGAAAGCAAATAACCACAATGTTGATTCTTTTATTCGCCACTCTCCCCTAATAGCACGCTTTTTATCTGAGCCCATTAAGAAGAAGCAGAAGATGTTTACTAATAGGTAATAGACTAACACATAAAGCATTCTAATCACTTCCTTTCTATATGTAAATTACCTAAAATTCCCTTGATATGAAAAAGAGCCGACTCTATCTACTTAGAGTCAGCTCTTTTACCGTTCAATTATTTGTTAAGCTGTGCTTTAGCAGCATCTGCTAATTGAGCAAATGCTTTTTCATCAGCAATAGCTAAGTCAGCAAGCATTTTACGGTTCACTTCGATACCAGCAAGCTTTAATCCGTGCATTAAACGGCTGTAAGAAAGACCATTAACACGAGCAGCTGCATTGATACGAGTGATCCATAATTTACGGAAATCACGTTTCTTTTGACGACGATCACGGTATGCATACATCCATGATTTCATCACTTGTTGATTTGCCACTTTGTATAATCTATGTTTAGAACCGAAATAACCTTTAGCTAATTTTAAAACTTTTTTACGACGTTTACGTGAAACGATACCGCCTTTTACTCTTGGCATGTAAATTCCCTCCTATATTACGATGGTCCGAATTATTTAATATTGTCTAATAAATGACGAATACGTTTGAAATCGCCTTTGCTTACTACAGTTGATTTACGTAATTTACGTTTTGCTTTAGTAGATTTGTTAGCGAATAAGTGACTTGTGTAAGCATGTGAACGTTTAAGTTTACCAGAGCCTGTTCTTTTGAAACGCTTAGCAGCTCCACGGTGAGTTTTCATTTTTGGCATAAGGTATTCCTCCTTAAGGGATTATTGCTTTTCATTTTTCGGTGCTAGAACTAAGAACATGCTGCGACCATCCATTTTTGGATGTGATTCAATTGTACTTAAATCTGCACATTCTGCTGAGAAGCGATCAAGCACCTTTTGACCGATTCCTTTATGTGTAATTGCACGTCCTTTGAAGCGGATAGAAGCTTTTACTTTATCGCCCTTCTCTAGGAATTTGCGTGCATTTCGAAGCTTAGTGTTAAAGTCATGCTCATCAATTGTAGGACTTAAGCGTACCTCTTTAAGATTGATGATTTTTTGATTCTTACGAGCTTCTTTGTCTTTCTTTTGCTGTTCAAAACGAAATTTACCGTAATCCATGATGCGGCAGACAGGAGGCTTTGCATTAGGAGCTACTAAAACTAAATCTAGGTTAGCTCTTGTCGCAATTTCTAAAGCCTCTTGGCGAGATTTAATTCCAAGCTGATCTCCGTTGGCACCGATTAGACGAACCTCACGTGCGCGGATTCCGTCATTTACCATCATATCTTTGCTAATAATTAGCCACCTCCAAGGTTTTATCAAAACTGAATAGTAATTCTTAACACCGTCATTGTAGTAGATCTTGGCCTTTTTATTTGAGACAAATAAAAAAGTGTGGATGTAAAACACCCACACTACGATTGTATACGTAAACTATATCATCGTTACCTGCCAACTACAAACGGATGTGTCAATCAGGTGAGAAGCGGGTGCTTCTACTTGTTAAAATATAAGACTATTCAATTACCTAGAGAATTATACCATCTATACAAAGATCTTGCAAGCAAATAATATACTTTTAAAACAACAAATGTAATTCTATCAGAAGAATTCTGTTCTTGCAATAACTTTTTTGATTTCACATTCAACTCGGTGGAACAACCCCACTGAATAAATTCTCACTTTATGATCTTTTTACTTCTTGTTGTACGTGTTGAATAAACTGTTCAAATGCGATTGTTTCTGATTTTTGTTCACCATACTTACGAACATTAACTGCATTTTCAGCAATTTCATTATCTCCAACAACAAGCATATAAGGTATTTTTTGAATTTGCGATTCACGGATTTTGTAACCAATCTTTTCATCTCGGGAATCTAACTCTACGCGAAGTCCTGCCTCTTGAAGTTGCTCCTGAACTTTCTTCGCATAATCTAGATGAATAGCAGGTGAAACCGGAATAACCTGAACTTGTACCGGAGCTAACCATGTCGGGAATGCTCCTTTGTACTCTTCAATTAAGAATGCAACAAAACGCTCCATTGTTGATACAACACCGCGATGAATAACAACCGGACGATGTTGCTTTCCATCTTCTCCAACATAATTCAAATCAAAGCGTTCCGGAAGTAAGAAGTCTAATTGAACAGTTGATAACGTTTCATCCTTGCCAAGAGCTGTTCTTACTTGAACATCCAGCTTTGGTCCGTAGAATGCCGCTTCACCTTCTGCTTCAAAATAGTCATGGCCTAATTCATCCATTGCACCCTTTAACATGCTTTGCGCTTTTTCCCACATGCTATCATCATCAAAGTATTTTTCTTTATCTTCCGGATCACGGTATGACAATCTGAATGAATAGTTCTCAATTCCGAAATCTTTGTAAACCGCTTCAATTAATCGAACAACGCGAATGAATTCATCCTTGATTTGATCTGGACGCACAAAGATATGAGCATCATTTAATGTCATTCCACGTACACGTTGTAAGCCAGTTAGCGCACCTGACATTTCATAACGGTGCATTGTTCCAAGTTCAGCGATACGAATTGGCAGCTCACGATAGCTGTGAATATCATTTTTATAAATCATCATATGATGTGGACAGTTCATCGGACGAAGTACTAAGTCTTCATTATCCATTTCCATAATTGGAAACATGTCTTCTTGGTAATGTTGCCAATGTCCGGATGTTTTATATAACTCAACACTTGCCAAAACAGGTGTATAAACATGCTGGTAACCTAATCTTTCTTCCTTATCAACAATGTACCGCTCTACAATACGGCGTATTGTCGCACCTTTTGGAAGCCATAACGGTAAACCCTGACCTACCTTTTGTGATGTTGTGAAAAGACTAAGCTCTTTCCCTAATTTACGATGATCACGTTCTTTTGCTTCCTCCAAAATACGAAGGTGCTCATCTAAATCAGCTTTCTTGAAAAAAGCTGTTCCATAAATACGTTGAAGCATTTTATTTTTACTGTCACCACGCCAGTAAGCACCTGCAACACTTAATAATTTAAATTCTTTAATTTTACCTGTTGAAGGAAGATGGACTCCACGGCATAAATCAAAAAATTCACCTTGTTCATAAATAGAAACAGCTTCACCTTCTGGAATTGCTTCTAAAAGCTCTAATTTGAGAGGATCCTGGATTTCTTCGTAACGGCGCTGAGCTTCCTCACGACTTACTTCTTTACGAATAATTTCAAGATTTTCATTCACAATTTTTTTCATTTCTTTCTCGATGACTGGTAAATCCTCAGGTGTGATCGCCTGTTCCATATCGATATCATAATAAAATCCATTTTCAATAACCGGTCCAATTCCCAGTTTAACGGGTTGGTCTTTAAACACACGTTTAATCGCTTGTGCCATTAAATGTGCTGTTGAATGGCGCATAATCTCCAAAGCTTCATCACTATCTTGTGTAACAATTTCAATGGCACCTTCTTGTACGATCGGTGTACGCAAATCAATTAATTGACCATTTATTTTCCCTGCAAGTGATTTCTTTTTTAAACCAGGGCTAATGGATGCCGCAATATCTTCAGTTGTGGTACCTTTTGCAAACTCCTTCACAGCTCCGTCTGGAAACGCAATTTTTATAACGTCTGACATCCTTGTTCACTCCTTCTTTGAAATGTGGAAGCGCCTCGATCAGCCTCGGGCAATTAAGACACTTAGAAATAGAAGGTGTTTTACCTTCTATTTCTAAGTGGCTTATGACCTCGTGGGGCTAGACCTGACAGTCAAGAACGCGACGTTAATCGCCATGACTGCACTTGTACTTCCTGTACTTCAACTCTACACCAACACAATTTTCAAACTTAGTCAGTGTTTCGCTCTTAAAAATAAATAAAACTCGCCCCCTAAAAAGGGACGAGTTTAATAAACTTAGTCAATGGATCGTGGTTCCACCCTTGTTCCCAAAGTTCGTAAAAATCATCATTCATGCATTCAAAAGTAAGTTAAATAAGACTTTGGCTCAACATCGATAACGGGAAGACCGTCAGCTATTAATAAGTTAGAATATAACTGTTCACAACTGAAGTTTAAAGGTGGTAAGTTTGCTCATCGTGTTAGGAAGGTTTCAGCATTTCCTTCCCTCTCTGGGAACCGTATAAACAAGCTCATGTCCTTATCATGACAGATCTTTTGTTCAATTATTACGTATTATAAATTGTTTTATCGATAAAATCAAGATGATATTTAAGCTATATATTATGTACGATGTACTTTTCATCTCATCTATGTTTAATTATGAAAATCCTCCAATCGATGGATTGTGACTCTCTCTTCAAATATATTTAAGATTGTTTGGATCATGCCATCTAGAGAATCATTTGCATAGAGAGAAATCTTTACAGGGACCATCGACACCAGTGGGGCTAATAGCTTTGTATCTATATACATTGGATGTTTGTATACAAAGTCCTTATCAATTAACCTCTTTAAATCCTCATCAGGTATCAAACACTTGTTTTCGTTATAAATCACATATTCTTTATCATACACAAGATGAACCCTCGGGATTTTGCTTTCATTTTCACATAAATATTCTCGTAAACTATGTATAAAATTTTGATATTCCTGTTCCATCTTGTATTCCTCAATCGCAATTTCCACATAGTCTCTTAAACTACTAAGATATTTTTGCAATCGGAACTTTTGAAAGGACGAGTAGGTGAAATATAAATCCGGTCGCAAAAATTCCTCTAATGCTTCTTTTACAAAGTGTTCTCTTGGTGCTAATTTTTGCACATTAGGGATTTCTTCCCTTTCTCCTTCAATTATAGATTGTGTAATATGTAAAATCTGCTGTTGTTCCTCTTCATCTGAAAAATAATAAAGTTCTTTCAACATGTTCATAATCAAATGCTGCTCTTTATAACAAATAATAAATTGAGTAAGACCCGGTATAACAAATTGCTCTAGTGTGATATCCCAAGATTTCGGGGTGATTTTTATACACTGATTGTTTACTAATTGTAGCTCAGATAAAGCTGTTTCAGATATTGAACGAAAAATTGAATACATCGTCCTTGCCTCTTTCGGAGACCCAAATAATATCTCAAGCATGTTTGTCCCCCCTATTTGCCAGCACTTCAATCTATGTATATGGGGGGGATTTCTTATTTAGAAGTAAATAAATGGGTTTACATTAGAAAAAAGACTACCTCAGTTTTGAGATAGTCGTTTCATGAATCTATAAAACCACTCTCTTATTACCCTCTTCGGTTTCTACCGATCAGTTCAATTGGAATAGTCATATGTTTTATCCGTTCCATAATCCTTGCTGCTTTAACCGGTTCTTCTTCTCCACGTTGAGAAATGGAAAGATGGTGTAGAAGTTGCTTCAGGTTAAAATTTGATGAAATGAAAATAGGCAGATTTTCAAGCATTCGATACTGTAGTATTGTTCCCAGAACTTCATCCCGTGCCCAGCTTGATACAGATTCTGCACCTAAATCATCCAGCATCAATACAGGTATTTTTTTCACCGCATCCAACTTTTCATCGAGTGATGAATTTTGAAACGAGCCCTTTAATTCCCTCATAAATTCCGGTACATAAACAAGCATTGAAGGTACTTTATGTGAGGCAAGTTCATTTGCGATAGCACCTAAAATATACGTTTTGCCAACTCCGAAGGATCCGTACAAGTAGATACCTTTTGGATGGCTTCCACTGTTATAGGCTTCAACAAAATCCTGAGCGATACTAATAACCTCAAGGCGGCTTGTTTCCTCGACATCAACGTCGATCTTGTCAAACTGTGCTTCAAGAATGTCCTTTGGAATGTACATACTTTTAATCAGTGCCTCATTTTTTTTCCTTTCATCTTGAAGCTCTTTTGTTGGGCATTTATCATATTGAATATCAATGATTCGACCTTGTATGATTAAACGAGGATGATAGCCTTGCAATAAATTTTTGCATTCAGCCAAAGATGGACACATTTCACAGTTTTTGCTTTGATTAATAAATTCATAAAGCTTCATTAAACTCCTGTTAATCATCCCGTCTTCAATTTCTGTTGAGTGCTTAGTGATAAATGCTTGTACATCAGGATTATTTAACACCTGTTTCTTTAAATCGTTGTATCGTTCACTAAAATCAGGTCTGCTCGTTAATTTTTTTAATGACTTGCTCATATGTTCCATATTCTACTCATTCCTCCTTTCATTCATTTCACCGCTTTTATTATCCTTATATTTTTTAATCCGATCAAATAATTTCTTCTTTTCTAGTTCGAATTGCTCCAAATTCTTCCTCTCTGCTCCCTCTTTGTTTTGTTGCTGATCTTCTTTGTCTGTATTACCTTCGTCATCTTTTAACCATTCAGGAAGGATTTCCTTTCGAATTGGCGTTTTCTTACTTTGGGTTTTTTTCTTTGATGTTGTTTTTTCCTCTGCCCATTGTTGATATTGACGATGTTCCTGTTTCGCTAAGTCCATTGCTTCCTTCACGGTTTTAACTTGTTTTCTTGTCCAATGACTTGCAATTTTTTGTACATAAGCTCTTGTAAGCTTCATATCTGTTTTCAGCATAACGTAATAAATCAATACATTCACAACACCCGGCTCAAGCTTTTGTTGAACCATGACCTCTTCAATAATTTGCAAATCACCCACAGCAGGCGGGACTCCTCCTGCAACATCTGTTAGAAATTGTCTTGGTGAAATGGTTTCTAATTGAACCATTAGTTCTTCTTCTTTTGATAATTGTTTTTTGTTAAGCTTTGACCGTAACGTGAGAGGCTGTTTCTTATCCACAAGGTTCGGTAACTCATCTCCCACTTGGAATTGATACCAATCTCTCGCTGATTTTCTGAGCAATTCTACATCAATCATATCATCCTGATCAAGGCTTGACATGGCCACATTTTTCATATCAACTGCACCAATTCCATATAAATAAGACAGCTTTTTAATCACCTCTTTTATAGGAGGTGTAAAAGCTTTTGGAGAAATAAGTGCATCAGATAAACCGGAGAAAAATAAATCGAAGTCAAATGAAGCATCTGATATTTCCAATTTAGACCGACTATCTGATTGAAGGTATTCTCGTTCATTTTCAAGTGTTAGATCATCCATTGTTTCTTTATTTACTCTACCCATCATTTCTGCAGACCGAACGGAATCAAACACATCATCAAACGATTTCGTAATCTCCTTCATTCCCTCTTCCATTTGATCATCTGAAAAAAATCTTTTTAGTTGTAAAAACTTATTCCGACCAACACGATTATACAGATAAATATTTAATACACCATCTTGAAAAAACTCATTAGGTCGAATAGGTGTCTGTAACTCGTATACATATCTTTTCACACCATCAATTTCATCTAGATATGTTTTCAGCAATCCTAGTCCTTCTAATTTTATTCGTTCGTGATAAATTTCCCGCAAATTACTTTGCATTAGAGTCATTAAACTATGATGAGTCGTTTCAACACTCCAAATGCGATTTTGCTCTAATTCTCCCCATAAAGTCATATAAAGACTAAAAGATTTTGAACCTATTAACGGCTGATAAAGTAAAGTCATGATTTTTCGATCTAAGTCGTGTAGAACTGATTTGCTTTTAACTGTATATCGATCAATAGCAAGCAGTTCTTTCCAATGCTGTTCCATACCTCTCAACCTTTCATCGCTATTGTAAAACACACCACTGAAAAAAGAGCTGAAGGATTTCTCTCCATTAGCTCTTTCATCACCTATCTTACTTTCTTTATAAGGTCTGTTAATTCCTCAATAAAGACATTTATATCTTTAAACTGTCTATAGACTGATGCAAACCGTACATATGCAACTTCATCTATTCTAGCCAGCCTATCCATTACCATTTCGCCTACTAGTTCACTGTTAACCTCAGAAACACCTTGATTTCTGAGCTCTTTCTCAATTTCATGAACAATGTCTTCAAGCTTTTGTAAAGGAACAGGTCTCTTTTCACAAGCTTTAATGAGACCTCTTAAAATTTTCTCTCGACTAAATTCTTCCCTTGTTCCTTCTTTCTTCACAACAATTAAAGGAAATTCTTCGACTTTTTCAAATGTTGTAAAACGATATTGACACTCTTCACATTCACGGCGTCTGCGTATTGATCTACCTTCATCTACAGGTCTAGAATCCAATACCCTTGTCCCATTATGCTGACACGAAGGACATTTCATATGACCAACTCCTTCTTTACGTCATATCCAGGTTTATGACCCAGGTCTTTATCTTCCACTTTTTCCTGCACCAACGAATGTTTCTTTTTGATCAAGCTTCTTATAGAAATCTAAAATAATTTTTTTACTGTAACCAAAGTCTGTTGGTAACACAGTATTTGTCGTGGCAGTCAGATCAACAGCTGTTTCAAAAGGACGCACAGAAATAACCGTTACAATTAAAAATGCCTTTCTGGGGCGGTCAATGTTCACGCTCATTTCTCCACGTTCTTCTGATACCGATGTCACTGTCATCCCAGGGTTTTGTTCAATTAACTCCTTTACTGACTGCAATGCTTTTTTATTTGTTGTTTTATAATAACGGCTTTGCAAGTCTGGATTATAATGTTTATCTCTTGTTTCTTGGTGCGTGCTAAAAAAATCTTTTATTTTATTCACAAAACTCATTTTAGAATTCCCCTTTATTATTTATTTTTCCCTTTATGTATGAAAAGTTATTCTATTACTATCATACTGAAATTTTCCGATAATAAAAAGAGGTGCAGATTAAATAATCTACACCTCTGGATGTTTTGTTTCAAATTAAAGAGCTTTCGCTTCCGCTTGCTTTACTTGTACAGGTCCCATACCTCTTGGTATTTCAATATTTTCACGTGTTTGTGCACCTAAAGACTCTGCAATATGGTCTGCAGCAATATTTGGATCTAAATCACCACAAGTGTAAACATCAATACTTGCATAACCATGCTCCGGAAAACTATGAATGGTTAAATGAGACTCAGAGATGATAACAACTCCACTTACTCCTTGAGGAGCAAATTTGTGAAAAGCAACCTCTCTAATTTCTGCACCTGACTTTAACGCCGCATTTACAAATGTTTTTTCAATGTAATCCATGTCATTTAACTTATCAAAATCGCATCCCCATAATTCTGAGATTACGTGTCTACCCATTGTTTCCATATTCATGGATCCCCCTTTAACTAGTTTTTACATGAATTCTTCGCGTATGGTATGTGTACTACCACGGGGGAAAGTTAGTCCAGAGAGGTCCTAACCCTTTAAGTAGCCTTAACACCTTGGCTTTGATAAGAAGTTCACGAAAAATAGTATACTTTGTTTGTATATGTTTTGCAACAAACTTTTGAAAAATTATTTGTCATGTCTTTGTTAAAGGGTTTCATCCAACATGATCATGCATGTATTACTTTTTCCGTAGGAATTTTAATTATCCTTTAATTTCTCATACACCTAATAATTGTGACATACTTTTTTCTACCATTTTTGTTAAATCAACTACTCTGCATGAGTATCCCCATTCATTATCATACCACGCCAGTACTTTCACTTTATGTTGATCAATGACCATGGTTGATAAACTATCGACGATTGCCGAAAAGGGGTTTGTATTATAATCAACGGATACGAGAGGCTCTGTAGAATAGTCAAGTATGCCTTTTAATGAAGTTTGTGATGCTGATAAAAAGGCATGATTGATTTCATCAGCTGTAACAGATTTATCCACATCAACAACCAAGTCAACAAGCGAAACATTTGGTGTTGGTACTCTTAGTGCCATACCATGAAGTTTACCTTTCATTTGAGGCAAAACAAGCTCCAGAGCTTTTGCAGCACCAGTTGTCGTAGGAATGATGGACTGTCCGCAGGCCCTTGCTCTCCTTAGATCTTTATGCGGATTGTCAATATTTCTTTGGTCATTCGTGTACGCATGAACGGTTGTCATAAGACCATTTCTTATTGTAAACTCCTCATCAAGTATCTTTATAACAGGGGCTAAACAGTTCGTTGTACACGAAGCATTTGATATAATTATATGCTCATTTGCATCATAATTTTGTTCATTGACTCCCATAACAATCGTGATATCTTCATCCTTTCCCGGAGCTGTTAGTATCACTTTTTTGGCTCCTGCGTTCACATGCAGCATCGCCTTTTCTTTATGATTAAATTTGCCTGTTGCTTCAATAACAATATCAATATTTAACTGCTTCCAAGGAAGCTCTTCAGGATTCCGCTCATCCAACAATAACACCTTATGACCATTCACGACTAAATGATTGTCCATAGCGACCACACTTCCCTCGAAAGCTCCATGATTTGTATCATAATTAATTAAATGTGCCAGCGTTTCTGCAGGATAACTTGCATTGATCGCTTTTATGTTTAACCCTTCTGAAATAGCTCGTCGAAAAACCATTCTCCCTATTCGACCAAATCCATTTATTGCAATATTAGTCACCATAATAAACATCCTCTCTTTTTATATATGTTATACTAATAATCGATAAACTCTAATTAGCATAACACATTATGTGTGAATAGAGATTGTTTTTTTCATCTTTGTAAAGCATATTTTTAAAATAGGCCTCATCAATACTTATGGGTAAAAGGTTAAAAAGTAAAAAAAAGAGACATATAATTGTCTCTTTTTCGTCTAAATCCATTTTTTTAACACAACTTCCACCTGGGTTTGTGTATTTTCAATGGTACCGTTATTATCAATTATTTCATCAGCAAGTTTTCGTTTATCTTTTAGAGGAAGTTGTGATTGGATCCGTAGTTTTGCCTCTGCCTTAGCATATCCATTTCGTTGCATTAACCGTTCTAATTGAGTTTGTTCATCTACATATACAAGAAGAGTTTTATCCACCATATAGGTCAACTTGCTTTCAAATAATAATGGAATATCTAGAACAACTGCACGCGATCCTTGTTTTTTTTCTTTTTCCACTTGTCGAAGCATCTCTTTACGTACTTCAGGGTGAACAATCTTATTTAACTGTTCTCTCCTCTTCTGATTACTAAAAATCAAAGCACCTAACTTCTCACGATCCAGAGTATGGTCCTGCTGTAAAATGTCCGCACCAAAAACATCAACAATTTGATTATACGCAGGTTTTCCTATTTCAACGACATCCCTTGAGATTTCGTCAGCATCAACAACTGTTATGCCTAACTTTTTCACCATGTTTGAAACCGTACTTTTCCCACTTGCGATTCCACCTGTTAATCCAATGACAACTGTCACAGCATTTTGCCTCCATCATTTATAATTTCCATATACCTATCATAATGAGAATGATCCCCGGAAGGCAAGAGAATTTATCCACCCATGAAAATCTTGAAAAAATATGCCCGGATTTAATTCCTATCGAAACAAAAAGAGAGCTCATACACGCTACTAGTACACTCATAATAATTGGCGAATATCCCAATAAGGCAGCACCAATTCCAGCACCAAAGGCATCTAAAGATAATGCCAACCCAAGTAAAAGTGCTTCAATTCCTGTAATTGTTCCTGATTTATCAATATCTGCTGTCATCGGCTTTCTAAGTATATTAATGACAATACCAAAAGTTTTTATTTCAAAGTTTATAATCGTTTTCTCAACTTCTTCTTCCTCACCGCTTTCCTTTGAGGGTCGAAAAAATTGATATAAAACCCATGCTCCAATCAGCATTAAAATAAATCCACCAAGCTTTTCGGTAATATAAATAGGGAAAATCCTTGTTAACAATTCACCAAGAAACATAGCCCCAAGCATAGTTCCTGCAGAACAACACGCAATAATGAAAATTGACTTTAAGGGGATTCTCATTTTCCTCATTCCATAAGTAAATCCAACTGAAAAACTATCTAAACTAACTGCGAATGCTAATAACAAAAGTGAAGTATATTGAAACATACAGGTCTAGCCCCTTCCTACTAATTGCTAACATAGTGTATGATAAACGCCTATAGAATGTTAAAGAAGAAATTGTTTTTTCGATATGGCTACCTTATGTTTTTTGCTCACTAATTAGAATCACAGAAAAAAGGGTAAAGACATCTTTTGATATCTTTACCCTTTTTTATTTTTGGCATGTTGAACAATAATGTGTCCCACGTCCACCAACAACAGTTTTCGTTAAAATCCGCCCACATTTTTTACATGGTTCATTTGTCCGACCATATACATATAGCTGAAGCTGAAACATCCCAATCTCACCTTGTGTGTTTACATAAGATCGAATCGTGCTTCCACCTTGTGCAACAGCCTCATTAAGAGTGTTGACAATTTCATTGTGTAAACATTCATATTCTTGATTGGATAATTGCCCAGCTGTTCGCTCTGGGTTTATTCCAGCTCTAAATAAAGCTTCATCTACATAAATATTTCCAAGTCCTACAACGACTGATTGATCTAGTAAAGCGGTTTTAATTTTACGAGATGTTTTCTCTAATCGTTTTTCAAGATATTCTTTTGTAAAATGTGATGAAAAAGGTTCTGGCCCTAACTGAGAAAGAGGAGGATATTGCTCCTCTTCTCCTTTTTTAAATAAATGCATAGTACCAAATTTTCTTACGTCCCGATACCTAAGCTCTGTGTTGTCTGTAAATGTAAACAACACATGTGTATGTTTTTCTACCTCATCTTTCGCCGAGAATAACCCATACCTCCCTTCCATCCTTAAGTGAGATACCAGTACATAGTCATCCAAAATAAACTTTAAAAATTTCCCTCTCCGATTCACATCATGAATGGTTTGACCAACTAATGCATCTTTAAACTGATCGATTTCATCAGGTTTTTTGATCATTTTTGGCCAATGGATAGAAACCTTTTTTATTGTTTTACCCTTTACAAGTTCAATCAGTGTTCTCCGGACTGTTTCAACCTCTGGTAATTCAGGCATGTACTCACATCCTTTTAGAATAAAGTTTATTTCGCATCATACCATGAGTTTCCATAAGAATAATCTACTTTTAGAGGTACTTTTAATTCAACAGCATTTTCCATTACTTCCGGAACCACTTTTTCAAGTATAGCTACTTCCTCTTTTGGAGCTTCAAATATCAATTCATCATGTACCTGTAACAATAACTTCGTTTGCAGGTTTTCCTTTTTTAATCTATCAGCCATATCAATCATAGCTTTCTTAATTATATCAGCTGCACTCCCTTGTATGGGCGTGTTCATTGCGGTTCTTTCTGCAAAGCTGCGAAGATTAAAATTGCGGCTAGTGATTTCCGGTATATATCTTCTTCTTTGGAGCAGTGTTTTAACATATCCTTTTTCTCTTGCATCAGCAACAATATCTTCCATGTATTCCTGAACGCCAACGAATGAATCCAGATAGCGTTTAATGAATTCTCCTGCCTCTTTACGTGTAATCCCTAAGCTTTGTGAAAGTCCAAAATCACTTATTCCATACACAATACCAAAGTTAACTGCTTTCGCTTGTCTTCTCATATTTCCGGTAACTTCATCTTCTGATACGTGGAAAACATCCATTGCTGTTTTTGTATGAATATCTAAGTCATTTTGGAATGCGTCTACTAAATTTTTGTCATTTGCAATATGTGCTAATACTCTCAGCTCAATTTGTGAGTAATCTGCTGCAAAAATGACCCAATCCTTTTCAGATGGAACAAATGCCTGCCGGATCTTTTTCCCTTCCTCTAAGCGGATTGGAATGTTTTGGAGGTTAGGATCTATTGAACTAAGTCTGCCCGTCGTCGTTAACACTTGATTAAATCTTGTATGAATTTTTTGCGTATCTTTGTGAACAACCTTTAGTAAGCCCTCAATATAAGTAGATTGTAATTTCCCAAGCTGCCGGTAATGGAGAATATCCTTTACAATCTCATGTTTATCTTCCAGCTTTTCTAATACATCCGCAGAAGTCGAATAGCCTGTCTTTGTTTTTTTCACAACTGGCAGATTTATTTTTTCGAATAAAATGACACCAAGCTGTTTTGGAGAGTTAATATTAAATACTTCTCCTGCATGGGCATAAATACTCTCTTCTAATGTCTTTAACTGATCAGTAAGGTTTTTACCCATTGTTTTCAAACGATCAACATCCACCTTAACACCAGTTGCTTCCATTTCAGCAAGTATTAATGATAAAGGCATCTCTAAATCATATAAAAGAGCAGATTGATCATTTTCTTCTAATTGATTAATAAGCTTTTCCTTTAAATCAGACATAGCCAGTCCTTTTCGAACAAGATGCTCTCCTACCTGATCATCAGCTGGTACAGAGCGCTTTGCTCCTTTACCGTAAACAACCTCGTCATGTTGGACAACGGATACTCCATGTGCTTTTGAGACACTCGCTACATCCTCAAAGGTAGCAGATGGATTTAATAAATACGCCGCAATTAATATATCAAAGTTAATTCCTTTTAATGAAATTCCTTTCCATCTAAGAGCTACAGTTGTTTTCTTCCCATCATAGACTGTTTTCTTCTTTGTTTCATCTTCTGCCCATTCTTTGAATTGTGCAGAATTTAAAGCTAATTCCTCAGGTATGAAGTAATGTCCTTGTTGATTTATGATCGAGAAGCCTATAATATCAGCTTGATGATAGCTATCCTCTAAAACCTCTGCATAAAGAGTAGCTTCATCCGATAAAATTTCTTTTGAGAACTCACTGACAACTTCAAAACTGATCTCTTCAATTTCTTCTTCTTCAGCGGCGTCAGTTCCTATTTTTTCCAATAAAGAATTAAAACCTAATTCTTTGAACAACTCTGTAACCTTTTTAGAATCAAATCCCTCATAGTGAGCTTCATCTAGTCCAATAGCGATCGGTGCTTCACAGTCTATTGTAGCGAGTTTTTTACTCATTAATGCTTGGTCGCGATTTTCCTCCAGTTTTTCTTTAAGTTTTTTCCCACTGACCTTGTCAATCGACTCTAGAACATTTTCCAATGATGTAAACTCTGTTAATAGCTTAATTGCTGTTTTTTCTCCTACGCCAGGAACTCCCGGTATATTATCAGACGTATCACCCATTAAGCCCTTCATATCAATGATTTGCTCTGGTGTTAAGCCATACTTTTCTTTTACAAACTTCGGCGTATATGAATCAACATCTGTAATACCCTTTTTCGTAATATCCACAGTGATTTTGTCAGTTACTAATTGTGTTAAATCTTTATCACCTGAAATAACCTTAACTTCATAGCCATCCTTCTCAGCTTGTCTTGATAATGTCCCGATAATATCATCTGCTTCATAATTTTCCAATTCATATCTTGATACTTGGTAAGCATCCAACAGCTCCCGGATAAACGGAAATTGCTCAGATAATTCAGGCGGAGTTTTTTGTCTTCCTCCCTTATATTCCTGGAAGGTCTGGTGTCTAAATGTTGTTTTTCCTGCATCAAATGCAACAAGCATATGTGATGGCTTTTCATCCTCAAGTATCTTCATTAATATCATCGTAAACCCGTAAATCGCATTCGTATGTACACCTTTATCATTGTTTAGTAAAGGTAATGCAAAAAAGGCACGATAAGCAATACTATTCCCATCAATTAATACAAGCTTTTTTGTCAATCCTTTTCCTCCTCTATTCAAGCGAAAAATAATGATTCGCAAGTTTTCATTTTTTTAAGTATGTAAAAACCCTGATTCTCCACTTCTATTTTATCATGACTACAAATAGAAAGGAAAACCAGGGCTCTATTCACATGTTTATTGCATTCTTAACGGGTAGTAAGTCTCACTTTATTGTACTCCCTTTAGCAAACTTGCATAAGGTGAATCGAATGGAATGATGATGACTGTTTCTTCATCGATGGTTTGTTTATAAGATTGTAACGTCCTGTACATTTCATAGAATGCAGGATCCTTTGAATAAGCAGTATTATAAATTTTTGCTGCTTCTTTTTCTCCTTCACTTCGAATTACCTCAGCATCAGCTTCTGCCTTAGCAAGCATTTCTTTTACTTCTCGATCCGTTTCAGCTATGATGCTATTTTTTTCAGCATCCCCTTTAGATAAATAACCCTGTGCAGTTGATTCACGTTCTGAGATCATTCTTGTAAATACAGATTCTTCATTTTCTGAAGGCAAGTCAGTTCTCTTCATTCGAACATCTGTAACAACAATTCCATAGTTACCATTTTCAAGCAGATTGTTGACGATATCCGTTACTTTGTCATTTAAGCTGCCTCTTGAAGACTTTTCATCATTAATAATTTCATCGTAATCTAATTGTCCTAATTCAGAACGAACAGTAGAGAATACATATTCCGCCATTTTTGTTTCAGCATTAACAATTGACCTTGCATTTGAAATCATTTTCTTAGGATCCTCTATTCTCCAAACAGTGTAATTATCTATAATAAGTCGCTTTTTGTCCTTTGTATTAATTTCTGCCTCTTCCACATCATAGGTCATTTGATATTTAGGTAGAGTAGTAACTGATTGAATAAAAGGAATTTTAAAATTCAAGCCCGGTTCCTCAATAATACGGACAACTTCACCAAATTGGCGCACAACTTTATATTCATTTTCTTTCACAATAAATAAGTTTGTTAGAAGGATGACAAGAAGTGCAATGAAGATTAGAAAAATCACTCCTGCCCGAAGATACCCCTTAAATGTGAAGGAAGTTTTTTTCTCTTCCATATTTACAACATTATCATTGGCCATTCGTTTCACTTCCTTCCTGCTCAGTTGGAGCTACAGGTTTTGTTGCTGTTCCATCTTTAATCGGTAAATACTTCATTGTATTTCCGTTGTCCTCCATAATGTAGATTTCTGCATTAGGAAGCACTTGATCGATTGTTTCTAATACTAAACGTTTTTTTGTAATATCCTTTGCATTCACATATTCATTATAAATAGCATTAAATTGAGCTACATCACCGCGGGCTTCTTCCATACGGGCAGCTTTATCACCTTCAGCTGAAGACATGATGGCAGCCTTTTCCCCCTGTGCCTCTTCTGTTCGTTTGTTGCGGTATTTATTTGCTTCATTCTTCCTTGTATTCATTGTTTCACGTGCATCAGTAACATTTGTAAATGCTTTTCTTACCTCTTCATTAGGTAAATCAACATCTTGTAATTTAACTGCCAAAATTGTAATCCCAATATCATATTCTTCGACTAAAGTAGTTAATAATTCTTGAACTTGCTTTTCAATTTCTACTTTTCCCGATGTTAAAGCATCATCTATTGTTGAGCTGCCAATAATGCTCCTCAAACTTGCAGAAGTAGCATCCTCAAGCATTTCCGTTGGATTTTCAGCATTAAATAAGTATTTGCCCGGTTCAGTAATTTTCCATTGAACAACCATATCCGCTAAAACGATATTTTCGTCACCTGTAATCATTTTAGTTTCTTTTGGAAAGTCCTCAACCACTCCGTCTTCTGTTTCTTTATAGCCAAACTGAAGACTAAAGGTTTCTTTTGAAAGAACTTCTACTGACTGAATCGGCCAGGGATATTTAAAATGTAAGCCCGGCTCGCTTACACCTTCTTCAACTTCACCAAGTGTTATCATAACTGCTTGTTCCGATTCATCAACGGTATACCATGAAGTAAATGCAACAATTGCTAACACAATAATTAATAAGGCAAAGCCGATGATGGATAAAATTCTTTTCAAACTTAACATGTCTCCCCCTACCTTTCTCACGTACTTCTATTCTATTGCGATACTATACATACGATTACATTTCAAAAAGGTTTCAAATATTTCATACTTATGGATCGTCTGTCATAATCAATGAATTAACTCATTAGGAAAGTCTACTACTAGATGGGTGGGGGGGAAAATTCGTAAGACATTTCCCATTATACTGATAATGAAATTATGCCGTTTAAACAAAAAAAGGGACGTAAGTACATGACTTACGTCCAAAAGATTGGCTCCTTGGATGAAGGGGTTTTCACTTAGTATAATACCAACCTTTTATTAAGCAATCTTAAATTTGATGTAAATTAATTGTAAAGTATGTCGAAAATATAAATTATTTAGTTGAATTAAGGTAGCAGGTCTATTTTTTTATTTAATTTCACCGTGAAGGTTGTTCCTTTTCCAACCTCACTTTGAACACTAATCTGTCCCTTGTGTGCTTCAACTAAATGTTTAACAATCGCCAGTCCTAAACCGGTTCCCCCTGAATTTCTGCTTCTTGCACGGTCAACACGGTAGAACCGCTCAAAAATTCTTGGTATTTCTTCTTTCTTAATCCCAATACCTGTATCAGACACGGTTACAAGTGCATAATTATCATGTTTTTCAACTCTTACACGAACAGATCCACCCTGTGGTGTATAGGTTAGAGCATTGTTAATTAAATTTATGAAAATTTGTTTTAAACGATAGATATCCCCTTCAATATAAGTTAAATTATCGGGAAGAATCATGTTTAATTCAACATTTTTCTCTTTCGCTTTACTTTCAAGGATGACTAAAATGTCTTCCAATATTTCTCTTAGATCACACGGTTGGATAGAGAGTAAAAAGCCTTGCTGCTCAATTTTCGAAAGATCTAATAAATCTTGAATTAACGTTTGAAGGCGATCACTTTCTTTCAAAATAATTGAAAGAAAGTATTCAGCTGTTTGTTTGTCACTAAGCGCCCCGTCTAATAATGTTTCACTAAATCCTTTTATAGAAGTAATCGGAGTTTTTAATTCGTGTGAGACATTTGCAACAAAGTCTTTTCTCATTTGCTCCAATTTTTTCAATTCAGTAATATCATGGAAAACAAGAACAATTCCTTTCCACTCATCATTTGTACCGATAATTGGTGCGCCATACACTTCAAAATGTCTTCGCTCTATCTTAATTGGAAGGTGTAATTGTTTTCGGACTTTTACTTCTGTCATAAATATTTCTTCCACAGTTTCAATGATTTCCTGATGCTCAAATGCGTCATGATACAATTGATAAAGAAAACCAGCCGAATCAACCTCAAAAAGTTCCTTATATGCTCTATTAACTAAATTTATGTACCCTCTTCCATCAATTAAAATAAGGCCGCTCCCCATATTTTCAATGAGTGTTTGTAGTCGATCCTGTTGCATTTCTTGTGCCCTTGTCATGTCTTGAAGATTTCTGGCAAGTATATTAATTGACTGGCTTAACATACCTGTTTCATCAAGATGGTCTTCGTATGTACGCGCCTTATAATTTCCTTTTGCCAGCTCCATAGCCACCTTTGTTGCTGATTCAATTGGACGTGTAAATTGCGCAGTAATACGTACACCTATTAATAGGATAATAATAAACGCAATACCTAAGCAGCCTACAAGTATCATCCATAACTGGTTATTCACTTTTGTTAATGAATCCACAGATGAACTAACGATGACGACTCCTTCACTATTCGTTCCTTCTTTTATTGGAAACCCATAATAGGCAACATCTTCTACTTGGTCTGTATAATAATATCCTTTTGTTCGATCTTTCATGAGCGGATATATATTCTCCATTAAACGTTGGTGATCATGACCTTCTTTTAATATTCCTGCTTCAAAAATGATTTGGTGTTGATTTGATATAACCGTTATATGTGATGTATATTTTTCTCCCAACTCATCCAGAAGTCCTTCTATCTCTTGATTTGTTAAATCCTCATTTGTCACAATTGATCGTGTAAGCTCCGCTTCTTTCATCATCTCCTCTTTAAATGAATTAAGATAATAGCTATTAAAGATTTGGCCTAATAATAGCCCTAAACCTACTAACACTGAAACAATTAATGTGATAAGTGCAAATAAGAAACGTGAACGGAACCTATTCATTCACCTTAGGCTCCTCAAGCTTATACCCCAATCCTCTTATTGTTTTTATATATAATGGCTTCTTTGTATTTCTTTCAATTTTTTCTCGCAAATGACTAATGTGTACATCAACAATTCTCGTGTCTCCTGCAAAATCGTAATTCCAAACAGCACTAAGCAGTTGATCCCTTGTCAAAACACGACCTTTATGCTTTGCCAGGTAAACAAGCAACTCAAATTCTTTTGGAGTTAAATCCAAGCGTTCCTTTCCATAATACGCTTCATAATGATCCGGTAAAACACGTAAGTCACCAATTATTATTTGATTTGCGTCCTCTATTTCTATCGTTTCCGTATCAGCATGTGATTGACTTCTTCTTAATATAGCTTTTATCCTTGCAACAACCTCTCTTGGACTGAAAGGCTTTGTCATATAATCATCTGCACCTAATTCTAAACCTAGTACTTTATCAAATTCATCGTCTTTCGCAGTAAGCATAAGAATAGGAACCATAAGTTTCCGCTGACGAAGCTGTTTACAAACCTCAATTCCATCCATTTTCGGCAACATTAAATCTAGTACCAGTAAATCAGGATGTTCTTTTATACAAATGTGTAACCCTTCTTCACCATCCATAGCTGTTAACACATGATAACCTGCTTGTTCTAGGTTATATTTTAATAGGGTTGAAATTGATTGCTCATCATCTACTACTAATATTCTCTTACTCATTTATAGGGCCTCCAAGGATTTAATTTCCCTTCACCTGAACCAATTATTCTTTTTATTATCTATTTGTGTATTTCTATTCTAGCGAATAGTGTGGAAGAAGAGCAACCATTCGTTTCAATATTAGTAAAAATAACTAAAAAATAAATTAATTTAGCCATTTGACTTGGAAAAGGCTGACCCATTATGAGTCAGCCCTCATTAATTACATATGCTAAAAATTCTCTAATGCTTTTCCCTCAATTGGAGTTATTCTATACGGAGGACAAACTGTTACTTTTCCTTCCAAGACGATCTCATTTTCCTTGTTTTCTGCATGTACACGAATAATGATCTTGTTTTCAGAAACAAACACTTCACTCACTTCGAACAAAAATTGAATAACACTATAATGATGAAGTGGCTGAAGAAATGAAATTTCCTGTTTGATGATATGACTTCCTGGTCCCGGCAGATACTTAGATATTGCCGAGGTAATAATCCCCGTAAGCATGATACTAGGAACAACAGGCTTTTCGTATGGTGTTTGGGAAGCATAATCATGTTGAATATACAGAGGATTTGCATCATTTGTTAATCCTAAATAAAGAAGAAGATCTTTGTCTTCAATCTTTTCGGTTAATGTTAGTTTTTCACCAACCGTAATTTCTTCAATATGCCTGCCAAGTTTCTGTTTCTTCCCCAGAAGCATATTTGCACCACCTTCATCATGTTTTAGTAGAAAAACTTGGCTTGTCACCAAGTCCTAATGGCAAAAGCTTTCATTTTTCTTATACTATCACCCAAAGTATTTATATACTTTCTAATAGTATAAAAAAGGCTGGAAATAGTATGTTTCTTTTTTAGATTAGCATGTATAAAAAAGAAAATTGAGGCTAATTCCTCAACTTTCTCCATTAGACTGTCTATTAAAGGATCTTCATCACATTTTGTACTGAATCAGCAGATTTCTTAAGTGCAGCTTTCTCCTCGTCTGTTAATTCAAGCTCAATAATTTGTTCCAGTCCATTTCCGCCTAGGACGGTTGGAACACCTAGATAAATTCCATTAAATCCATACTCACCTTCAAGATAAACAATTGAAGGAAGAACACGACGTTGATCTTTTAAAATAGCTTCTACCATTTCTACTAAGGAAGCAGCCGGAGCATAGTAAGCACTGCCATTTCCTAATAGATTAACAATTTCTCCGCCACCTTTTCGAGTTCTCTCCACGATTGCGTCTAAACGATCTTTAGGTATTAGTGTTTCCAAAGGAATTCCACCCGCATATGAGTAACGTACTAATGGAACCATATCATCACCATGGCCGCCTAAAACGAATCCAGTTATATCTTTCACAGAAAGGTTCAGCTCTTGAGCAACAAACGTACGAAAACGAGCAGTATCAAGAACTCCGGATTGTCCAATTACTCGATGCTTTGGAAATCCGGATTCTTTATACACTGCATATGTCATAGCATCAACCGGGTTTGTTAATACAATGATCGTACAGTCTGGAGAATACTTTACAACTTCCTTTGTCACAGATTTCATAATATTGGCATTTGTTGAGATAAGATCATCACGACTCAT
>Ga0182742_1001409_pt1 | contig 31036 bp, 30 predicted proteins | sample eDN5th37CBELigMG_FD_128880 | JGI IMG/M metagenome (GOLD analysis project Ga0182742, IMG submission 128880) | Enriched Miracle-Growth compost microbial communities from Emeryville, California, USA - eDNA 5th pass 37_C BE-Lig MG (version 2)... ... | reverse complement strand
TCAATTTTGTCCTTGAGCGGCTCTCTCATAGACATCTTTCCTTCATTCCTCATCCGTTTTGTCCTTGAGCAGCGCTCTCAGAGACATTCCCTTCAATATCTCATCAATTTTGTCCTTGAGCGGTACTCTCAGGGACATTCCCTGCCATTCCTCGAGCATTTTGTCCCTAAGTAACGCAAGCGACAAAATGATCCTTTATCCCAAACTCCATTTCTCTCCTCCAAACAAAAAACAGGCGTGAACCCCAAAGGAATCCACGCCAGAAAGATAAATTAAATATTTAATGCCGATGCTATTTTCATCACAAGTGTGGCTGAGTTCACAGCAGCTGTTTCAAGAAACTGATCAAATGAAACGTTTGATCCTTTCCCTGCAATATCAGATAGAGAACGAATGATGACAAAAGGAGTACCAAATTGGTAGGCGACTTGAGCTATTGCCGCCGCTTCCATCTCTACGGCCTGTAGATTAGAGAATTTTGATAGAATGAACTCACTCTGCTCAGGCTTGCTGATAAAAGAATCGCCAGTTGTAATCAACCCTTTAACCACTTGAATGCCTTCAATTTCTTTTGCACAAGTTTCTGCTACTGTCACAAGACTTGCTTCTGCTTCAAATGCTGCAGGCAATTGGGGTACTTGGCCATATTCATAGCCAAAGGCTGTTACATCAACATCGTGATGACGAACATCTGTAGAAATGACCACATCCCCGACGTTTAGATCAGGATTAAGACCACCAGCTGACCCCGTATTGATCACATAGTTTGGTTTAAAACGTTCTAGGAGAATGGTAGTCGACATGGCCGCATTCACCTTCCCGATACCAGAACGAAGCAAAACCACTTCATTCCCATCCAGTGTACCCGATGTAAATTCAAAGCCAGCAATCGTTTCTTGGACTTTATTGTCAATTTTCTCTCGTAGTAAGGTTACTTCCTCATCCATTGCACCAATTATTGCGATTTTCATTGTCGTATCCTTTCTGTCTTGCTGTTCCACTACGGAAGCTATGGAACAACGATTATTTTAACTCTTCTACTTTGACTGGTTTCCATCCTTCGCCGTCCACCCAATCAATCGCTACCCTATACTTTGGACCTCCAGCTTTATCAGAAACGGTACCTTGCGCGCTTTGCGGACCACCATTGTTTCCAAGGAACCAGACTGTCATATTTCCACCATCAATTCCAGTTGCGTAAGAAATGGCCTTTAGCATTTCTTGCCAATCAACAGACGCCGCATCATATACAGCCTGATGTTCACCAGTTTGGGTTGTTCCTACCGGCTTCCAATCAGGATTAACAATCGTTTGTTTTACATCTGGACTGCTACCGCCTTCAGTAATAGTTGGCTCACTTTCTTCTTCAAGCTCTTCATCGCCAGACTCAGACTCTTCTTCCAGGTCTGAAGCGTCTTGCTTTTCTTCATCAACTTCTGCTTCTTCTTCATCCTTGTTGCCAGAGTCAACATCGGCTTTTTCATTAACCATTTGTTTATCTGCCACAACTGAATCCGATTTTTCAGCCTCACTCTGGCCATCACCAAAAAAAATCTTTACTGTTACAAAAACAATTAATAATAAGACGATTGTAATCAAACTGTTTAAGACAAGGTTTGTCTTCCTTCTTTTAGCAAGCTTTCTTGCCCTAGAAGCCTCATCGTTTTCAAAATTACCCATTCTCCTTCACTCCCTCATTCAATGACAGTAAGCCTCCACATGATGGGTTCTTTAAAATTAAAGACTGACAACATTCTAACATGTCTTTTAAGAAACATGAAGGATTTTTATCATCTTCCTTTAGGTTTAAGACTATAGTTCCCTAATGATTAGTTCTCTTGATCGAAGTTATAAATCTCCTTCACCATTTCTGCAAATAAAGGGTTAATGCCCCCCTCGTCTGAGTGTACGCCAAGATTAACAGTGACGAGTGCATATTTAGGATTTTCATATGGAAAATAACCTGCGAACCATTTGTTATGGTTTTGCTTTCCATTCTTCATAATTCCCGTTTCTGCTGTTCCAGATTTTCCTGCCACGGAGTAAGGTAATTCCTTAAACCATCGCCCTGTTCCTTCTTCATCGACGACAACTTCACGAAGCAACTTTTGCAGTTTTTGCGCTGTAAACGGAGAAATAGTATCCCCCGGCAATTTGCTTTGGGCAAATCCAAATACCTTTGATCCATTATGATATTCCACTGACTCTACTACTCTGACCATCTGTTTATCCCCACCACGGGCAATCGTCGCCATCATATTAGCTATCGCAAGGGGCGTCACCCTTACTTCATGTTGTCCGATGGCAGATAGAGCTACATAATTATTATCATTCCTAGCTTCCTCACTCTTAAAAACCCGTCCGAGATGCTCATCTGGCAACTGCCGAAAATCCTCTGTATGGAACACTGTACCTTTCCAGCCTACACTTCCGGTTAAGGATAGTTTTTCAGCATACTCATCCATCATTTCAGCGTCCTTCGCTTTCAACTCCTTTGCTAAATCCGCAAATGTCCGGTTACAGCTCCTTGCAAAGCTTTGGGTAAAATCCAATTCCCCATGTTGAAAGTTCGGGTCCTCATCTCCATAAATATTTTCACTACAGTTAAATGTTCTGGAAGGGAGAGCTAATCCATAATCAATTGCGGCTGCGGCAACAACGGCTTTGAAAACAGAACCTGGGATATGTTGCTTAAGCATTTGGTTCTCAACACCTAAATCACCAAATGGATTCTTTCGATTAAGATGTGGCCTTGATACCATTGCAAGAATGTTATTGGATTCAATATCAAGTAAAACTAAGCCCCCATTCTCTACCTGGTGCTTATCGACAAGATTTTCTGCTAACTCCTGAAGTTCTTTATCGATTGTTGTTTTTATGTTAATTGGATAAAAGGGATTGGCTGGTTCTGAATATTTCACATTAATCCCAAACAAAGGGGAGCCGATTCCATCTACATGATAGACAAGCTTTGTTTTTCCTTCCCCTACTAAAAATTCATCAAAGCTTTTCTCAAGTCCCGAAAGTCCTACTAGGGTTCGTGGCGAAAATTCCTTATCACCATACCTCTCTTCTAGAAGTTTAGGATTTTCACCTGTAATTCCAATTAACTGTTCGGCTTGAGTATCTGATAGAGGATATTTTCTTTCTACCGCAAATACACCGGGAATTTTCAGTTTGTTAATTGCCGCCATTTGATGTTTTGAAAGTAGATAAGGATCAGGATTTCCGAATGCTATCGGTCCGTCAGCACCAGCTAAACTGTCAAGGATTTTTCGTTCCGAAACTCCTATAACGGAAGCAACCTCATCTACCGGCCACTCTAGATGGTTTAAGAAAGGGAAAAGAATTAATACCGGAATACTATCATAGATTAAAGGCTTTCCTGACCGATCGAGAAAATTCCCTCTCCCATTGTCAATAATCATTTCCTGAGTCCTCTGGCTTACACTTCCGTCGAGCAAATTAATGCCATGCTTTGAAAATGACTCTGTAGAAACAAGCTGAATTTGGGCCAATCTCGTCACAAGGACGATAATTCCTACCATACATATGACTAACCATACCTTTAACCTTCGCCTTCGCATAAAAAAACACCTCGTCAAAAGTGTTGACGAGGTTAAGCTTTTTCAAACAGTTTCTATTGTATTATTACTTAATGGAAGTAATCTTTACAACCATTTCTCCACCTGGAGTTTGGACAGTTACTTCGTCTCCAACCTTTTTCCCAAGAAGGCTTTTGGCAATCGGTGAATCATTTGAGATTTTTCCTTCGAAAGGATCCGCTTCTGCACTACCAACAATAGAATAAGATTCTTCTTCTCCATCAGGAAGTTCAATAAAAGTAACAGTACTTCCAAGATTTACTTCATCAATGCTTGTCTCATCTTCTTTAATGATTTTGGCGTTACGAATCATATTCTCAATCGTAGTGATTCGGCCTTCAACAAAGGCTTGCTCTTCTTTTGCGGAATCATACTCTGAGTTTTCGGAAAGGTCACCGAAACTACGAGCGATTTTTATTCTTTCAACCACTTCTTTACGTTTAACCGTTTTCAAATGTTCTAATTCTTGTTCTAATTTTTGCTTTCCGGCTAATGTCATCGGAAAAACTTTCTCTGCTGCCATAATCCTTCACTCCTTCTAATCTTTCGCAAATTCCCCAGTTAATTTTTACTATAGTATGTAGGGTCTTTTGTAAATATACAGTAGCGCGTCCTTAAGATAAGGGCGCGCACTTTACATTATATAATCTTTTACCTGCTATTGTGTCACAAAAATGACTTTTGTTCAAGAATTGTTTGGATTTTTGTTACCATTAAATCAATCGCAACGTAGTTATGCCCACCTTCGGGGATAATGATGTCCGCATAACGCTTTGTCGGTTCGATGAATTGGTTATGCATCGGCCGTACGACATTGACATATTGCTCAATAACAGAATCCATAGAACGGCCACGCTCTTTAATATCACGAAGCAATCTGCGGACAATCCGCAAGTCTGCATCCGTATCGACAAACAATTTGATATCCATTAGGTCCCGAAGGCGCTCATCCTCAAGGATAAGAATGCCTTCTAGAATAATGACATCTTTAGGATCTACATGAATCGTCTTTGTTGAGCGAGTGTGCACTGTATAATCATAAACAGGTTTTTCCACTGGTTCATATTGAAGCAGTGTATTAAGATGTTCAATCAATAAATCATTATCAAAGGCTAGTGGATGGTCATAATTTGTTTTCAATCGTTCTTCCAGAGGAAGATGACTCTGGTCTTTGTAATAATAATCTTGTTCAAGCATCATGATTGAATGCCCTTTGAACGTATCATAAATCGACTTTGTTACACTAGTTTTTCCAGAGCCTGAACCTCCGGCAACCCCAATTACAACAGGCTTGCGTGTCATTATTTAGTTCTCCTTTCGCATCATGTTGTAAGGGTAGACAGGCTTGTCCATCTTAAACTTGACAATTTGAAGTGGGTGACGTGCTGCATCAAGCTCATTGTCATCTTCGTCCCAAATTTTCTCAATCACGTAATTAAAGTTTTCAATCTCTGGTCCGAAAAACTCCACTTCATCTCCGGGTTTGAAATAATTCCGTTGCTGCAAAGTAACAATGTTCGTTTCTGCATCATAGTCGAGAACCATTCCGACAAAATCAAAGGTTGTCTTTTTGCTATGGTTTCCAAACATTTGCTCTTTATACCCAGGTACCCCTTCGAAAAAGGCTGTCGCCGTTTCACGGTTCGCACACTTATCTAATTCTTCTAACCATTCCTGTTTAATTTTAAAATTATCAGGATCTGCACAGTAAGCATCAATCACCTTGCGATATACGCTTACGACTGTTGCGATATAGTGAATTGACTTCATTCGGCCTTCAACTTTAAGGCTATCAATTCCAATCTCAATCATACGTGGGATGGATTCAATTAACTTTAAGTCTTTCGGACTCATCGCGAATGGAGCATCTTGTTCGCCAGTTAATGGTGTTTCTGATGCACCGTCTAGCTGGTATAGGTCATAATCCCAACGGCAAGACTGACAGCACCCTCCACGGTTTGAATCACGTGCTGTCATATGGTTACTTAACGTACAACGTCCTGAATAAGCAATACACATGGCACCGTGAACAAAGGTTTCAATTTCTATATCAACTTTTTCTTTCATTTCCTGAATTTCCTCGGCGCTCGTTTCTCGTGCAAGAACAACTCTCTCAAGTCCTTCTTCCTTCCAGAACTGTACCGCTTTCCAGTTTGAAAGAGATTGCTGTGTACTTAAATGTACTTCAATCTCAGGGGCTACTCGACGACAAGTTTCGATGATAAGCGGGTCAGCAACAATAATTCCGTGAACGCCTGCTTCTTTTAAGCCTAGTAGGTAGTCCTCTAAGCCATCAATGTTTTCGTTATGAGCAAAGATATTGGTGGTAACATAAATCTTTGCACCATATTGTTTTGCAAACTCGACGCCCTCTTTCATTTCTTCAAACGTAAAGTTATCCGCATTTGAACGAAGCCCATATTCCTGGCCACCAATAAATACAGCATCGGCACCATAACGAACTGCAATTTTTAGTTTTTCTAGATTACCGGCTGGAGCCAAAAGTTCCGGTTTTTTAACAATGACACGCTTCCCGTTCACAATTTGTGAAATACTTTCTTTCACTGCTGTCATCGTATTTCCTCCTTTTACCATACTTCAAGGCATGGCGGTATTTATTTTTAATAGACTGTTTCCTTAAAGAAGAACCCTGTATCTAATGGTCGGTTCTCTGGTTGAAGCTCTTCTGCTTCAGTAAGCATATCGTCCTTCACATCGTCATACTGATCTGGATCTTCAACTGCAAGATCAATGGCTTTTCGGTAAAGCGCTGTAACAGCAAGTAAATAATCAATATCTTTTAAAATACCATCAATTTTAAAAGAATCGACACCGGCCTCAACCATTTCTTGAAGCTCATCAATGATACAGATATCGTTAGGACTCATAATATGTGTACCATTTTCATCTTCAAAGATCGGATATTTATTACTACGCTCTTCATCATGTAGGAACATATTTCTTTGTTCTCTACGGTTTTCAATTTCCATCGCCTTACCTTGGTATTGAAAATAGTTCCCAAGTAGTGAGCGTTTTGACTGGAACATACAAGTCATTCCGTGTACCTGCACTTCAATCTCAACTTCTGCATTCTCTTTAATTTCCACGATAGCGTCCATACTGAGTTCACGCGCAAGTACAGCACGCTTGGCACCTTTTCTACCCCAGTAATTGCAGGTATACCAGTTCGTAGCCGTTGTCTCGGTATTCCAATGAAGCTTCATGTCTGGAGCTGTTTCGCGTGCCGCCATAAGGACCGCTGGATCTCCAAAGACAATGGCATCTGCGTTTGCTTCTTTTAAAAATGCAAGATAATCATTCAGCATTTTAATTTTTTCATTGTGAAATATTGCATTCATTGCAACATAGACCTTTTTCCCTTTTGAATGCGCCAATTCAATGACTTTTTTAACATCATCAGGTTTAAATTCACCGGCTAAACGGAGACCAAATTTTTGTTCTCCGATAATAAAAGCATCAGCACCAGCTTCAACCAAAGGAAGAATGTCCTCAACTTTAGTCGGTGTTACTAATAATTCTGGTTTCTTCACCCTATTTCACCTCTTTACACTAATTGCTACACCATCGCCCACAGGGAGAATGACTGTGTCATAATCCGGGTTGCTCATGAGCCATTTATTAAAGTCATCAATTTTTTTAACAAGATTACGGATTCGTTTAGTTGACGCTTCCTGTGTTGCGACAAGTCCTTTAAAAAGGACATTATCCGTGACCACAATACCACCAGGCTTTAGATAAGCTGAGTACATTTCAAAAAAGCGTTTGTATTGACCTTTGGCCGCATCAATAAAGATGGCATCATATGGTCCGTGTTGGCTAGCTTGCGGCTCAGTTTCAAGTGCATCACCGAAAATAATGGAGATCTGCGCACCTTTCCCTGCCTTTTCTATATAAACCTTAGCCTTAGCCAGACGTTCTTCATCTCGTTCAATTGTGACAATTTTTGCATTTGGGAGCGCAAAAGCCATCCTTAACGCAGAATAACCGATTGCAGTCCCAACTTCTAAAATTGATTCTGCTTTCTGTATTCTTAAAATTTGTAGCATTGCTTCAATTCCAGCGGCCTCCATGATCGGAACTTGATGCTCTTTTGCATACTCTTCCATATCAGCCAAAATTTCTAAACGAGCGGGAATTAGGTTGTCAATATATTCCTGCAGCTGATCATTCATCACGCTACAAATCACCTCTATTCAAGAGCACTCTATATTCATTCTTTGTCTAAACATGAAAAAATAGCGTTAACAGCTTGAAGAAAAAACAATGGCAAACCTATGCCGTCTAGTTTAATCTTCCATACACTGTAAAATACGCTATCACTACGTCTATGAAAAACACTTGAACTATTTTAACATAAAAGACGGAGAAATGCTAATCTCTTGCATTCCTCCGTCCAATGTAAATTATTGGTTTGTAATGTGCTCCGCTTTCTTGCGGTTATGCTCTTCAAGCGTATCTGAGAAAAGGACTGTTCCCGTTGGCGTCGCAAGGAAATACAAGGAATCGATATCAGCCGGATTGATAGCCGCTTCTATCGACATTTTTCCTGCATTTGCAATTGGTCCTGGCGGTAAACCATAGACTTGGTACGTATTATACGGGGAATCAATCTCTAAATCTTTATAATATACTCTATCCTTGTGTTCTCCATGTGCATAAAGGACTGTAGGGTCCGTTTGTAGCTTCATTCCCGTTTCCATGCGGTTATAAAATACACTCGAAATTTTCGCTCGATCGACACTCTCGGTTGCTTCTTCTTCAATTAAAGAAGATAAGGTCAATAATTCATGGACGTTAAGTCCTTTTTCCTCGGCAAGTGGAATATACTCCAAAATCACTGAGCGTGTTTTATCAAGCATTGCTGTGACAATTTCTTCTAGCGAAGGATCCTCTTCATAAAAAGGATAGGTTGCCGGGAATAAATAGCCCTCAAGTGGGTACTTCACTTGTTCATCCAATATCTTTTCGGTTAATACATCTGGATATTTTTCCATCAAGGTCTTTAAGAACTCTGAATCATTTAGTTGCTCTAGAACCTTTTCTTGTTCCCGATTCGTCTTTTCAGCAATAATTTGTGCAATTTGTGTTAGTTGTTTCCCCTCAGGAATGGTAATTTGAAAAACGACTTCTTGCATAACACTTCCAGATTTAATCGCATCGATCACCTCAGCTAAGGTCATTGATGGTTTCAACTTATATTCACCAGCCATAAAGCCAGCTTCATTTTTAAACTTCACATAATATTTAAAGACACGTGCATCACGGATAATTCCATTGTCTTCAAGAATTTGGCCAATCCCTGATGCAGTAGAGCCAATTGGAATATCAACAGTGACTTCTTCTTTGCTTGTTTCATCAACAGGCATTAAAGCATTTTTAATATAAAAATAGCCTCCACCAGCTATACCGACAAACAATAGGACTAAAACAAGTGTTGATATAAAGACAATCCTACGCACGATCTTAGCCTCATTATGTTGTTCCGCTAATTTTTCATTTATCATCTTTTTTCTTTCGTTCTTGTCCAGACTTTGGTTGTTCTTTTTCTCCTTAGTCATCGTTTCCCCCCTGGGTGACTTCTTAGCGAATGTAATATCTCGAATTATTATACTATATTTCACCTTTCAAGTCGCAAAAAACCACAAGAAAACTCTTTTTTCGGCAAAATTCTTTCAAACCAACAAGAAAAAACCAGGATTTTTTCATCCTGGTTTTTCTTTTATTGGATATAACTTTTTTATTCTTCGTCCTGCTCTGCAAGGAAGGTTTCGAGCATTTCTTCAATCATATCCCACTCTTCGTCAGATTCGATTGGCATTAACTCTCCGTCTTGTCCATCTTCAGTCGGTGTGAAGGAAGAAGCATGAATTTCAATTTCTTCTTCATCATCTTCTTCTGCTCCGATCGGGTAGTATAAAACATATGACTTTCCGAATTCTTCTGAGTCAAAGGTAAACAGCACCTCACAAAGCTGTTCATTTCCGTTTTCGTCTACTACTGTAATATTGTTTTCACCATGATCCATTTTTTTCACCTCATTGAACTATTAAGATATCCCTGCAGAATCATCACTGCAGCCATCTTGTCGATTACTTTTTTCCGTTTTTTCCTACTAACATCTGCTTCAAGTAAAACTCTTTCTGCAGCCATAGTTGTCAGACGCTCGTCCCAAAGGATGGTAGGAACCCCGAATAGATTCTCAATTTCTGTTGCATATCTCTGACATGCCTCTCCACGCGGTCCAATTGTTCCATTCATATTTTTAGGAAGCCCCACAAACACTTTGTCTACATTATACTCTTTAATCAGATTGCCTAATCGTTCAAAACCAAACTCATTTTCATCCTCATTGATTTTAAGCGTTTCAAGACCTTGTGCCGTCCAACCAAGTTCATCGCTCAAGGCAATACCGACTGTCTTGGTTCCGACATCCAATCCCATTATGCGCATCTATTGTCCCTCTCGAGAACGTTTTAAATAAGACTTTACTAGCTCTTCAATGATTTCATCACGTTCTAGCTTTCTGATGATATTCCGGGCATCACGATGGCGAGGAATATAAGCAGGATCACCAGATAAGAGATAGCCAACGATTTGGTTAATCGGGTTGTACCCTTTTTCCTGAAGTGCTTCGTACACCTCGAAAAGCACGTCATTTACATCATGCTCAAACGGCTCTTCAGGGAAATTAAATTTCATCGTTTTATCGAAAGAACTCATCGAATGCACCTCACTTTTTTCGTTTAAGGTAAAAATAATAGCTTGTTACCTACCATTCTACACTACTTGACCTTTATATCAAATTGATTTAACCCAATCTTCAACAATTTGCAAAGCATTGTCGAGTTTTGCCGGATCTTTACCACCTGCTTGGGCCATATCAGGACGACCACCGCCGCCACCGCCACAAACACTAGCCGCTTCTTTCACTAATTTACCAGCATGGAATCCTTTTTCGATTAAGTCTTTTGTGACACCAGCTATTAAATTGACCTTGCCATTGTCAGCACTACCAAGCAAGATTACCGCAGAGCCTAGTTTTTGCTTCAAATCATCTGCCATATTTCTTAGACTATTCATATCTGCCGCTTGGACTTTTGCAGCAATCACAGGGACTCCATTAATTTCCTTCACCTTCGATGCAAGACTACCTGCTTCAATATTACCCAATTTCGCAGCCAACGATTCATTTTCACGCTGTAAGTGTTTCGCTTCAGCTAAAATTGTATCGATACGGGACGGCACGTCCTTTGGTGATGTCTTCAACTTAGAAGCAGCACTCTTGAGGATCGCAAGTTGGTCATTCAAAGCTTTATAAGCTGCTTCACCTGTAACTGCTTCAATTCTCCTAGTTCCAGCGCCAATTCCACTCTCCGAAGCGATTTTAAACAAACCTATTACTGAAGTGTTTGGAACATGGCATCCACCACAGAGTTCTAGACTATAGTCTCCTACTTGAACAACACGGACAATGTCTCCGTATTTTTCTCCAAAGAGAGCCATTGCCCCCATCGCTTTTGCCTCAGCAATTGGTTTAAACTCGGTATTTACTGTTATACTCTGCCAGATTTTTTCATTAACGATTGCTTCAATCTTTTCTAATTCTTCTTCCGTAATCTGACCAAAGTGCGAGAAGTCAAAGCGTAAACGGTCAGGTTCTACTAGTGAACCAGCCTGATTGACATGCGTTCCGAGAACATCCTTTAATGCTTGATGCAAAAGATGCGTCGCTGTATGATTTTTAATGATTTGAGAGCGGTTGCTACCATCGACCTTAGCCATAACACTAGCGTCTTGTTTTAGTGCACCAGTCTCAACCACAGCATGATGGAGATTTTGTCCGTTCGGCGCTTTTTGAACATCTTTAATAGCGACCTTAAAATCGTCACCTTCAATTGTCCCTTTGTCTGCAATTTGTCCACCACTTTCAGCATAGAAAGGAGTTTCGTCGAGCATAAAATGGAACTCTTCCCCAGCTGTAACATGATCAACCAACTGCCCATCCTTAATAATTGCAACTACCTTCGCTTTTGTTTCAAGGTTGTCATAGCCGATAAATTTACTTGCTGTAGTGATATCGCCAAGAATTCCACCTTGAACCTGCATAGAGCCAACATCTTGACGAGCAGAACGGGCACGCTCACGCTGAAGCTCCATCTCTTGCTCAAATCCTTGATGATCGACTTTCATTCCTTCATCGCCTGCATACTCTTCTGTTAGTTCCACTGGGAATCCATAGGTGTCATATAAGCGGAAGATGTCTGCACCTTGGACAGTATCACTGCCTTTTGCTTTTTCGTTCTTAATTAACTCCGACAAAATTGCTAGTCCTTCATGAAGCGTTTCATGGAAACGGTCTTCTTCATTCTTAATGACTTTTGCAATAAACGCCTCTTTCTCTTTGACTTGTGGGTAAAAATCCTGCATGATTTCGCCAACAACCGGAACAAGCTCAAACATAAATGGGCGATTGATATTTAATTTCTTTGCATAACGTACTGCGCGACGTAGTAATCGACGAAGGACATATCCACGCCCCTCGTTGGAAGGTAAGGCACCATCTCCAACAGCAAACGCAACTGTACGAATATGGTCAGCAATCACTTTAAATGCAGTATCTTTATCATTTGTTACGCGGTATTTTTCACCTGAGATTTCCTCAGTAGCCTTTATGATTGGCATAAAGAGATCTGTATCAAAGTTTGTTGGAACCCCTTGAATAACTGAAGCCATTCGTTCAAGACCCATACCGGTATCAATGTTTTTCTTCGGAAGCGGCGTATATGTACCGTCTGGATTATGGTTGAATTCCGAGAACACCAAATTCCAAACCTCTAGATAACGATCGTTTTCTCCACCAGGATAAAGCTCAGGATCCTCTGGATCGTCCCCATATTCTGGTCCACGATCATAAAAGATTTCTGTATTCGGTCCACTTGGGCCTTCCCCGATATCCCAGAAGTTCCCTTCTAAACGAATAATTCGTTCTGCTGGAACTCCGATCTTTTTACTCCAGATTTCATAAGCTTCTTCATCTTCAGGGTGGATGGTGACGGAAAGCTTGTCTTTCTCAAAGCCAATCCATTTTTCATCCGTTAAAAATTCCCATGCCCACTCAATTGCTTCTACCTTGAAATAATCACCAATGGAGAAGTTTCCAAGCATTTCAAAAAACGTGTGATGGCGTGCAGTCTTTCCGACGTTCTCAATATCATTTGTACGAATCGACTTTTGCGCATTTGTGATGCGTGGATTTGCTGGAATAACACGACCATCGAAATATTTCTTTAAGGTTGCTACCCCACTATTAATCCATAATAATGTTGGGTCATCATGGGGAACAAGAGGTGCACTTGGCTCCACAGCATGACCTTTTTCTTTAAAAAAATTTAAAAACAATTTCCGAACTTCTGAGCCAGTAAGCTGTTTCATACTATATCCTCCTTCATGTATTTTAAAAATATAGTTTTAGGTTTGAAGGCAAACAAAAAAGCCCCCATCCCTGGACAGGGACGAGAGCTAACTCGCGGTACCACCCTGATTATGAACGTAAAAAAACACATTCATCTCTCAAATTGCCTTAACGCGACAAAACGGCAGTGTTTAGCTGCACTCCAGATTAGCCTTCTGTTGCTCTTCACTGAGGATTCTTTTCAGCCACGGGAATCCCTCTCTTGACAGCGGGCTGCAACATACTCGATCTTTCCACATTTTCTACATTTTCAACTTATAGCCAAAATTATATAAAAGCAATCTTCCTTTTGTCAAATCCATTCTCACTGTAAAGGTTGCCTTTTCATCCGGATAACATGCTCCTTGGCATGGAGAATAGCTGTTTTTAACACCACTAGCACTGGTACGGCCAGTACCAATCCAATAACACCACCGACTTCTCCACCAGCAATTAGTGCAAACATAATGACCAACGGATGCATATGGAGGCTTTTCCCTACAATAATGGGTGAGAGAATATTTCCTTCAAGAAATTGCAAGGAAAATACAATAATCAAACAAATTATAACCATTTTCATTGAGATTGTAGCCGCAATAATAACAGCTGGTACCGCTCCAATAATCGGACCAAAATAAGGAATAACATTTGTAATCCCGACTATCATTCCTAATAAAAGTGAATAAGGCATACCCGCAAAGAAAAATAACAAAGTCGACAGTACTCCAATGATACAACAAACTAATAATTGACCACGAATGTAACTCCCTAAGGATTTATCTACATCACGAAGAAATAGTTTCCCTTGGTCACGCCAACTGGAGGGTGTCATGTACCATGCTGCTCGTTTCATTAAGTTATAGTCTTTTAACATATAAAATGCGATAAAAGGAATAATGGCTAAGGTAACAATTGAATTAAGGATGCCCTTTAGAATGTTCAAAATGACAGATAAAATTCCCTCTAAATACGCTTCAACGGCAAGTATGCTATTATCGATTCGCTCTTTTACCGCAGGTGGCCATCGAGATGTTTCATTTTGAATACCATCTACCCACTCCTGATAATAGGCTGCAAAAATTGGAGCATTTTCACCAAGGTCATGTAATTGATTAACAAAGGTGGGGATGCCACGGTAAATCGCAAATCCAACGCCTCCAAAAAACAATGTATAAATAATAAACACCGCCATCCCTCTGTGTACTCCTCGACTTTGGAGATTATCAATTACGGGATGGAGAAGATAAGTGATAAAAGCACCTACCACAAAAGGAATCAGCAATGTGATGAATATATCAAGGAACGGAGCCCATACCATTTGTAATTTAAAAAAGATATAAACAACAAAGAACAATAACAAGAGAAAGCCTAGACGGTAAAACCACTTCATTGGTATATCCATATTTAGATCACCACCCTACATCTATTTTTTAGATGTAATGGGGAGATTATGCATAATCATTAATGGTTTTAAAAAATCCCCTGTAATAACAGGGGATCAAACATTAAAAGATTGCTTTTGTAATCTTCTTTTGAAGTCGTTTCATTTGACGGCGATCCATCATGTCGTTCTTCTGCATATAATTGTATGCAGCCATTCCGGCACCTACTACTAATGCTGAGGTTAACATTTTATTCATCGCAGCTTCACCTCTTACGTTTGATTTCGCGTGGCCGATAGTGTCAAATACCAAACATGCGCTCTTCCTCGTCAAATAGATCGTCAAGGGAGCTTAAGGATCCGTCTTCTTCCACCTGATGGGTATGAATAATGCCTTTGGACAGGGTTAATTCAATAAAGCAACTCCAGCAGTAGTATTGGTTGATTCCAATTTTTCCGATATCTTTACTTTGGCAGTTGGGGCACGTCAACATCAATGCTCACCTCGTTAACTAAATTCTCTACGTTAACAACGATGGCATCTTTTCCTATTGCAGGGGGATCTACGGCTTTAATCACACGCTTTCCATCTGTAATATCTGAAAAAAAGCCATCCGTTAATTCGTACCCTACAATCGTGCCCACTTCTTCCAGAAAATATACGTCCTGCAGGAGCCCTAGTTCTTTCCCGTCCTTAGTAAGCATCATTTTCCCACTAAGGCGTTCGTGATGTTCAAAGGTAAACTCGGGAGGAGTTTGAAGTTCCTCGAGAACATCCCCGTTCTCAATAGTAACCCCGTCTCCTCCGTAGGAATGGACATTCTCAACTCTGAGTAGAAAAGTCTTTTTAAATAAGCTGCCTTGTTTAACTAACAGCCCTTTTACGTTGCCATCCCCAGTTACACTTAAATCAGAGACTTCCCCTAATTTTGTCCCACTTTTCAGATCTATGACAGGAAGACCCTTTAGTAATGAAAATGTCCGCAAAGCGAGCCCACCTTTCCGAACATTTCTAGTTTCCACTGTTCTCCATGAAATCATAAGGGGTAACGTTTTCCATCCCTATCATCGGGTCCGCTGACATCAGCACCGCAACAAGATCTTTTTGTTTCTCCTCTCCATCTGCATGCTCTTTTAATGATTGTTCCGTCCCTTCGGCTTCATCATTAAGTGGTTGATTTTTATCGTCACTTAATACTGGCAGAGTTTCCGAAAGCTTAAGAGCAAGAGTGGTATTCCGCTTTGTATCATCCGCTCGATCAATTCCAAGTCTGAAAGCATCTTCTTCACCACAAAGAATTAAAAACTGTTGGCTTCTAGTAATCGCCGTATAGAGAAGATTTCTTCTAAGCATTCGATAATAACTTTTCACTACTGGTAAGATAACAATTGGAAATTCACTACCTTGTGATTTATGGACAGAACAACAATACGCATGGGTTATCTGGGAGAGATCCTGTTTTGCATAAGTAACTTCGTTTCCTTCATAGGAGACAATGATTTGATCTTGTTTTTCAGTATTTTCCTTTGCATAAAAAATCGCGACAATTTCTCCCATATCGCCGTTAAAGACATTTGCTTCTGGTTGATTAACGAGTTGGAGCACTTTATCTCCTACTCGGTATTTTACATCTCCATACGCGATTTCTTTGCGACTGCCATCAGGGTTCGGGTTGAAAATCTCTTGCATAAGCAGATTTAAACGGTCAATCCCAGCCGGCCCTCGATACATTGGTGCCAATACTTGAATATCCTTTGCTGTATACCCCTTTTTCTTAGCATTTAACACGACTTTTTCAACAACCTGAGAAATTTGACCAGGACCACACCGAAGAAAGGAGCGATCCGACTGCGGGGACGCTAAATCTTGAGGCAATGCTCCCTTTTTGATCTGATGAGCTAGCTCAATAATCGACGACCCTTCAGCTTGGCGGTAAATATCTGTTAGTCGCACTGTCGGTATTCTTTTAGAATCAAGAAAATCCTTTAGAACTTGTCCAGGACCAACTGAAGGAAGCTGGTCTTCATCTCCCACAAGGATTACCTGAATATTGTTGGGCAATGCCTTAAACAATTGATGAGCTAACCAAATATCGACCATAGAGGTTTCATCGACAATGAGGATTTTCCCTTCAAGTTGGCGGTCCTCATCATGATCAAAACCATCTGCTCCATTCCAACGTAGCAAGCGATGAATCGTGACAGCAGGAAGACCTGTAGATTCTGCCATCCGCTTCGCTGCTCTGCCTGTTGGGGCACATAGTAAAAATGGAAAAGGCTCTTCTTGTTTATAATCATTAATTTCGAGCGAACAACCGTGAAGTTCAGAATAAAGCTCAACGATGCCTTTAATAACCGTCGTTTTCCCTGTGCCTGGACCTCCGGTTAAAATCATCATCGGAGACATTAACGCTGTTTGAATTGCTTCCTTTTGAGTTGGTCCATATTGGACTCCGGTCCGCTCCTCTAACTCTCCGAGCGCAAGCAGAAATTCCGATTCTGGGAACTGGTCCTCATATTCTCTTTGATCTAGAATTCGCTCTATATTGGTTACTAAGCCTTTTTCTGAAAAGAAGAGGGAAGGCAGATACACGCGTTTCTCTTCTACCATCACCTTTCCTTCTTCCCCAAGCTTAATAAGCCCATTCGAAATTTCACTAAACTCAATTTCCTGTGGCTCGTTCTGCTCCAGGATGACTTTTACTTGTTGAAGTAAATCCTCCGCTTCCATAAAAACATGCCCTGCTTGCACACTAGATGACTCTAAAATATAAAGACAAGCTGCTTTTATTCGGTCAGGATGACTACCTGTAATTCCTAATTGGCGGCCCAGCTCATCAGCGCGACCGAATCCGATTCCTTCAATGTCCTCAACAAGTTTGAATGGATTTCCTTGGATTACTTCAATCGCTTGTTCTCTGTAAGCTTGATAAATTTTCATTGATAACTGTGGACCAAATCCATATTGATTCAAGCCAACCATTACTTGTTCTAGTCCTTGGTGCTCCATAAGAGTATCATATAGTAGTTTTGCCTTTTCAGAGCTAAGCTTAGGCACAGAATCCAGCACTGATGGGTTTTCCATAATCCTTGAAATTGCTTTTTCCCCTAATGCTTCAACAATGCTTTCTGCTATCTTTTTCCCAATGCCTTTGAATAAATCACTCGATAAATACGTAATGATCCCTTGCTTTGATTGTGGTAGATCTTTTCGGAAATGCGTCACTTGAAACTGAAGACCAAATTTAGGATGATCAGTAAATGCACCGAAGAATACATAGGTTTCTTGTTCGTGGATTTTAGGGAAATAACCTGTAATGACGGCCTCATTATCATCATAATCATCATTCGTTTCATCAACCCGAATCCGCATTACTGTATATAGGTTTTGTTCATTATGAAAAATGGTGACGATTGGTCGACCTTTTATGTATTTCCCTTGTTCTGAAAACAAATCAAGTGAATCTTGTTTATTATCCATCAGCTATCCCCCTAACCTTCCTCTACCGAGAATTGCTATGCTTCTTCTATCAATTTCTTCCCATGGCCTGCTAGTAAATGATCCGGCTGCACTTCAAGGGCCTTCTCAAACATCTCTAACGCCTTCTTTGCGTCTTCCTTAAAGCCATAAGCTACACCTAGGTTATAAAATGCATCCGCATGAGATGAATCAAGTGAAACACATTTCTCTAATTGAGTAATTGCTTCATCAATATATTCTGACTGTGCCAAGCATAAACCATATTGGAAAAAGGCCTCAGCATCTTCTTCTAATAACTCAGTACTTCTCTGAAGAAACGGGAGTGCAAGTCGTCCTTGTCCAAGTTGAACAAGTGTCAACCCTAGCATGAAATAATTATCCCCTGACTGTAGCCCCTTTTTCATCGCTAATTCAAAGTTTTGCTTTGCTTCATCAAACTGTTCCATTTCGTAATATAAATTTCCCTTGCTGTAATAAGCAGCTACTGCTTCTGAATCAAGCTCAATTGCTCGGTCGTAAAACTTAAGCGCTTTTTCTGTTTCGCCAACAGCAGTTAATACATTTCCAAAATTGATGTGTGCAACGGCGTTATTGGGCTCTTCTTCGATCGCTTCCATAAACGATCGTGCCGCTTCCTCCCACTTTCCCTGTTGCATATATTCAATACCCGCCTGGTTTTTATCCATCCTTACACGCTCCATTCTTCTGATGATATACCTTTTCTCAAACTGGGTTCCTATCGACACAAAGCTAGATTGTTTAAGCCCTGTTCCACTATAATTTTAAGAAAAAACTTACACACCTACTAAAACATACGAAATCGCTTATTTTAAGTGTTTCAACTTGATTTACGAAATCTGCTTCTGCAAAAAGTATATCATAATATCTCGATTTAATTAGAAAATCCCCGGCTACCCAAGAGCCGGGGACTAAGAAAGACATCAGCCAACATAAGTCAGTTTGCTGCCACCTTTAAACACTTCGTCAATCGTACCTCCACCTAGACACTCATCACCATTATAAAACACAACTGCTTGTCCTGGTGTGACCGCTCTAATAGGTTCCTTGAACACAACAGAAACATTTCCGTCTTCAAGAATACGAACAGTGACTGCATTGTCCGCCTGACGATAGCGGAATTTAGCAGTGCAATCAAATTCCTCCAGCATAGGCTTGTTCGATACCCAACTTACCTGTACCGCGGAAATTGAAGTAGAGTATAAGTGATCATTTTCAAAACTCTGCCCTACATAAAGAATATTCTCCTTCAAATTTTTCCCGACAACAAACCATGGTTCACCTGAACCGCCGATTCCAAGTCCATGTCTTTGACCAATGGTATAGTACATCAATCCATCATGCTTTCCCTTTACTTCGCCGTCAAGGGTTTCCATCCGCCCAGGCTGCGCAGGTAAATAGTTGCTCAAGAACTCTTTAAAATCGCGTTCTCCAATAAAACAAATTCCTGTGCTATCTTTTTTCGTAGCTGTTGCTAAATTTGCTTCCTTGGCAATTTCGCGCACTTTTGATTTCTCAAGATTCCCAATTGGGAACATCACGCGACTCAATTGGTCCTGTGTTAATTGGTTCAAGAAATAAGTTTGGTCCTTATTTTCATCAAGACCCCGAAGCATTTTGTATTCCCCGTCTCGGTATGCTACCTGAGCGTAATGGCCTGTTGCCAAATAGTCCGCTCCTAGGTTTAGAGCATGTTCAAGGAATGCTTTAAATTTAATTTCTTTATTACACATAACATCAGGGTTTGGTGTACGCCCTGCTTTATATTCATCAAGGAAATAGGTAAATACCTTATCCCAATACTGCTTTTCAAAATTTACTGCATAATATGGAATTCCAATTTGGTTGCAGACGCGAATGACATCATTGTAATCTTCAGTTGCGGTACAAACACCATTTTCATCGGTATCGTCCCAGTTTTTCATAAAAATACCAATGACATCGTACCCTTGCTGTTTTAATAACAAAGCCGCTACAGACGAGTCCACGCCTCCGGACATGCCGACAACTACTCTTGTATCTTTAGGTGACTTTTCCATGATTATGACTCACCTCACTTATTGTATTTCTCTTTTACCAGGTACCCCTTAGCGATTCAGTCTTTTAACCACTTTCGCTGTTTCTTCTGCAGCCTTTGCCACTTGCTCTTTCGTATTATTCAAACCGAAACTAAAACGAATCGAGTTCGTTAATCGATCAGAGTTCTTGCCAAACATCGCCACAAGAACATGGGATGGCTCAATGGAACCAGCTGTACAAGCCGATCCACTTGAGACTGCGACCCCGGCAAGGTCAAGATTGACAAGCATGGCTTCAACATTTGTTCCCGGAAAGCTTAAGTTTAAGACATGAGGCAAGCTTTTATCAAGTAAACCGTTCAGGTCGAAAGAAATTAAGTTCTTTTTCAGACTATCGATAAAAATACTTTTAAATTCTTGATAAAGCTTTTGTTTTTCCTCTATTTGCTCAAGGGCTATTTTAGCAGCCTCACGAAAACCTGCAATTGCTGGAACATTTTCAGTTCCTGCTCGGCGTTTTCTTTCCTGCTCTCCGCCAAAGGCTCTTGGGGAAAGAGAGATTCCGTCGCGCACATAAAGAAAACCAACACCCTTCGGTCCGTTAATTTTATGTGCTGAAACGGAAAGCATATCCACTTTTAAATCCTCTACATCAAGCTTTTCAACCCCATAAGCTTGAACAGCATCTGTATGAAGAACAGCTTGATGTTCAGTGAGAATCTCACCAATTTCCCTGATAGGCTGTATAGTACCAACTTCATTGTTCCCATACATAATGGTTACGAGAATTGTATCTTCCCTTAACGTGGCTTGAAAAGCATCAATCGAGATACTCCCTTTTTCATCCACAGGTAAATACGTCACTTCGAAGCCTCGTTTTTCTAGTTCCTGACAGCTATGAAGAATGGCATGATGTTCAATCTGTGATGTGATAATATGTCTTCCTAAATGACTATTTCTTTCAGCGTAGCCAAGGATAGCCAAATTATCTGCCTCAGTGCCACCACTGGTTAAAATAATACTATTCTCCTGTGCATTGATGCTCCTAGCAAGCTCTTCTCTCGTCTCATCTAAAATTTGTCTCGTCTCACGTCCAAAGGAGTGAATGCTAGACGGATTACCAAACTGACCTTCCATAACTTCCATCATTCTACGAATAACCTGCGGATGAATTGGCGAGGTCGCAGCATGATCTAAATAAATTCTTTCCAAATTGACACCTTCTTTAGATAACTAGTTGTTTATCTAGCTCTTTTCTAAAATTTTGTTGCTTTTAAAGAACAGAAACCATTATGCTAGCACATTCTGAGCTACAAAAAATTCACAAATGCAAAAAGAGCTTGCAAACAAATTAATAAGCTAATGACTAGCTGAACTTACGCTAAAATCGGCTTTAGGATTTTGGCAACAAACTTTACCAAAACAGCCTTTATTATATATAAAACATATAGGCATCGGAGATCCCATTGTCCTCTTCTTCTGTATGATTAGCTAAATCCTCAATGGTTGTATGGTCAAGCACTCTTTTAATTGCATCTCGAATTCGGATCCAAAGTTCCCTTTGAGCTGGCGCTTCGTTTTCAATCCCTTCAACAAGGACAATCGGTCCTTCAAGAACACGAATGATATCTCCTGCGGTAATTTTGGATGGTTCATCTGTTAATACATACCCGCCGTATGCACCCCTAATACTCCTAACCAGGCCAGCATTTCGTAGTGGTGCCACAAGCTGCTCCAAATAGTGCTCAGACAAATCATGTGTCTGAGCGATTGATTTTAGCGAAACTGGCCCTTCACCGTGGTTTTTCGCTAGTTCAATCATAATTGTCATCCCATAGCGTCCTTTTGTCGATATTTTCATAAAAAAGCACCCCTATTCGTTTTTTCTTCTCCCATATTTTTTCTTGCTTGTTTATCCTTTAATTTAGCTAGCCACCAGTCGGTCAGCCTTCTGCAATGTGGCAATGCCATGCCGGAAATAGGACCGATGCTTACACTAAAAGCAACCGTTCCCCAAAAGACAGGTCCGCCGAGTCTCCATCCGATCACAAGAGCAACAACTTCTATGACACTTCGAACTGAACGGATACTCCAGCCAAACCGCTCTGAAACGGCAATCATAAGACTATCACGTGGTCCTGCTCCAAACTGGGCCGCGATGTAAATGCCCATTCCATAACCTGAGAACAATAATCCAAAGGCAAACATAACGATTTTGCCAATAATATGGTCAGGAGTCACAATAAAACCAAGTAATAAATATAAGTCAATAAACATCCCAACCAAAAGCATATTTGTAAAAGCACCAATTTGCGGAATCTCTTTTGCGACAATCGCCGAAATGGTTAAAATAACCACTCCCGCAATAATCGACCATGAGCCAATTGTCAAACCAAAATTATAATATAAACCAACGTGAAGAACTTCCCAAGGGGCGACACCTAAGTCACTTTTAAGCAGTAGTACAATCCCGAGTGCCATGACTAATAGTCCTACTAAATAAATGGCTAACCTTGGAATCACTTGCCCTCTTTTTTTTAACAATCGTGTCACCAGCATTTCTAAGTATTTTGATAGGCATTAGCCATTATATCATATCTTTTAAGCCATATACATTTGCCTACTTTAGAAGGTGTGATACAGTAAACTCATATTTAATTACTGATGGAGTGAGGTTCATGAGCATTAAGCCACTTGCATTCAGAATGAGGCCGCGGACCATTGATGAGGTTATCGGCCAGAGACATCTTGTTGGCGAAGGAAAAATGATTGATCGTATGGTCAAAGCACGGCAATTAAGCTCAATGATTTTATATGGTCCCCCTGGAATTGGAAAAACGTCGATTGCCTCAGCCATTGCAGGAAGCACACAATATGCGTTTCGAACATTGAATGCCGTTACAAATAATAAAAAAGATATGGAAATTGTGGCTGCTGAAGCAAAGATGTCTGGGAAAGTCATCCTTCTTCTTGACGAAGTCCATCGTCTTGATAAGGCGAAGCAGGATTTCCTTTTGCCTTATTTAGAAAATGGAATGATCACCTTAATAGGTGCGACCACGAGCAATCCATATCATGCGATTAACCCAGCGATCCGGAGCAGATGTCAGATTTTTGAACTAAAACCACTAGAACCTGAGGATATCAAAATCGCTTTAATGAGAGCACTCACCGATAAAGAAAGAGGCTTAGGAGAATACCTAGTCGAATTGAACGACGACGCAATGGACCATTTCGCTACCGCTTCAAACGGGGATGTTCGCAGTTCATTAAACGCATTAGAGCTGGCCGTTCTGTCTACTGAAGCCAATGAAGCAGGAAAAATTAAGATTAACTTAGATACAGCAGAAGAATGCATGCAGAAAAAGAGCCTTGCCCACGACAAAGATGGAGATGCGCATTATGATGTTCTCTCAGGATTTCAAAAATCCATTCGTGGTAGTGATGTAAACGCAGCCCTTCATTATTTAGGTCGGTTGATCGAAGCAGGCGATTTAATTAGCATCAGCAGAAGAATGCTTGTGATTGCTTATGAAGATATTGGTCTAGCTAACCCCCAAGCTGGGGCTCGAACGCTCGCAGCGATTGAAACAGCCGAGCGAGTCGGCTTTCCTGAAGCTAGAATCCCGTTAGCCAATGCTGTTATTGAACTGTGTTTATCACCTAAATCCAATTCAGCCATAATGGCTATTGACTCGGCCTTAGCTGACATTCGTGCCGGCAAAAGCGGGGAAGTTCCCGACCATTTACGGGACGCTCATTATAAGAGTGCAAAAGAACTCGGCCGTGGTATTGGGTACAAATATCCGCATGACTATGAAGGTGGTTGGGTGAAACAGCAATATCTTCCTGATAAATTAAAAGGAAAAGTGTATTTCAAACCAAAAAAGACTGGAAAATTTGAACAAGCTTTAGCTGTGGTGTATGAAAAGATTATGGGGATGAGGAAATAGGTGCTGGTGGATTTTTTCACTTTCTATTTCGTAATCTATGATTAGAAATGGTCTTCATGAATTCTTCATGAGACCTTTTTTCGTTGAATCCTCTCACAAACGCGCTCTATGAACTCTTCATAAGACCATTTTTTCTGTGATCTATCCTCAAACAGGCTCTATGTATTCTTCATAAGACCGGTTTTCGTTGAATCTACTCACAAACGTGCTCCATGAACTTTTCATAAGACCGTATTTCATTGTATCCTCTCACAAACGGGCTCTATGAACTCTTCATAAGACCTTTTTTCGTTGAATCCTCTCACAAACGGGCTCCATGAACTTTTCATAAGACCATTTTTCGTTGAATCCTCTCACAAATGTGCTCCATGAACTCTTCATAAAACCGATTTTCGTTGAATCTACTCACAAACGTGCTCTATGAACTCTTCATAAGACCTTTTTCCTGAAATCCTTCCTCAAACGTGCTCTATAAACTCTTCATAAGACCTTTTTTCCTAAAATCCTTCCTCAAACGTGCTCTATGAACTCTTCATAAGACCTTTTTTCCTAAAATCCTTCCTCAAACGTGCTCTATGAACTCTTCATAAGACCCCTTTTCGTTAAACCCACTCCATAATGTCCAAAAGAGAAAAAAGAGACCCAATATTGGATCTCCTTTTCCTAATCATTCACACGATGAATTTTAATATCCTTCAATAGTTGACGGACCACGTAGCTAGCCATAATTAAGCCGCATGCTGATGGCACAAAGGCATTGGAGGAAGGTGGCATCTTTGCCTTGCGAATTGGGGCGTCTGGTTTCCCAACCACTTTATTGACCTCTTCAAGAGATACAATCGGGCTTTCATCGGAAAACACAACGGTTACGCCTTTGTGAATGCCTTCTTTACGTAAACGAGTTCGAATCACTTTTGCCAGTGGATCGGTATGCGTTTTCGAAATATCCGCAATTTGAAAGCGGGTTGGATCCATTTTATTGGCTGCACCCATGCTTGATATAATTGGAATCCCACGTTTTAGGCATTCCTTCGCTAGATGAATTTTATAAGAAATCGTATCTGACGCATCAACTACAAAATCCAAGCCATAGCTAAAGAATTGCTCGTATGTTTCCTCTGTATAGAACATTTTTAACGCAATCACTTCGCAATCAGGGTTGATGTCGCGAATCCGTTCTTCCATCAGTTCCACCTTTGGTCGACCAACCGTTGACAACAGTGCAATAAGCTGACGATTCACATTGGTAATATCAACATCGTCTTTATCCACGAGGATGAGTCTCCCCACACCGGAACGGGCAAGGGCTTCAGCCGCAAACGAGCCAACTCCGCCAATCCCGAGGACAGCGACCGTACTATTTTTCATAATATCAAGGCCTTCAGTGCCTATAGCCAATTCATTTCTTGAAAATTGATGAAGCATATATTCTCACTCCAAACTAGGATCGGTTCCACATATTTTCGTCTATTATTCTTATTCCCGCTAAACAATATATCATACTTTATTTCAAAAACAAGTAATTATATAGGATTAATGTTCAAAAATCAGGTTAAACATTAAAATACATAAAAAAACTCCATGTAGTGATACATGGAGTTTGATGTCGTATGAGGGTAAGAGCCCCAATTATGCCGTCGCTTTTGATGCCTTCGTTTTGATCCCGCTCTGAGCAGGTGGGTGCCCTGTCCCAAACTTTGCAAGTCCTCTATTCCAAGAGGCATTTGCTTTGTTTAGAGAACCCGGACTCCCGAAGGTAGAAATGTTCGGTCAAAACTTTAGGTTATACAACGAACACATCAGGAACTCTTATCTTTAATAAAAATATATCACATGAACAAGCGATGTTCAAGTTACAAAAATTCCACTTTATTCCAGTTCTTTATTCACTTTTAGTGACAAACTAAGCTCATCTAGCTGTTGCTCACTAACTTCGCCAGGAGCATTGGTTAATAAGCAGCTTGCACTAGCAGTTTTTGGAAAGGCGATCGTATCACGAAGATTGGTTCTGCCAGCCAGTAACATCACCATTCGGTCAAGACCAAGGGCAATTCCACCATGTGGAGGAGTTCCATACTCAAAGGCTTCCATCAAAAATCCGAATTGCTCATTGGCTTGTTCTTTCGTAAAGCCTAGCACTTCAAACATTTTCTCTTGGATTTCGCGTTCAAATATACGTAATGAACCTCCACCTAATTCATAGCCGTTCAATACTAAGTCATATGCTTGTGCCCGTACACTGCCAGGATCAGTTTCAAGCAAACTTAAGTCTTCCCGAACTGGCATTGTAAATGGATGATGGGCTGCATAATAACGCCCTTCTTCTTCATCATACTCTAAAAGTGGCCAGTCAGTAATCCAAAGGAAGTTGAATTTTGATTCGTCAATCAACTCTAGGTCTTTGCCTAATTTTAAGCGCAAGGCGCCAAGAGCATCCGCAACAACTTTCTTTTTATCCGCTACAAACAGGATTAAATCTCCCGTTTCCGCCTCTAACAAGGATTTGATTGTTCCCTGAACCTCTTCAGTTAAAAACTTCGAAATCGGACCCTTCAAGCCTTCTTCCTCAACTTTTAACCAAGCTAAGCCTTTTGCTCCATAGATTGCAACGAATTCTGTTAAGCCATCAATATCTTTACGAGAATATTGAGACGCCGCTCCCTTAACATTGATTGCTTTTACTTGTCCTCCATTTTCAACCGCGGCAGTAAACACTTTAAATCCTGCATCTTTCACTGCTTCAGAAAGATCGACAAGTTCAAGACCAAAACGTGTATCAGGCTTATCAGAACCAAAACGGCTCATGGCATCATCATAAGACATACGCTTAAATGGAACTTCCACTTCAAGGCCTTTTACTTCTTTCATGACCTTTTGCATCATTTTTTCAGCCAGTGACAAAATGTCTTCTTGGGACATAAAGCTTGTCTCGATATCGATTTGTGTAAACTCTGGTTGACGATCCGCGCGAAGGTCCTCGTCACGGAAACAGCGGGCAATTTGGTAATAACGTTCCACGCCACCAACCATTAATAACTGTTTAAAAATTTGTGGTGATTGTGGTAATGCATAAAATTCACCTGGATGAACACGACTTGGTACAAGATAATCTCTTGCTCCTTCAGGTGTGCTCTTTGTTAAAATTGGTGTTTCAACATCTAAGAAACCTTCGCTATCAAGATAGTTACGAATTGCTTTGGTTGTTTGATGGCGCATCTTAAGCGTATCAAACATTACCGGACGGCGCATATCAAGATAGCGATACTTCAAACGTAGGTCCTCAGAAACATCTGTTTTATCGGCAATCGTAAATGGAGGTGTTTTCGCTTCGTTAATAATCGTAATATCTTCAGCTGTTACTTCCACTTTACCAGTCTTTAGATTTTCGTTAACCGTTCCTTCCGCTCTTTCTACGACTTTTCCTGTAATACTTAGAACATACTCGGAACGAACTTTCTCTGCAATCGCTAACGCTTCTTTGGATACATCCGGATTAAATACAATTTGTACAATCCCCGTACGGTCTCTTAGGTCGATAAAAATCAATCCACCTAAATCACGACGTTTCTGAACCCATCCTTTTAATGTAACGGACTCACCAATGGCTTGTTCCGTTACCTCCCCGCAAAAATACGATCTCCCAAACATGATGTTTCCCCCTTTATTTACATAGTTCTTTAAATTTTTCTAAAAAGGCGTCTAGCGGCAATTCTGTTTGTCCACCATCTTCCATTGACTTCAAGGAAATCTTATTCTCTGCAAGCTCATCATCACCTAAAACGGCTACGTATTTTGCTTTAAAGCGGTCAGCAGCTTTGAACTGCGCTTTTATTTTCCGGTCGAGATAATCTCTTTCTGCAGAAAATCCAGCACTTCTTAACTGGTGGAGAAGACCGACAGTATAGTCCTTAGCCTTTTCTCCTAGTGATACCACATAGCAATCAATTTTATTGGCAACAGGAAGTTCTACCCCTTCTGCATCCAATGCCGCGAGCAGACGCTCAATACTAAAGGCAAATCCGATCCCAGGTGTTTCTGGTCCGCCAATTTCTTCGACTAGGCCATTATAGCGTCCACCACCACAAAGGGTCGTAATGGCTCCAAAGCCTTCTGCATCACTCATAATTTCAAATGCCGTGTGATTGTAGTAATCAAGACCACGAACAAGGTTAGGATCCACTTCGTACTCAATGCCAACATTCGTTAAGTATTGCTTCACCTTTGAAAAATACTCACTTGAACTCTCATTTAAGAAATCAATAATCGACGGTGCTGATTTCATCAACTCGTGATCACGGTCTGCCTTACAGTCAAGAATGCGCATTGGATTTTTTTCAAGTCGGTTCCGGCAGTCACTGCAAAACTCCCCGATTCGTGGTTGAAAATGTTGTATTAGCGCATCGCGGTGAGCTTTGCGACTCTCTTTATCACCAAGACTATTCACCACAAGCTTCAATTTTGTTAATCCAAGCTTTTGATAGATTGACATCGCAAGTGAAATGACCTCTGCATCAATCGCTGGGTCATTGCTTCCAAGTGCTTCGACTCCAAATTGAACAAACTGACGATAACGACCGGCCTGTGGACGCTCATAGCGAAACATCGGTCCCATATAATACAGTTTTACTGGTTGACTTGGTAAGCCAAACATTTTGTGCTCAACATACGATCTAACGGTTGAAGCCGTACCTTCAGGTCTTAATGTCAGTTCTCTTCCTCCACGGTCCTCGAAGGAGTACATTTCTTTTTGAACAATATCAGTCGTATCCCCTACTCCACGTAGGAATAATTCTGTATGCTCAAAAATAGGAGTTCGAATTTCTTTGTATTGGTAGTTCTCACAAATCTCTCTTGCTATATTCTCGATATACTGCCATTTTTCCGTTTCCCCTGGCAAGATATCTTGTGTCCCGCGCGGTATTTGAATCTGTTTTGACATGCCGGACAACCTCCTTCATCTTCAGTTCGCTTTTTTATGTAAATAAAAAAAGCCCCCGTCTCCTTGTTATAAAACAAGGGACGAGAGCTTTTGCTTCCCGTGGTGCCACCCTAATTGAAGGCAATCTTCTGCCTTCCACTTTTACAGTTAACGCCTGCAACGTCCCTTCCTACTAATGGTATCCCATTTTCAAAAAGGAGCCTTCGAGGTGTTCATTCATCAAGTCATCATGCGGAAAAGCTTTCAGCCCAGGACTTTTCCTCTCTTTTCATGTGGATCTTCATTACTATTCCCCATCAACGGCAATCTTTCAATATGACATTATATTTGTTTATAATACGGAGGAAAAACCCCCTTGTCAAGAACGTTCTAGCTGTTTTTTTAGTTTTTTTACATCCCGAAGCGAAAGTCCAAATTCAGAAGCAAGTTCAATCATGTTAGAGCTTTGCTCTTTCTGGATAAAATCATGAAGGTCCACACTTAAAACTTGGTTTTCCCCAAGATGTGCCATATTCGCATTCGCACTATGTCGCATATAATCACCTTCCATACTGTTATGTATCTATTGTTCCCATGAAGACAAAAATATTTCATTCCTCTCAACCTTTTTAAAAAAGATTACAATGTCGGAAACTTCGTGATTTTGGTAAAATAATCCGTTAGAATAAAAACATAGAAATCATTGCAGGGAGAGTGAGATTGTTTGCTGAATAAAAAAATGGCCGCTGTTCTTTTATGCCTGTTGCTTATTGTCACAGGCAGCATCCAGAAGGCCGGACCAGCTGAGGCCAATAATGGGTTTGTAACCATTACAGCATCGAACTTAAATGTCAGAGGAGGTCCTGGGCTGAGCTATTCAGTAGTTAGCAAGGTGAATAAAGGGGAAAAGTATCCAATTTTAACCCAAGAAGGAGATTGGATAAAAATTGGTTTATCTGCGGGTCGAGAAGGTTGGGTGGCTGAATGGTTTACTTCAAAAGTGGCAACTAGCAACGACGTTAATCCAAATACCACGACAGGGATCGTGACCGCTGATAGCTTAAGGGTTCGAACAGGGCCTGGGACAAGCTATTCTTTAGCAGGTTCGTTAGCAAATGGGGAGACCGTTATAATCGTTGAAGCAACTGGGAATTGGATAAAGATTAAGAGTACTACCGTGGAAGGCTGGGTTTCAAAAGAATACATAAGCACTGGATCAAGCCCGTCCACTCCCCAAGCAAGGTCACAACAAACCGAAGCAGTTGTCACGTCGGGGGTAAATGTTCGAACTAGCCCTTCCTTGTCAGGGGAAAAGATTGGCAGTCTTATTAAAGGTTCAAGAGTTGCCGTCTTTTCACAATCGAATGGCTGGGCACAAATTCAATTTAATGGGACAAACTCTTGGGTCAGCAGTGAGTATTTGGAATATGCGAATCAAACTGCTGCTAATAAATCAAACTCGTCGCTTCCTCAAGCAACCGTGACGGCTTCGACTCTATCTATCAGAGATAGCGCTAGCCTGAATGGGAGTGTTATTGGACAAGTCCTCAAAGGACAGAGATTCTCTATTCTTGAAGAATCAAATAATTGGGTGAAAATCGAGTACGATACAGGGAAAACAGGCTGGGCAGCCGGGTGGTTTTTTGAGAAAAGCCGAAATAAAGTACCTGTTTCTCAAGATTCACTAAAAGGGCAAACCATTACTGTTTTAAGTAACGGCACCAATATTCGCAGTGACGCAGGAGCACACGCTTCTGTCATCCAAAGAGCGGACAACGGTGATCGTTTTGAAGTCATTGGCCTTACCGATGATTGGTATCAAGTTCGTCTTAAAAGTGGGGAAACTGGTTATGTTGCAGGGTGGCTTGTTTCTTTAGCAGGATCCGGACAGCAGATTGAAAAACCTGATGGTGGCGTCCATACAAAGCACAAAAAAATAGTGATTGATCCTGGCCACGGTGGAAATGATAGTGGAACCATTGGAGCAAGAGGAACGCTAGAAAAGGATCTAACTCTAACTACAGCTAAGTTACTTTACAATAAGCTAAAATCATCTGGGGCAGATGTTTATATGACGAGGGCTTCGGATACATACGTTTCATTAGCATCTAGAGTTGCGACCTCTCATAATCAGGATGCCGATGCCTTTATTTCAATTCACTATGATAGCATCGAAGATAAAAATGTCCG